>Ga0265327_10003351_pt1 | contig 15437 bp, 16 predicted proteins | sample 41621metaG_FD_202089 | JGI IMG/M metagenome (GOLD analysis project Ga0265327, IMG submission 202089) | Rhizosphere microbial communities from Carex aquatilis grown in University of Washington, Seatle, WA, United States - 4-16-21 metaG | ecosystem: Host-associated > Plants > Roots > Rhizosphere... | reverse complement strand
GTCCCACCGGCCCGGGCTACGCGGTGATCGGCAACGGCGACTTCAACGGCGACGGGGTGCAGGACGTGGCCTTCCGCAACACCTCGACCGGCGACTGGGGCTTCATGACCGTGCTGCCCACGGGCGGGGAGGTCTGGCACGGCGTGGGAAGCGCCTCGCTGGCGTACGGGACGATCTAGCACGGCGGCGGTTCTCAGGCCGCCGGACCGTATCCTGGCCGTTTGTAGAGCCGGTCGGCCTTGGCCGTGATCTCGGGCTCGTAGACTTCGGTCATCCAGTCGTCGGGCGTCACGTCCTCGACGGCCACCGAGATCGATCGTTCGCTGGAGCCCAGGGCCTGCATCAGGGCCCGGCCGATGGCCTCGGCCAGGCGCGCCTTTTCGTCGTCGCTGCGGCCGGCGTAGAGGCGCACGTTCACATGGGGCATGCGGACCTCCTAGGCCAGTTCGGCTTCGATAATGGCCGACATGCCGCGCGTCGGGACGATCCGCGTCAGGCGCCAGCCGCCTTCGGCCAGCACCGTCGTCCATTCCTCGGCGGTGCGCTCGCGGCCTGTGGTCAACACCAGCATCTCGATGTCGAGGTCCTTGCCGAAGTCGAAGCCGTCGCTCAGCCCGATGACGGATTCCAGCAGCAACAGCTTGGCGCCGGCCGTGGCCGCGCGCTTGATCGCCGTCAGGATCTGCGCCGCCTCAGCATCCGACCAGTCGTGCAGGACCGTCATCACCAGATAGGCGTCGCAGGCCGGGAGCGGGTCATTGAAGAAGTCGCCGCCCACGCAGCGGATGCGCGGGTGGGGCGTCTCGGCGGCGCGCGCCACGACCTCGGGCAGGTCGAACAGCACGCCGCGTGCGTCAGGAGCCGTTTCCAGCACCGCGGCCAGAAGGTGCCCGGCCCCGCCGCCGATGTCGCCGATGGCCCGGAATCCCGAGAAGTCGTAGGCGGCCAGGACGGCGCCGATCTGGCCCCGTGACTTGCCGGTCATGGCCTCATCGAAGATGCGGGCCTCTTCGGGCCGGCTCGCCAGATAGTCGAAGAGCTTGCCGCCGGTCGCCGCTTCGAAGGCCGGCTGACCTGTGCGAACCGTGTGCATGAGTTCGCCATAGGCGTCCCAGTGAGCCCGCATCCCCATCATCCTCACCAGGGATCCGAGGGAGGGGCTGGCGTCACTCGCCAGCAGACGCGAGGCCCCGTTGTGGGCGAAGCGGTCGCCCTGCATCTCGAACACGCCATGGTTGGCCAGGCAGCGCAGCACCCGCCCGAGCGGCTGGGCCTGCACCCCGAGAGTCGCCGCCAGGCTGCTGGCGGTCTGCGGCTCCGATCCGAGGGCGTCGGGCACACCCAGTTCGGCCGCCACGTGCAGGCAGCGGGACACCCAGTAACCCGTCGTCATGGCGAGCAGGGTCTGGACGGGGTCGGGCTGGGGCATGCGTCTGGTTCCTCGGGCTAGCTGAGCGCGCCTATACGGAACCCGAGACGGTCCCAGGTTCAAGCCCGCGGATGCAGAGCCGGATTGCCCGTTCGCGGAATCGCCAGCCGCATCAGGGCCAGGAGGCCGGTCGGGACCATGGTGAAGAGCATGACGATGGCGGCCGTTTCGCGGAGGTCCTTCGCCGACCAGAGGTGACCGGCGGCGTCGGTGAGTCTGGCGTCAGGTTCGAGCAGCGGAGGAAGGTGACAGAGGCCGGCCGCCAGATAGGACAGGATCGGAACCGCCCAGAACCAGCCGGAACGTGAACGATAAGCGGATCGGCTCCTACGCCGGTAGGCGAATAAGGCGAACCCCTGGAAGTAGAGCCAGGTCACCAGGAGCCAGCCCAGGAAATTGGATAGCGGGACCCCGAAATAGCCGCCGCCGTCATACCAGACCCAGGCCTTGGCCATGGTGGATCCCGACGGGTCCATGACCACGTCCCATTGGGTCATCACGAACGCCGCGAGGAGCGGAAGCGCGACCAGTCCGAAACGCGACGGACGCCCCACCTCCGCGCCCAGAAGGAAGTTCGCGACCACCCACGACGCGTAGCCCATGCCGAAGTAGAGCGGCCCGACGATGGGCGGAACGACGCCGATATGCGGAAGACTGCTCTCGACCAGAAAGGCGTAGCGTCCGAACGGGAAGCCGGTGAGGACTCCGAGGTTCTCCATGGCGAAGGTGACGGTCAGGCAGATCGCGGCGAAGGCGGCCGCCTCGACCCATCCCAAGGCGACTACCGCGTGAACGGCCAGGGCAAGGATCGAGAGCGCGGCCACGCCCTGCGCCGCCACGCCCGTTTGGCCGCCGAACACGACGGCGAGGGCCAGCAGGACCGCGACGCCCAGCCCGAGCGCGGCGCGGAGTAGGCGGTTCATGGGTTCCCGTCCGGCGCGAATTCGGGTCACCTTATCGCGTTCTGTCCGGCCGGAAAGAGGTTCGTCGGCCCCAGGCTGGATCATCCCATGACCGAGACGACCGTCAGCCCCGGCGTGATGTTGGCGCCACACTTGTGCTCTCTCGGCCACGTGGACCTTGCCGGAACGGCGGTATCGTGAGATCAGCGCACCATCTCCAGCAGAAGGGCCCAACGCCGCTCATGACCCACGCCATGCCCATCCCGCCCTGGACTTGCCCCGGCAAGCTCCCAAGCGTGCGCGCCGGCGTGGCCGGAGCGCGCAAACCCTAACCCTCGGCCGCTCGCCAGAGCCGCCGCGCTCTGGATATCCGATCGTGTTCCTGTTCCGCCTGGCCGAGGCCGAGCCGCTCAGACCGGCGCCTGCCTCGCCCCTACTGACCCATTTGGTCGGCGACTTCGCCCCGGCCATCGCCGCCCTGTGGCCCGAGCCCCACGCCCCTTTTCTGGCGGCGGAGGCGCCGCGGCGTCACCTGCTGTGCCTGGCCCTGGCCGAAGCCGGACCCGAGCCTGTCGCGGCCCGGGCCATCCTCGAAAGGCCGCTGAAGCAGGCCGTTCGCGCGGCTCTGGTCGCGCCGCCGCTGGGGCTGTGCCGGGCGCTCGCCCATCTCGGCGAGCAGGCCTGGACCGGGGTCGACTACGCCGGACTCCTGAGGCTCCTGGCCCTCCGCGGGTCGGCCAAGCTGCTGCGCCACTGCCGGTCGATCGACCGGGCGCAGGTTCGCGCCCTCGCCCGACTGCCGGACGCCCTGCTCGACAAGGGGACGGCCCTCCTGCTGGCCGACGAAGCCTCCGCCGGTCTCCTTGCCGAGGCGTTCAACGCCTTGGCCCGCCGTGACGGCGCAGCGGCGGCCCAAGCCATGGCCATGCGCTGGAGCCAGGCTCCGAACCTGGCCGCCTTGGCCGACACCGTCCGTCTCGACCTCGCCCCGGAGCCTCCGCCGCCGCCCTTTGCGGGCACAGAGCGTTTGCGCCCCCTGGCGGACAAGGCGGCGATCGTCGACGCCGCCACCCGCTACAACAACTGCCTCAAGGACCAGATCCACTGGTCGAACGGCAATTCCGTCTTCTACGAATGGCTCGGCGAGCCGTCCGTCGTTCTGGAGATAACCCACGACCGCCTGCACGGCTGGCGGCTGGCCCAGGCGCGCCTGCGTGACAACGAGTCGGTGCCGCCCGAGGTGCGGGCGCCGCTGCTGGAGACCCTGGTCGGCCTGGGCGTTCATGTCGGCCGTTCGAACTGGGACCTGTCGAACGATCTCAGAAGGCTCGGCCGCGCCGCCCCTCAGCCGCCGTCGGAAGACGAGATCGTCGCCGCTCTGTTCGAGGAGTAGGGCGCCTAGGCGCTCGCCAGTCTAGGCGCTGGCCAGGGCGCTCTTGAACAGGATTGCGCCGTCGGCCGAGCCCAGCTCTTCCTCGAACGCCCGGTCCGGGTGGGGCATCATGCCGAGCACGTTGCCCTTGGCGTTGACGATCCCTGCGATGTTGCGCGCCGAGCCGTTGGGGTTCTCGCCGGCGTAGCGGAAAACCACCTGGCCCTCGCCCTCCAGCCGGTCGAGCGTGGGCTCGTCGGCGAAGAAATTGCCCTCGCCGTTGCCGATGGTCATGCGCGCTTGTCGCTGGCCGGCGTAGCCCGCCGTGAAGCGGGTCTGGGCGTTGACGATCTCCAGGTCCACGGCCTTGCAGATGTACTTGAGCCTGGCGTTGCGCAGCAGGGCGCCCGGCAGCATCGCGGCCTCGCACAGGATCTGGAAGCCGTTGCAGATGCCGACCACGGCCACGCCCCTGTCGCCCGCGGCCTTGACGGCCTGCATGATCGGGCTCTGGGCCGCCATGGCCCCGCAGCGCAGATAGTCGCCGTAGGAGAAGCCGCCCGGCAGCACGATCAGATCGGTCCCGTCGGGTAGAACCTTATCCTGGTGCCAGACCATGTCGACCTTGGCGCCGGTAGAGCGCTCCACGGCCACGGCGCAGTCGCGGTCGCAATTGGACCCGGGGAAAACGACGACGGCGGCCTTCACCTAGGCGACCTCCACCCGGAAGCTTTCGATCACCGTGTTGGCCAGCAGCTTCTCCGCCATGGCCTTTGCCTCCGCTTCCGCCTTGGCCTTGTCGGATCCGGCCACCTCGAACTCGATGGTCTTGCCCACGCGCACGTTCGACACATCGCCCCAGCCGAGGCCGTGCAGGGCGCCTTCGATGGCCTTGCCCTGAACATCCAGAACGCCGGGCTTCAGATAGACGTGAACCTTGGCCTTCATCCGCTCAATTTCTCCTAAGCGCGATAGCCGAAAGTGGAAGCCGGTTTCGGCGGCCATCGCGCGCAAATTTTAGAATGAGCCCTTTTAAACGCTTCGATTGATTCCCTCGAAGCTAAAGGGCTCAGGCGACGCCGCCCTCGATGACGCGCGGCATGTCCTTCATGATTCCGAGACGGCGGGCCACCTCGGTGTAGCTCTCGATGACATTGCCCATGTCGCGGCGGAAGCGATCCTTGTCCAGCTTTTCGTTGGTCGAACTATCCCACAGCCGGCAGCTGTCGGGACTGATCTCGTCGGCCAGAATCACCCGGGCGAAATCGCCTTCCCAGAGGCGCCCGAACTCCACCTTGAAGTCGACCAGGGTGATGCCCACGGCGCCGAACATGCCCGACAGGAAGTCGTTCACGCGCAGGGTCATGGCCAGCATGTCGTCGATTTCCTGGGTCGAGGCCCAGTTGAACGCCGTGATGTGCTCCTCGGTGACCAGCGGATCGCCCAGCTTGTCGTCCTTGAAGTAGAACTCGATGATCGAGCGGGGCAGGGCCTGGCCCTCGGGCAGGCCGAAGCGCTGGGCCAGGGAGCCGGCCGCCACGTTGCGGCACACCACCTCCAGCTGGATGATCTCCACTTCGCGGATCAGCTGCTCGCGCAGGTTCAGGCGGCGGATGAAGTGGTTCTGCACGCCGATCGAGTTCAGCCGCGTCATCACATATTCGGAGATGCGGTTGTTGATGACGCCCTTGCCCTCGAGGATCGCCTTCTTGCTGGCGTTGAACGCGGTGGCGTCGTCCTTGAAATACTGGATCAGGGTGCCTGGCTCCGGACCCTCGTAGAGGATCTTGGCCTTGCCTTCGTAAATCTTTTTTCGGCGGGTCATCGCGGACATCCAGTGCGGCGTCGGATACAATGTAAATCGCGCGCGCGGGTCTCCGCACGCGCGCATCCGACTCGGTTTCCAGGGTGAGGCCTGAAACCTTTCCCGAACCTACCGGATCGCATCGGTGGGCGCAAACGCCTCCCCGTCGCAGGCCCGGTTAGACTGGGTTGGATGAAACGGCATTAAGGACACATTGCGGCGGGCGTCGCGGCGCTATATGCACCGTTGCGAATTGCTGGGGTAGACATGACCACCTTCAACGATCGCGAGCAGGCCTTCGAAAACAAGTTCGCTCACGACCAGGAACTTGAGTTCAAGGCGACCGCCCGCCGCAACCGCATGCTTGGCTTGTGGGCCGGTGGGCTGATGGGCCTTGAGGGCCAACACCTCGAGGATTACGCCCAGGTGGTGGTCAAGTCCGAGGTCGACCAGCCCGGCGACGAAGACGTCCTGCGCAAAGTGTGGAAGGACTTGTCCGCCTCGGGCGGCAAGGTCACCGAGGGCGCCGTGCGCGCCAAGATGGAAGAACTCCTGGCCATCGCCCGCGACCAGATCAAGCAGGGCGCGTAACCCTTCGGATTGATCTAGCCTAATGTGGTCACGGTCCGCGGGCGCTTTGAACGCCGGCGTGTCCATGGGGCTGCGTGATGCCGATCGAACCGCCGAAGGGGCAGACTGAAGCGCCCGGCGAACTGCTCGCCCTGGCCGGGTGCGACGCGGCCGAGGCGTGCCGGCGGCTGGGCTATTCCGCCGACGGGCTCTCTCCCGACCAGGCGGCCGTCCGGCTCCGCGAGATCGGCCCCAACCAGATCGCCCGCGAACGCCAGGCGCCCCTGTTGCTGGAGCTGTGGCGGCGCTTCCGTAGTCCCCTCAACGCCTTGCTGCTGGTCCTGGCGGGGGTTTCCTGGTTCCTGTCGGACGCGCGCTCGGCCATCGTCATCGCTATCATGGTCGTGCTTAGCGTCGGGCTCGGCTTTATCCAGGAGCACCGCTCCAGCCAGGCCGCCGCCAAGCTGGCCCGCATGGTCAGCGTCAAGGCCGCCGTCCGGCGGCCCGGCGCGCCCGGCGCCGACCCCGAGGGCTATGTCGAGGCGCCGCTCGACGGCTTGGTCCCGGGGGATGTGGTGCGCCTGGCCGCTGGCGATCTGATCCCTGCCGACCTGCGCCTGCTGAGCGCCAAGGACCTCTACGTCAACCAGTCGACTCTGACGGGCGAGTCCATGCCGGCCGAGAAGTCGGCCGGGCCGGCCGAGGGCAAGGGCGATCCCTTCGCTGCCCCGTCGCTCTGCTTCATGGGCTCCAACGTCACCAGCGGCTTCGGCGTGGGCCTGATCGTGAAGACCGGGCGATCCACCTACTTCGGCCAGCTCGCCGACAAGATCGTCGCCTCGGGCCAGGCGTCCAGCTTCGACAAGGGCGTCAACAGCTTCGTCTGGCTGATGGCGCGCTTCATGCTGGTGATGGCGCCCACCGTGTTCGTCATCAACGGCCTGACCAAGCACGATTGGCTGCAGGCGCTGTTCTTCGCCGTGGCCGTGGCTGTGGGCCTCGCGCCCGAGATGCTGCCGATGATCGTTACCGTGAACCTGGCGCGCGGGGCGATCGCCATGTCGAAGAAGCGCGTGATCGTGAAGCGGCTGAATGCGATCCAGAACTTCGGCGCCATGGATGTGCTGTGCACCGACAAGACGGGCACCCTGACCCAGGACCGGGTGATCGTGAAGCTGCACGTGGACGTGGAGGGTCACCCGGATGACCGCGTGCTCGACTACGCCTGGCTCAACAGCCACTTCCAGAGCGGCCTGCACAACCTGATGGACACGGCGGTGCTGCAACATGTCGAGCAGGCCGGCCGCCCGGCCCAGCTCGAAGGCTGGCGCAAGCTCGACGAGATCCCCTTCGACTTCACCCGGCGGCGGCTGTCGGTGCTGATCGAGAAAGACGGCCAGTCGCCGCTGCTGGTCTGCAAGGGCGCGGTGGAGGAAGTGTTCGCCGCCTGCAGCCGCTATCGCCTTGGCGAGCAGATCGCTCCGCTCGACCCGGCGCACCTGCCCAAGGTGCAGAAGGTCACCCAGCGCCTCAACCGCAACGGCTTCCGGGTGATCGCGGTGGCCGTCCGCGAGCTCGAGCAGAACCGCAAGACCTGCGCCGTCGCCGACGAGGCGGACCTGACCCTGCTCGGCTTCATCGCCTTCCTCGATCCGCCCAAGGAAACCGTGGCCGCCGCGATCCGCGACCTCGAGGGCGGCGGCGTCACCGTGAAGATACTCACCGGCGACAACGACCTGGTCACCCGCAAGATCTGCCACGACGTGGGGCTGGAGGTGCGCCGCCTGATCCTCGGCCACGAGATCGAGGCCTTGGACGACGGCCAGCTCGGTCGGGCGGCGGAGGAGGCGCAGGTGTTCGCCAAGGTCTCGCCGGCGCAGAAGGCGCGGGTCATCGCCGCCCTGCAGTCGCGCGGTCACGTGGTCGGCTTCCTCGGCGACGGCATCAACGACGGTCCGGCGCTCAAGGCGGCCGACGTGGGCGTCTCGGTCGACACCGCCGTGGACATCGCCAAGGAGTCCGCCGACATCATCCTCTTGGAAAAGAGCCTGGGAGTGCTGGGGGAGGGGGCGATCGAGGGCCGGCGGGTGTTCGGCAACATCACCAAATACATCCGCATGGGGGCGTCATCGAACTTCGGCAACATGTTCAGCGTGATTGGAGCCTCGATCCTGCTGCCGTTCCTGCCCATGGCGCCGCTGCAGGTGCTGACCAACAACCTGCTCTACGACTTCTCCCAGACCACCATCCCCACCGACAACGTCGACCCGGAGTACTTGGCGGCCCCGCGTAAGTGGGAGATCGGCAACATCACCCGCTTCATGCTGTTCGTCGGCCCGATCAGCTCGATCTTCGACTACGCCACCTTCTTCGTGATGATCTGGGTCTTCCACGCCTGGACCAACGCGCCCCTGTTCCAGACCGGCTGGTTCGTCGAGTCGCTGCTGACCCAGACCCTGATCATCCACATTATCCGCACCGCCAAGGTTCCGTTCGTTCAGAGTCGCGCATCCGCGCCCTTGATCCTCACCACCCTGGTCATCTGCGCCGTCGCCGTGGCCCTGCCGTTCAGTCCCCTGGCCGGACCCCTAGGCTTCGTGGCCCTGCCGCCGCTCTACTGGCCGATCATCGCGGCCTTCCTGCTCGGCTACGCCGTCCTCACCCATCTGGTGAAGACCTGGTTCATGAGGCGATGGGGGGTCTAGTGCTGGCCCCAAACGGGAAAACCCCTCGGCCGGGTGGACCGAGGGGCGTAGATCCCAGGACAGAGGGGCGGGTCACAGGCCCGCCCTCGTTAATGATCGAATTTAGCCGTTGGCGCCGGCGAAGCGCACCGGAACCTTGATGGAGCCGGTCTTGTCGCCGATCGGAATTTCTTTGGCCACGCACATGGCGGCCTGGCCGAAGCCCTTGCCGCCGGTGTTGTCGAGCACCTTGCAGCCGTCGAGCTTGCCGCCCGCCGCTTCGCACTCGAGCGTCACCGTGGCGGAGTCGCTGGTGTTGGCGAACTGGCTCAGGCACCTTTCGACGGCGGCCTGATACGACTTGGCGTCGGCGGCGGCGCTGCCGACAAGGGCGAAGGCGCCAAGGACGCCGGCGAGAATCGCGATGTTGGACTTCATTCTTCTAATCCCTCAAAACCCCGTTCTGGGTATGACGGATCATCACCTGGAATGTTTAAGAATACACTTCCAGCGGGAAAATTCTGCCTAGTCTGCGAACACGCGATTAAATATGTGATCGACATTCTTATAATGATACCCGAGATCGAATAGATGGTTAATCTCGGATTTACCAAGGTGCGGACGAATGTCCGGGTCTTTCTCAAGTAGATCGATAAACGTTCCTTCGCCGCGCCAGACTTTCATGGCGTTTCTCTGAACGGCCGTATAGGCGTCCTCGCGGCTCATGCCCTTCTGCGTCAGGGCCAGCAGCACCCGCTGGGAGTGCACCAGGCCGCCCAGGCGTTCGAGGTTCTTGAGCATGTTCTCGGGGTAGATCACCAGCCGCTCGACCACCGACGCCATGCGGCGCAGGGCGAAATCCAGATGCACGGTGGCGTCCGGACCGATGCCGCGCTCCACCGAAGAATGGCTGATGTCGCGTTCGTGCCACAGGGCCACGTCCTCAAGCGCCGGGACCACGGCCGAGCGCACCAGCCGGGCCAGGCCGGTGAGATTTTCGGTGAGCACCGGGTTGCGCTTGTGCGGCATGGCCGAGGAGCCCTTCTGGCCCGGATCGAACGGCTCTTCCGCTTCCAGCACCTCGGTGCGCTGCAGATGGCGGATCTCCACCGCCAGGTTCTCGATCGAGGAGGCCACCACCGCCAGGGCCGCGAAATAGGCCGCGTGACGGTCGCGCGGGATCACCTGGGTCGACACAGGCTCGACCTTGAGCCCCATCTTGGCGGCGACGTATTCCTCTACGCTCGGATCGATGTTGGCGAAGGTGCCCACCGCGCCAGAGATAGCGCAAGTCGCGACTTCCTGGCGCGCTTGGACAAGGCGTTCGCGTCCACGGGCGAAGGCGGCGTAGTGGCCGGCCAGCTTCAGGCCGAAAGTGGTCGGCTCGGCGTGGATACCGTGGCTGCGCCCGACCGTCGGCGTCAGCTTGTGTTCCAGCGCCCGCCGCTTCAGAGCCGCCAGCACCTTGTCCACGCCTTCGATCAGAAGGTCGGCGGAGCGGGCCAGCTGCACCGACAGGCAGGTGTCGAGCACGTCGGACGAGGTCATGCCCTGGTGAAGGAAGCGGGCCTCGGGCCCGACGATCTCGGACACGTGGGTCAGGAAGGCGATGACGTCGTGCTTGGTGACGCGCTCGATCTCGTCGATCCGATCGGAATCGAACACCGCGTCCCGACCCTTGGCCCAGATCTCGGCGGCGGCGGCCTTGGGGATCACCCCCAGCTGCGCCATGGCGTCTGCGGCGTGGGCCTCGATCTCGAACCAGATCCGGTACTTGGTCTGGGGCGACCAGATGTCGGCGGCTTCCGGGCGGGCGTATCTGGGGATCATGCTCAGCTCTCCTGAGCGCGTGTTGGCCCGCGCCTGCGGCTGGAGTCAAGAAGAGGAGGGGGATAGAGATCGGCCCTGAGAAGGAGACAGCCATGCGGATGGTGATCGGAACGCGCAAATGGTCCAGCTGGTCGATGCGGCCGTGGCTCGTCGCCAGAAGGCTGGGGCTGCAGTTCGACGAGACCCTGGTCACTCTGCGCACGCTGGAGACGGCCAAGGCGCTCGAGGCCTATTCGCCCTCCGCCCAGTGCCCGGTGCTGATCGAGGGCGAGCTCCACGTCTGGGATTCCCTGGCGATCTGCGAATATCTGGCCGAGACGCACCCGCACGGCGGCCTGTGGCCGAAGGATGTCGCCGCCCGCGCCGTGGCCCGCTCGGCCTGCGCCCAGATGCACGGCGGCTTCCAGTCGCTGCGTGGGGAGTGCTCCATGGACCTCGCCGCCCAGATCCAGACCCTGGAGCTGACCGAGGCCACCCAGGCCGACGTGCGTAAGATGATCAGCCTGTGGCGCGTCCTGAAGCAGGGCCACGGCCAGGGGGGACCGTTCCTGATGGGGGCCTGGTCCATCGTCGACGCCTGGTTCACCCCGGTGGCCACGCGCTTTCGCACCTACAACGTCGACCTGGCCGCCCACGGCGACGAGGGCTTCGCCGCGGACTGGTGCGCCCGGGCCCTGCAGCAGCCCGAATATCTGGAGTGGGAGCGCCTGGCCCTGGCGGAATAGGCGTGGCCGGACGGGTGGCGCCGAAACAATTGCGCGATAACGTCGGTCTAGGACTCAATCTCTTTAGCGAGGGTTCCTGCATGTCGCATCGGTCCGCCCTCCGCCGGGCCAGCCTGGCCTGCGCCGCGTCACTGATCGCCAACGCCGCCCTGGCGCAGTCCGCTCCGCCCGCCAAGCCCAATCCGGGCCCCACCGCCGTTGCGCCGGTCACCGTCCAGGCGCCGGTGACCCCCAAGGTGATCGAGAAGCAGACCTACAATCTGGTGCAGAGCTTCGCCGTGGTCGGCAATCCGGAGGTCGATCAGATCGTCCGCTGGCGCGACCCAGTCTGCGTCCAGGCCATCGGCCTGATCCCCCGCCAGAACGACGCCATCGCGGCCCGCATCACCGACGTGGCCAAGGCCCTGGATCTGCACGTCGGCCGGCCCGGCTGCCACGCCAACGTCGAGATCGTGTTCACCGATCAGCCCCAGGCGGTGATGGACACGATCTACAAGCGCCGCGAATACATGCTGGGCTACTACCATCGTCACGACGGCGTTCGCCTGAAGAAGGTCACCCGTCCGATCCAGGCCTGGCACGTCACCGCCACACTCGGCGTCGCGGACCCCAGCCAGGGCATCCATTCGGAAGTGATCGACGACCCGGAAAACTCGCCGCCGATCGGGTGCGCCGACAGCCCCCACTTCACCCACTGCTGGCAGGGCGTGTTCAAGAATGTGTTCGTGATCGTCGACAACAAGTTCCTGGGGGACAATAGCCTCGGCCTGGTCACCGACTACCTGGCCATGGTCGCGCTGGCCCAGCCCAAGTCGCTGGAAGGCTGCAACGAACTGCCCAGCGTCGTCGACCTGTTCGCCAAGACCGCCTGCCCCGGACGCGACGCCCCCGACGGCCTGACGCCGGCCGACGCCTCCTACCTCACGGCCCTTTACTCGGCCGACCCCGAGAGGAGCGGATGGTCCGAGCGGAGCGAGATCGCCAGCCGCATGGCCAAGATCCTGATTAAGGCCGCCGCCCAGACCCGATAGGCGGAATTCTCGGCCGCCGACGAAACAAATTGACGCTATTGTGGAATTAACGTTCGCCGTCGCTGGGAAAGGGCTCTCCATGTCGATCCGGTCTGCGTCCGTTCAGCTTGCAGCCATCCTTGCCGCCGCCGCGATGGTTGGTCCGCCGGCCCTGGCCCAGACCCCCGCCGTGGGATCGGTCACGGTCGAGGGCCCGCTCATGCCCAAGGTGGTGCAACGGCAGGCCCGTGATTTCGTCCATGCCCTGGCCACGCCGACCGCCGAACTCGGCCAGATCCCCCGCTGGCGCGACCCGGTGTGCGTGGACGTTTTCGGCCTTCGGGCCGAGGACGCCGCTAAGATCAAGGCGCGCGTCGAGGACGTCGCCAAGGCCGTGGGCGCCGAGGTCCAGGGGCCCGGATGCAAGGGCGACATCGAGATCGTCTTCACCGAGAAGCCTCAGTTCCTGATGGACGGCGTCGCCCGCAAGCGCGAACTGCTGCTGGGCTACTACCACCGCCAGGACACGCGGAAGCTGAAGAGCGTCACCCGCCCGATCCAGGCCTGGTACGTCACCGCCACCCTCGGCGGCGGCGGCAACACCACCGGCCCGGTCTTCGCCTACACCGAGAACGCCATGGGCCGGCCCGCCATTCCCATTCAGCTACACCGGGAAGTGATCGACGACGCCGGATACATGGCTCCTACCGGCTGCGGCGACACCCACTTCTCCGCCTGCTTGCGCGGCGTGTTCAAGAACGTCCTGATCGTCGCCGACGCCAACCGCCTGAAGGGCAAGGATATCGGCCTGCTGGCCGACTACATCGTGATGGTGGCCCTGTCCCAGCCTCGTTCGCTGGACGGCTGCAACGCCCTCCCGAGCGTCATTGACGTTTTCGCCTCCGCCGACTGCGCAGGGCGAAAAATCCCCAATGGGCTGACGCCGGCCGACGCCTCCTATCTCACCTCGCTCTACCAGGCCGACCCTGAGGCGAGGCTGATGTTCCAGCAGGGCGACATCGCCGGACGCATGGCCAAGATCCTCATCAACGCCGGCGAGCAGGCGCGCTGACCCGGCCGCCGGCGCACAGAGACGTCAAATCCGCCGACATCGCCTGCTGCAACCCTGACGCGCTCCGAAACAATCCCGCCAAATCGCCGGGCTAGGGTTCGCCGTCCTTCGCCTTGGAATTGTCGAGCCATGCCCAACTGGTTTGCTTGTCTTGTGTCCGCTTCCGTTCTGTCGGTCATCGCCAGCACCGCCCTTGCCCAGTCCCAGCCGGCGGCCAAGCCGGAGTCTGCGCCGACCGCCGTCACCGGGATCACGGTCGAGGGCGCCTCGAAGCCCAAGGTGATCCAGCAGCAGGCCCACAGCTTCGTTCAGTCCTACGCCGCCGTCCCGAACGCCGAGGTCGACCAGATCGCGCGCTGGCATGACCCCGTCTGCGTCCAGACCGTGGGCCTGCCGGACGACCAGTCTGCGATCATCAAGGCGCGGATCGACAACGTGGCGGTGGCCGTGGGTCTGCCCAAGGCCCGGTCCGGGTGCCTGGCCAATGTCGAGATCGTGTTCACCGAGCAGCCCCAGGCGATAATGGACAACGTCGCCAAGCGTCGGGAACAGCTGCTCGGCTATTACCACCGTCACGACCGCGACAGGCTCAAGACCGTCACCCATCCGATTCAGGCTTGGTATGTCACCGCGACCCTTGGCGGGGGCGGAAGCGACGCCGCGGCATTCTATGGCCTCAGCGGCATGCAGAGCAGCAAGGACGTGGTCGACGACCCCGACAATCCGCCGCCCACCAGCTGCGGCGACAATCCGCACTTCGGGGTCTGCCTCACGAGCGCGCTCAGGAACGTGTTCATGGTGGTCGACACCAAGGCCCTGAAGGGCAAGGACCTCGGTCTGCTTTCGGACTACATCGTGATGCTGACCCTGTCGCAGCCGAAATCGCTCGACGTCTGCGGCTCCCTGACGAGCGTGATCGACCTGCTCGCCAAATCCTGCACGGCGGGGCGCGACGTCCCGGACGGCCTGACCCCGGGCGACGCGGCCTATCTCACGGCGCTCTATTCGGCGGACCTGGAGGCCACCAAGGCCAAGGAGCAGAACGACATCGCCGTCCGCATGGCCAGGATCCTGGTCAAGGCCAGCGCCGGCGGGCGGTGAATTGACTGGCGCTTAAGCTCAGCCGCGGCAGCGTTGCAGCTTCAACGTCCGGCCGTCCTCCAGCTTTTCGACCAGCTCGGTGCGGGATATGGACAGGATGGTCGTGCTGACCGGCTTCTCGCCCGTCACCTTGCGTGCGGGCCGGTCGAACCCGCCGCGCTCCTTCACGCGCGTCGTCAGGTGGTCGCCGCTCAGGGCCCAGTCGCCGGCGACATTGTCTCCCGCCCAGGTCCCGGTCTTGTCGTAGAAGACTCCGTCATGGCTGTCGCAGGCCTGGCCCGGGGGCGCCCACCCGCCGGTGAGGAGGATGCGGGTCTCGGACCTCTGGCCGCAGCCGGTCAGGAGCGTCGCCGCGAGCAGCAAGAAGAAGGCGGCTGTTCGTTTCATGAGGCGACAGTGCTGGCGCCCGCAGGCTTCGGCAACAGCCGGCGAAGCCGTGCCCCTCCGCGTCCGATCCCGTTAGCGCCCACATGTTCCGCCGTGTAGACAGGATTCGCAGGCCCGCGGAGGGGCGGTTCGGGTGGTCGATGTCGGGTTTCGATCTGGCGGCAGGGTTCCTGGTGCTGATTGCGGCGACCGGCTGGGTCAACGTCCGCTGGTTCCGCCTGCCTACCGCCTCAGCCATGCTGTTCACCGGCCTGACCAGCGGCGCGATCCTGCTCCTGTTCCAGTCCCGCTCGCTGCAGCACGACGCCTTCAGCGCCCTGCTCCAGGCGATCCGCGGCCTGGACTTCCCCCGAGCGGTGCTGGGCTATCTGCTGGCCTTCCTGCTGTTCGCCGGCTCGACTCAGGTGGACCTGGTCGAGCTCCGCCGCCGCTTCCTGGCCGTGGGCGTCCTGGCCACCCTGGGGGTCGCTGCCTGCACCGCCATCGTCAGCCTCGGGTTGTGGCTGGGCGCGCGTCTGCTCGGCCTGCCGCTCGGTCTGCGCTGGGCCTTC
>Ga0265327_10003350_pt1 | contig 15444 bp, 15 predicted proteins | sample 41621metaG_FD_202089 | JGI IMG/M metagenome (GOLD analysis project Ga0265327, IMG submission 202089) | Rhizosphere microbial communities from Carex aquatilis grown in University of Washington, Seatle, WA, United States - 4-16-21 metaG | ecosystem: Host-associated > Plants > Roots > Rhizosphere... | reverse complement strand
CTATCCAACTGGACAGGCCGCGGAAGAAGCGCTCCCGCTCCGGCAATTGGTAAACCAATATATCGACGATTTCCCGATCCAGCAGCTTGTAATCCGAGGAGTTGTGGATATTGATGCCGCCCAGCCGCGAAATCAGTTGGTTGACCGCCCAGGCGGACAGGCGCTTAGGAACGCTGTCGGTTTGGCGGCTGCGCTTGACGGCATGGACGATTTTCGCGCCTTCCTTCCATTTTGACAGCATTTCCGGAATCAGCGCCGGCGGATGCTGTAGATCCGCGTCGATGACCACAACCCCCCTGCCCCGCGAATATTTCAAGCCGGCCAGCACGGCGGCCTCCTTGCCAAAATTGCGGCTAAAAGAAAGCCCTTTAATGCGGCCATCGGTATTGGCAAAGCGGCAAACCCGCGCATACGTGTCGTCCCGGCTGCCATCATCGACGACGATGATTTCAAAGTCAGCGGCGCAGGTTTCCAGCACCGAGGCGATGGTTGCCAAGGCGCGTTCCAGGCCTTCCCCCTCGTTATAAGCGGGAATGATGACGCTGAGTTCAGGCGACGGTGAAAGCGGATTATTCATGGGTTTTCCCGTTTGGGGATGGCGGCCATCCTCATATCAATAAAATCCTGTCAAGGAATGTTGCCAGTGGACAGCGAAATCTCCCTGAAATTGACTAGGCGGATGCCAAATTCCGCATATAAATCCTGAATCTGCGGCCCCGTCAGCAAGGCCAGCTCTTGTTCCCAAGCATGGTAGGCCAGCAGGCGGGGATCGTTGATTTCTCCAGGATCGAACAGACCCGGATGGCACATCAATTCATAAACACCGCCCGCTTGCAACTGGGCGAACCGTTGTCTCAAATAAGCCAGGTTCAGTTTTCCGCTACCACCCAAACCAATGAACAACGGCGTCGCAGAATCGGCGCGAGGCCGGTTGACCGACGCCAGGGTTTGCATCACTAGATTGCGCACTGTCGAGGAAAGCCCGAAAGGCGGCAACCATTCGGCGCGGGTCAAGCGCAGATAGGGGATATCATATTCCGCCGCCAATTCAAGGGCCAGCGTGAACAGGCCCGGCAATAGATGGATATGTTCGTGGGAATTGAGAAAGCGCAATCGCAGCTTTAAGCACAATAAGGTTTCAATCTGCGCCCGCCATTCCGCCCGCACCGTCTCCAAGGGTATCCGCCGGGACAGAATCTGTCCGGCCATGGCGAATGCGCCGGGGAAATGCCCGCCTGAGGATTCTAGTTTGGCGGCCATCGGCGCGGTCAGCGGCTGGCGCGAAGTCAGATTGAGATGCACCCCCAGATCCAGCTTGTCATACTCGCCCAGCCAGCCGATTTGACGCTCTAACTGCGGCCCGTTGGCGAGTATTCCGGTGGCGTTGATCGCCCCAAGGCCTGCGGCTTTGGCGATGCCTCGGCTGACACAGGGAAAATAGCCGAAATCATCGGCGTTGACGATCAAGCGTATGCTTGGATTCGACACATCACCCCCGTCGCCGCTGGCGATTATTATTTATCATCTTGCTGCGCGACATGGCGCAAAAGCAGGAAACCGCTATAACTGCCTACCATCTGTAAACGGCTTTGAATGGCTTCGGGCATGTCCGCCCAATTGCGCTTGGGGCAGACGAAAAAGTCATGGCCGGGGCTGTCCAAGAAGTTTTGGAACACCTCGACATTGGCTAACTCCTTGGATTGTCCCGCCGTGTAAAACTGCGCGGAAAAAGGATTGTCCCGCAAATAATACAAGCGATCCTCGCTGCCCGAGCGCGCCTGATAATATTTTTGCACGACTAGCTTCTGGGTGCGGACAGACTGCAACGGCACGATATGCCAGGCGATAACCACCGCGATGAACAATACCGGAATCAACAGGCCAATGCCGGCGACAATCCCGTCGCGGGAAAACCAAGGCAGCGTGCCGTCACGCCGCCACTCGGCCAGCAACAGAGCGCAACCTGGCAAACCCGGCAGCACATAAGTCCAGATGAGGTTGGCCGACAGGCTGAAAAACAGCAGGGGCGAGAGCATCCACAGCAGACAATACAGCCGAAAGCCGTCGGCGGATTCGAGCAAGCGCCGCGCCTGCCCGCGCCACAAGGCCAAGCCGGCCGCGGCTAGAAACACTGGCGACCAGGGCAGCGCGGCCAGCAGCCAGTATAGCCAGACAATTCCTCGCGCATGGGCGCGGCCACTGCCGTAGAGGTCGCCCTGCCAGCCTGGCTCGGTGAAGCGCTTCCAATGTTCGCCGATGAAAAAATACTCCAAAAATCCCGGCGTGCGGTGCTCGGCGGCAAGATACCAGGGAACGCTGAGGGCCAGCATCAGCAAACTGCCCTTGATCCAGGGCAAACGCCGCCAGACCTCCAGCCATTCCTTGCGCAACAAAGTCCACAGGCCGATGGGCAGGCCGGTGAGCACCACCGCGATGGGGCCTTTGGACATCAGGCCTATGCTTAAGCCAATGAAAAACAGCAGCCCAAAAACCGGCTGGCCCCCCCGCATGGCCCGCCAGAACGAAGCCATCGTCAACGTGACGCCAAGGCTAAGGCATTGATCCATCTCAATGCTGCCGGCCAGCACAAAAAATAAGACCATGCTCGCCAACATGGCCGACGCGGTGAAGGCTTGCCGCTTGCCGCCCCGCGAGATGGCCAACTGATAGACAATCCAGACGATGCCCGCGCAGAGCAAAAAGGCGGACAGGCGCACGGCAAATTCGTTGACGCCGAATACCTTCAAGCTGAAGGCGTTCAACCAGACCGCCAGGGGCGGCTTGCCCCAGAACGGCACGCCGTAGTCGATTTGCGGCGTAATCCAGACATCGGTTTCGACCATTTTCCGCGCCATTTCCGCATACCGGCTCTCGGAAGGGTCTATCAAAGGATAGGCGCCCAAGCTCGCCAAGCGGATGCCGAAAACCAGCGCGATAAAGGCGGTGCCAAGATGGAAGCGATGGCGTGGGCGTTTAATGAAGACCCAAGGGGCGGCAGCCACCAGAGGCGTTTTCGCGTCGTCGGCCTCCTCGTGGAACGTCCAGCGCTGGCCCGCGAAATTCCACGCCAGCACCACGCCCGTCGCCAACACCTGGGCGAGCAGGTAATGCAGGTTCAAGCGGTTCACCAGCAGCGCCATCAACACTAGATTCAGACCCAGCCCCAAGCCGGCAATAAGCGCAACGATGGGCAATGCGCGGCGCTGAGGCCTGCCGCCGTTGAAGCCCGGGGCATAATAGTCCAGCAGATAATTGATGAGCAAACCCACCGCCGCGCCCCAAGCCGACGCGGCGACGGGGCCAAACCGGGCGAATTCGACCAATACCAACAGCACGGCGTAATGCCCGGCAGTGCCGGCCCAGCCGGCCAGCGCGAACAGGCCGAATTGCCTGCTGAGACTTTTCAAGCCCACGTCGGGCTGTGTTGGTGACGCATTCATCCGGCGGGGCAAGCGGCGGCCCGACTCCGCCGGCTAGCCAACCCTAACAAGCAAGCCCAAACCGCCAGGGTGGCCCAACACAGCAAGCGATACATCTGCATGTCCTTGTCCAAATTGCTCCACAAGGTGGCGATGAAAAACAAAACCAACACGGCCACAGCCCAGCGGCGGGAAAACCGGTCGGCTTCGGCGAGCGCAATGGCGGTCAGCGCCGCCAAAGGCAGTAGCATCAAGCCGAAATAATGGGTTTCCGAAATGGGCGGAATCAACAGATCCCAGCACAGGAAGGCGGAAACCACCAGCAACTGAGCCTTAGCGTCGGCCTTGGCCTTGCGGGCGACCCAAGCCATCGCCGCCAGCATGCTGAAGGCGATGCCCAGCAGCAAGGGCTTAGTCTTTGCCGGGGACACCTCAAAACTAAGCAGCATGGATTCGAGCGATTGGTTGCGCAGCTTCTTGGCGTCCAGCAACTGATCGTAAAGCCGCCCTGGATCGATCTGGTTGACAGTCAACGCCGGGCCGGCGACCAGCCGCCCCCATTGCTGCCAATAATCGAGGTTTTGTTGCCAGCCAAACACGGCCGCCGGCAAAATCAAGCCGCCGAGCACCAACCCTAAGAAGCAAGCGCCGACAAAACGCCACTGCCGCCGCCAGACGAAATAAGCCAGTAATGCGATGGGAAACGCCTTAATCAAAGCCGCCGCCGCCAGGCTCATGCCGCCGGCCACAGAGCGGCCGCGCCACCCGTAATAGACCGCCGCGATCATCAACCAGACCATGAATTCCGAGGCCTGGCAGCGCAGCATGCCTGACACCAGCCAAGGTGAAGCTAGAAAAAGCGGCAGCTCGCACAAAGTCCAATCCTGGTCTTGACCCGCCAGGCCCGGATACGTCGCGCGAACCCACTTGAGCGACATCGCCGTGGCGGCAACCACGGCCAGCAGCGAGAGCACATACCAAAGGCCGCTGCCCCAAGCCAGCGGTAGTTTCGCAAACAGCGGCATGAAAACGGCGAAAGTCGGCGGATAGACATAAAACCAGCCACGGGCATTGTGCGCTTGATATATGTCCGCGCCGTCCAGCACCGCCTGGCCGGCCGCGCTGTAAACGGTGAAATCGGTGCGCTCGATGTCGTTCCAGGCCGTCCGGTAAACCGTGCTATAGCCTAAAGCAATAAAAAACACCGCCACCAGGACGAGCAAGACGCGCCGCTGCCATCCCAGCGAAGACCACCAGGAAACCGGCTGGGAAACTAGGGGAACGGCGGCATCTGTTTCGACCTCGATGGCGGCATCCTTGGATAAAGCGTTGTCCTGCGGTGAATTCATGCTGGATTAAAGAAGACGGGGGCTTGAAGAATTTTTTAGAAAAGGCATAAGGGTGATTTGGGCAAAATCCCTTGGATTTTATCCTAAATCGGCACCCCATGCATATTGACAACGACGAACACAGCAATTCTTTATCCGCCACGAATGCACGATGGCGCGGCCTGTCAGCGGCGGATGTTTTCGCCGGGTATCATCCGCAGCAAAGCCCCCTGCGGCAAAGCCTTCAAGCGCGGCGGCTGGCTCGACAATAGCGCCCCGCCTTCGCGCGAGCGGGCGCTTTGCTGCTCCGCGTACGCCGCCAAGGCAGCGTCAACCCGCGTTTGCAGATGCGCCAGACCGGCGTGGATGCCATTGCGCAAACCGCGGACGGCGGCGCGTTCGGTGGACGGCTTCAGTTGTTGTTTGAGGAAAAACGGCAACAGCCAGGCGATGGCGACAATCAACGCGCTATTGGCGACAAAATCCACCCCTAAAAACCCGCTGTGCCGCAACGCGCTGTCGTAATAAGCGCTGACCGCCAGCCAAGACACCCACGCCATCGCCGCGACAGGCAATAACACCGCGCACAAGCCGGTGAATTTGAGCAAAAAACGTTGCAACACATTGCCCGGATTGGCCAGGCTCAAGCGCAAAGCCCGCTGCGCCTCGTCCAGCATCAGCTTGCGCGCCTCCGCCGCCACGGCGGCCAGGCTGGATTTCAGCGGCACTAGGGGCAAGCGGCGCTGGTCAGCCTCGGCCAGCATGCGATCCAGCGCGTCCTGCAACTGCATCTGTGCCCAGTCGTCCCAGAGGATGGAAGGCGTGGCCGGCGGGTGAGCCTCGACCGGCTTGGCCGGCGCGTCCAGCTTGATGGCGCGGCGCAAGGGGCTGGCGTCATGGCGGACGAAAGCCCGTGCCACCTCGGCCATCGGCCATTCCAAACCCTTCGCCAGCCCCTCGCCGGCCTCGCCCCAAATCCCCGCCCAAGCCTCGCGCAAACCATCCAACTCGACCGCGCCGCCCAGCCGCGCCAGGCAATGCCCGACAGCGGCTTGCAGTTCGCCCCGGCGGGCCTCCAACGCGCGCTGCTCCAACTGCTCAATCAAATGGCTATCGGCCATCGATTGGATGGCCTGCTCCAAGGCCACAAATTCATCCGGCTTGCGCTTGCCCACGTCTTCCCGGCAATCGGTGCAAAACAACAGCGGGTCAGCGAAGCCGCCCTGCCCTAGCAACCTGACGAAATCCTCCCGCTGCGCCGCCTGCCCCCGGTCCCACTGGTTAATCACAAACAGCCAGGCGTGTTCGCGCACATGCTCGCGCAACAACCGCCAGCCCTTGTCGTCGCGGTAACGCTCCGGGCTCACCACATAAATCAGCACGTCGATATGCGGCAACCAATCGGCGACCAAGTCCCGGTTGCTGGCCTCGGTGCTGTCGATGTCAGGCATGTCGATCCACAGCACCTGGCGGCGCTTCTCGTCCGCATGGCGGGCGACGCGCACCCGATCCACCGGAAAACCCTCCGGCAATTGGCGCAGGTGCAGCGACTCGTGCAGATAAATCGACACCTCCCGCGAGGTGGGCCGCTCCACGCCCGCCCGCGCGATGGGCTGCCCGGCCAGGCGGTTGAGCAGCGTGCTCTTGCCCACGCCGGTGCCGCCGAAAAACGCCGCCACCAAAGGCCGGTGCGCGCTGCCATCGAACAAGCTGGCCGGGCTGCGGTTTTCCAAGGCCGCCAACGGCGCGATGTCCGCCTCCGCCAGCCAGCCGGTCTCCCGCGCCGCCCTGGCCCAGCGTTTGGCGGCTTGCAGTTGTTGGTCGAATTCTTCGTTCATGCGGTGGTTTGTGGAAGTGGGTAGGGCAATAGCCGCAACCCATTGATAAAACGGTAGTCACGCTGGTTTTTGGTGACAAAATATTGGCCGAGAAACAAAGCGGTGGCGGCGATAAGCGCATCGGGTATCGCCAAGCCATGGCTCAAACGATATTGACGCAATAAGTCTGTCGCTATTGCTGTAATACCGCCATTCAAACTCACAATTTGAAAGCGAATTAAGAAGCGTTCTATGACTTGCAGCTCTAGTTTATTTCTGCATCCGACAATCAATTCCATGTGCGTAATAGCGCTAATTCCTAAGCTTGAATTCTGTTCAATTTGTTCCAAACATGTTATTGCCTCTTGGATTTGACGGGATGCGTCAATCAATATATCCGTGTCCACCAACGTAACGTCAGACAAGGCTAAAACGTCCACTCGCTGTCCCGTAATTTGCGCACCCAGGCCGTGCTATCAACTAAATCCTCACGATCACTCCACATGCCGATAAAAGGCTCGTCCGCCAAAGCATTTTTAGCCGGATTTTCAAAGACTTGCAAGGAGGGGTAGCGGGACTTCAGAAAAGCGACAAAATCAGCCACTTCTTTCTGCGCCTCCACAGGCAAGGAGGTATAATCTCGGATCAATTCAGTAGTGTTCACTTTTTTCCTCACAGTGCCGTAATGTCGTAGGACGGGCAAACGTCTCTTTGTTTGCCCACTGGGGCTGACTAATCACAACATCAATCGCCATGCAGCAAAGTCTCTGCGGCATCCACCCTCTCCGCCGGAATATTAAACCGCCCTTCCCCGTTCAGCCGCGCCGGCAAGCTTTCCAAGACCGGCCGCAAAACCTCCTCGAACAGCCGCTGCGTCTCCCGGAACTGGCGGGCCTTCAATTCCGCCTCGGCCCGGTGCATGTAATGGCCCAGCGCGCTTTCCGCCAGCAGGCTGGTCACTGAGAGGATGGCCGGGGCGATGATGAAATCCTGCACGCCGATGCCGCCGGTGTGCAAAGCGAGTCCCAAGGCCGCCGCGTCGGCGGTCGCCCGCGTGGCACGCAGGGCGTTCAGCACGCCGGGCTGCTCGCGCAGCTTGTCATGCAACTGGCGGGCGGTGCGCTCGATTTCCGGCTGGAAATCGGCCACATGGCGGGCCAACGCGGCGGCGCGGGCGGCTTCGCCGTTTTTCCGCTCCTCCCGCAGCACCCCGCCCAACTCGCGCCAAAAACCCGCCAACACCTCGTCGCCGCCGCCTTTGTCCAGCACGGCCTGGCCCAGGTGGATGAATAAATGTTCCAGGGTGCGGTTGAGCACGGCGGTTTCTTGGCCCAAGTTTTCCTTGCCGCGCAGGCCTTGGCCCAGGCGGGCGATCTGCCGCGCCGGCCAGGTAAGGATCTTGCGCGCGGCGACCATGCCGCCGGCCAGGCCGGGGATTTCCAGCAAGGTCAGCAACTCGGCCAGCGCCCGTTGAAAGGTCTCGTAGTGGTGCGGATGGTTGAGAAAATCGCGGCGGTAGATCACCAAAGCCTCTTCCAGCTCGGCATCCACCAAGCCGTGCCATTCTTCCCGCGCCGCGAGTTCCTGCCGAACCGGGGCCAGCCAGTCCTGCCAATGAACCTTGATCAGCGCCCGCGTCCGACGCTCGAAGCCTGGCCGGTCAACCGCGTCGCAAGCCTTGGCCAGCCAGTCCAATAGCGCAAGCCCTTCCGCCGCCGGCAAGATACCGCCGGTGTCCTCGATCCAAGGCAGCACGGCAATGCCGACGGGCCTGTCCCGGCGCGCCGCCTGCCATTTCTCGCGCAGCGAACGCACCAGCGTGTCGCCCGAGCCTATGTCCAGTTTGTTCAGGCACACCACCGTGGGCTGGCCCAAAGGCTCCAGCAGCCGCAGCGTGTCCCACACCGATTGGTCGGCGTATTTGTCCTTGCTGACGGCCAGCAAGATGACATCGGCCAAAGCCGCCGTACGCAGCACCGCGTTGCGGTAATCCGCCGCGTCCACCGAGTCGAAATCCGGCGTGTCCCAGACCACGGCCGGCGGCAGGCGGTGGCCGGGATGGTCGATGGCTTCGTCCAGCGCGAAATAACCATAGCTGTCTTTGGACAACTCCCCAGGCCGACATCGGCGGTAGTCGCCAAAATAGCGCTCCAGCCAATCCCAGGCCGTGGCTTTCGTGTTCAATGGAAACCCTTGCGGATGCACGGTGTAGCCGGCCAAAGGGCTAACCTGCGCCCGGCTCTTGCCGAGCAGCAAATTGACCAGCGAACTCTTGCCCGACTGGGTCGGGCCGATGACGGCGATTTGCAGCGGATGGCCGGGCAGGCGCTGATTGATCCCGGCTTTTTCCAGGCCAGCCTCGGCCAGGCGTAAGCTGGCCAGATTGTCCGCCAGGCGACGGGCAAACGGGCCGATAGCCGCCGCGCCCAGCACGTCTTCATGGCGCTGGCGGATCAGGCTGACACAGGCGGACAGGGAAAAGTCTGGGTTCACGGGCGGGGCGCGGAAAGCAAAGTCCGCATTGTACACGATGGCGTTGCGCGGGCGCGAAGGGGTCGGTCGCATGTTGGGTTTCCGGGCGTCGGCCTGCTAAATCAAGGCATATTCCAAGCGATAACGTCGCTTGCAGGGATGTTATCGGTTTCAAGCGAAGGCTTGCCTCGTGGAATCAAAGCCGCCGGCAGATTATCCGGCGCGCCTGGCGAGTTTTGTCAATAGTGGGAAAAACCCGCCCGCCGCCAATAAAACCAGTATGGACGGTTCCGGGACGGCGCTGCCGGGCAGAAAGGCGTCGGCAATCGGTGCCACGCCGGCCGTGTTGCCCAGATAGTCCAGCCCGTACATATCCTCCAAGGTGCGCAGCACATTGAGATGGTTGATCGTTTGGCCATATTGGCCGGGAATCACCATCGACCCAATCAACAATGTCGCGACATGCTTGCCGTGGCTGCCGTCGTCTTCGTCCCAGGTCAGGATGAACAGGCTGTTATTGGTTTTCGCCCACTGCACGTAAGCGCCGAGGTTCTGCCGCAGCCACTGGTCGCCCGCCGCCCGGCCGCCGTCATGCATGTTGTCCTGCTCGTTGGGGATAACGATGGAGACGGTGGGCAAATTGGAAAAATTATTCGCCGGGAAGCTGGTTAGCGGCTGCGTCTGGGTGGGCGACACGGCATTGGCGGAAGCGCCTTGCCAATTCACCCAAGGGTTGTGTTTGCGCACATACTGGTTCTGGTTAGGATCTGAGCTGTAACTGGCCCCGGTGTACCCGGCCGACGGCAAGCTCTCTGAGTATCCCGCAAACGTAAGCCCCTTGGCCCCTAAGGCCGAGCTTAAATTCGGCGTGTTGAATGGCTGCTGCTGGATGGTGTTATCCTGCACGCCCTGATTGGAACCGGAGAATAGCTGCAAATAATTGGGCTGGCTGGAGCCATCGATGGCATAAGAGTTGGTCATCAGCGCGCCGTACTGGGCAAGCGTATTGATATACGACGCGCCGCTATAGCCAATGATATTGGAAAACGCCCGGTTCTCTTCCACCACCATGACCACATGGTCGGGCTTGGGCAACGCGCCGGCCCAAGCGGACACGGAGGCGAGGGAGAAAGCCGCGGCCGCGAATAGGTTCGGCGTAAAAATCCTGCTTGCAGAGTTGTTTTTCATTGTTATGAGCCGTCAATAGAGGGTTTGAGTGAAAAGAAGCAAGGCGTTCGGCGCAGGGTGTTCAAATCTTGCCCAAGACGGGCTTTTCACGCCTCGACCCCGCCCGGCCAGCCACGACGGCGGGCGCCAGCAAGCCGCCCAGCAACAAGGCCCAAGGCGGCGGCTCCGGTACCCCGCCCGCTTGCGTTCCCACCGAGGCAATCTTCACCACGGCTTTCGCCGATGTCGTGTCGTCGCCGAAAAAAATGAAGTTTTCCAATGCATACACCGGTACGCCGGAGGGCGAGTAGTCCCGCATCTGTCCCGACAACAACGGCGAACCATTCGCCCGCAACGCATAGTTGCCGCCGTATACCGTGAGCTGATAATGGGTCAGCGCGGTCGTGTCAATCGAGGCCGACTCCGCTTTGACGAAATGATTTAAGGAATCGAGGGTCTGCGCCCAAATCTGGTCAGTCCAGAAACCGAGTTCGACGCCTTGATGCGCACCGTCGAGCAGGATGACGCTGAAACCTGCCCGGTTGGCACTGCCGCTGTGCGCTTCGGAGAGAAGCTGCGTCGTGAAGGAGAGGCTGAATCCCTGCCCGCTGTCGATGGGCACAGACCGCGAATAACCCGATTGCAAAGCATTGCCGATGGCCGTGTTGAGAACCACGGCACCGCCGGACACCGACTCCGTCGCCCCGGGAAGCAACACGGTCGTCCAGCCCTGCGCCCCCGGCTTGCTGCCCAGCGAGCCATCATAAAGCACGCTGGCCTGGGCGCTTGCCCCGGCCAGCCAGCCAGCCACCGCCAGCGCGAAAACCCGGCCGCCGACCTGCGGCATCCGTTCATATAAACCGTATCGCATCGTCAAATTCCTCTGTGTTTTGTCAACATCGCCATAATCAAACGCTTGCAAACCGGCCGCCACGGCTTTGCGCCGACCGTGCTGGCCCTTAGGTTTCAGCCAATGCCATCGGGGGGTTCCGTCTGCGCTTTGTCTTTGGCGGTGAAACCACTATTCATGAGATTCTCGAACAATCCAATATAAGCCGAGGCCACTTGCTTCGCCGCCGTGTCCATGGCCCGGTAATGGGCGAGCACATCCTCGCCCAGCGGCGTCAAGCGCGCACCGCCGCCGTGACTGCCGCCCTTCGCCGTTTCCACCAGCGGGCTTTTGAAGCAGCGGTTCATCACATCCACCAGCATCCAAGCGCGGCGATAGCTCATTTCCATACTTTTGCCCGCCGCCGAAATGGAGCCGGTGCGGCGGATGGCCTCCAGCAGCTCGGCCTTGCCAGGGCCTAGCGCAATCGCCTCGCCGTGCATCAGGCGCAAACTGAGCTTGAGGCGGGGCTGCGACGGCAATAGCCCGCCGCCCATGGCGGACGCCTGTGTTTCGCCCTCGCCGGTGGAGAGGGCAGGTTTTTTTTTGAGTTTTGGCATTTGACCTCCTGGATGCGTCGGCACATGGCGGAAAGCATAGCCAATACGCCAGGCACGGGCAAACGCTGAAGCCGCTTGCGTCTTCAGGGCTTGGCATGGCGCAGCTTCACCGCCATGAATCCCGCGTGGCTTTCAACTGGTATTCCGCCTCGTCGTCGCTCATCGCCTGCTCCAACTGGCTGCGCGCTTCGCGCACCACCGATATTAGTTTTTCCTCGTCGTCCCTGGCTTGGTAGCGCTTCTGCAGCGCCTTGATGTCGTGGGCGCGGAATTTTTGCGCGGTCTTGTGCGCCGCGTAAGGCCCGTGGCCGAGTTCCACCAACACCGCTTCCCCCAGGTGCAACGCCGATTCGAATATCTCCCGCTGGCAGACGATCCCGCGCTCCATGAACTCGAAGACATGCTGCACATTGCGCGCGCGCGCCAAGATGACCAGATGCGGAAACTCCTCTTGCACGGAATCGGCCAGTCGCAGCGACTGCTCAATGTCGTCGATGGCGACGACGATGATTTTCGCCTGTTCGGCCCCGGCGGAGCGCAGCAAGTCGAGCCGGGTCGCGTCGCCGTAAAACACCTTGTGGCCGAATTTGCGGATGGTGTCGATGTGAATGGGGTCATGGTCGAGAACCGTCACGCCGATGCGGTTGGCGCTCAACAGACGGCCGACGATCTGCCCGAAGCGGCCAAAGCCGGCGATGATGACCGGATTGCCCTCGTCCTCCACTGCGTCGAAATCCGGCTGGCGGCCGCCGGCAAACAAAGGCTCGATCAGCCGGTCATGCAAGATCAACAGCAACGGCGTCGTCACCATCGACAAAGCCACCACCGCGATCAACAAACCGGCCGTCTCGGCTGGCACAATCCCCTCCGCCTGCGCCGTGTTGGTCAACACAAACGCAAACTCGCCGCCCTGGGACAGGGTGATCGCAAAAAACCAGCGCTGCGCGGGCGGCACCTTAAAAGCCCTGCCCAAACCCAATAAGACCAGCAGCTTCAAGCCGACAAAACCGGCGACAAGCACCAGCAAAATCCGCCAGTGGGCGCGGATGAGATCCAGATCGACCGACAGGCCGATGGCGATGAAAAACAGCCCCAGCAGCAAGCCCTTGAAAGGCTCCAAGTCGGTTTCCAAGGCGTGGCGGTACTCCGATTCGGCCAGCAGCACGCCGGCCAGAAACGCGCCCAAAGCCATGGACATGCCGACGGTCTGCATCAGCAAGGCAATCGCCAGCACAATGAACAAGGCGGACGCGGTGAAAATTTCCCGCATATGGGTGGACGCCACATAGCGCAGCGCGGGGCGCAGCAAATAACGTCCGCCGATGACAATCCCGCCCACTACCAACGCCGCCCTGCCCGCGCCCAGCCAGTCAAAGCCCTGGCCGGACGACTGCCCGCCCAGCAACGGGATCAAAGCCAGCATCGGGATAACGGCCAAATCCTGGAATAGCAAGGTCGCAAAGCCTAGCCGCCCGGCCGGCGTCGCTATTTGGTTGCGCTCGGCGAGAATCTGCAAGGCAATCGCCGTGGAAGACAAGGCCATGCCCATCGCGGCGATGAGGGCGCTGGGCCAGCCCATGTTGAAACCCCAGGCGAAGCCGGCCAGCGGCAACGTGGTCGTCAACACCTGTAGCCCGCCTGCGCCGAAAATCGGCCCGCGCATCTCCCATAGCCGATGCGGCGCCAGTTCCAGGCCGACCAAAAACAACAGGATGACCACGCCGAATTCGGCGAAATGCAGCACGTCTTCGCCTTGACTAATCAAAGCCAAGCCGGACGGCCCGATCAGCAGCCCGGCCAGCAGATAACCCAGCACCGAGCCCAGCCCTAGCTTTTTAGCCAAGGGCACGATGAGGACGGCGGTGCCCAGATAGATTAAAAAATGCGTCAGAAAACTTGAATCATGCACGGCTGCCACTCTCCTGCCAGGCTTGCCCGGCGTTGACGCTTTGGCCTTATCGAGAATCGCGGCCCGATGCTTTGCAAGCGCGGCGCTTGGTATTGGCCGCGATTAGAAACCGCTACACGGAATTCGATAGGCACTTTAAGGGTTTGACTTGGACGCTTGCCGGGAGCGAGTGGTTCACGTTAGCGCTTCGAGCCGCTGGCGCAGCGTTTGCCCGTGCGCGGCGATGCGTTCGGCGTTGGTCTCGTGGGCGCCATGGAAAATCACCGGCTCCATCCAAGCCATGCCGCAAAAACGCGCGGTGCGCTCGAAGGGCTTGAGCAACTCGGCCATCGTGGCCTGATTCAGCCCTTGGGGGCCATAGGCGTCCTCGCCCATCCCCGTGGTCACGCTGTGCAGCCAGATTTTACCATGCAGATCCGTGCCGCCCGGCCCGTAGGCAAAGCCCTGCTCCAGCACCACGTCGATCCACTCTTTGAGCAAAGCCGGAGCGCTGTACCAATAAAACGGATGCTGGAAAACCACCACGTCAGCCGCCCGCAACAGCGCCTGCTCGCGCTCCACATCGACATGCAATTTGGGGTAAAGCGCATAAAGATCGTTGATCCGGACAGCGGGCAAGTCGCGCACGGCTTCCAGCAAAACCCGGTTCACCCGGGAGCGGTGCGGATAAGGATGGGCGAATTGGAACAGGATGGACATGGCGGCGGCACGGCGGGTTGTGGGCTTAAAGCTTACCACGCCCTTGCGCAAGAACTCGCCGGGGTTTGCCCGGCGCAGGGAAACAGTGTCGCAACGTTTCCCGCCCTTGCCCGCATCCTAGGCGCGCTGATCGGGGCGGTGCGGCAGTCCGGTCAAACCACAAACTGTGCGATGCCATCGCCGAAAGACCAGTCGATGTCATGGTTTTCGGTGATGCTGATTAATACATTGGCGGGCGGAATCCCTGGATTGGCCGCTAGATTTTCCACGACCTTTTGGTAAAACGCTTGTTTTGATTGATTCGAGCGGCCAGCACGCATGACTAAATGCATCATGAGCCGGTCGCCCTCACGCCCCTGGAATTGTAGACACTCGGGGTCGACCTGATGAATCACCTGGTAACGGTCGTCCAGCGGAAAGCCCATGGTCTCAATGACGGCGGCATTGACGCCATCCCCCACGGCTTTAATGTATTCGGGCGATTTGCCGGCAAGGATCGTGATATTGACGAATGGCATGGTAGTCCTTTGTCGTTGACAAGGCCGATTATTAAGCGATGGGGTTCAGCGCTGCCGAGGCGAGTCATCAGGTTCCGCACGGATCAGACGATAGCGGCGGAACCCAAAAAACGACTCCGCCCTACGGGCTTAACCGTCCCCGATTCCTGACAAAGCCGCACTTTCCGCAGCGAGTTTCTTGACGGCGGCTTGTGCCAAGTCGCTCAAGCCGTCGCCGCCTGCCTGGTAATGCTGGACGATGGCTTTGCGCATTCTGGGCTCCCAGAATCGGCGCAAATGGTCGGCCATGCCTTCGACGGCAGTGATCGGGTCAGGATCGCTTTGGAAAAAGCTGCCGATGTCGTTAGCCATTTTGATGAGGTTTTCGTGGTGCATGACAGGTCGGCCTTAGGCGGTTTGGGCGCGGTCTAATTGTTTGATGGCGTCTTTGGACAATTCGCTCAAACCTTCGCCGCCGGCGCGGTAATACTCGATGATCGCCTTGCGCATCCGGGGCTCCCAGAATTTGCGCAAGTGGTCGAGTACGCCGTTGACGGCCGAGGCATGGTCGGGGTCGCTGCCAAAGAAGGCGCTGATGTCGTTAGCCATTTTGACTAGGTTTTCATGGTGCATGGGCAAAGTCTCCCTCGGTGGATGGGTTGGCGGCGTGAAGCCGGCCGACAGTGA
>Ga0265327_10003349_pt1 | contig 15456 bp, 15 predicted proteins | sample 41621metaG_FD_202089 | JGI IMG/M metagenome (GOLD analysis project Ga0265327, IMG submission 202089) | Rhizosphere microbial communities from Carex aquatilis grown in University of Washington, Seatle, WA, United States - 4-16-21 metaG | ecosystem: Host-associated > Plants > Roots > Rhizosphere... | reverse complement strand
TGTCGCCGGCCAGGCCTTCGGAGAGGCGGCTGGTCACGGTCTGCCAGTGGGCGTCGAAGAAGACGTAGGTGACGGCCACCTGCATGATCGCCACCGGCAGGACGATGATCAGCAGCGAACGGCCGAACAGGGTCTTCGGCATCTGCCGCTTGATCCAGCGGCCGATCACGCGCGGGCTGCGGGCCATCAGGCGCGTCCCATCAGTCGGGCGCCAGGCGGTAGCCGATGCCGCGCACGGTCTGCAGGTAGCGCGGCGCCTTGGGGTCGGCCTCGATCTTGCGGCGCAGGCGGGTGACCTGCACGTCCACGGCGCGGCCGGAGGGGTCGACCGTGTCGCGGGCCAGTTCCAGCCGCTCCACCGGCTCGTCCGGTGTGCGGGCGAGCTGACGCAGGAGAGCGACCTCGGCTTCGGTCAGCTTCACCGGCTCGCCGTTGCTGGTGAGCTCCCCGCGGTCGGGATCGAAGCGGCAACGACCGAGCGAGATCGCCTCGCCCTGGACCGGCTTGTCGGCGGCGCGGCGCAGGATCGCCTCGATGCGCAGCAGCAGTTCCTCGGGCTCGAAGGGCTTGGGCAGGTAGTCGTCGGCGCCCAGCTTCAGGCCCTCGATGCGGCTGCCGCTCTCGCTCATGGCGGTCAGCATCAGGACTGGGGTCTTGCCGGTGGCGCCCTTCTGCTCGCGCAGCCAGCGGGTGAGCGAAAAGCCGTCCTCGCCCGGCATCATCACGTCCAGCACCGCCAGGTCGAAGTCCAGGGTCCCGATCAGCTTGCGGGCCTGGGCGCCGCCGGCGGCCGCGGTGACCCGGAAGCCGGCGCGGGCCAGATACTCCTTCAGGAGCTCGCGGATGCGGTCGTCGTCGTCGACCACCAGCAGGTGCCGTGCGCGGCGTGAAGGGCTGTTGGCCAGCGTATTCAAAGTCCGCGCCTCAGAAACATTGGTCCATTTTGTTTGACGTCGGAGCCGCAGGGAGGTTCTAGAGGGAGTTTCCGAAAGGAGGTCTCACCCTCATGACTCTCGTGCCCTTCGACGACCGCGACGGATGGATCTGGCTGGACGGCCAGTTCGTGCCCTGGCGCGAGGCGACGGTGCACGTACTCACGCACGGCCTGCACTACGCCTCGGCGGTGTTCGAGGGCGAGCGGATGTACGGGGGTGTGATCTACGAGCTGACGGCGCATACCGAGCGTCTGTTCAAGTCCGCGGAAATCCTGGACTTCGAAATCCCCTTCACGGTGGCCCAGATCGATCAGGCCTGCAAGGACACCTGCGCGAAGAACGGCCTGACGGACGCCTATCTTAGGCCCATCGCCTGGCGCGGCTCGGAGATGATCGGGGTCTCGGCGCAGAACACCAAGATCCACGTGGCGATCGCCTGCTGGGACTGGCCGAGCTATTTCTCGCCGGCCGAGAAGGCCAAGGGCATCCGCATGTGCTGGGCCAAGTACAAGCGCCCGTCGCCGGAGACCGAGCCGGTCCACGCCAAGGCCACCGGCCTCTACATGATCTGCACCATCTCCAAGCACGCCGCGGAGAAGGACGGCTACACCGACGCCATGATGCTCGACTATCGGGGCTATGTGGCCGAGAGCACCGGCTCCAACGTGTTCTTCGTCAAGGACGGGGCGCTGCACACCCCGACCCCGGACTGCTTCCTGAACGGCATCACCCGCCAGTCGGTGATCGCCCTGGCCAAGGCCAAGGGCATTGAGCTGATCGAACGCCACATCAAGCCGGAGGAGCTCTCGGGCTTCAGCGAATGCTTTGTGGTGGGCACGGCGGCCGAGGTCACGCCGGTGGCCGAGATCGGCGAGTACCGCTTCACCCCGGGCAAGATCTCGCTGGGCCTGATGGACGACTATGCCCGCATGGTGCGGCGGGAAATGGCGACGGCCTGACGGCGGCCTTCTAGGTGCTCCCCCTTTTGGAGGAGCTGGCCGCGCAGCGGACTGAGGGGGCTCACAGGGCTGTGGGCTTCAGCTGCTTGAACCTCTTGTGGGCTTCAGCCCCCTCCGGCGCTTCGCGCCACCTCCCCCAACGGGGGAGGACCCGGTCAGGCCAGGATCCGGGCCTCCAGTTCGGTCACCCGGCGCCGGGTGATCTCCAGGTCCTCGCCATAGCGGGCCGGATCGGCGACGGCGAGGCCGCCGGCGATGTCGAGGCTTTCGCGATAGAGATCGAGGGCGCGGCTGCGATGGCCGCGGTCTTCCCGCACATCGGCCAGGCGCTCGAGGCTGAGGGACAGGGCGCGGCGGGCCGCGGCGTTCCAGGGGGCGGCCTCCGCCGCGCCACGGCGCAGGGCGACGGCCTCCTCATAGGCGCGCGAGGCGTCCTCCAGGCGATGGGCCTCATAGGCCATGTCGCCGGTATTGATCAGGCAGCCGGCCAGGGCCTCGGGGTCGTCCAGCCGGCGGGCGTGGGCGAGGGCGGTGTCATAGGCCTCGGCGGCCTCCTCCGCCTGGCCCTGGGCGCGGGCGAAGTCGCCGGCGGCCTGGGCGGCCAGCAGCTGCTCGCGATCATCCCCCGCCAATAAGGAAAGCCGCCGAAGGGTCGCGGCGGCCTGGGACCAGGATTCGGAATGGGCCTGGGCGTGCAGCTCCAGGCGGGCCTGTTCAAAGGGGCCCGGCGGCGCCCCGGCGGCCTGGGGCGAGCTGACCGCAACGGGCTCGGCCGCGGTTTCCGGGGCGAGGGCCTCGGCCAGGGCCTGGGCGGCGACGTCCTGGTCCAGGCTCATCTCGGGGCCCGCATCGGCCGCAACTTCGAAGGCCGGGCCGGAGGTGAAGTCGATGTGGCTTGCGGGGCCTTCGCCCCGGCGCTTTCGGCCGCCGCCACCGCCGCCCGAAGGGCCCTTGGGCATCAGGGCGGCGATGAAGATCACCAGGCCGAGCGCCGCGGCGGCGCCGGCGAAAGCCGTGCTCTCCGGCTGGAACGCCCCCAGGGGAATGGGGGGAATCCGCCCCTCGAGCCCACGCGGATGCAGGATCGCGTAAGCCAGGCCCCCCAGGCCCAGTCCCAGCAGTATGCCCACAATCCGCGCCAACATTCGGATCCCCCCCAGGTCAGCCCCCCTAGGCCGACGCCTGAGGGTCGGGGGCGTGCCGGGGGGCGTCGAGGCGATGCAACCCGCAGGGGAAGGCGCGGCGTGGTTCCGCGTGTTTCTTGGGCGCGGCCGGGGGGAACTGCCTCTAAAGCAGCCAGCTTTCCGGGCGCGGGTGGGCCTGATCCTGGGCCAGGTACACCAGACCCAGCACGCAGCGAACCACCGCCCAGATCCAGATGGCGCCGATGATCAGCCAGCCGAGCACGAAGATCGGGATCCCCACCAGGACGAAGGACAGCGGGAAGCCCACCACGATCAGGGCGATGCCGATCACCCACCACCACAGGGACAGCCAGAAGGTGCGGATCAGGAAGGTGAAGTGGCTGCCGGCCACCGGCCCGGCGTTGTTGCGGTTGGCGTAGGCCACCACCAGGGCGATCAGTATGGTCACCCCCGTCACATGCCCCAGCAGATAGAGCACATAGGCCACCATCGGCAGGGTCTTGTCCTCAGTGGCCGAATAGGCCGGCTGAACCTGGTCGCTCACGGCGATCTCCTTCGATCCGTTCGAGGGAGATTTGGTCACGACTGGGCGGTGGCGCCAGTTTAATTCGCGTTCATCTGCGGCCGCGCTCCAGCCAGGGCAGGGCCGCGGCCGCCAGGATCAGCACGAAGACCAGGCGGGCGGCCAGGGTGACGCCCAGGGCCCATTCCCCGGCGGTGGCGGCGAACAGCAGCAGGGCCACGGCGCCGGCGCCCATCAGGGCCATGATCCAGACCAGGGGTTCGCCGAGATTGGCGCGGGTGGCCAGGACCTTGGCCTTGGGGGCGTCGGCATGGGCGGCGTCCAGCAGGGCGGCCAGGAAGGGGGCGAAGGTGGCGGCCTGGTCCCGGGGACGGACGCCGCCATAGGAGAGGGCGGGGACCGGAAGGGTGCGACGGCCGCGGAACCGCAGCAGCACGCCGGAGGCCGAGGCGCGCAGGGAGACCAGCTCGGTCAGGGCGAACCGGCGCTCGCGGGCGGCGCGGCGCTCGACGACCTCGCCGGCCTCGAGGCTCCAGGTGGTGTCGCCCTGCCAGGGGGAGAGGCGGGCGGTGTAGGAGATCGTCATGCCATGCCTCTCCCAGCGGAGCGCCCAAAGCGTCCTTCTCCCCTTGTGGGAGAAGGTGGCCTGCGAGCAGCAGGCCGGATGAGGGGTCTCTCAGAACTCTACCGGTAACCCTTCGAGCGGCGTGCGGCGAGGGGAGCGAAACCCCTCATCCGACCCCTCTCCGAGGGGCCACCTTCTCCCACAAGGGGAGAAGGATACACAGGTTCGGATCCTAGCCTCTGACCACCGTGATCTCGACACCCGCCGCGGCGGCGTGGGGAGCGAGGGCCAGGGGTTTTTCCACCCGGACCCTTGCGCGCATCACCCGCTCGTCCAGCAGGCAGGCGCGGGCCAGGCGCTCGGCGAAGTCTTCCACCAGGACGATATGGCCCTCGGCGACGATGGCCCGGGCGGCCTCGCCCACCATCTCGTAGTTCACCGTCTCGGAGAGCTTGCGGGTTCCGGCCGAGGGCACGTCCAGCTCCACGTCCACCACCAGGGGCTGGGCCCGGCCCTTCTCGTGGGCGTAGACCCCGATCTCGGCCTCCACCTTCAGGCCGGTGACGAAGATCTTGGTCATGACGATACGGCCTGCGGCGGCAGGCGTCAGGTGGTGTTCGGCAGGCGTCTCCAGGGGATGGGGCGAAAGGGCCAAGCGCGTGCGTCCTTCAGCTCAGGTGCTGTCCGGCGTCGACGGCGATCATCTGGCCCGTCACCGACCTTGCGTCAATCAGATAGGCCAGGGCCTGGCCGATCTCGGCCGGATCGACGGCGCGGGCCAGCAGGGATGCGGCGGCCTCGGCGGCGAACTCGTCCTCGGTCTGGTGCACCGACTGCAGGACCGGGCCCGGCCCGATGCCATTGACCCGGATCCGCGGGGCGAGCGCCTGGGCCAGCATGCGGGTGGCGTCCCACAGGGCGCTCTTGGACAGGGAATAGCTGAAGAACTCCGGCGCGGGGTTCAGCACCCGCTGGTCGAGGATGTTGACGATCAACCCCTCGCGGTCGGCGGGCAGGCGCCGAGCGAAGGCCTGGGCCAGCACCAGGGGGGCGCGCAGATTGGTCTCCAGGTGGGCGTCCCAGGAGGCGCGGTTCATCTCGGCGAAGCTGTCATCCTCGAACACCGAGGCGCAGTTCACCAGCAGGGTGACGACGCCAAGCTCGCTTTCCACCTCGCCCACCAGGGGCGCAGTCTCCGGCTCGCGGCGCAGGTCTGCGGTGTGGATGGAGGCCTTGCGCCCGAGGCTGCGCACCTCGGCGGCGGCGGCCTGGGCGTCGTCATCGACGGCGCGGCAGTGGATGGCGACGTCGAAGCCGGCCTGGGCGGCCGCCTTGACCAGGGTGCGGCCGATGCGCCGCGACCCACCGGTCACCAGGGCCGCGCCGCGGGGCATGGTCTTAGTCGAAACGGCCGAATTCCCAGCGGTTCAGGACCGCGATCACGAGGATGAAGGGGATGATGATGTACAGCGGATTCATGGCCGGGCTCCGGAACAGGTCGCTCCGGCTTTAGCCGCCGACGGTCCGGCCTGCAAGGCGCAGGCGATGCCTGAATCACCGCCCGTCATCCTCGGACTTGTTCCGAGGACCTCTCTTCCACCATTCGCTGATCTTCCGGAAAGGTCAGGGCGCGGGCGCCAGGGGTCCTCGGAACAAGTCCGAGGATGACGCGTGGGGGGATGACGGGGGAGGGGATGACGGAGCAAGGTCACCGACAACCGGAGGACCCCGCCATGCCGCTCGCCCCAATCCCCCCAAGCGCATTCACCAAGATCGCCGTGGGCATCGACCGGCCGGAAGATGTGGTGGTGGGCAAGGACGGGCGGGTGTTCGCTTCCGATCACCAGTGCGCCGTGGCCGAGATCTTCGCCGACGGGTCGTTCAAGCGCCTGGGGCCGAAGGGCGGCGCCCCCAACGGGATCAATATGGACGCCCAGGGCCGGGTGCTGATCGCCAATTTCGGCATCTACGACAAGGAAGAAGGGCCGCTGCAGCGGTTCGACCCCGCCACCGGCAAGCACGAGATCCTGCTGGCCGAGGTGGAGGGACGCCGGCTCACCAGCGCCAATTATCCGGTGATCGACCGGGCGGGGAACATCTGGTGCGCCAACTCCACCCATGCCGAGACCTGGCCCCAGGCCCTGGACGGCCGGGATGACGGGTTCCTGTTCGTGCTCCGCCCTGACGGGTCCAGCGCCATTGTCGCTGACCGGCTGAAGTTCCCCAACGGCCTGGCGCTCAGCGTCGACGACAGCGTGCTCTATTGCGCCCAGACCACCGGCGCCGACGTGCTGGCCTTCCCCATCCTGCCGGGCGGCAAGCTGGGGGCCGGGGAGCGCTACGGCCCGGTGCTGGGCAAGCTCGCGCCGCCAGGGCCAGGGGTCGAGGCCGCCGATCTTGGCTATACGGACGGAGTTGGCGTCGACGCGGAGGGCAATGTCTGGGTCTGCCTGCCGGCGGCCAACAAGCTGGTGGCCATCACGCCGGACCTCAAGGTCGTACTGGTGGCGCATGATCCCTCGGGCGACGTGATGAACCACCCCACCAATGTCACCTGGGGCGGTCCCGACCTGAAGGACCTCTATGTGGGTTCGATCCGCGCTGACTACGTGCTGAAGACCCGGAGCCCGGTGGCGGGCCAGCCGATGCTGCACCAGCTCTGAGGCGTAAAAGGAAGATTGGAACCACGAAAAACACGAAAAATACCAACGCATTGCGGCGAAGCCGCGCCTTCTTTCCAGGCGCTGCATAGCTGAGGTCAGCGGCCCCTTGGTGTCCTTGGTGGTAAATTTGGGCGGCGCGGGCAGCCTGAGCACAGCGGGATTGAACCACCAAGGACACAATGGACACCAAGGTTCAGCGGGTTTCACCGCTGTCGTGCTTCGCGAGGGTCGCGGCTTCGCCGCAATGCGTTGGTGCTTTTTGTGTTTTTCGTGGTTCAATCCTTCCTGCGCGGCGGGCCGCTCAATGCCCCCGCCCGCGGATTTCCCATCCCGAGTCGGGGATTGGGGCTTCCACAGTGATCGCCGATCACTAAAATGCCTGTTTGAAGCTTGGCGGGCCTCTCCTGCCGGCAAACGGATCAACCAAGTTCCGGGAGGACGCCATGCGCGAGTACCTGAAGTTCTATATCGACGGCCAATGGGTCGAGCCGACCGAGCTGAAGACGCTCGACGTCATCAACCCGGCCACCGAGGAAGTCTGCGGCAAGATCGCGCTCGGCAATGCGGCCGACGTGGACAAGGCCGTGAAGGCCGCCAAGAAGGCGTTCAAGACCTGGTCGCAGACCACCCGCGAGGAGCGCCTCGACGTGCTGGGCCGCATCCTGGCCGAATACCAGAAGCGCTTCGGTGACCTGGCCACCGCCGTCACTGAGGAAATGGGCGCCCCGTCCTCCCTGGCGCAACGCGCCCAGGTGCCGATCGGCATGGGCCATCTGGCCACCGCCGCCGCCGTGCTGAAGGACTTCAAGTTCGAGGAAGACCGCGGCCCGACCATGATCGTCAAGGAGCCGATCGGCGTCTGCGGCTTCATCACCCCCTGGAACTGGCCGCTGAACCAGATCGTCTGCAAGGTGGCCCCGGCCATCGCCACGGGCTGCACCATGGTGCTGAAGCCCTCGGAAGTGGCGCCGTTCTCCGGCCAGATCTTCGCCGAAATCATGCATGCCGCCGGCGTGCCGGCCGGCGTGTTCAACCTGGTGCACGGCGACGGTCTCGGCGTCGGCGTGCCGCTGTCCAGCCATCCGGACGTGGACATGGTCTCCTTCACCGGCTCCACCCGCGCCGGCATCGAAGTGGCCAAGAACGCGGCCCCCACGGTCAAGCGCGTGGCCCAGGAACTGGGCGGCAAGAGCCCGAACATCGTCCTGGACGATGACGCCTTCGCCAAGGGCGTGGCCCGCGGCGTATCCTCGATGATGGTCAATTCCGGCCAGTCCTGTAACGCCCCCACCCGGATGCTGGTGCCGGCCAAGCGGATGGACGAGGCGATCACCGTCGCCCGCGAAGCTGCGGCCCAGGTGACGGTCGGCGACCCGAACGGTAACAGCCAGCTGGGTCCGGTGGTCTCGGAAGTGCAGTTCAACAAGATCCAGAAGCTGATCCAGGCCGGCATCGACGAGGGCGCGACCCTGGTCACCGGCGGCGTCGGCCGCCCGGAAGGCCTGGACAAGGGCTTCTATGTGAAGCCCACCGTGTTCGCCAATGTCACCAATGACATGACCATCGCCCAGGAAGAGATCTTCGGCCCCGTGCTGTCGATCCTCGGCTATGACACGGTCGACCAGGCCATCGAGATCGGCAATGACACGGAATATGGCCTCGCGGCCTATGTCCAGGCCGCCGACCTCGCCCAGGCCCGCAAGGTGGCCTCCAAGCTCCGCGCCGGCCAGGTGTCGATCAATGGCGGCGGCGGCGACATGATGGCCCCCTTCGGCGGTTACAAGATGAGCGGCAACGGGCGCGAGTGGGGCGATTTCGCCTTCCACGAATTCCTGGAGACCAAGGCCGTGCTCGGCTACGCGCCGAAGGAAGCGGCGGAATAATCCGAAGACCGCCGGCGCCCCTTTCCCAACGGGAGGGCGCGCAGGATTTGAGCCGCGGAGATCGCGGAGCGACGCAGAGATCGGCCATGCCGCGCCTCCGCGTAACTCTGCGAACTCCGCGGTTTTCTATTGTGTGACGTTCGTCCTCGCGGAACCAACGGACCGGCGAAGCTTTACCCGTCCGACGGCGGATCGACCGCCACGCCCGGCCCTCGCCGTGCGACAGGATTTAAGCCCATGGCCCCTCACGGTCTGATCGCATGGCTCATCATCGGCGCCATCGCCGGCTGGCTGGCCGGGACCTTCGTCAAGGGCGGTGGCTTCGGCCTGATCGGCGACATCGTCGTGGGCATCATCGGGGCCTTCGTCGGCAGCTGGCTGGCCGGGGTGCTGCACATCAGCGTCGGGACCGGCTGGGTCTCCACCATCATCATCGCCTTCGTGGGCGCGTCCCTGCTGCTGCTGATCCTGCGGCTGGTGCGACGGGCCTGACCGGGACCTGCGAGCTCAGGCCGGAATAGCCACGTCCACGTCGCGGCCCAGCCGGGTCAGGCTGACGATAATCCCTACAAGCACCAGCATCAGTACGGCGGGAATCAGCACGGCCGCGCGAGGCCCGATGGCCTGGGCCAGGGCGCCGTCCGCCACTGCGCCCAGCGGGCCGCCGCCCATCAGGCCGAGATTGAATACCGACAGCACCCGGGCGCGCACGGACTCCGGCGCATGCGACTGGATGAGGCCGCGCCCAAGGGTCATGGCCACCCCGCCGCACAGGCCCCAGGCGAAGTTCTGCGCGCAAAGCATCCAGAAGGGGGTGTGGAGCGAGCAGGTCATCAGCACGAGGCTGCCCAGCGCCAGGGCCAGGAGATAGGCCCGCTCCTTGTGTCTGAGCCGCGGCCCGGCGCGCATCAGGACCAACGCCGAGATCATCGAGCCGGTCCAGAAGCACAGGCTGAACAGGCTCAGCGCCGAGGCGATGCGGGTGGCGTGCCCGGCTCCGGTCTCCGGGAAATAGCTCTGGACGATCATCGGCAGCAGGACGGCGAAGCTGCCCATGAAGCAGACGCCCATGGCCGTGGCGCTGATGGTCACCGCGGTCATCACCGGCGAGGCCGCCACCGCCTGGAAGCCGCCGCCGATGTCGCTCACCAGGCGCGCCACAACACTACGGGAGTCTGCGGTCGCCATACGGGCCATCCGGGGCCGGGGGCGGATCCGCAAGGTGGCCGCCGTGGCCGCCACCATCAGTCCAGCCTGGCCGAACAGCAGGGCGCTCACCCCCAGGAGCGGGGTGGCGGCGGCGCAGACCATGCCGAGGATCTGGCCCCCGAACTGGGCCAGGGAGGCGAAGGCCACGGCGCCCTGCAGGGAACCCGGTCCCCGGTCGGGCGCCACCAGGCTCAGCAGGGAGTCCCGCGCCGGCATGGCGAAGGCGCCCATGGTCCCCACCACCAGGGCGTAGGCGATCATCAGGCCGTAGGTGACATGGCCGGAGGTCACCAGCACGCCCAGGCCCAGGAAGATGGTGACAGCCAGGGCGCAAGCGACGGTGACAATGCGGCGGGCGTCGACCCGGTCGGCCAGGGCGCCGCCGAACAGGATCAGCAGGGTGGTGGGCAGCTGCAGCGACATCTGGGCCAGGCCGAAGCGCATGGGGCTCTCATGCAGCACCACCCGCACCAGATAGGGGAACAGCACCACCTGCACCCCGAACGCCAGGAACCAGGCGGCATGGGCGAACAGATAGGGCGCGAACCCGGTGTCACTGACGGTTCCGCCCCTGGGCGCCTGTGCTTGTGTGGCCACGATGTTTCCCCCGTGCGCTCACCCTTCCATGCGTAGCGCGGGACACAAGCCCTCTTGGCGACACACCGGAGCTGCTCGCGACAAGGAGGCTGGGATCCGACGATTGCCATCGCCCCGGTGCGATGCGAATTCAGGGTTTCGATCCCAGCGTCGCCAACGGTCGCGGGACAGGTCTTGGGAGGCCCGATGGATATCCGATGCGTCGCCGATGTCGCGCGCCACCACGCCCAGGCGCGGCCCGAGGCCCAGGCCCTGTGGTTCGACGGTCGGGCCACCAGCTATGCGGAATTGGATCGGCTATCCTCCCAGTGCGCTCAGGCCCTGATCGCCGCCGGGGTTCGGCCGGGGGAACGGGTGGGCCAGCTGGCCAAGGGCAATGACGATTTCTTCGTCCTGTGGTTCGGTTGTCTGAAGGCGGGCGCCTGCCTCACGCCTGTGAACTGGCGCCTGGCGCCGCCGGAGATCGCCTTCATCCTCAAGGACGCCGGCTGTCGCCTGCTGGTGGTGGGGTCGGATTTCGCCGGGACGGTGGAGCAGCTCGACCTGGACCAGCTGGAGACCATCATCCAGTTCGAGCCGGGGCATGTGCGCTGGCCGGGATTCCGCGACTGGATTGGCGCGCAATCGGCGCAGGACCCGGGCCGCGTCGCCGCGCCGGACGATGATGTCATCCAGCTCTACACCTCCGGCACCACCGGCCTGCCCAAGGGCGTCATGCTCACCGAGACCAATTACGCGGCCTGTTTCGAGGGCGCGACCCAGGTCTGGGCCCGGTTCGAGCCCGGAGACGGGGTGCTGGTGGCGATGCCGCTGTTCCATGTGGCCGGCGCCAATCTCGGCATGCTGGCCCTGCTGCAGGGCGCCCGCACGGTGATCATGCGCGAGGTGGATATCGGCCTGCTGCTCCGGCTCACCGGCGAGCACCGGATCGTCCACGCCTTCATGGCCCCGGCGATCATCAACATGCTGCTTCAGCATCCGGCCCAGGGGGAGGCGGACCTCTCCAGCCTGAGGCACGTCTATTACGGCGCTTCGCCGATCTCCGAGGAGGTGCTGGCCCGCGCCCAGGCCCGGCTCGGCTCGCAGTTCATGCAGCTCTACGGTCTCACCGAAACCATCGGCGGCGGAACTTTCCTGCCGCCCGCGGACCACGACCCGGCCCTGGGCAAACTCAGGGCCTGCGGCAAGCCTTCGCCCGGCTATGAGGTCCGGGTGCGCCTGGAGGGCCGCGACGCTGTCCCTGGCGAGGTGGGGGAGATCGAGATCCGTTCGCCGGGGATCATGAAGGGCTACTGGAACCGCCCCGAGGCCACCGCCGAGGCGATCGACGCCGAGGGCTGGTTCCGATCCGGCGACGCCGGCTTCTTCGACGCCGACGGCTATCTGTTCATCCACGACCGGGTGAAGGACATGATCGTCTCGGGCGGCGAGAACATCTATCCCGCCGAGGTGGAGAACGCCCTGATGAGCCACCCCGACGTCGCCGACGCCGCGGTCATTGGCGTGCCGGACGAGCGTTGGGGGGAGGCGGTGAAGGCCATCGTGGTGCTGCGGCCCGGCCGCGAGCTTGACCCGGCCGCCATCGTCGCCCACTGCCGCGCCCAGATCGCCGGTTACAAGGCGCCAAAGTCGGTGGATGTCATCGAGGTGCTGCCGCGCAATCCTTCCGGAAAGGTCCTGCGCCGCGAACTGCGCGAGCCCTATTGGCGGGGGCATGACCGCAGGGTGGGATAGGCGCATAGGAACTCCGCTCCGCTCTCCATTACAGACGACCCCAATTCAGGAAGGCCCGACCCTATGGACCCTCATATCCGCGCGATGATCGACGCCCAGACTGCGCTCGCCGCCAGCCAGCCGCCACCGCCCCTGGACGCTATTGCGCCGGAGATGATCCGGGCGGGCTATCGCATGCAGCGCCAGGCCCAGAACCTGAATGCGCCCAAGGATGTTGAGGCCCGCGATCTCAAGGTGGACGGCGCTGCGGGTCCCATCGGCGCGCGGCTCTACACGCCCGCCGGGGCGCCGGCGACCACGCCGGGCCTGGTCTATTTCCACGGCGGCGGCTTCGCTATCGGCGACCTGGAGACCCATGACGGTCATTGCCGGCGGCTGGCCGCCTATTCCGGGTTCCGGGTCCTGGCGGTGGACTACCGCCTGGCGCCCGAACATCCGTTCCCCGCCGGACATGACGATGCGCTCGCGGCAACCCGGTGGGCCTTTGACCATGCCGCCGAGATCGGCTTCGACCCGGCCCGCATCGCGGTGGGCGGCTGTTCGGCCGGGGGTAACCTCGCGGCCTCGGTCTCCATCGACCTGAAGGCCGAGCCGACCCGCCGGATCGCCTGGCAGATGCTGCTCTATCCGGGCATCTGGCCGGACGAGGAGACGGCCTCGCGCAAGCGCCTGGACGGCCCGATCCTCACCAAGGCGGCCATCGCCTGGTTCGACAAGTGCCTGGCCGTGGGAAGCCATCCCCAGAAGGCCCGCGCCGCCCTGGGTTCAGCCGCTGATGTCTCGGGCACTCCGCCGGCCCTGGTGGTCACCGCCGGCTACGACCCCCTGCAGGACGAGGGCCGCGACTATGCCGCCCGCCTCAACGCCGCCGGGGTCAAGGCCCAACACCTGCACTATCCGGACCTGGTGCATGACTTCTACATCATGGGGGATGTCAGCCCTGCGGTGGACGCCGCGGCCCATGAGGCGGCCGAAGCGATGAAGGCGGCGCTGGGCTGATTGACGCGGTTCGACCCAGCCGTCCGGCGGCGTTGCGCTCCAGGAGGTTCGGTCGCAGGGCGCGGGTGTCCGCTTACGGGCGGCCCTGCAACCTATGTCTGTCGGAGGGGTTGCGGGTTTGTCTAGAGTCGTCGGTCTGGTTGTGAGAATCAACCTAGAATTGGCGGCGACTCTACCCAAACTGGACGCTGCTCCCCATGCATATCGCGATCTGTCTGAGCGGCCAGCCCCGCACCTGGCGCCATACCCGCGACAGTCTCCTGACCTTCTTCGCTGGCCACGACCTGGATGTTTTCCTGCACACCTGGCGTGAGGGCGATCCTTCGGAGGTGGAGGCGGTCATCGACGCCTATCGACCGCGGGACGTTCGGATTGAGGAGCGCCCGCTCTTTCTGGACGAGAAACGCCAGTTGGCTGAGCGCTATCCTGCCGCGCCGCCGCTTCCGATGTTCGACATGTTTCACTCGGTCGCCGGAAGCCTGGCGCTCGCATCGGAGTCCGGCGAAGCCTACGACCTGGTGGTTCGCGCCCGGTTCGACACCCTGTTCGACGGCGTCTGGTCCGGTGAAGTTCCTCCCGAGCATGTGCTGATCGTTCCTGATCTCTATCCCTACTCGTCCGGCTGCACCGACCAGCTCGCCCTCGGTTCGCCTGAGGACATGCAGGCTTACGCTGGGGTGAGCGCGTGGCTGAGGGATGGATTGTATCCCGCCTACCCCGAACGCTGGCTGCAGCCTGAGCGCGTCCTGCGTCACTATCTGGAAGCTGTCCGCGGGCTGGCCGTCGAGACCAGGCCGCTGGCCGTGAAGTTGCTGCGCGAGGCGCAGGCCGGTCAGGCCTTCGCCGCCGTATGCGACGACCCGCTCTTCCATGCCGCCAAGCATGAGGCCTGGGAGACTTTCGCCCTTGAGCAGTTCCCTGACGTGGCGGCTCGCACGGATTTCGACCATGTTGGTCGAAAGGCGCTGGGACTTGAGCGCGCGCTGGCCGCCTAGCTCCAATCCCGGCCTCAGAAAGACGGGTTTCGGCTTCTCAAGTCGCCTTGGTCCATGAGGATCCAGGCCGTCGACGCATTTGTCGGTGCGCAGGCCGGCGAGATGCAACGCCTTGACGAGGCGTCCTACAGTGGCGTGCGGCTAATCTGCGCCATGCTCCTGCAGCGCATGGCCGCCGACGAGCCGATGAACCTCGAGAGCTGGGTCGTTCATGCCCTCTCGGCCAATGCCGCCGACATGCAGCGGGCGCATGACTGGGTGGCGGCCGACGCCGGCAAGCTCGACCGCCTGGCCATGGTCGTCCGCAAGCTCGGACCGATCGCGCGCGCCCTGACCTTCGCCAACCCGCTTGAGCAGCCGGCGATCGGCGCCTGGCGTCCCCGCTGACTCTGATGATGTGAACATCCGGCGCCGGACGCCGTGGCCGTCCTCCGAACCGATCAAGGACGGGCGGCTTCGGTGGCGACGCGGCAGATCGCCGAGGTCAGCTGGCAGATCTCCGCATAGCTGACAATGAACGGCGGGGTGAGGTAGATCACCTTGCCCATGGGGCGGATCCAGCAGCCGAGCTCGGCGAACCTGGCGCAGAGCGCGCCCACGGCGACAGGCTCGGCGAACTCCACCACCCCGATGGCGCCCAGCGTGCGGACATCCACCACGCCTTGCGCCGAGCGACAGGGCTCAAGGCCCTCGGCCAGATGCGCGTTGATCCGCGCCACCGCCGCCTTCCAGGTTCCTTCCGCGAAGATGTCCAGGGAGGCGTTGGCCGCGGCGCAAGCCAGGGGATTGGCCATATAGGTCGGCCCGTGCATCAGGGCGGCGCCCGCGTCGTCGCGCCAGAAGGCCTCGAACACCGCGCGGCTGGCCACCGCCGCCGACAGGGGCAGGGTCCCACCAGTGAGCGCCTTGGAAAGGGTGATGATGTCGGGGGTGACGCCCGAGCCCTGGCAGGCGAACAGATCCCCGGTCCGCCCGAACCCCGTGAAGATCTCGTCGAAGATCAAGAGCTGGCCGTGGCGGTCGCACAGGGCCCGCAGCCGGCGCAGGACCTCGTCGTCATGCAGCAGCATGCCGCCGGCCCCCTGCACCCGGGGCTCCACCAGCACCCCGGCGATCTCATGGCCCTTCTCGGTCAGCAGCCGGTCCAGGGCCGCCTCGGAGGCGGCGTCCCGGGGCAGGGCGGCGATGTGCTGGGCGGGCATGACCCCGGCGAACAGGCCGTGCATCCCCTCCTCGGGATCGCAGACCG
>Ga0265327_10003348_pt1 | contig 15465 bp, 9 predicted proteins | sample 41621metaG_FD_202089 | JGI IMG/M metagenome (GOLD analysis project Ga0265327, IMG submission 202089) | Rhizosphere microbial communities from Carex aquatilis grown in University of Washington, Seatle, WA, United States - 4-16-21 metaG | ecosystem: Host-associated > Plants > Roots > Rhizosphere >... | reverse complement strand
GCACGGCCAAGCGCCTGGGCGCGGAAGAGGCTTTGATTATCTACCGCCGCGACCGCGAGCACATGCCCGCGCATTCTTTCGAGGCCGACGAGGCCATCGAGGAAGGCGTGAAAATCAACTGGCTGCGCACCATCAAGGAAATCGACCAGACCCATATCCAAGTCGAAGTCATGAAGGTCAACGAAGAGGGCTACCCCGAGCCCACCGGCCAGTTTGAAACCCTGGAGGCCGACGCCTTGATCCTGGCCTTAGGGCAAGACACCGACACCAGTTTCTTGACGCAGGTGCGGGACATTGAATTCAAGCGCGACGGCACCGTGGTGGTGGACGCCAATATGATGACCGGCCATCCCGGCATTTTCGCCGGCGGCGACATGGTGCCTTCTGAGCGCACCGTGACCATTGCGGTCGGCCACGGCAAGAAGGCCGCCCGCCACATCGACGCATTTTTGCAAGGCGCGGCTTACGTAAAAGCCGCCAAACACGACATCGTCGGCTTCGACAAGCTGCACATCTGGTACAACACCGACGCCGCGCAGCGCCAGCAAGATTCCATCGAAGTCGAGCAGCGCGCCTTCGGCTTCGAGGAGGTCGTCAAAGGCTTCGGGCAAACCGAGGCTTTGTACGAGGCCCGCCGCTGCCTGTCCTGCGGCAATTGTTTCGAGTGCGACGGCTGTTTCGGCGCCTGCCCCGAGCAGGCCATCATCAAACTGGGGCCGGGCAAGCGCTACCGCTACGACTATAGCCTTTGCACCGGCTGCGCCGTGTGCTTCGAGCAATGCCCTTGCCACGCCATCGAAATGAATCCCGAGCCTGGAGTGAATCCATGAAACCGTCCCAAGTCACGACGCTGGAAGGCAACGAGGCCGTCGCCTACATCGCCTACCGCGTCAATGAAGTCTGCGCCATTTATCCGATCACGCCGTCCTCGACCATGGCCGAGCTGGCCGACCAATGGGCCTCGGAAGGCAAAACCAATATCTGGGGCAACATCCCGCTCGTCGTCGAAATGCAGAGCGAAGGCGGCGCGGCAGGCACGGTGCACGGCGCCTTGCAGACTGGCGCGTTGACGACCACCTTCACGGCCTCGCAAGGTCTGTTGCTGATGATCCCCAACCTCTACAAGATCGCCGGCGAGCTGACCTCGGCGGTGATCCATGTCGCGGCGCGTTCGCTGGCCGCGCAGGGCTTGTCGATTTTCGGCGACCATTCCGACGTGGCCTCGATCCGGCAGACCGGCTTCGCGCAACTGGCGTCCAGCACGGTGCAAGAAGCCCATGACATGGCTTTGCTGGCGCAGGCGGCGACCTTGGAGGCGCGCATCCCGTTCATCCATTTCTTCGACGGCTTCCGCACCTCGCACGAAGTGAACAAGCTGAACTTGATCGCGGACGAAGACATCCGCGCCATGATAGCCCCGCAAAAAGTCCGCGAACACCGCGAACGAGGCTTAAACCCCGACCGCCCGGTCATGCGCGGCACCGCGCAAAACCCGGACATTTATTTCCAGGCCCGGGAAACGGTCAATCCGTTTTACGCCCGCCTGCCGGGCATTTTGCAAGAAAAGATGGACGCCTTGGCCGAGTTGACCGGCCGGCCCTACCGGTTGTTTGATTATGTCGGCCACCCGCAAGCCGAGCGCGTGGCGGTCATCATCGGCTCCGGGGCGCAAACCTTGATCGAAACCGTCCGCCATCTAGTCGCCCAAGGCGAGAAAGTCGGCGTTATCAACGTGCGCCTGGTGCTGCCGTTTTCCGCCGAGCATTTCTTGCAAGCCCTGCCCGCCACGGTGCAAGCCATCGCTGTGCTGGATCGGCTGAAATCGCCTGGCACCACCGGTGAACCGCTGTACGGCGATGTCGTGACGGTGCTGTCCGAAGCCTATGCCACGGGCGGCCTCGCCAAGCTGCCACGCACCATCGGCGGCCGCTACGGCCTGTCGTCCAAGGAATTCACCCCGGCGATGGCGAAAGCCGTGCTGGACGAGTTAAAGAAGGACAAGCCGAAGAATCATTTCGTCGTCGGCATAGACGACGACGTGTCGTTCAGCAGCCTAGCCTACGATCCGACGTTTGATATTGAGCCGGACGACGTGGTGCGTGCCTTGTTCATCGGCCTAGGCGCGGACGGCACGGTCGGCGCGAACAAGAACAGCATCAAGATCATCGGCGAATCCACGCCGCTGCATGCGCAAGGCTATTTCGTCTACGACTCGAAAAAATCCGGCTCGCAGACCGTCTCGCATGTGCGCTTCGGGCCGAACCCGATCAACTCGCCGTATTTGATCCGCTCGGCCAGCTTCATCGGCTGCCACCAGTTCGTCTTCGCCGAGAAGACCGACGTGTTGGAATACGCCCGCCCCGGCGCGACCTTCCTGCTCAACAGCCCCTACGCCAAAGACGAGGTGTGGAAGCATTTGCCGCGCCCCTTACAGCAGGCAATCATCGACAAGAACATCCAGTTCTATGTAATCGACGCCTCCAAGGTCGCCAAGGAAACCGGCATGGGCAACCGCACCAACACCATCATGCAAACCTGCTTCTTCGCCATTTCCGGCGTGTTGCCGAAGGACGAGGCCATCGCCAAAATCAAGGCGTCGATCAAGAAGACCTACGGCAAAAAAGGCGAGGACGTGGTGAAGAAAAACTTCGTCGCCGTCGACCAGACCCTGGCCGGGCTATTCCAAGTCGATGTGCCGGCGCTGGCCGACAGCGCCATCGAAATGCCGCTGGCCGTGCCGCCGCAAGCGCCCGACTTCGTGCAGCGCGTCACTGCGATGATGATGGCCGGCAAGGGCGACCAATTGCCGGTGTCGCTGCTGCCCATCGACGGCACCTACCCGACCGGCACGACGCAATGGGAAAAGCGCAACATCTCAGCCTATGTGCCGGTGTGGGAGCCGGACATCTGCATCCAATGCGGCAATTGCAGCTTCGTCTGCCCGCACGGCGTGATCCGCTCGAAGTTCTACCCGGAAAGCCGTTTGCAACAAGCCCCTGTCGGCTTCAAATCCGCGCCGATCAACGCCCGGGGCTTCCCGGAAACCCGCTACACCTTGCAGTTCTATGTCGAGGACTGCACCGGCTGCACCTTGTGCGTGGAAGTTTGCCCGGCCAAGAGCTTGCAGCAAAGCGGCGTCAAGGCCATCAACATGAAACCGAAAGCGCCGATTCTGGAACAGGAAAAAACCAGCATCGGCTTCTTTGAAACCCTCCCGGTCAACGACCGCTCGCGGGTGGATTTCTCCTCGGTGCGCGGCACGCAATTTTTGGAACCCTTGTTCGAGTTCTCCGGCGCCTGCGCCGGCTGCGGCGAGACGCCTTACGTCAAGCTGCTGTCGCAATTGTTCGGCGATAGGCTCGTCATGGCCAACGCCACCGGCTGCTCGTCGATTTACGGCGGCAACCTGCCGACCACGCCGTGGACGAAAAACGCCGAAGGCCGGGGACCTGCCTGGTCGAACTCGCTGTTCGAGGACAACGCCGAATTCGGCCTAGGCTTTAGACTGAGCGCCGACAAGCATCTGGAAGTGGCGAAGCAACTGGCTTGGCAGCTCAAAGACGAGGTCGGCCCGGCGCTGGTGGATGCCATCCTGGCCGCCCCGCAAGCCACCGAATCGCAGATCCGCGCCCAGCGCATCCGCGTCGCCGAGTTGAAAACCGCGCTGTTCAAACTCGACACCGAGCAAGCCAAAGACCTGCTGTCGGTCGCCGACCATCTGGTGCGCCGCAGCGTGTGGATCATGGGCGGCGACGGCTGGGCCTATGACATAGGCTCCTCCGGCGTCGACCACGTCTTAGCCAGCGGGCGCAACGTCAATATCTTGGTGCTGGACACCGAAGTCTACTCCAACACCGGCGGACAAATGTCCAAATCCACGCCGATGGGCGCGGTCGCCAAGTTCGCCGCCGGCGGCAAGCCGGTGTCGAAGAAAGACCTGGCTTTGCAGGCGATTTCCTATGGCAGCGTCTATGTCGCCCGCATTGCGATGGGCGCGAACCCGCAGCAAACCCTGCTCGCGCTGCGCGAGGCGGAAGCCTATCCGGGGCCGTCGCTGGTGTTGGCCTACAGCCATTGCATCGCCCACGGCATCAACATGGAGCACGGGCTTAAACAACAGGATCTCGCCGTCGCCTCCGGCCACTGGCCTTTGGTGCGCTACAACCCGGCCTTGCGCGAGTCGGACAAGAACCCCTTCGTGCTAGACTCGCCCCGGCCCACCGTCAAACTCAAGGATTACGCCTTCAACGAACTGCGCTACAAAATGCTGGCCCGCAGCCATCCGGCTGAAAGCGAGCACTTGATGCAACTGGCCCAGCAAATGGTGAACCAGAAATGGGAAATCTATGAAGAAATGGCCAGCCGGTTCCAACCCGCACCCAGCCCCGACCGCCCGGTGAAACCCTTAGGCGGCTAGGGGCCTTATGGCTTGCGCCTCCCCTTGCGCGGGGAGGCCATCGGATACTAACCAAATCACCTCCCGCACAGGGAGGCCAGACTCGCTTTAAGGTGTACTGATGAACCTGACAACCACATACATGGGGCTGCAACTGCGACACCCCGTCATCGCCTCGGCCTCGCCGCTATCGGGAACCTTGGACGGCATACGCCGCTTGGAAGACGGCGGCGCGGCGGCGGTGGTGATGTTCTCGCTGTTCGAGGAGCAAATCCGCCACGAAAACGACGCCTTCTCCTATCTGCTGGAATCCGGCACGCAAAGCTTCGCCGAATCCTTGAGCTACTTCCCGGCGGTCGACGACTATCCGGTCGGCCCGGAAAGCTACCTCAACCTACTCAGCCGGGCGGCGCAGGCGGTGGACATTCCGATCATCGCCAGCCTCAACTGCGTCACCGGCGAAGGCTGGATCGACTACGCCCGGCAGATGCAGCAGGCCGGCGCCGCCGGGCTGGAATTGAACATTTATTCGGTGGAGACCGACCTCGACTCGACGAGCGCAGAAGTCGAACAGCGCTACCTGGACATCCTGACGGCGGTCAAGGCCACCGTCAGCATCCCCGTCGCGCTCAAACTCAGCCCGTTCTTCAGCGCCGTCGGCCACATGGCCAAGCGCCTGGACGAGGCTGGCGCCGACGCCTTGGTGCTGTTCAACCGCTTCTACCAGCCGGACATCGACATCGACGCGCTGGAAGTCACGCCCTCCTTAGGCTTGAGTTCGGCCGGCGAAATCCGCCTGCCTTTGCTGTGGATCGCGCTATTGCACGGGCAGTTGAACGCCTCCCTGGCCGCCACGCGGGGCGTGGAAAAGTCGGACGAGGTCATCAAATACCTGCTGGCCGGCGCCGACGCGGTGATGACCACCTCCGCGCTGCTGCGCAACGGCCCAGGCTACACGGCGACGCTGCTGGAAGGCTTGCAAGACTGGATGGAAGCGCGGCGCTTCGCCTCCGTCCAGCAATTGCGCGGCAGCATGAGCCAGCGCAACGTCGCCGACCCCGCCGCGTTTCAGCGCGCCAACTATATCCGGGTGTTGGAGAGTTACCAGAGCGCTTATGCTTAAGCCCGTGTAATGACTTGAGCCCGCCTAAAGCCACTCCTGTGGAGAACTGTATCGCGCGTACTAAAAACATCCCGGTCGGACTTGCAAACCCCGACCGGGTTGAAATTTGAAATAGCCAAAACCATTGATGCGGATTGGGGTGGCAGGCGTGGCAATCAGCCATGTCAGGACACATTGCTCATTAAGCGAGTTTAGCAGTCGTTTCTCGCTCCCTATGTATGGATTAATACACCAAGAGGCTCAACACCATGATGCTTGAACAGGCATTCAAATCCAAAAGCAACAATTTTGATATTCTTAGGATATTTGCATCGCTAATGGTATTGTCGAGTCATAGCTATGCGCTAACTAAAGCGAATCATGAACCATTTGTGGAATTTCTAGGATATGACACAGGCGGTGTATGGGGGGTGTCGATTTTTTTTGTGATTAGTGGATTTTTGGTCACCCGATCCGCGCTGGAACGCAATGTTTCAGATTATCTGAAGTCGAGAATTCTGAGAATCGTTCCTGCATTGGTGATAGTTTCAGTGTTTGATGTGTTCGTTATTGGCTTACTCTTCACATCCCTTCCTGCAAAACGGTTTTTCAGCGACCCTCAAACCTGGGGACATTTAAAAAACGGATTAGTTTTTACGATGGATATGTTTTTGCCTGGCGTCTTTGAAGGCAATCCAGAAAAGGCGGTCAATGGATCATTATGGACGCTGCCAATTGAGTGTTCTTTTTATATCATCTTGCCTATCCTGTATGTCTTGGGTTTGTTGCGACGCAACTGCTTTTTTCTACTGCCATGCGCAACCGCTATAATATATATCATTGGCGTGACAAAGCTTGGCTGGTCTTGGAACGAACAAGGAGGATCGCTGTTTATGGCTGTTCCAACCTACGTCGCAGTCAAAAATGGGCTATTTTTTTTGCTGGGAGGATGCTTATGGATATATCGGGATTTTGTGCCGTTAGATGACGGCCTTGCCATATGCTGCATTTTGCTGCTCATAATATCTCGTTTACATGATTCAAAATGGGTGGTTTATTTTATCAGCGTCCCATATCTGACAATTTATCTTGCATTAGCGCACCCCGTACTCACTAAATTTTATCACAAAATCGGTGACTTATCGTATGGAACCTATATTTTTGCCTTCCCCATCCAGCAAGCTTTAGTAGCATCTTTAGGGGCTGAAATTGGGCCAATTACGCTGACATTGATAGCCACGCCTCTTACCTTGGTGATGGCTGCGCTTTCCTGGCATTTCATCGAACGTCAAGCCATGGCTTTCCGTCACAAGATTCCTGCGCATAGATGACGGTCGCAATTTGCAGCGCGTAGCCGGGCGTGGGCAAACGGCTTTATCGTTTGCCCACGCAAAATGTCGCGTAAATCGGTGGGCGAGCAAAAAGCCTGTCTGAGCTTTGCCGATGGGACGCTTGCCCACCCTATGACTACGGCACTAGACCGATTATATCGGCAGGCTCTCGCACACAGAAACCGGGTGAAAGCCCTCTGGAATAATCAGGTTCTGTCGCAGGGGATTTTTTCATGACGGCCATCATGTGCGTAGGCTTGATCGTGCCTTTACGAATGGACGCTTCGTCAAATTGATGGATCTTGTCAATAAAATCCGTATCCCACTGATTAGCGGGATTAAAATTATGCCCAAACCCACGATCAATAAACACATCTATTACATTGGCAAACACGATAAACAAATGAAAATGGAAGTTTTCGATGAGCAGGCTCAATATATCTTGCGCTCTAATCCCTTCAAAACCTTCCGTTGAACAGTCCCAGTTCTCATACATCACCTCAAATCGTTTGAGCTGATGGTTGTATTTGTAAGCCTCCGGAAGTTCTTGCCAGAAACCATGTACCGCGTCGAGCGCTTCAGGCCAGCGTTGATGTCCGTTCCGCCCGATCATATCGCTGGTGATGAATGCGCCGTTTGGATGCAGCGATTTTTTAATCTCCCCGAACACGCCCTCTAAATTTTGAATATGGTGCAGTGATTGGTTGGCGATCACGCTGACATATTCACGATTAGCCTTCCAATGATTGAAGTCCGACACAATGAATGACAGATGCTCGACGACGCCTTCTTCGACCGCCAAGTCGTGGCCTCGTTTAAGCATATTGGGGTTGAGCTCAAGGCATTCTATGCAAAAATTCTTCAAGCCTTTGTCTTTAAGCCGCTTGGCTATTCTAATCTCAGTATCGCAATTGCCTGAGCCAATGCTGATGAATATCGGATTTTCCACCCCGCAAAGATCGGCGCTATCAAACATATGTTTGACAAAAAGGTCATCAGGATGACTAATGCCATATTCCTCAAGCATCGGCCTTAAGTATTTATTCGACCAATAATGGAATATGTCTGGCAAATCGTGGACATTGATGTTGTCATTGAACGTTTCCAGTTCGCGTCTTAATTTTTCTTCATTGTCTATCATGACTTAAATTCCCGTTATGTTGTCTGATACCGCCAGTTCAGCGGCAGCACGCCGCGCCAGCTCGGCTGTGACCGCTTACTAAGCGGTCGATAGCAATTAACACTCACCTATAGGCGAGGTTCAGCTTTTAGCTATCATGGAGAAAATAAAACCATTTGTCTAGCGGGGTAGATCGGGCAAGGTCTTTTGTTTGCCCAATATTCCCATGCGGCAGTGGATGGAGATAGCTGCGCAAACAACATTAGGTTCAAACTTCGACAAACCAAGTTAGCTCTTGACCCCCAAGACAGCACTCTGCCAAACCGTCGAGTTCCGCGCACAGCGCGACGTAAGGCAGAATCGCGGCGGCGGCGGCCTTGTCCAACTCCCGGTGCAGGCTTTGCAGCCGCTCCAGCCGCCGCCCGCCGCGCTGTGCGAGGAATGCCGCAGGATCGCTTTGACCCGCCTCGACCATGGCGCGGGCCAGCCGGGCCAAATTAAAGCGGAAGCGACCGCGCAGCAGAATTTGCGCACGGCGTTCCCAGCGGTCGCGCGCCGCCACTTGCCCGAGCAAAAGCTCGATCCGCGCCAGCCCCAGGCATTCGGCGACCGCCTGATAAATTTTCGCCACCGTCGGCAAGGCGGTTTGGGTTTGCAGCGCCAAGGCCGCCAGCGCGGGGAATTCGCCCAGGCGGCCCTGCAAGACCAGCAATCTGGCTGTGCGCCGCTCGAAGCCTTCCCGCTCCAAGCGCTCGGCCTCCGCGTTGAACGCCGTCCGTTCGGCCAAAACCAGGCTGTCCCACAAAAACGCCAGATATTCTTGGAAATACCCACGCCAAGCGGGCAGCGACTCGGGGCTTGGCAGAAACGGCGGGCTTTGCTCCAAAGCCCAGCGGCAATAGTCAGCCAGCAGGTCTTCCAGCCCGAGCAGATACGGGTATTGGCGCTCGACGGGGAGTTGCGCCTCCAGCCCGGCGACGGCGGCACGCAGCGCGGGGCCGCCCATCATCGCATCGAAGCTTAAATAAGCCTGGACGGCTTCAAGCAGCACAGCCGCGTCGGCACTTTCGGCCAGACTCAGAAATCCGCCGCCGGCCTGGTTGACGACCGCGTTGACCAGCGCGGTGGCGGTGATCTCCCGGGCCAGCGGGTGACTGCCAAATTCCCCGGCGTAGCGCTCGCGCAGCGCCTTGGGAAAATACCCGGCAAGCCACGGGGCCAGCGAAGCAAGAGATAGAAAATCCTGGCTTTCCAGCAAAGCCTGCTTCAGCGCCAGCTTGGCGTGCAACATCAGCACGGCGAGTTCGGGCCGGGCCAGGCCCTTGTCGCGCCGCGCCAGCACTTCTTTGCGGCCAGGAAAAGACTCGGCGGCGCGGTTCAACAGCCCCAGGTTCTCCAACTGGTCGGCGACATCGAGAAACGGCTCGGCGTCGCGGCGGCAACGTTGTAGATCCAGGGACAGGCACAGGCTCTGCGAACCATTGTTAGCCAGCACCTGGCTGCAAACCTCGGCGGTCATCGCGCTTAAGCATTCGTCGCGTTCTTGCAAATTCGCCAACAGCCCTTTGCGCAACAGCCCGGCCATGAAAATTTTCAGATTCACTTCGTGGTCGGACAGATCCACGCCGCCGGAATTGTCCACCGCGTCGTTGTTTATCCGGCCGCCGGCCAGCGCGAATTCGACCCGGGCCTGTTGCGTGAACCCCAGATTCGCGCCCTCCCCGGCCACCTTGGCGCGTAATTGGCCGGCGTCTATCCTGACCGCGTCGTTGGCGCGGTCGCCGACGTCCTCCTGGGTTTCGGCGCTGGCTTTGACATACGTGCCGATGCCGCCCAGCCATAGCAAATCGACCGGCGCGGCCAGCAACAAGCGGATCAGCCCCTCGCCATCAATGGAATCGTGCTGCGCGCCCAGCCAGTGGCGCACGGGCGCGGCCAGCGCAATGTCCTTGGCCGTGCGCGCAAAAACGCCGCCGCCGGGGGAAATCAAGCGGCGGTCGTAGTCGTCCCAACTGGAGCCGGGCAAGTCAAACAGCCGCCGGCGCTCGCGGCCAGCCGCCGCGCCGTCCGGTTCGGGATCGAGAAAAATATGCTTGGCGCCAAAAGCGGCTTGCAGGCGGATCGAGTCTGACAGCAACAGGCCGTTGCCGAACACATCGCCGTCCATGCTGCCGATGCCGACGACGCTAAACGGCTGGCCGATGTCGCGGCCTAGTTCGCGGAAATGGCGCTTGACGCACTCCCAAGCGCCACGGGCGGTGATGCCGAGCTTTTTATGGTCGTAGCCCTGCGAGCCGCCGCTGGCGAAGGCGTCGCCCAGCCAAAAGCCATATTCCGCGCTGATCGCATTCGCCGTGTCGGACAAATGCGCGGTGCCCTTGTCGGCGGCGACCACCAGATAAGGGTCGTCGCCGTCATAAGCCACCCAGCCGGGCGCCCTGGCGACGCCGGCCTCGGTGATATTGTCGGTCAGATCCAACAAGCCCCGGATGAGCGTGGCATACGCCTGGCCAGCCAACAGCAAACACTCCGCGCGATTGCGGCAAGGATTTTTGACGATGAACCCCCCTTTCGCGCCATGCGGCACAATCAGCGCGTTCTTGATCGTCTGCGTCCGCATCAGCCCCAAGATTTCGCTGCGGAAATCGTCGGGCCGGTCCGACCAGCGGATGCCCCCCCGCGCCACCTTGGCCCCGCGCAAATGGATGCCCTCCATATGCGCGGCATGGACATAAATCTCAAACAAGGGGCTGGGCGCAGGCATGTCGAGCACGCCCAGGCTGTCGATTTTGAACGCGAAAAAATAGTCCTCGCGCCGCCGCCTCAAGTAATGGCTGGTGCGCAAGGTGGCGTCGATCAGATTGAACAGCTCGCGCAAGATGCGGTCTTCCGAGCTGTCGGCCACTTGGTTCAAAGCGGCGGCAATCGCCATGCGCAAGGCCGACACGAGGTCTTCCGCCTCGCCGGGCGGGGCGGCGATCAAATCCGGGTTAAAGCGGGCGTCAAAATAGCGGTAAAGCAGCAAGGCAATGGCCGGATTGAACAGCAAGGCTTGCTGGAAGCTTCCCTGGGTGCAGCGCTTGCCCAATTGCAAATAATAATTGCGGTAGCCCCGGAACACATCGACTTCCCGCCAGGCCAGCCCGGTCAACGGCAGCAGCCCGTTTAGCCCGTCGTTCTCCAGCCTGCCAGCCAGCAGATCATGCAGCGCCTCCAGCAGGTTTTTCTTCAAGCCCGACAGCGGCTAGGCCTCCGGCTGCGCCGCCTGCACCGAGAAGCTAGTGACTAACAGTCTTTTATCCGCCAAATCCAGCGCAAACTGCACATGGTCGGCGACACGCAGGCCGAGATTAGCCAGCAGCGGCATCAATTCGTCGAGGAAGCGCCCGCGCAGGCTGTACAAGCGCAGCCGATGGCGGTACTCGGCCTTCCACAATTCAAACGCATCCTCGCCGGACTCGGCGACCTGGCGCAAACGCAGCACATCCCGGCCCGCCAGCGTCGGCGGGGTCAGTTCGCGGTAGCCGGGCGGAAACGCCGCGCCGTAAATACCGACCAAGGCCGAACCGTCCTGTTGGCCTGCGGCGCGGCGCAGGAAACGGCTGAAGCGCTGTTCCCATGATTCGGTCAGGCGGTTCAATATCTATCTCCGGGTGTTCAAGACGGCTTCTTGTACAACTTGCACGACGCAGGGTCTGCCAATGGCAATCACTTGTCCATCCGGCAAGTGCTTGTGGTGCGGAAAACTAGCCAGACCGGGAAAATGCGGGGTGCTGTCATAGCGGAAGCGCAAATGGTTCTGACCGTCCTGACAATGATAGCGATAATCGAGATGGATCAACTGGCCATCGACAACCACCACGGCTTCATGAATTTCCAGCAAATGCCCATTCTCGGCACGCAGACGAATCCGCAGGTTAGCCCGTTCCGGCGTCAGGATTTCTTCAACATAGCGTTCCACATGGGCCTCGCACTCAAGGATGGCTTGCTCGACGCTATCCAGGTAATGTTTAAGCGCATCATGCAGCATGTCTCAGCCGGTTTTCCAGTTCTTGACGCAAGCTGAGATAGTGTTGGTAATCGTTCGCCCATTCCACATGTTCAGCGTCATCCGCCAACCGCCCCTGAGTGTATTGATGGAAAAATTCACCGGAATCCATGTGTTCCCGCATTTCGTGGAACCCAAGCCGCTTGGTCACTTCAATCAAGGCATCCAGCGGGGATGAATATTGGATCGTCTGTTTTCGCATAGTAGCCTCATTTCTGCTTATCTTGGCCTGGATCAACCCATAAATATTATTGAATGAGTTGACTTATGATTTCGTCGAATCATGCCGGCCACACCATGCAAACACGGCCCGGCTATTCTATTTTCATAACGACCATGCTGACATCGTCGTTAAACGAATCCCGGCCACAAAACGCCTGCAAGGCTTGCAGAATATTGGCGATGCTGGACTCCGGCGACGCCTGCCGGTGCGCCGAGAACAATGCGCACAAGCGGGCCGTCCCAAAAAATTCGCCGGCCGGGTTCTGCGCCTCGGTGATGCCGTCGGTGTACAGCAACAGCCGGTCGCCCGATTTCAGCGACGCGCATTTTTCCTCGAACAAAACCGCCTGGTTCACCCCTAAAACCATGCCCTCCGCGTCCAACTCCCGGCAACAATCTTCCTCGCCGCAGCACAACAGCGGCGGGTTGTGGCCGGCGTTGGCATAGCAAAGCCGCCCTTGCGCCGAATCGTAGCGCAGATAAAACATGGTGATGAACAAATCCGCGCCGCTCAGATCCTCGTGCATCAGCTCGTTCAGCGCCGACAGGATGTCCGCCGAGCCATGCACCGGCTGCAAGGTGTCCGCCTTGCGGGTCTCCGCCTTCAGCGTGCTGCGCACCCCGGCCATCACCAAAGCCGCGCCAACGCTATGGCCGGACACGTCGGCGATGACCACATTCAGCGTGTCGCGGGAATAAAAATAATCGTAGTAATCCCCGCCCACATGGGTGGCCGGCTGGCAAAAGCCCGCCACGCGGACGCCCGCCCCTTGCAAAGGCGCCTTGGGCAACAACGAAAGCTGGATTTGTTTGGCAATCTCCAGCTCGTGGCGCTCCTCCTCGGCGCGGCGTCGCTCGGTCACGTCGGCATGCACGCCGATGAAATGCGTCAGCTTGACCGCCTCCTGGTCGCGCACCGGCGCGATCAGCAACTCGTTCCAAAACGGCGTGCCTTCCTTGCGGTAGTTTTTCAACACCAGCTCGCAGCCGCGCCCTTCCGCCAGCGCCAGGCTGATTTCCTCGATGGCCGCGCGGTCGGTGTCCGGCCCCAGCAAGAAGCCCATGTCCCGGCCCAGCAGCTCTTCGCGCGAGTAGCCGGTGATGCGACTCAGCGCCGGATTCACGTAAATATTCGGATAGCCGAGGCCGCCGGCGTCGGCGATGTTGATGCCCACGCTGGCCGCTTCGATGGCACGGTCGCGCAGGCGCAAAGCGTCTTCATAATGCTTGCGGGTGGTGATGTCGTGGTCGACGCCGCGCCATTTCACCGGCTTGCCTTCGCGGTCGAAAATCGGCTCGCCGGTGGACTCGGTGAACACCTCGTGGCCGTCCTTGTGGCGGTAGCGGTTGACCAGCCGGAAGAAGGCTTGCTGGACTTCCTGGGTCGGCGGCAGCTCCTCCGTCCAGCGCTTTTTGTCCGCGTCGGTCAGCAAGCTCAAATAGGAACGCCCCAGGATCTCTTCCGGCTCGTAGCCCAGAATTTGCCGCACCGCGCCGCTGCTGTACAAGTAGCGGCCTTGCGCGTCCTGCTCCCACAGCCACTCGCCGCTCATCTCCGCGACTTGGCGGAAACGCTCCTCGCTGACCCGCAAAGCCTCCTGGGCGCGCTTTTGCTCGGTGATGTTCTGCTGGATGGACAGGAAGTGGGTGATCTGTCCCGTCGCGTTGCGCATCGGCGAAATGATTTCCAAGGCCCAATACAAATCACCGTTTTTTTTGCGGTCTTGGATCTCCTCGCGCCATTCGCCGCCGGCCAGCAAAGTCGCCTTGAGCCGCCGGTATTGTTCGAAGGCTGTTTGCGGCGAGCGCAACAGCACCGGGCTGCGGCCCACCGCCTCCGAGCTGGCATAGCCGGTCAGCCGCGTGAAGCTGGGGTTCACATACTCGATGATCCCATCCAGGCTGACAATCATCACCGCGTTGGGGGTTTGCTGCACCACCCTGGACAGCGTCAGCAGCTTCTCCTCGATGCGCTTTTTCGCCGTCAAATCGTGCAGCACGGCGACAAACAGCGTTTGGCCGCCCACCGGCGCGGTGCCAATGGACAGGTACAAGGAAAACAAACTGCCGTCCTTGCGCTTGCCGACCACCTCCCGGCCTATGCCGATGATTTTTCTGACGCCGGTGCGCAAATAATTGGCGATATAGCCGTCGTGCGCCTCATGGTCGGGCGAAGGCATCAGCACATCGACATTTACGCCTAAGACCTCCTCGCTGCGGTAGCCGAACAAAGCCTCGGCGGCGGGGTTGAACAACAAGATCGCCCCGGCCTCGTCGATGGCGATGACGCCATCGAGCAAGGTGTCGAGGATCGCCCGCAACTTCGCTTCGCTGTCGCGCAACGCGGCGCCTGCCCGGCCGTGAAAGCGCAGTAGCGCCCCCACCGGCCGCGCCTCCGCGTCGTGGACAGGATCGATGCAATACGACACGGCCAGGGCCGTGCCGTCCTTGCCCCGCAAAACGCCGTTTTGATCACGGCAGGATTGCCCGCTTGACAGCGTGTGCCGCAAGGCCGGCTGGATCGCGTCAAAACCCAGCGCATCCGCCGCGCCGCGCCCGAGCAATTCGGCCTCGGCGCAACCCAGCAATGCCAAAGCGGCGGCATTCGCGGCCTCGATTCGCCCGTCTTGGTCCAGCAGGCAAACGCCGTCTTCGAGAATATCCAAGACGGCAGGGAGAAGGCTGTTTTCGTTCATGGGCCTTAAGCGGAAAAAGTGGCGGTGGGCCTGCGACCGCCAGACGGCGCGGCGAGTCTTTTGCTTAGACTACCATCGTGGCGAATGTTTTAAAAACACCGGCCAATTGGCCGAAAAAGATAATGGCCGCCGCCGCAAAGCGTGCAGGCAATAAACTGGACTATTGCCCGGTCACGCCGCGGTTTGGCTGGAAGCTGGCGCGGGTGATTCTCCCCGGACGCATGGGCCTTATCCAGCCTTGCCAGCAGTTATCCCCAAAACCTGTGGAAAACTTTGCGTTCCGGCGGTGAAACTGACGTTGCAACAATACCTTACACGGTTGGACAAAAAATGGCCAACCCGATGCAAGCCGCAAAACCAGACGACCCAGACCCGGGCGGCCCCGCACCGTTAGTAGGCCTGCGGCGCCTCTGAACCTAGCCCGGCCTGCGGGCTACTCAGCATCGTTTGCAACTGATCCAGTTCGACTGGCTTGACGAGGTGGCGGTCAAAGCCGGCCGCATGGGTACGACGGTGGTCTTCGTCTTGACTCCAGCCGGTCAGGGCAATC
>Ga0265327_10003347_pt1 | contig 15465 bp, 15 predicted proteins | sample 41621metaG_FD_202089 | JGI IMG/M metagenome (GOLD analysis project Ga0265327, IMG submission 202089) | Rhizosphere microbial communities from Carex aquatilis grown in University of Washington, Seatle, WA, United States - 4-16-21 metaG | ecosystem: Host-associated > Plants > Roots > Rhizosphere... | reverse complement strand
AGCGCGACCGGACGAGCCCGTCGGTCGCCTCGCTGCTGGCGGTCTGCGAGGCGGTCTCGCTGCCGATGGAGCGCCTGTTCGCAACGCCTCCGGTCAGCCTCGTCCGTGCCGCCGACCGGCCGCAGGCAGACCTGCCGGGCGCCGCAGTGGTCGACACGCTGATCACGCCGCCGCACGAGTCGCGGGTGACGGTGCTGGAAACGCTGGCCGCCCCGGCCGGCTCGGGTGGCGAGGAGCTCTACTCACTGCCCAGCGAGTGCGAGGTGTGCTACGTGCTGGAGGGCGCGATCGAGCTCGACATCGACGGCACCACCTACACCCTCGAGCGGGGCGACGCGATCACGTTCGGCGCCGCCGTCCCCCACACGTGGCGGAACGTCGCAGAGAATCGCAGCTCACGGATCTGCTGGGTGATCGCGCCCGCGCTGCCCGACCCGCGCAGCCAGCTCGAGTCGCCGGACGCCGCCAGCACCACCGGGCCGCCCTAGGGCTTCTTGACGGGCGGCATCACCAGCACCGGCAGGTGGCTGTGGTTGACCAGGCCGTGCGAGACCGATCCCAGCACCGCTGACTGCACCGTGCTCAGCCCTCTCGCCCCGACCACGATCATCTTCGCGTCGTGCTTTTCGGCGAAGTCGAGGATGCAGCGCCACACGCTGCCCATGTCCGAGACCACGTGCGGCTGGGATCCCTCGATCAGAGCCGCGCCTTCGTCCGCGATAGAGGAGGCCGCGTCCTGCGCGGCGGTGTCCACCTCGTCCACAGTGTCCTGCGTGAGGATCGCGTTGGGGACTGCGGCGACGGTCGACCAGGCCGACTTCCACACCGTGAGCACATACGCCGGGCCCGGCCGCAGCGCCTTGGACGCGACCAGGATCGCCTCGCGGGCATGCTCGGACCCGTCATAGCAGTAGACGACCGGCTTGTTGTCAGGTTCGCTCATGTCTGCCTTTCTGGAGCAGGTTGAGGACGCACTATGGCCCTTCCTGGTCGCGACGGCGGAAGCCGGCTGCGCCCGCCCCGGCGGTCACCACCCCGATCGCCGTCATGATTGCAGCCGCGCGGAAGGGAAACGCGTGGACGGGGACGAGTCCCAGGTGCCGGAACGGCGACAGGTCGAGCGCCCAGGTCGGGGCGCTGACGACGTCGCCGACCACGTCCCAGGCGAACGCTGCAGCGATCAGGCCGTAGCCGGCGAACGATGCGATCCGTGGCGTGAAGCCGAAGGCGAGCACCGAGAGGCCGAGGAACAGGAGCGCCGCCGGCGCGCAGTTGAGGCCGGCTTCGATCAGGCCGCCGAGAGGGACGTCGCCGCCGGCAACCCATGCGCCGGCCCAGGCCAGCAGTCCCGCCTCGATGCTGAGCGCCAGGGCGAGAGCGACCGCCAATCCGATCCTTCCGCCCAGCCACCGGATCCGGCTGAGCGGTACTGCAAGCAGGGTCTCCAGCCGCTGGTCGGCTTCTTCGCGGCGGGCGGCGCCGACCTGCTGTGCCATTCCCAGGCTGATGATGAGCGCGAAGATCAGCATCACGAACGCCAGGTAGCCGGTCGGCGTCACCAGGTTCGTGAGACCCAGCTTGTGCAGCTCCTGCCTCAGGCTGGCGGGGAAGGACGCCTCCGAGAAGCTGGTCGCCAAGGATCCGATCACAAATGCCATGGCGCCGACGCCGATCACCCACGAGGCCAGCGTCAGCGACTCGATGCGAACCGTCTGCGCGGCCGGGGATGACATCAGCCGCAGGTGCGGCTCGGCGCGGTCGCGCACCTGGAGGATGCCGGTACCGACGTCGCGCCGGGTGACGAGCAGGGCCGCGATCGTCCCCAGGGTGACGATCAGGAGGATCGAGGGGATCAGCGCTGCGGGACGGGAGCCGGTGAACGGGTGCGCCTCCTCCGCCCAGCCGAGTGGCGTCGTCCAGCGCAGCCAGCCCAGTCCGCTCCTGGTATCTGCGGCCACGCGGAGCAGAAACAGCACCCCGAACACCGGCATCGCCACGGAGTAGGCCGAGCGCCGCGTCGGCATCACCTGTGACACCACCGAGCCGATGGCGACGAAGCAGAGGCCGCACAGCGTCAGCACCAGGCTCAGGTACGCGGACCCGCCAACTGGCAGCCGCGTGACGACAAGTGTCACGAACAGCGACAGGCAGACCACAGCCATGCCCAGCGCCGCCGCCAGCCATCCGCATGTCAGGACACCGCGCCTCGTGGTCAGCCCGGCAAGGACGACCTCCATCCGCCCCGAGTCCTCCTCGCCGCGCAGGTCGCGCACCGACAGCACGATCCCGAACAGGGCGACCAGCAGCGCAAGCGTCCCGCCCACCCGCCAGGCCGCGTAGCCCTGGGTCGTCAGCAGGTTGCGCGGCTCGCCGTAGAACAGCCGCAGCGCCGGGCTGTTGCCGAAGCTGGCCGTGAGGCCGATCCGGTCGGCGACCGTCGGGTAGGTCGCGCGATAGCCGACGACCTGGGCGGCGCCGTAGAAGGCGAACAGCAGCGCCAGCCCGATGGTGATCCCGCGCGACGAGGCAAACATGCGCCAGGTCAGCGGGCGTGCCGCGCTCACTCCGCCTGCCCGGTGTAGTGGTGCAGGAAGATCTCCTCGAGCGACGGCTCGCGGGTGCGCAGCGTGACGATGTCCTGTGACGAGAGCGCCTGGAGGAGGGGTGCCAGGTCGCCTGACACCTCCACCCGCAGGGTGCCACCGTCCACGGCGACGTGCTGGACGCCGGGCACGTGGCTGACGTCAGGGGGCGGCCCTGCGAAGGTCCCCTCCACCGTCTGGAAGGCGAGATGGCGGAGCTGATCGAGTGTGCCCTCGTCGACCAGCCGACCGTCGCGGAGGATGCCGACCCGGTCGCACAACGACTCGACCTCGCTGAGGATGTGCGACGACAGGAAGACCGTGGCGCCGCCCGCCTTTGCCTCGCCGATCGTGTTTCTGAACGCGACTTCCATCAGAGGGTCGAGGCCGCTGGTCGGCTCGTCGAGCAGCAGCAGATCGGCCTGTGCCGACAGCGCAGCCACCAGCTGCACCTTCTGGCGGTTGCCCTTGGAGAGCGAGCGCACCTTGCGGTCGGTCTCGAGCTGGAAGCGGTCGAGCAGCACCTGCTCGTACGTGCGGTCGCGGTGCCGGCCCTGGCGCAAGCGGCCCAGGAACTCGAGCGTCTCAGCGACTGTCAGGGAGGGCCACAACGCCGGCTCGCCGGACACGTAGGCCAGGCGCCGGTGGGCGGCTACGGGGTCTGCCCAGGCGTCGATTCCGAACACCTCGACCGTCCCGCTGGTCGGGCGATGCAGGCCGAGCGTGAGCCGAATGGTCGTCGTCTTGCCGGCGCCGTTTGGCCCCAGAAAGCCGTAGACCTCGCCCCGGCGGACGGCGAGGTCGAGCGCCTCGAGGGCATGGGTTCGGCCGTAGTGCTTGGTCAGCGCTGTGGCGCGAACTGCGATGTCGTCGGTGGGTTGGGTACTCGTCGGCAAGGCCTCCTGACTCGGGCCGATGCTAGCCGTGCTACATGTAGCCCGTGTCCGACCACGTCATCCTTGCCATCGACCAGGGGAGCTCGAGCACCCGCTGCACCGCCTTCGACGAGGGACTGCGGACGCTGGGGACGAGCAGCCGGCCTGTGGCGACCCTCCGTCCGGCCCCCGGAATGGTCGAGCACGACCCGGCGGACCTGCTGGCCGGCGTGCTCGACGCCCTCGCCGAGACCCGCGCTGCACTGGGCGGCTCGGTGGCCGCGGTCGCCATCGCCAACCAGACCGAGACGTTCCTGCTCTGGGACCGGTCGACCGGCAAGCCCGTGACGCCGGTCGTCAGCTGGCAAGACCAGCGCGCGGCCGACCTGTGCGCCCGGCTGGCCACAGCGCCGGGAGCCGACCGGGTCGCGGGCATCACCGGGCTCGCGCTCGATCCCACTTTCTCGGCGCCCAAGCTGCGCTGGCTGTTTGACGCCGACCCGGAGCTGGAGCGGCGAGCCGGCAGCGGTGAGCTGCTGTTCGGCGACGTGGCCTGCTGGCTGGCACACCGGCTCTCCGGCGGGGCGGGGCACCTCACCGAGCCCTCCAACGCCTGCCGCACGCTGCTCCTCGACCTCGTCGCGCTGGACTGGGATGCAGGCCTCATCGACCTGTTTGGCGTCCCGCGCGAGGTGCTGCCCGAGATCCGGCCCTCCGACGGCGCGGCGCTGAACACTTCCGCGGAGGTGGCCGGGTTCGAGGCGCCGGTCGCGGCCATGCTCGGCGACCAGCAGGCGGCGCTGTACGGACAGGGGTGCACGCGGCCGCGGATGGCGGCCCTCACCCTGGGCACCGGCGCCTTTCTGTGGCTGAACGTCGGCGCGGCCCCAGCCCAGCCGCCCCAGGGCGTGCTCTCGACGGCGGCCTGGCAAGCCGGCGGCGACGGCGCCACCTACGCGCTGGAAGCCTTCGGCGCCAACGCGGGCAACGCGCTGGCGGTGCTGCGCCTGCAAGGCCTGGCGCCCGAGGAGGGAGCCACGGCCGCGCTCGATTGGAGCCGGCCGCACCCGATCGTCGTACCAGCGCCGGCCGGTCTAGGCACCCCGTACTGGCACGGCGCCGACCGGATCACGGTGCTGGGAGCGACCAGCCAGACGTCTGCCGCCGACCTCGCGACCGCCGGGCTGGTGGGTGTCGCCCACCAGATCGCCGATGTGCTGGAGGCGATAGACGCCCAGGCCACGGCCGACGTGATCCGGGTCGGGGGCGGGCTGGCTTCCTCAGACACGCTCGTGCAGGCGGTCGCCGATCTGTCGGGCGTCACGCTCGCCCTCTCGCAGGTGCGCGAGGCCACCGCTCGCGGAGCAGGCGCGATGGCGGCTGCGGCCTTGGGAGTGCTCGACCCCGGTGCCGAGCCCGGCGTGAGCAGCCGGGTCGAGCCACAGCTGGACGACCAGGGCCGGGCGCGTGAGCGGGCCCGCTGGCGCGAAGCTGTCGCCGCCCACACCGCCTGGGAGGATGGCGCATGAACGACGGTGCGCTCGGACCCGCGACCCGCAGCACCGCTCTCGGGCGCGTCGCCTCCGAGGAGTTCGACGTGCTCGTTGTCGGAGGAGGCATCACGGGCGTGGGGATTGCGCTGGACGCGTCGGCCCGTGGGCTGTCGGTTCTCCTGGTCGAGGCCCGCGACATCGCCTCGGGCACGTCCAGCAAGTCCAGCAAGCTGATCCACGGCGGCCTCCGCTACCTGGAGATGCGCGACTTCGGCCTGGTGCGCGAGGCGCTCCACGAGCGGCGCCTGCTGCTCACCCGCCTGGCGCCGCATCTGGTGCGCCCGGTGCCGTTCCTGTTCCCTCTCCACCACCGAGGCTGGGAGCGGCCGTACCTCGGCGCCGGGCTCGCCCTCTACGACAGCATGGGCGGGGCGAGTCACCTGCCGCGCGCCCGCCACCTGTCGCGCCGAGCCGCCCTGGCCGCCGCCCCGGCGCTGCGTCCCGACTCGCTGGTCGGCGCCGTGCACTTCTACGACGCCCAGGAGGACGACGCACTGTTCGCCGCCTACGTCGCCCGCACGGCGGCGGCCCACGGCGCGGCGATCCTGACGCGGACGAGCGTCACGGACTTTGCGCGGGACGAATCGGGACGGGCGAGAGGCGCAGTCGCCCGGGATGCCGAGACGGGGGCAACCCTGCACCTGCGCGCACGGCACACCATCCTCGCCGGCGGCGTCGGCAGCGACCGCCTGCTGCAGATGGCGACCGGTAAGCCGCACCACGACCTGCGGCCGTCCAAGGGCGTCCACCTGGTCGTGCCTCGTGACCGTATCGACATGCGAAGCGGCCTCTTCATGCGCACCGAGAAGAGCATCTTTCACGCCATTCCGTGGGGTGACGGCCACTGGCTGCTGGGCGATACAGACACCGATTGGAGCGGCGACTCAGGCGCCCCGGTCGCCACTCGTCCGGACGTCGAGTACGTGCTCTCCAAGGTCAACAGCGCGCTGCTACAGCCGCTCACAGCGGACGACGTCTGCGGGGTGTTCGCCGGTGTGCGCCCGCTGGTGGCGGGGGAGGACAGCGCCGACACGACGCGCCTCTCTCGCAGCCACCGGCTGTTCGCGCCGCTGCCGGGGATGACCGCGATCGCGGGCGGCAAGTTTACGACCTACCGGGTGATGGGCAAGGACGCCGTCGATGCCGCGGCGCGGGACCTGGGCAGCGTACCGCCGTCGACGACCGATCGGCTGCCGCTGCTGGGCGCCGAAGGGGCGCCTGCCGGCGCGGCGTACGACCCGGCGAGCGGGCTCGGCCGGGAGCAGTTTGCGCGGCTGATCTGGCGTCATGGCAGCTGCGCCTCGGAAGTGCTCACCCTGATTGCCGCAGACCCCTCGCTGGCCGCGCCGCTATCCGGTGATCCTCGCCACGTCGCCGCCGAGGTCGTGCACGCCGTCACACACCAGGGGGCGCTCGACGTGGACGACGTGCTCTCCCGACGCACGCGGATCTCGATCGAGGTCGCCGACCGCGGCCGCGCCGCAGCGCCGGAGGTCGCGCGATTGGCCGCCGGAGCGCTGGGCTGGTCGGACGGCCGCCGCGAGGAGGAGCTGGCTCGCTACCTGCGGCTGCGTGACGCCGAGGCGGCCGCCGAGTCATCGCCCGACGAGGCAACGGCGCAAGCACGCTACCGCGAGGTGCTGGACGACGTTCAGGCCCGGGCGCCCGGGTCGTAGGCAAGGCGCAGCAGCCGGCCCTCGGCGAACCGTTCGGGACGCAGCTCGGAGACGTCGATCGGTGACTCCCGGTCGGTCACCTCGGCGGCAACGACCTCGCCCACGGCAGGCGACAGCTTGAACCCGTGGCCGCTCCAGCCGAAGGCCAGGTACAGCCCCTTGATCCCGGGGCACCAGCCGATCATCGGGTTCCAGTCGGGCGTCACGTCGTATGGCCCGGCGAACCCGCGCACGATCTCGAACTCGGCCAGTCGCGGATAGCGCTCGGCGAGTGCGGCCCGGACGGCCTCGGGGTAGCCGGGCGACATGCCGTGGTCGCAGTCGTCCGCGCGCTCGATACCGTCCGGCCCCGCGTAGGCGACCGCACAGAACTGGCGGCCGCGGTCGGGCCGCACCACCACGTTGGTCACCGCGTCGGAGCAGACGGCCGAGGGCAGCGGCCCACCCGGCCGGCCGCGCACGATCAGCACCTGGAGGCGCCGCAGCTCGACCGGCTGCCGCGCTCCGAGCGGCTCGAGCAGGTCGTTGCCCCACGCGCCGGAGGCGAGCACCACCCGGCCGGCCGCCACGAATCCCTGGTCGGTGTCGATGCCGGTGACCCGCCCGTCCTCGACCCGGATCGCGTTGACCCCGACGCCCAGCCTCCCGTCCAGGCCGTGGGCGGAGGCGGAGGCGTACCAACCGAGACACATCTTCTGCGCGTCGGCGAAGCCGCCCTCGGGCTCGTAGGCGGCGCCGGTGATTCCGTCCAGCGACAGCTCGGGCTCGACCTCCGGGATCTCGTCAACGCCGATGAACCGGGTCTCGAGGCCGATGCCCTGTAGCATCTCGACGTTGCCCCGGCAGGCGGCTTCGAGACGCTCGGGCACGGTCAGCAGATAGCCGCAACGGACGTAACCGGCATCGGCCACGCCGACCCGGTCAGCCCACTCCACGATCGTGCGAGTGCCTTCCATGGCCAGCCGTGCCGTGACGGCGTTCGAGTAGTGGCGCCGCACCATCGAGAACGAGCGGCCGGAGTCGCCGTCAGCCGGCGCGCCGCGATCGAACAGCACCGTCCGGCCCTGGCCGTCGCGGCAGAGGGCGTGGGCCGTCGCCAGGCCGACGATTCCGGCCCCGACGATTGCCGTGTCAGCCGCGCCGCTCACGCCGGCAACGCTACCACGGTCTGCCTGCACCGAATCTAAACCATTTCCAAACAGTTGCGTTTTGGTCTGGTATTCGGTACGGTCTGACACGACGCCCGATGTACGACTATGGCTTCTTCAGCTACGAGTCGAAGGAAGACTTCCTCGACCGCTCTCGGGAGTACTGGAATCCCGACAAGACCGACTTCTGGCAGGACGCCGGGGTCGATCTCGTCATCGACCGCCGCGAGGGCTACTTCTTCTGGGACATGGCCGGCCGCCGGCTGATCGACCTGCACCTGAACGGCGGCACCTACAACCTCGGCCACCGCAACCCCGAGCTGATCGCCACCATCGAGCAGGCGATGCAGCGGTTCGACATCGGCAACCACCACTTCCCGGCGCTGGCCCGCACCGCGCTGGCCGAGGCGCTGGTCAAGGCCTGCCCGCCGAACATGCAGCGGGTGATCTACGGCGCCGGCGGTGGGGAGGCGACCGACATCGCGATCAAGACCGCCCGCCACACCCGGCAGCGCCGAAAGATCGTCTCGATCCTGAAGGGCTATCACGGCCACAGCGGCCTGGCGGTCGCGGCCGGCGACGACCGCTTCTCGAAGCTGTTCCTGTCCGATCGGCCGGACGAGTTCGCCCAGGTCTCGTTCAACGACCTGGGTGAGATGGAGGCAGCCCTGGCCGGTAACGACGTGGCCGCCGTCTTGCTCGAGACGATCCCCGCTACCTACGGCTTCCCGCTCCCCGAGCCCGGCTACCTGCAGGGCGTGAAGCGGCTCTGCGAGCGGTATGGGGCCCTCTACATCGCCGACGAGGTGCAGACCGGGCTGATGCGCACCGGCGAGATGTGGGGCATCACCAAGGCCGGCGTCGAGCCCGACATCATGGTCATCGGCAAGGGCATCACCGGGGGCATGTACCCGATCTCGTGCGTGGTCGTGTCAGAGGAGTGCTCCGCCTGGCTGAAGGAGGACGGGTTCGGGCACATCTCCACCGGCGGCGGCGCGGAGCTCGGCTGCGTGGTGGCGCTGAAGGTGCTCGAGATATGCAGCAGGCCGGAGGTGCGGTCGATGGTCGCCTACATCGCCGATCGCTTTGGCCGGGGGCTGCGCGAGATCCAGGAGCTGTACCCGGACTGGTTCGTGGGCATCCGCCAGGACGGCGTCGTCATGGGCCTCGAGTTCGACCATCCGCAGGGCGCCAAGATCGTCATGAAGCACCTCTACGAGAACGGCGTGTGGGCGATCTTCTCGACGCTCGACCCGCGAGTGCTGCAGTTCAAGCCGGGCATCCTGCTCGGACCCGAGCTGGTCGACGAGGTGCTCGACCGCGCCGAGGTGTCGATCGGCCAGGCGCTGGCCGAGCTCCGCTCCGGCTCGGCGGTGATGGCCGGATGAGCACCCAGGCACCCGAGGCCGCCGGCGTGCCGCGCGCCCGGATGATGCTCCAGCGGGCCCACTGGGCCGCCACGGCGTTCGCCGGGTTCGACCCCGACCGGACGCGGCGGATCGTCGAATCGGTCGCCGAGGCGGCATACCAAAATGCCCAAAGGTACGCCGAGTGGGCGGTCGAGGAGACCGGAATGGGCGTCGTCGAGCACAAGCGGCGCAAGAACGAGGACTGCTCCCGGGGTGTCGTCGAGTGGTACGGCGGCCACGACTACGTCTCCGCGCGCATCGATCCCGAGGCCAAGATCGTGGAGCTGCCCCGGCCGGCCGGCGTGGTGCTGGCGCTGACGCCGTCCACCAATCCGATCGCCACCGTCTACTTCAAGGTGCTGCTCTCGCTGATGACCCGGAACGCGGTCGTCGTCAGCCCCCATCCGCTGGCCCGCGAGGTGTCCGTCGACGCCACCAACCTGCTCGCCAAGGCGGCCGTCGCCGCCGGCGCGCCGGACGGCTGTGTGCAGGTCGTCGAGGAGCCGACCATCCCGCTGATCGAGGCGCTGATGAGCGACACGACGACCGACGTCATCCTCGCCACCGGCGGAGTGGCGGTCGTCCGCGCCGCCTACCGGTCAGGCAACCCTGCCATCGGCGTCGGCCCCGGCAACGTTCCCGCGCTGGTCGATCACACCGCCGACCTGGCGGCGGCGGCCGAGCGGCTGATGGATTCGAAGTCGTTCGACAACTCGATCCTCTGCACCAACGAGTCATGCGTGATCGTCGAGGAGCGCTGCGCCGAGGCCTTCGAGCGCGAGCTGGGCCGCCACGGCGGGTATGTGATGACGCCCGAGGAGACCGTGCAGGCTCGCGAGAAGCTGTATCCGGAGGGCCGCCTGCGCCTCGACCTGATCGGCAAGGACGCCGCCAAGCTCGCCGACGAGGCCGAGATCCGGGTGCCGGCCCGGACTCGGGTGCTGGTGGCGCCGTTCTCTCTGGTGGTGCCCGAGGAGCCGCTGGCCCGCGAGAAGCTGTTCCCGCTGCTCGGCCTTGTGCGCGTCCCCGACGCCCGCCGTGGCATCGACGCGGCACGGGCGATGCTGCGGATCGGCGGCGCCGGGCACTCGGCCGTCATCCACTCCCACGATCCCCGCACGATCATGGCCTACGGCGCGGCGGTGCAGGTGCTGCGGGTGACGGTCAACGCCGGCGGCAGCACCGGCTCGGCCGGCCTCGACACCAACCTGGCCCCGACGATGACGATCGGCACCGGGTTCTTCGGCCGCTCGTCGCTGGGCGAGAACCTGGAGCCCCGGCACCTGATCAACATGACCCGGGTGGCGTACACGACCGACCCGTCCGAGCCGTTCGGCGACTTCAGCGGCCTGGAGCCGTGGAGCGCGGCCCCCGAGGCCGATCCGGTGCCGTCGCCCGCGCTCTCGACGGGGGCCCATGATGCCCGCGAGGAGATCCGGCGGATCGTGCTCGAGGAGCTGAGGGAGCTGGTGAGAAGGTAGTGGCCGAGTTGCGCTCGTTCATCTTCATCGACCAGCTGCAGCCGCAGACCATGTGCTATCTGGGCTCATGGATCCGCGGCCGGCTGCCGCGCACGAACATGGCCGCGCAGATCATCGAGATCGCACCCGGCCTCGACATCGAGCCGTTGACCGACGTCGCGCTGAAGTCGACCGAGGTGCAGGCGGGGATCCTGGTCGTGGAGCGCCAGTTCGGGTACCTGGAGATCCACTCGCGCTCGACCGCCGCCGTGCAGGCCGCGAGCGGCGCCGTGCTGGCGGCGCTCGGCGCCTCGCCCGACGACGCGACCAAGCCGCAGATTCTGGCGTCCCAGCTGATCACCCGGATCGACCACCAGCACGCCTTCCTGATCAACCGCAACAAGATCGGCTCGATGGCGCTGCCGGGCGAGTCGCTGTTCGTACTCGAGATGCAGCCGGCGTCCTACGCGATCCTGGCGACCAACGAGGCCGAGAAGGCGGCCCGGATCAAGGTCGTCGACTACCGCATGATCGGCGCCACCGGCCGCGTCTACCTGGCCGGCATGGAGGCAGACGTGCGCACCGCCGGCGACGCAGCCGTCGCCGCGCTGGGAGGGGCGGTGTGAGCGACGACGACGCTCTGCTGCGCCAGGTCACCCGCGAGGTGCTGGCCGACCTGCTTCCGGGGCTGCTCGAGGAGGCGCTGACGGCCCCGCGCGCCGAGAACGGCAACGGTCACGTCTCGCCGGCGCCGGCGCCGGCCGCGGCTGCGGGCGGCGGGGTGCCACAGGTGCCGGCGCCGCCGATCGCCGCCGTGCACCGTCCGCCCGGCTGGGTCGGGCCGCAGACTTCGGCGCCGGCGTCGGCGCCACAGCCGGCTGCGGAAACCGCGACCACTGCTCCCGCCAGTGGCGGAGCTGAGGTTGAGGACGTCGACCTGCGCACTGACGCCGACCTGGATGCGTTCGTCCGTTCCCTCGTCCGACGGCTCGAGAACCCGCGCGACCGGATGGCGATCCGAGGCGGCAAGGTGCGGTTCCGGCTGCGCTCCGGCCCCGCGGCGGGCACGGCCGCCCCTGCCGGGCCTGTGATGCGCGTCGAGCGCGGAGCGGTCACCGAGCGAACCGTGCGCGAGGCGGCGGCTGCCGGCGCCCGGCTGGTGCTGGCGCCGCGGGCGGTGCTGACGCCGATGGCGCGTGACCGCGCGCGTAGCCTTGGAGTCGACATCGAGAAGGAGCGGCGATGCTGAGAGCCACCGTCAGCGGCGCTGTCTGGGCGACCAGGCGCGTCGAGGGAATCCCCAACGGCGCCTTCCTCGAGGTTGAGGTCGAGGGCGGCGGGAAGCTGGTGGCCTTCGACGTGCTGGGCAGCGGCGTCGGCGAGCGCGTGATCGTCGCCACCGGCTCGGTCGCCTCCGGGTGGTTCGGCTCCGAGCACCCACCGATCGACGCGCTGATCATCGGTTCCATCGACGAACAGGCGGGCACGGCCGCAAAGGCCGGCGCCCGTCCCCAACGCTCCCGTCGCGTGACGGGGGCATGAACAGGAGGACCACATGGCATCCAGCACCCACGCCATCGGCATGATCGAGACCAAGGGCTTCGTCGCCGCGCTGGCGGCCGCCGACGCCATGGTCAAGGCCGCCAACGTCACGATCGTGGCGCGCGAGGAGGTCGGCGACGGCCTCGTGTCCGTTGTCATCCAGGGCGATGTCGGCGCCGTCAAGGCCGCCACCGAGGCGGGCGCGGAGACGGCGTCCACCGTCGGCGAGCTGGTCTCGGTGCACGTCATCCCGCGGCCGCATCCCGAGCTCGACAAGCACTTCGTGCACGAGATGGCCACTGCGTGATCACAGAGACCGAACGCCAGGTACAGCTGCGGGTCTACCTCCCGATCCCCAACCTGGGCCGGCAATTTGCGGCCTACATGGGGACGCCGACCCGTGCCCGCGGGTACCCGCCGATCGAGGGCGACAACGCGCTGATCGTCGAGGTTGCGCCCGCGCTGGCGATCGAGCGGATCACCGACCTGGCGCTGCGGTCGGTGCCAGAGATCGAGCCCGGCATCCTCTACGTCGAGCGCCAGTTCGGGGTGCTGGAGGTGCATCACGCCGATCAGGCGCTGGTCGACCGGGCCGGGGCGGCGATCCTGGAGGGGATCGGCGCGACCCCCGCCGACGCGCTGCGGCCGCGTATTCTCTACGCCGACGTGATCGAGGACATCACCGACCAGCACGCGGTGATCATCAACCGCAACCGGGAGGCCTCGATGGTGCTCCCGGGCGAGACCCTGCTCGTCTACGAGGTGGTGCCGGCGCTGTTTGCGGCGGTGGCCGCCAACGTCGCCGAGCAGGCGGCACCTGACGCCACGCTGGTCATCGTCTCGATGATTGGAGCCGCCGGGCGCATCTACATCAGCGGCTCGAAGGAGGACGTCGAACGGGCGGGCTACGAGATCACCCGGGTGCTCGAGTCGGTGGAGGGCCGTGAGCACTGACGGCGGTGCGCTCGACCGGCTGGCGGCGGCCGCGCTTGCTCCCTACGGTCTCGATCCCGGCTGCGAGCTGCGCCTGATCAACGTCTCCGAGAACTACACCTACCGGCTCGACGACCCCTCGTCAGGAGAGGCGTACGCGCTCCGGATCCACCGCCCGGGATACCACACGGCCGGCGAGATCGCGTCCGAGCTGGACTGGATCGACGCACTCCGGCAGGACGCGGTGGTGGAGACGGCGACGGCCGTGCCCGCGCTGACCGGCGGCCGGGTGACGCAGGTTTCGACGCCGGAGCTGGGCGAGCGGAACGTCGTCCTCTTCGACTGGCTGAGCGGCGAGATGCCCGACCCGGACGCCGGCGACCTGGGACCCGGGTTCCGGACGCTGGGCGCCGTCTCGGCGCAGATGCACGGCCATGCGCGCGGGTGGGCGCGCCCGGCCGGCTTCGCGCGCTTCTCGTGGGACTACGAGACGTCGGTCGGCCGCAGCGGCCACTGGGGCCGGTGGCAGGACGGTCTGGGCATGGGCGCAGAGGAGCTGGCGACGCTGCAGCGGTTGGACGACACGCTGCGCTCCCGGTTGGAGCGGTACGGGCGCGGCCCGCAGCGGTTCGGGCTCGTGCACGCCGACATCCGGCTCGCGAACCTGCTGATCGACGGGCCTGCCGTCCGCGTGATCGACTTCGACGACTGCGGCTTCTCGTGGTTCATGTACGACTTCGCCACCACCGTCTCGTTCATCGAGGACCATCCCGACGTCCCCGCGCTGAAGCAGGCGTGGGTCGAGGGCTACCGGTCGGTGGCGCCGCTCGACCCCGAGGACGAGGCGGAGCTCGACACGTTCGTGATGCTGCGGCGACTGCTGCTGGTAGCGTGGATCGGGTCGCACCATCAGTTCGCGACCGAGGCGGCGGAGCTCGGGGCCGGCTTCACCGACGTCTCGTGCACGCTCGCCGAGCAGTACCTATCGACATACGGAGGCTGATCATGTTCACGCCACTCGAGGGACGAACCGTGCTGGTCACCGGCGGCACCAAGGGGATCGGCAAGGGCATTGCCGGCGTCTTCGCCAAGGCCGGCTGCAACGTGGTGATTTCGGGGCGCGATGCCGAGACCGGCGACGCCTCCGCCCTCGAGCTCACACGCCGCGGCGGCGGCCAGGTCGCGTTCTGCCCAGGCGACGTTGCCCGAGGCGAAGACTGCAGGCGGGTCGCCGAGACCGCGGTCGAGTGGTACGGCGGCATCGACGTGGTCTGCGCCAACGCGGGCATCTTTCCGGACACCAAGCTGGTGGACATGACCGAGGAGGACATCGACGCCATCTTCGCAACCAACGTCAAGGGGTCGATGCTGACGGTGCAGGCCTGCGTGCCCCACCTGGAGCGGTCAGGGCGCGGTCGCGTGATCCTGACCAGCTCGATCACCGGGCCGCTGACCGGGTTCCCCGGGTGGTCGCACTACGGCGCCACCAAGGCGGCGCAGCTCGGGTTCGTGCGCACCGCCTGCATCGAGCTGGCGCCGAAGAAGATCACGGTCAACGCTGTCCTGCCCGGCAACGTGGTGTCCGAGGGCCTGGACGAGCTTGGCGAGGAGTACTCGGCGCAGATGGCGGCGTCGATCCCGCTTGGCCGGCTGGGCCTGGTCGAGGAGATCGGCGCGGCCGCGCTGTTCCTGGCGACCGAGGAGGCCGCGTACATCACGGGCCAGACGATCGTGGTGGACGGCGGACAGACGGTGCCGGAGTCGCTGGCGGCCCTGCAGGCGATGTGATGATCGGGTGACCGATCCGGTGCCCGGCCTTCCGACCGGCCTGGCCACCCTCGGACCGGCTGCCGCGGCGCTGCGCGACCGGCTGCTGGCGGAGATCGCGGATGGCAAGACCGGCCCCGGCGAGCGGCTGGGCGCAGAGCGCGAGCTGGCCGTTCGCTACGGGGTGAGCCGCTCGACGCTACGCGCTGCCCTCGACTCGCTGGAGACAGCAGGCGCCGTGCGCCGGGTGCGCGGCCGGAGCGGTGGGATCTTCGTCTCGGAGCGGCGCGTCGAGCGCGACCTGACGAGTCTCACGGGCCTCCCCGCCTACCTGCGCCGGCAGGGCTTCCAGTCGGGGGCGCGGGTGTTGTCCACAGCGACACTGGGCGCCGATGCCGAGACCGCCGAGGCGCTCGGCCTCGAGGAGGGTGAGCTCGTGCTGGAGCTGCTGCGCGTCCGCCTGGCCGACGAGCGGCCGATCTCGCTGGAGCGCGCCCGGTTCCCCGCAGCCCGCTTCCCC
>Ga0265327_10003346_pt1 | contig 15471 bp, 15 predicted proteins | sample 41621metaG_FD_202089 | JGI IMG/M metagenome (GOLD analysis project Ga0265327, IMG submission 202089) | Rhizosphere microbial communities from Carex aquatilis grown in University of Washington, Seatle, WA, United States - 4-16-21 metaG | ecosystem: Host-associated > Plants > Roots > Rhizosphere... | reverse complement strand
CCGGTGCCGATGTACGGCGCCTCGGGCACGACCAGCGGCACGGCCTGCTTCTGCATGTTGGCGCCCATGAGGGCCCGGTTGGCGTCGTCGTGCTCGACGAAGGGGATGAGGGCCGTCGACACCGAGACGATCTGCTTGGGCGAGACGTCCATGAGGTCGACCTCTGACGGCGGCACGAAGTCGATCTCGCTGGTGGTGCCGTAGGAGGTGTTGGCCACGCCCACCCGCACGCCGGTGCCTTGCGGGCCTCGGCGGACCAGAACCCGCTCCTCGGTGAAGCGGCCTGCGCCGTCGATCGAGGCATTGGCCTGGGCGATGACGTGCTCCTCCTCCTCGTCGGCGGCGAGGTACACCACGTCGTCGGTGACCCGGCCGCCGGTGACCTTGCGGTAGGGGGTCTCGATGAAGCCGTACTCGTTGACCCGGGCGTAGGTGGCGAGCGCCCCGATCAGGCCGATGTTCGGGCCCTCGGGGGTCTCGATCGGGCACATCCGGCCGTAGTGGGAGGTGTGCACGTCACGCACCTCGAACCCGGCCCGCTCACGCGAGAGGCCGCCGGGTCCCAGCGCCGAGAGGCGGCGCTTGTGGGCCAGGCCCGACAAGGGGTTGTTCTGGTCCATGAACTGGCTCAGCTGGCTGGTGCCGAAGAACTCCTTCACGGCGGCGACCACCGGGCGGATGTTGATGAGGGTCTGAGGGGTGATGGCCTCGACGTCCTGGGTGGTCATGCGCTCGCGCACCACCCGCTCCATCCGCGACAGGCCCACCCGGACCTGGTTCTGGATGAGCTCGCCCACCGAACGAATCCGGCGGTTGGCAAAGTGGTCCTGGTCGTCGATCCGATAGGTGGAGTCCCCATCGGCCATGTGCAGGGCCAGGTGGAGCATGTAGGTGGCCGAGGCCAGGATCTCCGAGGGGCTGAGCACCCCCTGGCCGGGCGCGGGACGCTCCAGCTCGATGCCGAACAGCTCGGAGATCCGCTCGATCTCAGGTCCGAGCTTGCGGTCGAGCTTGTAGCGACCCACCCGGGTCAGGTCGTAGCGCTTGGGGTTGAAGAAGGCGTTCTCGAAGTACTGGCGGGCGGCCTCGGCCGAGAGCGGCTCCCCGGGACGGGCCCGCTTGTAGATCTCCAGCAGCGCGTCCTCGCGGGTGGGGGCGAGTCCCTTCTCCTTCTCCCACTGGCCCTCGAGGAATGTGAAGTGGCGGACGAACCGCTCGAGGAAGGCCTCGTCGCCGTAGCCCAGGGCGCGCAGCAGCACGAAGAGGGGCAGCCGGCGCTTGCGGGCCACCCGGGCGCCTGCCGTCACGTCCTTGGACGGCTTGGCCTCGACGTCCATCTCGATCCACTCGCCGCGGTAGGGGTGGATGGTGCCGGTGAAGATGGTCTTGACGTCCCGGCCGGGCTGGAAGATCACCCCCGGTGAGCGGACCAGCTGGCTCACCACCACCCGCTCGGTGCCGTTCACGATGAAGGTTCCCCGGTTCGTCATCATCGGGAAGTCCCCCATGAAGACGGTCTGCTCCTTGATCTCGCCGGTGGTGGCGTTCAAGAACCGCGCCTTGACGAACACCGGGGCGGCGTAGGTCATGTCCTTCTCTTTGCACTCGTCCACCGAGAACTTGGGCGGTGGGCGCAGTGTCGGGTCGGACGGGTCGAAGTCCAGCTCCAAGCTGAGCTGGCCGGTGAAGTCCTCAATCGGGCTGATGTCGTTGAAGGCTTCAGCCAACCCCTTGTCCAGGAACCACTGGAAGGAGTCGCGCTGGATCGAGATGAGATCCGGCAAAGGCAGGGCCTCTTCGATGTTGGCGAAGGAAAAGCGCTCGGGGCTTCGGGACCGTGCGGGCAACGGCCTACTCCTCCCAATAATGGGGTCGTGGACAGGTACTACAGGCGGGTACTACAGGGGCACTTCAGGCGATACGGGTGGTCGACAAGGGACCCGGCCCGGGTCCAAGGGTGAGCCGTGACGCGCGCCATTCAGCCGGAATTGCAGGCAAAGGCAACAGGGACGTGCACGGCAACCCTGCATCCTACCCGGAGACGGGTAAAGACACAACCCCTGGGCCGCGCCGACTCACACGGGCCCGCATGGGGCGGCCCGAGGGCTGACCCAGGGTAGGGGCCAGGACCCAGACCGTCAAGGACCCGGGCCTCCGCCCGGGGGCCGAACCCCCGGGCGTCGACCAGGACTACTTGAGCTCGACGGTGGCCCCGGCGCCCTCGAGGGCGGCCTTGGCCTTCTCGGCGTCGTCCTTGTTGACCTTCTCGAGGACCGGCTTCGGTGCGCTGTCCACCAGGTCCTTGGCCTCCTTCAGCCCGAGGCTGGTGAGGGAGCGGACCTCCTTGATGACCTGGATCTTCTTGTCGCCGGCCGAGGTGAGGATCACGTCGAACTCCGACTGCTCCTCGTCACCGCCTGCGGCCTCTCCGCCGCCAGCGGCCGGGGCCGCCGCCACGGCCACGGGGGCCGCGGCCGTCACGCCGAAGCGCTCCTCGAACTCCTTCAGGAGCTCGCTGAGCTCGAGCACCGAGAGCGACGCGATGCCGTCGAGGATCTGGTCCTTGGTCAGGGTCTCTGCCATGGTCTTGGCTTCCTTTCCTTGCTACGGGTCTGTGCGCCCCCGCCTAGCTGGCGGGGGTGTCGTCGGCTGGGGTGTCTTCTGCTGCCGGGGGCTCCTCGGCGGCCGGCTCTTCGGCGGCCGGGGCCTCGGCGGCTGGCTCTTCGGCAGCCGGCTCCTCGGCGGCCGGAGCCTCCGACGCCTCTGCCGGTGCGGCCTCGGCTTCGGGCTCCGCATCGGCAGCGGCAGCGGCAGCGGCAGCGGCAGCGGCAGCCGGTGCTTCCTCGGCGGAAGTCTCACTCGTGGTCTCGGCGGGCTCGGCCGGAGCGGCCTCGGCTTCGGGGGCCGGAGGACCGCCTCGCTGGTCGATCAGGGCCGAGATGCCGTAGGCGAGGTTCCTCGGAAGGGCCTGGAGGAGGCCGGCCAGCTGGGTGAGCGGTGCGGACAGGGCGCCGGCGAACCGGGCCAGCAGCACCTCGCGCGGCGGGAGGTCGGCCAGGGCGGCGAGCTCTCTCGGGCTGAGGGAGCTGCCCTCGAGCAGGCCGCCCTTGATCACCAGGTGGGGGGAGGTCCGCGAGAAGTCACGCAGCGCCTTGGCCACGGCACTCACGTCGCCCTGCACGAAGGCGATCCCCGTCGGTCCCACCAGGAGGTCGCCCATCGCTTCGTGCTCGGTGCCAGCAACGGCCAGGCGGACCAGGGTGTTCTTGTAGACCTTGTAGTCGCCGCCGACGGCCGCCAGGTTCTTGCGCAGCTCGGCCAGCTCGGCCACCGTCAGGCCGCGGTACTCGGTGACCACGGACGCGCTGGAGCCTTCCAGACGCTCGCGCACCTCGTCGACTACGGCAACCTTCTCCGCTCTCGGGTTCTCCATCGCTCCTCCACCGGCGATTGGAACTCCGGCGTGCGACGGACCGAGCGGAACTCGGTGAGACGTCGCCTCGTCAGGCGGGCCCGGGGGCCCTTTCGGCGCCTTGCGGCGCACCGGAGGTCTTCGGCGGTCAGAATCGTGCCCGCCACCTGGCGGGCTGTCCGGGGGACTCTATCAGGACGCAGCGGCGAGCTGCTCGTCGACCTCCCGAACCCGGGCGGGGTCGATCCGCACGCTCGGGCTCATCGTCGTGGCCAGCGAGACCGTGAGCATGTACCGGCCCTTGGACGACGCCGGCTTGGCCCGCACCAGCTCTTCCACCACGGCCCGCACGTTCGACAGCAGCTGGTCCTTGGTGAACGACACCTTCCCGACCCGGGTGTGGACGTTGCCGACCTTGTCGGTCCGGTACTCCACCCGGCCGCCCTTGAAGTCCGTCACTGCCTTGGCGACGTCGGTCGTCACGGTGCCGGTCTTGGGGTTGGGCATGAGGCCTCGAGGGCCGAGGACCCGGCCGAGCGCTCCGACCTGGCCCATCATGTCCGGGGTGGCGATGGCCACGTCGAACTCCAAGAACCCCTCGTCGCGCACCCGGGCCACCAGGTCGTCGGCGCCGACCACGTCGGCCCCGGCGGCGCGGGCCTCGGCGGCCTGCTCGCCGGCGGCGAACACCGCCACCCGCTCGGTGCGACCGGTCCCCGCCGGCAGCGACAGGGTGCCCCGGACGATCTGGTCGGCCTTGCGGGGGTCGACCCCGAGGCGCACGTCGAGCTCGACCGTCTCGTCGAACTTGGCGAAGGCGGCCTCCTTGATGAGGTCGATCGCCTCGATCACCGTGTAGAGGTGCTCGCGGTCGATCCGGGCCGCGGCCTCGAGGTACTTCTTCCCGTGCTTGGACATCTCGCCTCCTCGGCTAACCCGCGACCGCGATGCCCATGGAGCGGGCGGTGCCGGCCACCTGGTTGCGAGCGGCCTCGAGGTCATCGGTGTTCAGGTCGGCCAGCTTGATCTTGGCGATCTCGTCGAGCTGGGCGACGGTGACCGTGCCGACCTGCTCCCGGCCGGCGGTGGACGACCCCTTGGCGAGGCCGGCCGCCTGGCGGAGCAGGAACGGGGTGGGCGGGGTCTTCAGGATGAAGGAGAACGTCCGGTCCTCGTAGATGGTGATGTCGACCGGCACGACCGTCCCCCGCTGGGACTCGGTGGCCTGGTTGTACTGCTTGCAGAACTCCATCGTCTGGACCCCGTGGGGCCCGAGTGCCGTGCCGACGGGGGGCGCGGGCGTGGCCGACCCAGCCTCAAGCTGGATCTTGACGACGGCGAGCACCTTCTTCTTGGGGGGCATCGAACTCTCTCCTCTGCCTAGAGCTTGGCGACCTGGCTGAACTCGAGCTCGACCGGGGTCTCCCGGCCGAAGATGTTCACCAGGACCTTCAGCTTGAGCTGGTCCTCGTTGATCTCGGCGATCTGACCGGAGAAGTCGGCGAACGGCCCCTCCTTCACCCGCACCGTCTCGTCCACCTCGTACTCGAGGCGGGGCCGGCTGCGCTTGGACGGGGTCTCGACGCCCTCGACCTTCACCTGCAGGATGCTCTCGACCTCCCGCCGGGAGAGCGGCGTGGGCTTGGTGCCCGGTCCGACGAACCCGGTAACCCCCGGGGTGTTGCGGATGGCCCCCCAGGTGTCGTCATCAAGGTCGCAGCGGACGAGGAGGTAGCCGGGGAAGACCTTTTTCTGGACCGTGACCTTTTTGCCGTTCTTGAACTCGACCACGTCCTCCATTGGGATGACGACCTCGAAGACCCGCTCCTCCATCCCTCGGGAGGCGACCACGTTCTTCAAGTTGGACGTCACCTTGTTCTCGTAGCCGGAGTAGGTGTGGACCACGTACCAGCGCCCGGGTTTGTCGTAGGGGCTGGGGGTGTAGACGACCTCATCTTCTTCGTCGTCCTCGTACTCTTCGTACTCGTCCTCTTCGACGGCGGCGGCGGGGAGCTCGGCCTCGACAGCGGGGACCTCGGCCTCGTCGACGGGCAGGTCGGTGTCGGCGTCGGCGGCCGCGGCCGGCTGGGCCAGGTCGGGCTGGGAGGATTCGGTGGTGTCGGTCACGTCGGTCATGTCGTCTGTCACTTTGAGAACATCTGGACGATGGCTCGTCCGAAGACGTAGTTGAGGGCGAAGATGAGGCTGGTCATCAGCACCAGGGTGGTGAGGACCACGGCGGTGTAGTTGATCATCTCCGAGCGGGTCGGCCAGGCTACCTGGCGCATCTCGTCTCGGATCTCCCGGAAGAACTGGGTGGGCGAGGTGCGCTGCTTGGCCGGGCGGCGCTGGTTCTGCCCGGGCGGCGGCTTCCGGGACGCGGGGGAGCCGTCGTCCTCCATCTGCCCCTGGCGCTTCATCATGCGCTTGGTCTCGCGGTTCACGGTTGTAACTCCGAGTTTCGATCTGTTCGGCGGGCTGAGCAGGGCAGGAGGGACTCGAACCCCCAACCGCCGGTTTTGGAGACCGGTGCTCTACCAGTTGAGCTACTGCCCTCCGGGGGCGGTTCTCGAGGTGCCTCCCGGCGGGTGGCCGGGACCGTCCGTCGGGAGGACTACCGAGGCTACCACCGCCATGGGCGCTCTAGCTCAGCGAGTCTCCTTGTGCAGGGTGTGGGTCCGGTCCCATCGGCAGAACTTCTTCATCTCGATGCGCTCGCGGTCGTTCATCTTGTTCTTGGTGGTGATGTAGTTCCGGCGCTTGCACACCTCGCAGGCCAGGGTGACCTGGACCCTTTTTTCGTTCTTGGCCATCTCGATCCTCTTTTTCTCTGTGTCTCCTGCGGCGTAGCGGCGGCGGGACTCGAACCCGCGACAACACGATTATGAGCCGTGTGCTCTGACCAACTGAGCTACGCCGCCGTGGGGAGCCCCCTGTCGGAATCGAACCGACGACACCAGCCTTACCATGGCTGTGCTCTGCCGACTGAGCTAAGGGGGCCTACCTGGAAGGGTCCTGATGATAGGGCCCCAGGCACCCTGGCGCACCTACGGGGTGGCTACCATCCGCAGATGTTAATCCGCCCGGCCACGGTGGCCGACGCAGAGCCCGTCCGCGACATCTACAACGCGGAGGTCACCGGCGGGACCAACACCTTCGACTTGGAGCCCTGGTCGCTCGAGCAGCAGATCGCCTGGCTCGACCGGCACCGGGGGGCGCACCCCGCCATCGTGGCCGAGGTCGAGGGCACGGTCGCCGGCTTCGGGTCGCTCTCCCCCTTCCGCAGCCGTGCCGCCTACTCCACCACGGTCGAGGACTCGGTCTACGTGGCCGGCGACCACCGGGGACAGGGCGTGGGGCGGGCCCTCCTGGCCGAGCTGGTGCGGCTGGCCGCCGAACACGGGTTCCACGCCGTCGTCGCCCGCATCGTCGGCCACAACGAGGTGTCCATCGGCCTCCACCGGGCCTGCGGTTTCGAGCTGGTGGGGGTCGAGCGCGAGGTCGGCCGCAAACACGGCCGCTGGCTGGACGTGGTAGAGCTCGAGCTGCTCGTTTAGGCGGCGGCCGGAACGGCCAGCGGCTCGGTGTCGCGCCAGGCCGTCGACCACCGGCCGATCGGCACCACGAAGACGGCGAGCAGCACCAAGAGCACGGCGGCCACCGCCAGGGGGTTGGCGTGGACCAGGTCGACGAGGAGTGTGCGACCGCCGGGCAGCCCGAGGAAGAGGGAGCCCACCGAGAGCACGATCAACACGCTGCGCAGCCGCGCCTCGGCCACCGCGGCGAGCAGCACGATCCCCCACGTCAGGTACCACGGCTGGACGACCGGGCCCAAGAGCACGAAGAGGAGCAGGCTCAGGCCGAGCGCCTGGACGCCGCCGATCCGGTCGCTGTGCCAGAGCAGGTACCCCGAGGCGGCGGCGGCCGCGCCGAGGCCGAGCACCCGGGTGACCGAGAGGACGCCGCCCTGGGAGACGCCGAGGCCCACCACGTGCAGGAGGCTGGTGAGCCCCATGCCGATGCCGGTGGCCGGGGCCACCCAGCTGCGCACGGTCCCCGGCGTGGCCAGGTTGCCGATCCAGCCCAGCCCGAGGCCGCTCACCTTGGAGAGGATGAGCATGACCGCCCCGGCCAACATGCCCGAGAGCACCACCGGACGGATGCGCCGGCGCCAGTCGACGCCGGTCCCCAGCCACTCCCAGCCGATGTACACGATGCCCAGGGCTGCCGGCACCTTGATCGCCGCCGCCAGGGCGCAGAGCACCACCCCCCACACCGGGTGCTTGCAGCGCGCCGCGGTGATGCCGGCCACGAGCAGCCCCACCATGACCGCGTCGTTGTGGGCCGCCCCGATCAGGGTCAGCAATACCAGGGGGTTGAGCACGGCCATGACGAAGATCGGCCCGGGGTCCTTCCCGAAGGTGCGGGCCAGCTTGGGGATGCAGTAGGCCATGAGGGCCACCCCGGCCAGGGCGAAGAGCCGGAGGAGGACCACGGTCCAGAGCGCATGGTGGAGGCTGAGCGAGGCCAGCAGGCCGTCGACCATCAAGAACAGCGGGCCGTAGGGGGCAGGCGTTGTCACCCACAGGTGGTCGACCGGGTTGGGGTAGGGGCCGGCGCCCAGGATCGAGGGACCGAAGTTGTAGGGGTTGATGTGGCGGCTCATCATCTCGCCCTGGGCGGCGTAGGAGAAGACGTCGCGGCTGAAGATGGGGGCCACGATGAGCATGGGGATCGACCACAGGACGAGGATCCAGGCCAGGTAGTGGATCGGCACGCCCGGTCGGCGCGCCAGGGCCTTCAACATCCCGTACCAGACGCGGGCCAGCAGCACGAGGCCGCCGTAGACGGCGACCAGGCCGAACATGGTGAAGCTCTGGGTTGGACCGGTGCCGGCGGGCTCCCCGAAGAACCAGGTGCCCGACATCTCGAGCTTGAAGGGCGAGCTGGTGAGCGACGCTCCGACCACGATGGACACGAGCGCCACGAAGCCGAGCAGGGCCGGCCGGCGCAGGAACCGCCAGTCGTCGGCGTCGGCGACGTCGGGCTCGAGGCGGCCGGCCAAGGTCCGCGACGGCAGCACCCGGACCTTCAGCATGTCGACCCGGAGGATGACCTGGTTGGCCGCAGCGTCCGCCCGGAGCAGCGCCCGACGACCGACCTCATGCCCCTGGCGCGCGGCCCCTACGACCCTCGCCCCGGTGCCCTGGCGGGGGGCCGTCTCAACGTCCAGTGCCAATGCGTCTCCACCTCGATGGCTTGGGGGCGTGCGGACCGGCCTGGGGGGCAACGGTTCCGTAACGTCATTGTAAAGGAAAACCCCCCGCGGTCAAGCCAGGGGGCACCTACGTGGGCCGGGGAGGATTCGAACCTCCGTAGGCAGAGCCGACAGGTTTACAGCCTGTTTCCTTTGGCCACTCGGACACCGACCCGCAGTCCTCCAAAGATAGTCAACCCGCCATGGGTATCGTGTGGCCATGCCGACCTTCGACATCGTCTCCGAAGTGGACATGCAGGAGGTCCGCAACGCCGTCGACCAGGCCAACCGCGAGGCCACCACGCGCTTTGACTTCAAGGGCACCGAGTCGACCATCGAGCTCACCGACACCGAGCTGGTCCTCAACTCCTCCACCGAGGACCGCCTGCGCGCCCTTCACCAGGTGTTGGAGGAGAAGCTCGTCCGGCGACAGGTCTCGTTGAAGGCCTTCGAGGACGGCAAGATCGAGGAGGCCTCCAAGGGCGCGGCCCGGCAAAAGGTGGCCATCAAGGCGGGGATCTCCCAGGACCACGCCAAGCGGCTCAACCGCTTCATCAAGGACCTCGCCCTGAAGGGGATCTCCTCACAGGCCCAGGGCACCCAGGTCCGGGTGACCGGCAAGAAGCGAGACGACCTCCAGGCCGTGATCGCCGCGTGCCGGGAGGAGGACTTCGGCATCCCCCTGCAGTTCGAGAACTTCAGGGACTGAACTCCGCGGGGCGCACCGCGCCCCGGTCGTTCTCAGCCGAGCGGCACGCCCTGGCGGTCCTTGGTTTCTTCGTCTTCTTCGTCCACGTGCTCGCTGATCTCCTCGAGCAGGGAGGGCACGTGGAAGAGCTTGTTGAAGAGCATCAGCTTCAGCACCCAGAAGATGGCGAAGGAGAACACGTTGGCCACAAGTACCAGCACCGTTTGCTCGGCGTGGCTGAGCCCGTACTTGACCCCGAGGTGGTGGGCCACCGAGGCGCCGACGATGGAGAAGGCGATGCCGACGGCGGCCATGACCCAGAAGGGCAGCACCTCTTTGGTGAGGTGCGACCGGCCGGACTTCCCCCACGCCCACCGGCGGTTGAGGGTGTAGGAGGGGAAGGTGGCGACGGCGTTGGCAAAGATCGTGCTCGGCACCTCGGACCACAGCTTCAGCACGCCGAAGACCAAGAAGAGGACGACGAACGACACCCCGGTGGAGATGACCGAGACCATCGTGTAGCGGAAGAGCTTGGTCCCCTCGGGCGTGCGGAGCCACTCCCGAAGGCGCTGGGCCAGCTCGTTCATCGAGGCAATCCTACCCGTCCCGCCCGTTCCCACCCCTTCACCCTCTCAGCCGGCCGGCACGAGCGAGTTGGACGAGGCCACCTGGCCGAACCAGAAGGCACTGGGCTTGGGCCGGCGCTCGAAGGTCTGGCGGTCCACCGCCACCAGGCCGAACTTGGGGCCGTAGCCGAGGGTCCACTCGAAGTTGTCGAGCAGGCTCCAGGCGAAGTACCCGCGCACGTCGACCCCGTCGGCCAGGCAGCGCAGCACCCCCTCCAGGGCCGAGTGCATGAAGGCGATGCGCTCGGTGTCGTCCTCGGTCCCGATCCCGTTCTCGGTGACCAGCACCGGGACCCCGGTCACCGCCGCGGCGCGACGCACCGTGTACTCGAGGGCCTCGGGTCGGTACTCGTAGCCCATCTGGGTGGTGGTCGCCCCCTTGGGGGGACCGAGCATCTGGCCGCCCTTGCCGAAGCGCAGGCGGGTGTAGCACTGCACGCCGATGAAGTCGTCGCCCTCGGTGGCCCGCAGAAAGGTGTCTTCCAAGACCTCCTGGGCGGCGTCGCGGGCCCCCTCCCCGCCCTCCTCGGCCTCGAACTCGGCCATCGACAAGGTGAGGCCGACCCCGAAGGTACCCGGACCGGCGCGCAACGCCTCGACCGCCAGGCGGTGGGCCCGCACCATGGCCTCGTTGACGGCAAGGTGCCGGTCGAAGGCGTCCTTCACCCCCGGGGGGAAGGCGCCCATCGTGTACCCCATGACCCCGATGACGTTGGGCTCGTTGAGGGTGCAGGCCCGGCCGATCACGTCGCCTAGGTGGCCCACCGACCGCTCCACGAAGCGGGCAAAGCGGTCGGGGGCGTCGGGGGCTTCCCACCCGCCACGGGCCGACAGCCACCGGGGAATGGTGAAGTGGTTGAAGGTGACCACGGGCTCGATGCCGCGCCCGAGACACGCCCCGCAGATGCGCCGGTAGTAGTCGAGGGCGGCGGTCGACCACTCGCCCTCGGCCGGCTCGATGCGGCTCCACTCGAGTGAGAACCGATAGGCGCCGAGACCGAACTGGGCGACGAGGCCCACGTCCTCGGGCCAGCGGTGGAGCGAGTCACACCCGTCACCGCTCGAGTCCACGCAGCCCGATCCCGGGGTGTGCTCGAACTCCCACCAGTCGTTGTTGACGTTGCCGCCCTCGATTTGGTGGGCGGCGGTGGCGGACCCCCAGAGGAACCCGTCGGGAAAGTCGGTGCTGGGCATCGGCCAACAGTAGTGGTCCGGTTTCGACCGGACCGGTGCCTGCCTGCCAACATGGCCGGGTGAGCGAGTCCCTCGATTTCTTGGTCCGCCTCCTCGACCTCGAACCGATCGAGGTGAACATCTTCCGGGGCACCCAACCCCAAGAGGAGCGCCAGCGGGTCTTCGGCGGGCAGGTCGCGTCCCAGGCCCTCATGGCCGCCGGCCGCACCGTCGACCTGGGCCAGGCCCACTCGTTGCACTCTTACTTCCTGCGGCCGGGCGACCCGACCATTCCCATCCTCTACGAGGTCGACCGCATCCGCGACGGTCGCTCGTTCAGCACGCGGCGGGTCGTGGCCATCCAGCACGGTCAGGCCATCTTCAACATGGAGGCCTCCTTCCACGTCACCGAGACAGGACTCGAGCACCAGTTCGACATGCCCGAGGTGCCCGACCCCGAGGACCTCCGGAGCCTCCCCGAGCGCCTCGCCCCGTTCCGGGAGGAGTTGGGCGACTGGTTCGACCGTCCCCACCCCATCGACCAGCGACACATTGGTCCCCTGCCCTGGGAGGCCGGCGACGGCGGCCCGTATCAGCGGCTGTGGATCCGGGCCGACGGCGACCTACCCGACGACCCGCTGCTGCACGCCTGTGTGGCGGCCTACGCCTCGGACATGTCGCTGTTCGACACCATCCTCCAGCCCCACACTGTGCGCTGGGACGACCCCAACTTCATGGGGGCCAGCCTCGACCACTGCATGTGGTTCCACCGCCCCTTCCGGGCCGACGAGTGGCTCCTCTACGACACCGACTCGCCGGTGGCCTCGGCGGCCCGGGGGTTGGCGCGGGGGTTTCTCTTCGACCGCGCCGGCCGGCTGGTGGTCTCGATCGTCCAGGAGGGGTTGGCGAGGGTCATCGGCTGACCCTCGGCCGAAGGCTCAGCGCTGGCCGAGCGGCCCGGGGTAGTCGCGCTCGGCCTGGCCCACGTAGAGCTGGCGGGGCCGGGCGATCTTGGACTCCTGGTCGAGCATCTCCTGCCAGTGGGCCAGCCACCCCGCCGTGCGGGGGATGGCGAAGAGCACCGGGAACATCTCGAGCGGGAACCCCATGGCCTGGTAGATGAGGCCCGAGTAGAAGTCGACGTTGGGGTAGAGGCGGCGCGAGGTGAAGTACTCGTCGGAGAGGGCGATCTCCTCGAGGGAGAGGGCGATGTCGAGCAGTGGGTTCTTACCGGTCACGGCGAAGACCTCGTCGGCCGTGCGCTTGATGATCTTGGCCCGGGGGTCGTAGTTCTTGTAGACGCGGTGGCCGAACCCCTGCAGCCGGCCGTTGCCGGCCTTCACCGACTCGATGAAGGCCGGCACGTTCTCGATCGAGCCGATGCCGGTCAGCATCTTGATGACCTCTTCGTTGGCACCGCCGTGGCGCGGGCCGTAGAGGGCGGCGCAGGCCGCGGCGCAGGCCGAGTAGGGGTCGGTGTGCGACGAGCCGACCACCCGCATGGCGGTGGTGGAGCAGTTCTGCTCGTGGTCGGCGTGGAGGATGAAGAGGACGTCGAGGGCCTTGGCCAACACCGGGTCCGGCTCGAAGTGCGGCTCGGCCACCTTCCACATCATCGAGAGGAAGTTGGCAGAGAAGTCCAGCTCGTTGTCGGGGTAGACGAAGGGCATGCCCACGCTGAAGCGGTGGGCGGCCGCGGCGAGCGTGGGCATCTTGGCGATGAGGCGGATGATCTGCTTGTCACGCGACGCCGGGTCGAAGATCTCCTTGGCGTCGAGGTAGAAGGTGGACAGCGCCGCCACCGCCGAGACCAGCATGCCCATGGGGTGGGCGTCGTAGTGGAAGCCCTCCAAGAACCGCTTGCGCATGTTCTCGTGGATGAAGGTGTGCATGGTGATCTCGCGCTGCCAGACGTCGAACTCGCTGGTCGTCGGCAGCTCACCGTGGAGCAGCAGGTAGGCGACCTCCAAGTACGTGGAGCGTTCGGCCAGCTGCTCGATGGGGTAGCCGCGGTAGCGCAGGACCCCGCCGTCGCCGTCGAGGTAGGTGATGGCGCTCTCGCACGCCGCCGTCGACATGAAGCCGGGGTCGTAGAACCACAGACCCGGCAGGACCTTCGACCAGTCGGCAGCGGCCACTCCGCCGTTGGTGATCGGGATCTCCAGGGACTCCCCGGTGCGGTTGTCGGTGACCGTAATGCTTTCCGCCACGATTGTGACGACCTCCTCGGATGGCTTCCCTGGACCGGGCTGAATCCTACGACGCTCCCGGGAGGGTGGTCGAAGCGACTAGGCGCCCGGCCGCGAGCTCGGCGTGCCACCACCGACGGTGGTGGGCGGCGGGGGCGCCGTCGTCGTGGTGGGCGGTGCGGTGGTGGTGGTCCGCGGGGCGGTCGTCGTGGTGGTCGACGGCGGCGTGGGCGGGGCGACCTCGACGGCGTATGTCAGCGAGGTTGTGGCCAGATCGGCTTGCCCCGCCGGCGGGATCACCGACACCGTGAGGGTGTAGGTGTCGCCCGGGGCCACGGCCAACTTGGGCAGGGTCACCGTCACCCTCGACGTCGGCTCCAGAGTCACCCGGGCCGAGGCGGCGGCGGGGGCCCCGGCCCCCTGCGGGACCACCTTGGCCGAGACGGTGGCCCGGCCCATGGCCACGTTGCCGCGGTCGACCACCACCACCGAGACACCGAGGGCGTGGGTCGGGGGGACCACCGAGGTCGCCCCGGGGGTCACCCGGGGGACGGCCGTCGGTGTGAGGGAGACGGTTGAGGGCAGGAGGACGACGCGCTCGGTCGGTGAGAGGGTCGGCGCGGCCGAGAGCTCAGAGACCAGCGTCGCCGCCGGGCCGGCCGCCCAGAGCTGGGCATCGGGAACCCAGACCGAGCGGGGCAGGTGGGCCGTGCCCGGCGCGGTCCGGAACCCCCGGCGCACCTCGGCGTAGCGCTGGTCGGCACGGGCCATGAGGGCCCCGGCCGCCGTGACCCGGGAGGCCGCCACCGAGGCGGCCAGCGGCAGGGAGCCGTTCAGCGAGAGGAGCCCGTCGACCGCCGAGCGCAGGTCGGCCAGCGCGTCGGCCCGCTGTTCCATGGCTGTGGCGAAACCGGACACGGTGGGAGCGGGAGGCTCGAGCGCGGCGGCCGAGGTGGCCACCCGTGTACCGGCCGTGACGAGCGATTCGAGACGGGCCCCGAGGGTGACGCGCGTGAGGTTCGGCATGTCGTCCATGAGGGCCTGCACCTCGTCCCCCTGGCGATTGGATGTGGCGACCAGAACCGCCGCCTGGGCGGCGTAGGAGCGGTTGACGTCACGGTGGTAGGAGACAGAGCCGCGGCCGATGTCGAACAGGCCGCCGATGAGCACCGCGCCGAGGAGCACTGCCACCACACCGACCAGCACGGCCGGCGTCGGATGGCGCCGTCGACGCCGTTCGAGCGGGGGCATCGCCGAGGGACGCTAGCCCCCGGCTCCGATCAGGCGCCGTCGGCCGCCCGGAGCGCCGAGCCCGAGGTGGGCAGCTCGCTGTTGGTGCTGCGCCACTGCACCGTGGGGCGGATGGCAGCGGAGTCGACCCGGTCGCGGTGCCGGTCGGCCACGGCCAGGAGCGACGACACGGTGGAGCGGTCGAGCAGGTGTGGCACGAGGCCGAGGTCGAGCAGCTTGGTGTGCGCGGCCCGGTAGTAGTGCTCCTGCTTCTCAACCCGCGGGGTCTCGAGGTGCTCGACGTCGACCCGACCGGGGTAGGCAGCCACGACCATCTCGGCCAGCTGCTCGATGGAGAAGGACTCGGTGAACTGGTTGAAGACCCGGAACTCGCCCTCTTCGGCGGGGTTCACACAGGCCAGTTCGACACAGGCCAGCGTGTCGCGGATGTCCAGCATCCCCCGGACCTGCTTCCCGCTGCCGTAGACGGTGAGCGGGTGGCCCACCACGGCCTGCACGCAGAACCGGTTGAGCACCGTGCCGAAGACGCCGTCGTAGTCGAAGCGCGTCGCCAGGTCGGGGTGGAGCGAGGTCTCCGGCGTCTCCTGGCCGTACACGACACCCTGGTTGAGGTCGGTCGAGCGCAGTCCCCAAATGCGGCAGGCGAACATGATGTTGTGGCTGTCGTGCACCTTGGACAGGTGGTAGAAGGAGCCGGGCTGCTTCGGGTAGGGCAGGACGTCGGTCCGGCCGCGGTGGGTGATCTCGATGAACCCCTCTTCGATGTCGATGTTGGGGGTGCCGTACTCGCCCATGGTGCCGAGCTTCACCAAATGGATCGACGGGTCGATGTCGGCGATGGCGTAGAGCAGGTTGAGGGTGCCGACCACGTTGTT
>Ga0265327_10003345_pt1 | contig 15472 bp, 16 predicted proteins | sample 41621metaG_FD_202089 | JGI IMG/M metagenome (GOLD analysis project Ga0265327, IMG submission 202089) | Rhizosphere microbial communities from Carex aquatilis grown in University of Washington, Seatle, WA, United States - 4-16-21 metaG | ecosystem: Host-associated > Plants > Roots > Rhizosphere... | reverse complement strand
GTACAGCACCGAGCTGACGACGTTCTGGATGATCGCGTCGGTGTGGACGGTGCCGAAGTCGATGGCGGCCAGGTTCATCGGAGTCTCCTCGGAATTGATGTGGTCACTTGACGCCGCCCGGTCCGCCCGAGCTGCCGCCGGAACTGTGCGACGGCGAGCCGGGGCTGAACCCCGGGCCGAGAAAGAAGTAGCTGCCGTGGTTGTAGCCCGAGTTCAGGCTCTCCAGCCGGACGGTGCACGTCTGTCCCGAGCCCGCACCCACGATGGCGATGGAGTCGTTGTATCGCAGGTAGTAGTTGCCGCCATCGGTCGCGCGGGCCTGCGGCGCGTGGGCCTCGGCGAGGTCGTCGGCCACGTCGCTCGGAGACCCGTCGCATCGGTAGGTGTTGTAGCCGACGTTCTGATAGTGGTCTTTGACGTATGACTCGATGGTGCGCGCGGTGCTGATGCCGATCACCAGGCAGATCACCGATGCGACCGCGAGCACCCCGGCGAGAATCAGCATCTTGCCCCGGGTCATGGCGCCTGCCTAGGCACCGGCAGGGGGAGCGGGATACACCGTCAACTCGGCGGGCGACATGATCTTGCCGGTCGACACCTCCCACGGCGAATTCGGCGACCACTGCTCGAAACTCAGCAGGGCAGCGCGGCCGGCGCTGGCGTAGTCGACGTAGTTCATCTGGCCTTGCGCGGGCAGGCCGGTGGTGCCTTCGGAGGTGTAGTGCGCGTCGCCGGTCTCGACCTCGTGGTACTGCATCCCGTCGACGGCGAGTGGACCGATGGGCTGCAGCGTCAGGTCGGGCCGCTTCGTCCAGAACGCGAGTTCCAGCCGTCCCTCGTCCTCTTCGACGCTGAACCAGATCGGTTCTCCCTGACCGCCTTCCAGCAGATGCTCCCACCAGATGAACGGACCTTCGCGATACGTCACCGAGCCGCGCACCACGTAGTCGACGCCGCCGTAACTGACGATCGCGCCGGGGCCGAGCTGCTTGGGTCCGAACACCGGCATCTCGCCGGACGTGAGCGGGTCCTGGCGGGAGCCCGAGGTGTCCGGCTTCCTGGCGCGGGTGAAGGCGAGCACCACGACGACGATGGCCGCGATCATCAGCAGGACGCCGATGACGATCAGAAATGTGCTCACGCGTGCCTCCAGCGAGATGTGGCGAGAACGCTAGCAGTTGGCGCCGCGGCACAACGACGTTCGCGCACTACAACCCAGGCTGGGAATTCGCTGGTAACGACTAGCGCAGGATGGTCGCGACGATGCCCGCGAGGTATCCCAGCCGCGCGACCTCCGACGGGCGGAAGGCCGGTCCGCCCGGGCGGCCCAGCATGATCGCGGTGTGCGGGTCACCCAACGGCGCCGCGGCCAGGGTCGTGTCGATGTCCCGCCAGAATTGCGGCACCCAGTCGCCGGTGGCATCCAGGGCAGCGGGGTGTTCCAGCGGCAGCCATGGTGCCGAGTCGGCGAGCGTCTCGGGTGCACCCGGGCTGCCGGCGATGCGGCGGGGCGCCACGCCTTCCTTACCGCCGGTCACGACGACGCACCAGCCGACCCGCAGTACCCGCGGTGCTTCGTCGGCCAGCACTTGGAGTCTGGCAGCCTTGCCCTTGGCGGCGGCGACGTGGTCGATCAGTTCCAGTTCGCGATGGGCTTCGAGCAGCCCGATGTGGGGCCGGATGCTGTCGACGTACACGCCTTTGAGCGCCTCTGCCGCGGTGATCAGGGCGTCGGGCATGGACCCGAGCGGCAGCTCGACCACGAGATCGTCGACGGCGTAGCCCGGACCGCGCTCGACGACGTCGAGCGACAGGATGTCGGCGCCCACCGAGCCGAGAGCCACCGCGAGGGAGCCGAGGCTACCGGGGCGGTCTTCGAGCTGGACCCGCAGCAGATAGGAGGACACGCCACAACTGTGGCACAGCGGCGTGGCTGTGGCATGACGTGCGGGTGCGGTGCGTGTCACGGAACCATTCCCCGTGGCTGGGCCCGCCCCGCCTCCCACTAGGGTGTTTAGACGTGTCGAAGATTTCCCGGGACGATGTCGCCCATCTGGCGAATCTGGCCCGGCTCGCCCTGACCGATGGTGAGCTGGACAGTTTCGCAGGCCAACTCGATGCCATCCTGGCGCACGTCGGCAAGATTCAGGCCGTCGACGTCACCGGTATCGAGGCGACCGGCAACCCACTCAAAGAGGTGAACATCACCCGGCCGGACGTCGAGGTGGCGAGCCTCGGGCAGGACCAGGCGCTGGCCGAGGCTCCACGTGCCGAGGACGGCCGGTTCGCCGTGCCGCGCATTTTGGGGGAAGCAGAATGAGCGACCTGATCCGTTTCGACGCGGCCACGCTCGGCGAGAAGATCGCCGCCGGCGAGGTGTCGGCCACCGAGGTCACCCAGGCGCACCTGGACCAGATCTCCGCCACCGACGAGACCTACCACTCCTTCCTGCACGTGGGCGCCGAGGCGGCACTGGCCGCTGCCGCCGCGGTGGACAAGCAGGTGGCGGCAGGCGAGCCGCTGGCGTCGCCGCTCGCCGGAGTTCCGTTGGCGCTCAAGGACGTTTTCACGACCACCGACGCGCCGACCACGGCCGGCTCGAAGATTCTGGAGGGCTGGCAGTCGCCGTACGACGCGACCGTCACCGCCAAACTGCGCGCCGCCGGCATCCCGATCCTCGGCAAGACCAACATGGACGAGTTCGCCATGGGGTCGTCCACCGAGAACTCGGCCTACGGCCCGACCCGTAACCCGTGGGACGTCAACCGGGTGCCGGGTGGCTCCGGCGGCGGTAGCGCCGCGGCGCTCGCGGCGTTCCAGGCGCCGCTGGCGATCGGCACCGACACCGGTGGCTCGATCCGTCAGCCCGCCGCGCTGACCTCGACTGTCGGCGTCAAGCCCACCTACGGCACCGTCTCGCGGTACGGCTTGATCGCGTGCGCGTCTTCGCTGGACCAAGGCGGGCCGTGCGCCCGTACGGTGCTCGACACCGCGCTCCTCCACCAGGTGATCGCCGGCCACGACCCGCGCGATTCAACCTCGGTCGACGCTCCCGTGCCCGACGTCGTGGGAGCGGCCCGCGCCGGCGCCGCCGGTGACCTCAAGGGCGTCCGGATCGGCGTGGTCAAGCAGCTGCACACCGGCGAGGGCTACCAGCCCGGCGTGCTGTCCTCGTTCAACACCGCGGTGGACCAGCTGACCGAGCTCGGCGCCGAGATCACCGAAGTCGACTGCCCGCACTTCGACTACTCGCTGGCGGCCTACTACCTGATCCTGCCGTCCGAGGTGTCCTCGAACCTCGCCCGATTCGACGCGATGCGCTACGGCCTGCGGGTCGGCGACGACGGCACCCGCAGCGCCGAAGAGGTCATGGCGCTGACCCGCGCCGCCGGCTTCGGCCCGGAAGTCAAGCGCCGCATCATGATCGGCACCTACGCGCTGTCCTCGGGCTACTACGACGCCTACTACAACCAGGCGCAGCGGGTACGCACCCTGATCGCCCGCGACCTGGACCAGGCATACGAGAAGGTCGACGTGCTCGTCACCCCGACCACCCCGACCACCGCGTTCGGGCTGGGCGAGAAGGTCGATGATCCGCTGGCGATGTACCTGTTCGACCTGTGCACGCTGCCGCTGAACCTGGCCGGCCACTGCGGGATGTCGGTCCCGTCGGGCCTGTCGCCGGACGACAACCTGCCGGTCGGTCTGCAGATCATGGCGCCGGCCCTGGCCGACGACCGGCTGTACCGCGTCGGCGCGGCCTACGAAGCCGCGCGCGGCGCCTTGCCCACGGCCGTCTAGCGGCGAGCCGGCCGCTCGTTCAACAAGAACGAGAACCCGCGAGCGGGCAGTATGGGGACATGCGGATAGGCGTGTTGACCGGTGGCGGTGACTGTCCTGGCTTGAACGCGGTGATCCGGGCGGTGGTCCGCACCTGCGATGTGCGGTACGGCTCGACGGTCGTCGGGTTCCGGGACGGCTGGCGTGGCCTGCTCGAGAACCGCCGCGAGCAGCTCAGGAACGACGATCGCAACGACCGGCTGCTGGCCAAGGGCGGCACCATGCTGGGTACCGCGCGCGTCAATCCCGACAAGCTGCGGGCCGGGCTGGACCAGATCAAGCAGACGCTCGAGGACAACGGCATCGACGTGCTGATCCCGATCGGTGGGGAGGGCACGCTGACGGCGGCGCACTGGCTGGCCGAAGAGAACGTGCCCGTCGTGGGCGTGCCCAAGACCATCGACAACGACATCGATTGCACCGACGTCACTTTCGGCCACGACACCGCGCTGATGATCGCCACCGAGGCCATCGACCGGTTGCACAGCACCGCCGAATCGCATCAGCGGGTGATGCTCGTCGAGGTGATGGGCCGGCACGCGGGCTGGATCGCGCTGAATTCCGGCCTGGCATCGGGCGCCCACATGACACTGATCCCCGAGCAGCCCTTCGATGTCGAAGAGGTGTGCCGGCTGGTGAAACAGCGCTTCGTACGCGGTGATTCGCACTTCATCTGCGTGGTCGCCGAAGGTGCGCGGCCGGCCGAGGGCTCGATGCAGTTGCGCGACGGCGGAATTGACGAATTCGGGCATGTGAGGTTCACCGGCGTCGCCCAGCAGTTGGCCATCGAGATCGAGAAGCGCATCAAGAAGGAAGTCCGCACCACGGTGCTCGGTCACGTGCAGCGCGGTGGCACCCCGACGGCCCACGACCGGGTGCTGGCCACCCGGTTCGGGGTCAACGCCGCCGACGCCGCGCATTCGGGCGAATACGGGATGATGGTGGCGTTGCGCGGCCAGGAGATCGGCCGGGTTCCGTTGGCCGACGCCGTGCGTCAGCTCAAGCTGGTGCCGCAGACCCGCTACGACGACGCCGCGGAGTTCTTCGGCTAGCGGTAGGCCTTCGGCAGCGGCATGCCCAGCTCGGATTCCACCGCGCGCAGCCGGCTCGGGTAGTCGGTGATGATGCCGTCGGCGCCGGCGGCGATCTGCGCCCGCATGGTGTCGGCGTCGTTGATCGTCCACGGAATCACCTTGAGCCCGACGGCATGTGCCCGGTCGACGAACGCTCTGTCGGCGACGAGCGCGAATCCCGGGTCCTTCGGGGTGAGCCCGTAGGGCACCGAGTAGCCGGGCGACAGGATGTTCGCGCCGACCGACGCCGCCCCCGCGATCGGGTCGCCCACCACCGCCGGGTTCACGTCGGCCGTCCACGCCGAGTTCGGCACCCAGGTGGTCTCGTCCCACAGCGCCACCAGTGGAATACCGGGTTCCTGCTGGCGGACGAGTGGCAGCGTGCGCCAGTCGAAACTTTGGACCTCGACCTTGTCGACCTTGTTGGCGGCCCGCACAGAGCCCAGGATGACGTCGACGAATTGTTGTGGGGTGGCTGATGTTTCGGGCCTGTCGGCTTCGATCTTGGTTTCGATGTTGTACCGGACGCCGGCGTGGTGCGAGTCCGCCAGAGCGAAGACCTGGTCGAGGGTGGCGATCTTGTTGCCGGCCACCGCCTCGGCCCCGGGGAACCCGGCGAGCGGTTTGCCGCAGTTCAGGGAGTGCAGCTGCGCCCGGGTGAGGTCGTGCACGAGCTTGCCGACGTAGGGGTACTGCGGGTCACCGCGGAAAGCGGGTCCGGTGTCGGCGCACTTGTCGGCCTGGATGGCCGGGTCGTGCCAGACCATGGGCGCGCCGTCCTTGGAGAGGACGATGTCGAGTTCGAGCGTGGTGACGCCGAGTTCGATGGCCTTGGTGAAGGCGCGCAGCGATTCCTCGGTGGTCTCACCGCGTCCGCCGCGGTGCGCCTGCAGGTCGAAAGTGCCGGGATCGGCCGAAGCGAAGGGCATGGCCGTCACCGCGACGGTGGTCAGTAGGGCGCCGATGCGTGCGAGCATCCGCGCAGGTTAACCGGGCCGAGGAAATGGCCGGTGAACGACAACTAGGATTCAACGCATGGCTGACGCAGACCTTCTCGACTACGACGACGTCCTCGCGACGTACGAGCCCGTCATGGGTATGGAAGTCCATGTCGAGCTGTCCACCGAGACCAAGATGTTCTGTGGCTGCGCGAACCGGTTCGGTGCCGAACCGAACACGCTGGTGTGCCCGGTGTGCCTGGGCCTGCCCGGCGCGCTGCCGGTCGTCAATGAGGCCGCGGTGCAGTCCGCGATCCGGATCGGGCTGGCACTGAACTGCGACATCGCCCCGTGGGGCCGGTTCGCCCGGAAGAACTACTTCTACCCGGACCAGCCGAAGAACTATCAGATCAGCCAGTACGACGAGCCCATCGCCGTGAACGGTTACCTCGACGTCCCGCTGGAGGACGGCAGCACCTGGCGCGTCGAGATCGAGCGCGCCCACATGGAGGAGGACACCGGCAAGCTGACCCACCTGGGCAGCGACACCGGCCGGATCTCCGGTGCCACCACCTCGTTGGCCGACTTCAACCGGGCCGGGGTGCCGCTGGTCGAGATCGTCACCAGGCCGATCGAGGGTGCTGGAGAACGCGCCCCGGAGATCGCGCGCGCCTACGTGACGGCACTGCGGGATCTGTTGCGCGGCTTGGACGTTTCCGACGTCCGCATGGACCAGGGGTCGATGCGGTGTGACTCCAACGTCTCGCTGAAACTCAAGGGCGCCGCGGAGTTCGGCACCCGCACCGAGACCAAGAACGTCAACTCGCTCAAGAGCGTCGAGGTGGCGGTCCGGTACGAGATGCGCCGCCAGGCCGCCGTGCTGCAGGCCGGCGGCACCATCACGCAGGAGACTCGGCACTTCCACGAGGACGGCCACACCACGCCGGGCCGAAGCAAGGAGACCGCCGAGGACTACCGCTACTTCCCGGAGCCGGACCTCGAGCCCATCGCCCCGTCGGATGAGTTGGTGGAAAGGCTGCGCGGCACCATCCCGGAGCTTCCGTGGTTGGTGCGCAAGCGGATTCAGGACGATTGGGGCATCTCCGACGAGGTGATGCGCGACCTGGTGAACAACGGTGTCATCGATCTGGTCGCAGAGACCGTCGCCCACGGCGCCGCCAGCGAGGCGGCCCGCGCGTGGTGGGGCAACTTCCTGGTGCAGAAGGCGAACGAAAACGGTGTGGCAGCGGCCGATTTGGCCATCACCCCGGCGCAGGTCGCCGCGGTGGTCAAGCTGGTCGACGACGGCAAGCTGTCCAACAAGCTGGCCCGGCAGGTCGTCGAGGGCGTGCTGGCCGGTGAGGGCGAGCCCGAGCAGGTGATGAACGACCGCGGACTCGTCGTGGTGCGCGATGACTCGCTCATCCAGGCCGCGATCGATGAGGCGCTGGCTGCGCAGCCCGACATCGCCGACAAAATCCGTGGCGGCAAGGTTCAGGCCGCCGGCGCGATCGTCGGCGCGGTGATGAAGGCGACGAAGGGCCAGGCGGACGCGGCGCGCGTGCGCGAACTGGTCATCGCGGCCTGCAGCTAGCGCAGTATCTCCTGCGGCGCGGGTGTGGCCCTCGGGCTGAGTGACGAGACACCCGCGACGCAGTAGCCCGCGATCACGAAACACACCGCGGCGCAGGGCAGATTGCCGGTCGGCGTGCCGGCGCCGGTGACGCCGTCGATGGCGCCGGCGAAGTCCGGCAGCGCCGTGAGCCACAGCACCGTGAAGGTCAGTAGGTACAGCACCCCGAACACCCGGACGTACGGGCTCGGGTGCAGTGTTCCGACGCGGCGCGTGATTCGCCACTCCTGCACCAGGATCGGTATCGCCACGAAGGTGAATACCGTCACCTCCACGCCGAGTACCGCGTACTGCATCGCGCTGTGGCGAGCCGACAGTAATGTCGGCAGGCTGAGCAGCCCCGTGATGACGGGCGCCAGCACACTGATCGCGGGTATGCGCCAGGCCAGCGACAGCGCGCGCGGCGGGGTTCCGGCGTCCACCCGGCGCCCGACCAGCACATGCGTCAGGAACGCGACCGCCGCGGGTCCGACCACTGCCAGGCTGACCCAACTGCTCACCGGCACGCAGCCCAGCGTCGGATGGTTCAGCGGGTTCGCGGTGTTCCAGACCCACCAGCGCAGCTGCGGTCCGAGGTGGTCGAAGACGCCGTATACGCAGCCGTGCACGAATCCGACGCAGATGGCGCCGATGGCCGCACCACGTCGCTCGAACACGCCCGTGGCGCGCACGATGTCGTAGGCCAGCGTGATGGTCGCCGGGTACAGCGCCACGATGTACAGCGGCAACCGTCCGTCGACGAAATCGACGCTGAACACGTTGTGCACCAACATGACGCCGAGCCGGGTGCCGGCGAAGATGTCCGGTGGATGCCGGGGGAGTTCGGTCACCAGGGCGTAGGCCACCGACGCCAGCCAGATCGTGATCCCGGTGGGGTCGTGGCGGACCCGCCGCAGTGCGTACGCCAGGGCCAGCGCCGCGCCGACCAGCATCAGCAACTCGACGACCGGCATGCTCCAGTGGGTCAGGGTCAACGGGTTTCGTACCTTGACCCAGGAATCGTCGTCGCAGGAAAAGCCCAGGTATCCGGCCAGCCGAGCGAAATCGGCCGGGCACGCGCGCATCATCGAGCGACGCTCATGTCGGGCGCCAAATTACGTCTTGTCGTCCGTGCTACGCGGGAATCCGCCCTGGGGGAACAGCGGGAATACGACGTCGTCGAACTTCTCGACGTCGCCGGCCGTCTTGTTCACCGTGGCGCCCCAGACATTGCCGTCGGGGGAGAGTTTCAGCGCGAAGACGTGGCCATGGGTGTCGGTGCGCAGGGCCTCGGGGTCGCCCGTGACCGCTCCGGTTTCCTTGGACAGCCGGACCGCCACCGTCTTCTTCGTGTTGACCAGGTTGACCATGACGGTGTCGTCGGTCGCCACGCAGCCGGCGACACCGGGCCGGTCGGGCCAGCTCCACACCGTGGAAACCTTCGAGTCCTTGGTGATCCGCTGTAGCCGGTCGCCGGTCGGGGTGCGGTCGGTGACGTACAGCGCGCCGCTCGCGCCGTCGATGCACAGCCCGCCGCCGGAACCCATGCCCGACAGCGCGGTGGTCGGCGGCGCCTGGCCGACCGTCGTTGGCTGCTCGATGCGCAGCAGCTTGCCCGCCAGCGAAGCCGGATCGGCTGCCGCAGCGGGGTTCCCGGCATCTCCGGTGAGCACCACGAGAGTCGTCGGGCTGCTGAAGATCAGAGCTCCGGTGTTACCCGTGGGGCCCTTGGGGATGCCCGTGAGAATCGGCTTGGGCACGTCCCCGTCGGCGATCCGGACCACGCGGTTGTCGGTGGGCGTGGTGATGTACGCGTACATCAACCGGTCCTGCTGGTAGCTCGGTGACAGCACGATGTCCATGAGCCCGCCGTCGCCGGAGGCGTCGACCGGAATCACCGTCTTGACCTTGGGTTCCGCGGTCGTGGAGATGTTCTTGATGGCGCCGGTGACCCGTTCGGCGACGATCGCCGACTTGCTGTCGCCGCCCATGATCAGACCGCTGGTGCTCTCCAGGCAGCCCTGCAGGACGGCCGGGGCCGGGCACGCCTTCGGGAACGGGTTCGGCGGCAGCGGCGGCGGGGGTGGCGGGGGCGAGCTGGGTGCCCCGCCGAGGTCCGGCTCGATGGTGAACGGCTCGGATGCCGCGGAATCGAAACGGGCGCAGGCGGGCAGCGCCAGCAAAGCGATGGCGCACAGCGCCAGGACCCGTCGAGCGGGTGCAGAGCTGGAACGCTCAGGCCGGTGTTCGGGCCTCGTCAGCGCAGTCCGCGTCGACCGCCGCAATGTCATGCCCGCCAGGTTACGGACTGTTCGACGATGCTCGCCACGTCGGGGCCGCGCGCCGGGCCGGGCAAATCCCGTGAACAAGCCGCCCAAACCGCCCCTCAAATCCACGGTCAGCAGTGCAATTGCACTTACCCTGGCAACTATGACCAGTACTTCCCATGGCTCGCGTGCATGGCAACGGCCCGACGAGTCGGCCGCCAGGCCCGCGTCGGCACGCCTGGTCGATCCCGAAGACGACCTGCCCATCACGACCTACCGCGGCAGTGGTGGTGCGGACGGCGGTGAGACCGCCGCGACCACCGCCATCCCGCGGTTCGACACCGATTCGTCCGACGAGGCGACCGAGGTGACCGCTGCACCGTCGGCGACGCCGTCCGCGATGGCGTTCGATCTCATGCACGAACCCGAGCCGCTGCCGTACGTGCAACCCCGGGAACGCAACTCGCAGCAAGCTGTCGAGCCCGCCGAGATCGAGCCTGACCCCGAGACCGATGCCCGGGTGCGGGTGGCCAAGCGCCGCGGCACCCAGGACCTGGGGCTCATGGTGTTGCGCGTCGGCCTCGGCGCGTGGCTGGTGGTCCACGGGTTACAGAAGGCCTTCGGGTGGTGGGGCGGCCAAGGCCTGAACGGGTATGAGCACGCGCTGGCGGCTGCCGGCTTCAAGCACGCCGGGATACTGACCTATCTCGCCACCGGGGCGCAGATCGGTGCCGGGGTCCTGCTGGTGCTGGGGCTGTTCACTCCGGTGGCCGCCGCTGTCGCCCTGGGTTACCTGGTGAACGCCCTCGCGGTGGAGGTGGCCGCACAACCCGTGCACGGCTACTTCCCGTATTTCCTGCCCGAGGGCCACGAGTATCTGGTGACCATGATCGTGCTGGCTGCGGGGCTGACGCTGACGGGACCGGGGCTCTACGGCTTCGACGCCGGACGCGGTTGGGCCCGACGCCCCTTCATCGGTTCGTTCGTCTGCCTGCTGATCGGTATCGGCGCCGGCATCGGCGCGTGGCTGCTGCTGAACGGCTCAAACCCGCTGCACTGAGCGGGTCCGCTCGATCGATGCCGAGCGGGGCCGGCTCACTCGTTGTACGGGTTGGGCACGACGCCGCCGCTGGCGGCGGTCAGCACCGGCAATGACGCGAACGTCACACCCGGCAGTCGCAGGTCGGTGCCGTCGCTCAATTCGGCCTTGGCCCACTTGGAGCGGTCGAAACGAAGTCCCTTGATGTCCTGCCACGTCACCGTCCGGCTGCCGAGCAGCGACCGCGCGGTGACGCCTTTCTTGTCGGCCACCGTGCGGTAGCGAATCACCATCGCCGACAACAGAATCGGGATGACGAGCAGCACCGCGCACCACGCCGGCCCGGCGAACACCAGGGCCAGCAAGCCGATGGCGAAGAACCCGACCGCCAGATGGGCGACCCCCGGGATCTTGATCACGACGGGTTGGGCTGCGGTCGAAGAGGTTCGGCGGCTCACATCAGTCATCTTCCCAGGCGCTCGGTGCGCCGGTTGCCGGGTGTGTCCGCCAAGGGAACTGATTTGACCTGCGCGCGCAGTGGGGACTACCGTCCTTGCTTATGCAGAACTCGGGATTGCTTGTAGTAACTGGGCGCGTTGGTGCGTGACCAGGCTGACTAAGCCGACTACAAGCATCGACGCGCAACCCTCGTACAGCCACCCACGCTGACGGGGGTTTTTTGTTTGCCCGAGAACGCCGAAAACCGCAACGAGATCAAGAGGACAAGAGTGAGCGCACCCACCACGCGACCGCCAGAGTCGACGCAGCAGGCCCACGGCACCAGCGGCCTCAGTGGTACGGCCAACGGTTCTTCCAAAGCCGTTGCCCCAGAACAGATGACCGGTGCTCAGGCCGTCGTCCGGTCGCTCGAGGAACTCGACGTCGACACCATCTTCGGCATCCCCGGTGGTGCCGTGCTGCCGGTCTATGACCCGCTGTTCGACTCGAAGAAGGTCCGCCACGTCCTCGTGCGGCACGAGCAGGGTGCCGGCCACGCCGCATCGGGCTACGCGCACGCCACCGGCAAGGTCGGCGTGATGATGGCCACCTCGGGTCCGGGCGCCACCAACCTGGTCACGCCGCTGGCCGACGCCCAGATGGACTCGATCCCGGTGGTCGCGATCACGGGCCAGGTCGGCCGCGGGCTGATCGGCACCGACGCCTTCCAGGAAGCCGACATCTCCGGCATCACCATGCCGATCACGAAGCACAACTTCCTGGTCCGCAACGGTGACGACATCGCCAAGGTCATCGCCGAGGCGTTCCACATCGCGGCTTCCGGCCGTCCTGGCGCCGTCCTCGTCGACATCCCGAAGGACGTCCTGCAGGGTCAGTGCACCTTCAGCTGGCCGCCGGTCATCGACCTGCCCGGCTACAAGCCGAACACCAAGCCGCACAGCCGCCAGGTGCGCGAGGCCGCCAAGCTGATCGCCGCGTCGCACAAGCCTGTGCTGTACGTCGGCGGTGGCGTGATCCGCGGCGAGGCGTCCGCGGAACTGCTGGAACTCGCCGAGCTGACCGGCATCCCCGTCGTCACCACGCTGATGGCGCGCGGCGCGTTCCCCGACAGCCACCCGCAGCACATGGGTATGCCGGGCATGCACGGCACGGTGTCGGCCGTCGCGGCGCTGCAGAAGAGCGACCTGCTGATCGCCCTCGGCACCCGCTTCGACGACCGGGTCACCGGCCAGCTGTCGTCGTTCGCGCCCGACGCCAAGGTGATCCACGCGGACATCGACCCCGCCGAGATCGGCAAGAACCGCCACGCGGACGTGCCGATCGTCGGTGACATCAAGAACGTCATCATCGACCTGCTCGCGGCGCTGCGCCGTGACGGTGTTGCCGCCGACACGCTCGACCTGGCCGACTGGTGGACCTACCTGAGCGGCATCAAGGAGACCTATCCGCTGAGCTACGGCCCGCAGAGCGACGGCAGCCTCTCGCCGGAGTACGTCATCGAGAAGCTGGGCCAGATCGCCGGGCCGGACGCCCTGTACGTGGCGGGCGTCGGTCAGCACCAGATGTGGGCCGCGCAGTTCATCAAGTACGAGAACCCGAAGACCTGGCTGAACTCGGGCGGTCTCGGCACCATGGGCTTCTCCATCCCGGCCGCGATGGGCGCCAAGTTCGCCCGCCCCGAGGCCGAGGTGTGGGCCATCGACGGTGACGGCTGCTTCCAGATGACCAACCAGGAGCTGGCCACCTGCGCCCTCGAAGGGGCGCCGATCAAGGTCGCGCTTATCAACAACGGCAACCTGGGCATGGTGCGGCAGTGGCAGACGCTGTTCTACGACGAGCGGTACAGCCAGACCAACCTGTCGACGCACTCGCACCGCATCCCGGACTTCGTGATGCTGGCCGAGGCGCTGGGTTGCGCCGGTCTGCGTTGCGAGCGTGCCGAGGACGTCGAGGACGTCATCCGGCAGGCCCGCGAGATCAACGACCGCCCTGTCGTCATCGACTTCATCGTCGGGGCCGACGCCCAGGTGTGGCCGATGGTCGCCGCCGGCACCAGCAATGACGAGATCATGGCGGCGCGCGATATCCGTCCGCTGTTCGACAACGAGGATCAGGTGTAGTGATGAGCGCTTGCGCGAAGAACCAAGGAGCCCAGGCGTGACTACTACGCATACATTGTCGGTCCTGGTCGAGGACACCCCCGGTGTGCTCGCCCGCGTGGCGGCGCTGTTCTCCCGGCGCGGCTTCAACATCCAGTCGCTCGCGGTCGGAGCGACCGAGCAGAAGAACATGTCCCGCATGACGATCGTGGTCTCGGTCGAGGAGCAGCTGCCGCTGGAGCAGATCACCAAGCAGCTCAACAAGCTGATCAACGTGATCAAGATCGTCGAGCAGGAGCCGGACAACTCGGTCTCCCGCGAGCTGGCGCTGATCAAGGTGCGGGCCGACGCCACCACCCGTGGGCAGGTGATCGAGGCCGTCAACCTGTTCCGCGCGAAGGTCGTCGACGTGTCGACCGAATCGCTGACCGTGGAGGCCACCGGCACCCAGGAGAAGCTCGACGCATTGCTGCGAGTGCTGGAGCCGTATGGTATTCGCGAGCTGGTGCAGTCCGGTGTGGTTTCGTTGGCGCGCGGTCCGCGTGGCATCGGCGCGGCCAAGTAACCGAGCTGGACACCAAGCAAAACTCGAACAACAGATCTTCGAACAAGAGAAACAAGGGTAAGGAAAAGCAAGTGGCAGTTGAGATGTTCTACGACGACGATGCGGACCTGTCGATCATCCAGGGGCGCAAGGTCGCGGTCATCGGCTACGGCAGCCAGGGACACGCGCATTCGCTTTCGCTGCGCGACTCGGGTGTGCAGGTCAAGGTCGGTCTGAAGGAGGGCTCGAAGTCCCGCGAGAAGGTCACCGAGCAGGGCCTCGAGGTCGACACCCCGGCCGAGGTCGCCAAGTGGGCCGACGTCATCATGCTGCTGGCGCCCGACACCGCGCAGGCCGAGATCTTCACCAACGACATCGAGCCGAACCTGGAAGACGGCAACGCGCTGTTCTTCGGCCACGGCCTCAACATCCACTTCGGCCTGATCAAGCCCCCGGCCAACGTGACCATCGGCATGGTGGCCCCGAAGGGCCCGGGTCACCTGGTGCGTCGTCAGTTCGTCGACGGCAAGGGTGTGCCCGCGCTGATCGCCGTGCACCAGGACCCCAAGGGCGAGGGCCAGGCACTGGCGCTGTCCTACGCCAAGGGCATCGGTGGCACCCGCGCCGGCGTCATCAAGACGGACTTCAAGGAAGAGACCGAGACCGACCTGTTCGGTGAGCAGGCCGTGCTCTGTGGTGGTACCGAGGAACTGGTGAAGGCCGGTTTCGAGGTCATGGTCGAGGCCGGTTACGCGCCGGAGATGGCCTACTTCGAGGTGCTGCACGAACTGAAGCTGATCGTCGACCTGATGTACGAGGGTGGCATCGCCCGCATGAACTACTCGGTGTCCGACACCGCTGAGTTCGGTGGCTACCTGTCCGGCCCGCGTGTCATCGACGCCGACACCAAGGAGCGCATGCGCGCCATCCTGAAGGACATCCAGGACGGCACCTTCGTCAAGCGCCTGGTCGCCAACGTCGAGGGCGGCAACAAGGAGCTCGAGGGTCTGCGCAAGGCCAACGCCGAGCACCCCATCGAGGTCACCGGCAAGAAGCTGCGCGACCTGATGAGCTGGGTCGACCGGCCGATCACCGAGACCGCTTAGTCAGTAGCCGAAAGGCCGGTTGCGGCACGCGAAACGGCGTGCGGCAACCGGCCTTTCGTCGTTTCAGCAGACGGCGTAGCCGATGGCGGCCAGCGCGCGGGTCACGTTCCGCCCGTCCGCGCTGCCCGGCAGCTTCTGGGTCCGGTCGACAGTCAGTCCTTCGCCCGCCACCGCGTAAATCTCCGTCGACACCGGGTCATCGGGCTCGGGCGGTTCGAGACGTCCATCCGGGTAGACGCACTGTGCCCGCATCGCCCACATGCTCTGCTCGACGGCGACCACGTGATAGCCGCACAACGGCGGGCGCATCTGATACAGCTGGCGATCGCCGACCGCGAACCACCGCTCATTGGGTACCGAACCGACCAGGCGGGCCGTGCCTCCGAAGATCACCCATCCACGCTAAGCCGGGTTCGACGGGTGCTCCGACGCCAATTTCTCACTGACGTCTGTCTACCCACACTCGGACCGGGAGTCGTCATCTTCGGCTGGCAT
>Ga0265327_10003344_pt1 | contig 15476 bp, 17 predicted proteins | sample 41621metaG_FD_202089 | JGI IMG/M metagenome (GOLD analysis project Ga0265327, IMG submission 202089) | Rhizosphere microbial communities from Carex aquatilis grown in University of Washington, Seatle, WA, United States - 4-16-21 metaG | ecosystem: Host-associated > Plants > Roots > Rhizosphere... | reverse complement strand
CGCGAGGATCGCCATGACGATCCAGCGGCCGCGGCTCTCGAATGGCCGCAGGCGCCTGACCTTCATGGGCTTCATCCGACCACCACTTCGTGGTGCATGCCGCCCATGAAGTGGCCCTCCATGTTGCAGAAGAAGACGTAGCGGCCGGGGGAGAGGTTCAGATGGAGGTCTCGGACGGCTCCTGGTTCACCGGGCTCGAGCACACCGGGCTCGGATTCTTCGACGGACTCCTCGGCGACGGTGAAGCCGTCCCGCCTGATCGGGAGGGTGCCGCTGGGTGCCCGGACGACGATCAGCTCGTGCTGGTCGGGTCCTTCGTTTCTCACACGGAGAGTCACGGGGCCGGCGGCGAGGTGGGTCGGGGCCTGGATCTGGAAGTCGCGCTCCGTGACCGGAACCACGGGGCCCGAGCTGGCCGATCGCGGGTTCGACTTGCCGCAGCCGGCGATCATGGCGCACAACAGCAGGACCCCAAGTCGAGGGGCCGCAGCACGGGAAGTGCCCAGCAGGGTCATGAGACCCCATCGGAGGGGCCACCGGGCCACTTGAGGGCCGCCCGCGGCCTCCCAGACGGGTGCTCGTGTCGTGGTTGTTCAGATGTTCTGAGCCTTCACGCGTGAGATATCCACGCGCAGGCGCGTCATAGGTGTTGTGCGACGGGCTCGACACCGATTTCGCGAAGACTCTCCTCGAGGGCGAGGATTCTGCTGGTGTCCTCGTAGAAATCCTGCTGCTCAACGATGCGCCCCCAACTGGTCCGAGCGAGCAGCATCGTGCGGTTGGAGTAGATCTGCCGGCCGTCGGGGCCCTTGGCCCAGTCGTCGAAGCGCACGACGAGGGTCATAGCCCAGGGCGGGCCGCCGATCCACAGGGCCCGGATCTCGCCGTTGATCCCGGCGCGGGTGAAGTCCTGCAGGAAGCGGTCGATCTGAGCCTTCCCGCGGTGTTCCCCGGACCAGCGGTGGGGTCCCTCGTTGAAATGAAGGACCGCGTTCTCGGCATAGCCGGCCAGCAGCGGGCCGCGATCGCCTCCGTTGAGCTTCGCAACGTCTCTCCTCAGCTTGAAGAGCAGCACCCTGGTCAGCGCCGCGCGCGCGAGAAGGGCTCCTGTGATGCCTGCGATCAGGCCGGACCTGTGGCTCATTGCTCGCTCCTGTTCCGAGTGAGCGGCGGACCATAGCAAGATTAGAGCGATCGCTCTAGTTGCTGGGCATTGGGGGTGCTACCGGCTTCGCATTAGGCGCCCGACGGCGGCCATGAGCTCCTCGGTTCGCTCCTCCCGCTGCTCATCCTCCGCGCCGAGCACACAGGTCCGGGCGTGCCCGTCGAGCAGGCCCAGGGCGACCTTCTCCAGTGCGGCCTGGACCGCCGCAATCTGGGTGAGGATGTCGATGCAGTATCGATCGTCCTCGACCATCTGCTCGACGCCGCTCACCTGCCCTCGGACACGCGCCAGTCGTGCGAGCAGTTGTGGCTTGGTGGCCTGGTAGCCCTTGCCGGTAGGTGATGCGTCTGTGGGCGTCATGGGTCAATTATACCTATACGGGGGAGGGGTATACTCGAAGGGTGGCTGTCCTCAACACAATCGCCAGCGCCCTGGAAGATGCGTTCCTGATGGCCTGGGAGGTCTGGTGGGCGCTGGTCCTGGGGTTCGCGATCTCGGCGATCGTCCAGGCGTGGGTGCCGCGCGATCGGATCCAGAGGGCGCTGGGTGGCTCGGGCCTCCGGCCGGTCGGGCTCGCGACCGGATTGGGAGCGGCCTCCTCTTCCTGCAGCTATGCGGCAATCGCGATCGCCAAGAGCCTGTTCCAGAAGGGCGCCAGCGCCGCGTCGGCATTGGCCTTCCAGTTCGCTTCGACCAATCTGGTGTTCGAGCTGGGCATCGTGATCTGGGTGCTGATGGGCTGGCAGTTCACCCTCGCGGAGTTCGTCGGCGGGATCGTCCTGATCGCGATCATGAGCCTGCTGCTGCCGGTGTTCGTCTCCAGGCGCCTCGAAGAGGAGGCGCGGGAGAACGCGCAGCAGGCCGACGCTGGGCACCAGCACCACAGCGCCGGAGGGAACATGACGATCCGCCGGCGGCTCACCAGCGCCAGCGCCTGGTCGGACGTGGCGCACAACTTCCGCAACGACTGGTCGATGCTCTGGAAGGAGATCACCCTCGGGTTCCTGCTGGCCGGGTTCGTGGGACAGCTTCCGGACAGCTTCTTCAACGCCCTGTTCCTGACCGATGCCGCCGCGCCGGTCAAGCTGATCGAGAACGCCTTGGTGGGACCGCTGATCGCTGTCCTCAGCTTCGTCTGCTCGGTCGGGAACGTCCCGTTGGCGGCCGTCCTGTGGTCGGGGGGCATCGGCTTCGGCGGGGTGATCGCGTTCATCTTCGCGGACCTGATCGTCGTGCCGATCGTCCTGATCTACCGGAAGTACTACGGGGCCGCCTACACAATCCGGATCGTGGCGCTGATGTTCGTCACGATCGTTATCGCGGCGATCCTGATCGACCTGGCTTTCAGCGGTCTGGGGCTGATCCCCAGCGCCCGCCCGACACGGGCCGACATCTTCAGCTCGGTCAAGGTCGACTACAAGCTCTTCACCAACATCCTCGGCGCAGTCGTCTTCGGAGTGCTCTTCTGGCTGACGATCCACCGCGGCGCAACCGACCCCGTGTGCGGGATGAAGGTGGATCGGGACAAGGCCGTTCGCAGGGAGATCGCGGGAAGGACCGTCTACTTCTGCGGTGAGCACTGCGCCCAGAGCTTCGAGGCGGCCCGAAGCGGCGCGCCCGAAACGGTGGGCGGCCATCACTGACGCCCGGTGGCGAAGCCGGGCCTGATTTCATCAGGGCGCGCTGCGCGCCCCGGCGCTCAGGAGCTCTGCGCGCGCCCCTCGTCCTGTGCCTGGCGTTCCTCGACGAGGGCACGCAGCTGGTCGCTGACCTCGGTGGAGATCCGTTTGAGGTCCCATTTGCTCAGCGTGATCAGATGCATCGGTGAGGTCGCGACGACGTCGGCGGTGCGCCGGTTGCCGGAGAGCATCCCCATCTCCCCGAAGACGTCACCGGGGCCGAGCGTCCCGATGACCTCGCCACCCTTGATCACGTCGGCGGTGCCCGTGTCGATGACGATCAGGTCGTAGGAGTAATCGCCTTCGTGCACGAGTCTCTTGCCGGCAGAGACTGAGGTTTCGCTTGCGAACACCTGCACCGTGTCAAGCGCCTTCTGTGACAGCGATGAGAACAGCGGGATGGTCTTCAGACGATCGGGATCCATGGTCTCCCAGACTTTTCGCGATGGCAGTGGAAAGCGCTCAGAGAATACGACCTCGGGCGGAGCCGGTGAATTCTCAAGGCTCCCCTCGAGCGCGTCCGGCGCTGAGCCGGGGGGAGCGGTCAATAGAGTCCACGCCCACCTCCCGGGGTCAAGCACTCGCTGGTGGGCCCGGAAAACTCGAACGTAGGGGGAACATGAAGAACCTCGGCCTCGAGAGGCCTCAGCGCGTGCGGTTGGGCGCACGGCGAGGGACTCTCGCAGCGGGCATCATCGTGACCGGACTGATGGCGCTTGGCGGCGGCAGCGCCTCGGCGCTCGTGACCCACCTGCCCGGCGGGGCGGCGGTCAGCTTCCAGCCGCTGCCCGGCAGCAGAGCAGCGGCAGCGCTCTCGGGACCGGCAGAAGAATTCAACGCCGAACATCCGCTCGAATTCCACGGCGGGCCGGTGATGACATCGAACAGCAACTACATAATTCTCTGGGCGCCACCCAAAGGGCCGAAATACGCGGCGAAGTACACGGCGGGAGTTGCCAAGTACTTCAAGGACCTGGCCCATGACAGCGGCAAATCGACCAACGTCGACTCGGTTGCGGTCCAGTACGGGGCGAACTACAGCTCGACCTACGCGGGGACGATCAAGGACAAGGATCCATACCCCGCCAACGGCTGCACCCGGGCACCGATCTGCCTCAGCGGCCAGCAGCTCGAAGAAGAGATCGAACATGTCGTCCTGAGCAAAGGGCTCCCGACGGACCTGGGTCACGAGTACTTCCTCGTCACGCCCGAAGGTGTCGAGAGCTGCTTTGAAGGCGGCGCGGCCTTCGAGTGCTCAGCCAGCTCCGAAGTGCCCGCCTATTGCGCCTACCACGGCGCGATCTCGGTGCCGGGCGGAGAGATCGTCTACTCCAACGACCCCTACGTCTACGAAAAACTCTGCGACGAAGCGGGGCACCACCCGAACGGCCCGTCGGATGCGGCGCTGCTTGGCGGGTTGAGCCACGAGCACAACGAGTCGATCACCGACCCGCTCCCCGGGAGTGGCTGGACGGACAACGACGGCGCGGAGAACGGTGACAAGTGCCGGACGTTCGAACCGAGCTCCGAATTCGGAGCGATCCTCGGGACGGCCCCGGACGGCTCCCCCTACAACCAGGTGATCAACAAGCACCGGTATTTCCACCAGCAGGAGTGGAGCAACGCCGGGCTCGCCTGCAAGCAGCACGCCTAGACGCTCGACGCTGGGCGGAGCAGAACGGCGCGTGGGGCCCGGAGGCCCCACGCGCTTGCTGCGAACTGCCGGGCCGACCGCGCTCAGACCTCGAGCGTGGTCAGACCCGCCCTAGCCGACCAGAAGGGATTCACCCTTGTTGGCGGCTGTGCCTTCCAGACCGGACGGGAGGCCACCTTCAGGTGCCCACACGTTGCCGGTTTCCGGACCATTCAGTTCGGACAGGAGGACGCCAACGGCGCCTTCTTCGAACGCCGGCGGGTTGACCTGGGGCGTGTAGCCCGGAGCCAGTTCGCCGAGGAAGGGGCCGACGGTGTAGACCGCGGAGCTTGTCTTCGAGAAGACGCCAACGTCTCCGGTCTGTGCCGCGACGACTGCGCCGTGGACACGGACTTTGGCCAGTCCGGTGCATTCGAATTCGACGACGTAGCCGGTTCCCGGTGCGGCTTCATTCGTCAGGGATGCTCCGGCTTCCCCTTTGCTTTTGTTGAGCCAGCCGAGCTCGCCGGCCAGCGTGTTCATGGTGATGGTTTCCTTCTTCGCGCCGCTCGAGCAGGGTGAGCCGAGGGCTTTGCACTTCGAGAAGGTTGCCGTCACGCCGAACTGCTTGCCGATGCCGCCGACGTTGGCAACTTTGCCGCTGTCCTTGAACGAGGCGCATTCGACCTTGATGTCGCCTTTGCCGGGGATGACGTTGTGCAGGATCCCTACGCCGCCCTTGCCCTTGAAGGCCTTGCCTTTACCGACGCCCGGCGTGATTTCGTAGCCGGTGCCGGCTGCCGAACAACCCTTGGCGTATTTGCCGTTGGTCTTGACGGCTTCTTTCTTGCATTCGTTCCACTGCGGGTTCGCGGAAGCCACGGCGCTGAGCGCTGTGAACGCGAACAGGGCCACAATGGCGAGCCCCAGAATTCTCATGCTTTTCATTTATTCAACTGCTCCTTTTCCGTCTGTTTGGATCGACTTGCTTGAGCGACGTTGGTGCTGTGATGAACTTCTCGTCGCTTGACGGCCCCTCCAGGTCCGCCCGCTCTCTCCGGGCTGTCGTGTCGACGCATAAAGGGCCGAGCATCACCAAGGATCACCTGCGGGCTCCTCGGGCGCATCGGTAGCCCCCGCGCCGATATCGCGGGGAACTACGGCTGGCTGGTATCCATAACTGCGCTCTCGGAGCTCCCGGCTCAGCCGCGGGGGCGATGTAGGCTGGACGGCCGATGGCATACACGGCCGATCCCCGCGTCGATGCCTACATCGAGGGCCTGCCAGGGTGGCAGGCCGCGATCTGCCGCGAGGTTCGCGAGCTGGTCCACGGGCTCGATCCGGCGGTCACCGAGACGGTCAAGCGCACCGACCGGCCCTACTTCGTCCTGGAGGGCAACATCTGCGCGCTGCTGGCGGTGAAGGATCACGTCAACGTGTTCCTCTACGACGGCGGCATCGTTCCCGACCCCGAGGGGATCATCACCGGCGGGCACGAGAACAAGACGGCTCGCACCGTTGCCGTCAAGGAGGGGGAGACGGTCAACGCCAAGGCGCTCGGGGCCATCCTCAAGCAGATCATCGCCGACAACCGTGCCGGCGGCTGGCGGAAGCTGAAGGCGAGTGCCTGAGCGACAGCCTTCAGCGGGTGCCCTCGGTCATGTTCGGGACCTTGCCGGACCATCGGCCGTGATCGACTCGATAGCGACGCTCCAGGGCGGTCAGCACGCCGCAACCTGGCGGGTCGCCACAACGAGCCCTGAGCTCACGGTCGTCGTTCGGGAGTTCCCGGCGGGCGACCCGGCCGCCGAGTGCGAGACACGGGTACTGCGGGCCCTGGACGGCCTCTCGGGGCTGGCGCCGGTGCTTCTCGGCAGCGACCTTGACGGCGCCTGGTCGAAGTATCCGACCACCCTGATCAGCTGGCTGGACGGCGAGGCCGACATCGTGCCTGGCGATCCCGACGGCTGGACGGCACAGCTAGCCCGCACCCTCGCGGTGATGCACGCCCTGCCCGGTGAAGAGCTGTCCTCTCTCCCGAGCCTGCTGGACCAGCGCGGCGGCTCTCGTGAGGTGCTGTCCGGCCCGCTGGCAGAGCGGGTCGCCTCGGACTGGGCGACGATCGCCGCCTCCCCGGAGGTCCTGACGCACGGCGACTATTGGTCGGGCAATGTGATCTGGCGGGACGGCCTGTTGTCCGGCGTCGTCGATTGGTCGGGGGCGACGCGGGGCCCGCGTGGCTTCGACGTCGCCTGGTGCCGCCTGGATCTCTACCTCCTCTTCGACCAGCGCCTGGCCGACCTCTTCCTGGCGGCCTACGAGGACGCGGCGGGTCAGACGTTTGTCGACATCGCGATGTGGGACGCCTGGGCGCTCGCGCGCTCACACGGCTTCGTTGAGTCCTGGGTGGCGAACTACCTTCCCCTGGGTCGCGCCGACCTCGACGGGGACGCTCTTCGGCGGCGCCATTCGGAATGGGCCGCTCGAATTACCTGAGCGAGGCCGGCGACCCGAGAACAGCTAACCCTTGGCGCCGGGCCCGGTGACACCCCGCGCCGCCCAGGCGCGCGTGTGCAGCACGAACGGTGCCGCCGGCAGACGCTCTCGGCAGAGTTCGCGCAGCTGCCTCTGGCGCTCGGAGTCCAGCGCAGCCGTGTAGGCGCCGGCGGGGCCGACGCCCAGGGTAAACGGCTCCCACCAGGCGTCGAAGCTGGGATGTTCGACGCTGACCGAGAGCGCGGTTTCCTTGATCTCCTCCAGCCCCACCGCCTGGCAGAGCCGCACGAGGTCGCCCGAGCGGGCACCGGCGAGATGCGACTCATCTACGACTTCGGGATCGAACTCCCGAGCCGCGTCCCAGAACACGCTGAGCGGACCCTGGCCGCCGGCGTGATCCCAGACGCAGGCCGCCACGACACCGCCCGGCCGAGTGACGCGTGCCATCTCGCAAAGCCCGGCGAGCGGGTCTGCCATGAAGTGCACCACGAGTTGCGCCAGGGCCACGTCTAACGCCTGGCCGGGGAATGGCAGCCGCTCCGCGGATGCCAGTCGCACGTCGACACCGGGATGGCGGGCTCGAGTCGCCGCTACGAAGGTCTCCGAGGGGTCGACGGCCGAGACGCAGTCCGCTCCTAGCCGCCTTACCAGCTCGGTCGTGAGGGCGCCCGGGCCGCAGCCGACATCGAGTACCCGCTCACCGGCGGCGACCGTGGCGAAATCGGCAAACAGGGGGCCGAGCGGCACCGAGTACCTGCCCATGAAGCGGTCGTAGGAGTCAGCCGAGGCGGTGAAGCTCACCAGCCGAATCTAGCCCGTCGGGGCGAGCGGCTTCTAGAGCGCGTCGACGGCGCGCTTCGCCTCGAGCAGCGAGACGCCGGTGAGGCTCCGCAGAAGGCTGATCGCCTGTGTGGCATGACCCGCCCGGGCCAGCTCGACCACCTCGGGCGGCAACCCGGACGGCCCCGGTTCGGCATTGGCCTCGCTTGAAGCCGTCGTGCCGGCAGCCGGGGTTCCGCTGTCGACGAACGGCGGACACTCGATTCCGAGGTGTTCGGAGATCAGCCTGAGCTGTTGCTCGATGATTCCGAAGCGGCGTGCGAGTAGAACGTCGTCCATGGTCAGCTGTGCGCCTTTTGTGGGTGCTCCCAGATACCGAAGCGGTTGACGCTCTCGAAGCGTAGCTTCTTCAGTTGGGCGCCCGACAGCTTCAGCGGCTTGCGGTAGACCGAGGGCCGTCCCTTGCCGAATCGGTAGTAGGTGGCACCGACGCCGGCGGGGCTTGAGGCGGTCAGGCGAACCGTGAACTTCTTGCCGTGGCGGGTGACCCGCGCTCGGGTGTGAGGGGCCTTGGCGTGGTGGGTCGCGCGGAGACGCTTTCCACCCCTCTTGACGACGCCCGTGGGGCCGATCGTGAGTGTCCCCGAAGCGGGCCCATATAGCGTTTCGGGACCGTTGCCCGCCTGGCGGCCCTTGCCGCCGCTCTTGATCGAGCGGACGCCCACGGTCACCCCGGACCCCGAGATCTTGATCGTCACCGGGGCCTGGTTGGTGGTCGCGAGCAGGCGGACCCCTCCGGCCTGCAGGGAGGTGACGAGTCCACGGGCGGCAGCCTGCCCGATCGTCAGGGCCCCCGTCGCGGTCTGGACGGAGACCGTCGCGTGTTTGGCGGCCGAGAGTTTGGCCTTGCCGTGTTCGGGGATCACCGGTTCGAAGATCCGCATCGAGACGCCTGTGTAGGGACAGTTTTCCGTTGCGGCTCCCTGTGGGTCCTTGATCGCTTCGCCCTTGAGCAGAAAGTCTTCGATCCGCGACTGGACGCCGGGGTTGCCCGGCAGTTCGACGTGCCCGACCTTGCAGACGTAGTGGATCGGGACCGCGGCGGACTTCCCTTCGGAGGCGCCCTCGGTCGCGGAGACGAGCGGCACGGTTCCGTCACCCGACATGTACCAGGCGGTCACGGGCTGGGTCAGCGAGGCGGGGTTCTCTTCGATCTTCAGCGCCGATTCCGTCGGGGTCCCCGCACCGGCGACGACCTGGAAGTCGACGCCGTTGGAGGGGTAGCCGGAGATCGCCGCGTGGCCCGCGACTGCGTTGCTGATCAGCTGCGGATTGGCACCCAGCGAGGCGACCCAGGCGCGGATCTGCGAGCTCTTGGAGAAGCCGGCCGGGTAGCCCGGCGCGATCACCTGCAGCCAGGGGCCGAATTCGTCGGCGGGATAGAGCCAGAACAGGCCCTGCATGTTCTGTGCGGCCAGATGCAGGTCGTTGGCTGTCGGGTTCCCGCCGAACCCTTCGGTTTCTTCGGCGACCGTGGATTTCACGAACAGGTCGAGGCCCAGGGTTTCGGTGGCGACTTCGTTCGATTTCCCGGTCAGCAGCGCGACGTGGGACTTGACCGCGCCCCAGTAGGGCGTACCGAGCGTCACGGCGCGCTCGACCTTTTCGGCATTCGTGGGTTCGGAGATGAAGGACTGCAGCACCAGCCCGCCCATCGAGTGCCCGACGAGGACCACCCGCTTGGCGTGGGTCTTCTTGAGTATTTCGTCGACGAGCACCCCGAGGGCTTCCTTTGCGATCAGGGGAGACTTGCGCCAGTCATAGGGCAGGGCATAGACATGCCCGGGGGCGATCTTGTTCAGGTAGCCGAGGACTCCACCGTAGATGTCGGCTACGCCCGCCTTCTTGACGACCCCGTCTTCGCCTTTCCCGGGAGCGGCCGTGGCGGCGCATGATCCCGGAGCGCCCGAGTTGGTGGATCCATCGCTCTCGAGCTGAAGGTCCGCAAAATCCGGGTTGGGCAGGTTGGTCCACATTTCCCCGGTGTTGCAGAAGATCCGCGAACCGAGGAACCCCGGGATGAAGATGATCGGACAGCCCGATGCCTCTTTCCCTTTTACGAGCCGGGGCGTCGCCGAGCATTCGGTGTAGACGAAGTTCGCCCGCACCGTTTCGGATTCCCCAACGTGCTTGAGCTTGCAGGTGTCTTCCTTGGCGGTCCCGTCACATTCGGGTGTTGCCGCGGCGGTCGGGGCCTTGCGCACCGCCAGCGTCCCGCCATTCTGGTCGGGCGGATCGCCCGCGGCCGTCACGCTGTAGTTCCCCGGAGCGACTTCGAAGGTGTAGTTCCCGTGCGAGTCAGAGGTCGTGCTCTGTTCGACCTTGGCTTCCGGTTCTTTGTCGCTCGAACCGGTCAACGTCAGCTTGACCCCGGCTGTGAGGTTGTCTTCCTGCGTCTCGACGACGCCTTTGACCTTCGTGCCGGCGGGCGCGATTTCGAAGTCGGTCAACCCGGCGATCGTCCCGTCGATCCCCCCAGCGGTGGCCTCGACGCGCAGGCCGATTTCCTTGCCGGCATATGCGCTCAGCCCGACGGAGCCTTTTTCAGGTGTGGCGCCGGAACATTCGCCCTCTCCCGATTCCAGGGAGACGGGGACGAACTGGGACAGGGGTTTCGGGGTGCCTTCGACGACGGCGCTGATTGTCACGTTGACAGGGTCGAGATTGCCCCAGGCGAGGAATGTCAGAGAGCCCGGTTCGGCGGGAACCTTGATCAGTTGTTCGACGTATCCGTCGGCCCCCCCGGGCACGTCCATCTGAACGTGTGACTTCCCGGCCAGAGACGGGGCGCAGTTGGTCCCGATCTCGCTCGTGATGTGGGGGAAGCCCGAGAAGCTTCCTTCGGACAGGACGCCGGTCGACCAATTGGCGAGCCCGCTGGAGAAGTCGCCGTTCTTGATGGGGTTTTCGTCCGCCGACGCGGGAGCCGCGAGGAGGCACGCGAGTAGCAGTGCCGCGAGCGCGCACCCGTGGAATCGCCTTCGTGATCTACGCTGGATCGTCCTCATCTGTTCCCCTCCCCGCATCCGGCGGCAGCCTGGTCCTTGGCATTGGCTCGGGAAGGTACAGAACGCTCAACGGGGAGGTGGTGCTCGTCTCGTGTTTCTACGTACGTTCGACGTACTTTCGGGCGAAGCCGGCGACGGGCGAGGATACTGGTGGGGTGATGGCTGAGGAGTCAGTGACCCGGTAGGCCATGTCGGCGAACCTGGACCTTGTGCGGGCGATCTTCGCCGAATGGGAACGGGGCGAGTTCCCTGCAATGCCGCCGTGGGCAGATCCAGAAATTGAGTTCGTCATCCCCGACGGTCCCGAGCCGAGCACCCGCGTGGGGACTGCCGCGGCCCCGGGCATAGAAGCCTTCCTCGAGCTCTGGGAGACACTTCGTTTCGACGCGGAGGAATACCGCGAGCTCGATGACGGGTCCGTCCTTGTCATGAGCCGGATGAGGGGCCGCGGGGCAGGCAGCGGCGTGGAGGTCGACCAGAGCAGGGCGAGTGTGTTCCACCTCCGAAACTCCAAGGTCACCCGGCTGGCGCTCTATTGGGATCGCGAGCGTGCCCTCAGCGACCTCGGCCTGGAGGCGTAGGCGATGTCGCAGGAGAACCCGGAGATAGTCCGCGGGATTTCCGGGAGTTACGGCAGTGCTGCCGAACCCCACCATCGTCGAGTCGACGGACTCTCATTCCGGGGTCGGCGGTCTTGACTCGATTGCGATCTCACTGCTCGGCGGTCCGATAGAACGCCCCGGATACCCATGTACCACGCATCAACAGGCTTGAGCGAGCCATCCCCGTGATCCGAAGATCTGTTTCCACGGGACGCATCAGAGCGAGGATGGGGCCGTCGAGTGGCATGGTCCTAGACGCTGCGTCGGGCCGACCCGCGTCGGACATGCGCCGTAAGTCCCTCGGCGCGCGCATCCGTTGACGCTGACTTGGTTTCTGAGGACCCGCAGCTTGGCGCACTGGTCTCGCCGGCTGCCGTGACGAGTGCTGATCTGATGAAACGGGCATGGTTCGTACCTCCGCTGCCGCTTGGAGCAGGCCCGACGTGAAGGAGCGCTGCAAGTTGGTCGAGATGAGAACTCGCTAGAGGCGCACTGCGCGGCGGAGCAGGGGCCCGCCGCGCAGCACGATGGGAGCGTTAGCCGGTGATGAAGCCGGTGCCTTTGACGGCGGCGAGCACCTTCGCTGCGGTCAGAGGCGTGTCGAACGGCCCGTTCGGAGCGATTTCTTTGCCCGTAGGGTCGTTCAGCAAGCCGATCACGCTTGCATGACGTGCCTCGATCGTGAGGATCGACAGGGCGGCCTTGATGTAGGCCGGTTCTTTGATGTTGAGCGCCTGGCCCGAATAGGCGTGTACGCCCGTGTTCTCAAGCACCTGCGCTGTTGCCATGAACATCGCGGCGTTCGTGTTGGTGCCTTTGAAGTCGAACTTCGGCGACTTGACGGCTTTGCGTCCGAGAGCCTTCTTGAGGAACGCGACGTGCTTATTCTCGTCTTCGGTCACTATCTTCAGGAACGCGGCGGCCTGGGAGCTCAGCGGCAGGTTCGCTGCCGTGGCGCCGTTGTAGAACGCGGCCTCGAGGTACTCGAGGGTGAGGGCATAGTTGAGTATCCCGATGTCGCCCTTGCCGAAGGCGGCCGGAGGACGGCCATGACCGTGTGCGTTGCCGGAGGCGAAAGCGCTCGGCGCAAGCGCAGACAGGACCGCGCCACCGCTCATCGCGCCAACGCCGGCGACGCCGGCCTTCTTTAGAAAGCTCAGCCGTGTATCGCCGGCGACTGCGTCGGCGTTTTCACGGATCGCGCCGTCGACATCGACATCGTCGAGATTGATTCGGTAGGTCATAAGTTGCCTCTCGTCCGTAGCGGCCACCGAGAGAGACCCCCTCGATCGTTACCGTTCCCTGGCGGTACGTGACGTCGCCCGTCTCCGGATCAGTCGCCTGACGCGAGACGCATCGATGAGATCGATGGGCGCGACCAGTGCGCCGATGGTTTTCTTCGGCCGACGAGGCGCAGCGTGGCTCTCGCGCCGAGCCTGCGGGCCCCCCACGGGGTCGCCGACGAGGAGTGCTAGTGTCGTTCGTGGAGGGCATCACTGTGGTCGGCCCGTTACGTCCGGCTGGCACCACGACCTGACTTCCGGCATCTGCTTTACGCGAGCCGCAAGGAGGTCTTATGCCCCAGGTATCGACAGCTCCAATCCCACCGTCAGTCCTATGCGGGGGACCGCCGCCGTTCGTTTGCACGTTGGCCATCGGAGAGACCCGCGCTGCATGGATTCACCTGGCCGGAGAGGTCGACCTGCTGACATCGCCGCGGCTGGAAAGCACCCTGCGGGAGGCCCAGCTGGACGCCAGTCTGGTCGTACTCGACGCCCGCGAGGTCACCTTTATCGACAGCTCCGGCGTCCACGTAATCCTCGACGCCAGCGAAACCTGCGAGAGGGGCGGAGCACGCCTGATGCTCGTCCCGAGCGCCGCCGTCGAGCGGCTACTCGGCCTCGCTGGTCTACGTGACCGAATAACGACCTTCGACCTATCCGCAAACGAGCCGGCCTTTGCGCTGCGTCTCGTCTAGGCCGGCGGACGATGAAGCACCCTGCCTTAACCCGAGCACCCAAGCCTGGAATCTCGAACCTGGGACGGCATGACAGTGGCCGTTCTGGAGAGCGCGGAAGTGGCTCCTACTCCCGCACGCAGGCGTGGCCGCATCAACCCCCGGTGCGGCCACGCCAACCTTCCGTCGATCAGCCCCGAGGGAGGTGAACATGCTCACGATTCTTCTCATCATCGTCCTGATCCTGCTGCTGACAGGCGGCGGGCTGAGCTTCAGACGCCGCGGACGCCGCCTTTAGCGCCAGAGCGTCAAAGAACCAGGCGCCTCTCCAGCCGGAGAGATTCGCGTCATCCGTCACGAGCGTTTAACGCCTACTGACTAAGAAATTGGAGACACAGTGAGTACAGGAACGATCATCGCAATCGCCATTGGCGCCGTCGTGGTGCTGCTACTTCTCATCTTTATCGCCCGCGCTGGGAGGCGTAGGCGCGACGAGCGCCACCGTCAACAGGCGGGCGAGCTTCGCCAGGAGGCCAGAGGCCGCTCGATCCAAGCCGAAAGTGCACGCGCCTCGGCCGACGAACAGGCCGCCCAAGCCAAGCGCGCGCAGGCCGAATCTGACGAACGCGCCGCTCAGGCCCGGCAGGGCCATGCCGCCGCAGAGCGCCAGGCGGTTGAGGCCGAGCATCTGACCGAGGCCGCCCGCGATCAACACGCACAGGCCCGCGCGATCGACCCAGACGCGAGCGACAGCGGCCAAGACGAGGCACTCGCGATCAATCAACACTCTGAGCGGCCGCTGCGCGTTGAATAGGAGCGTAACCGCGTGGGCACCCCAGACAACGAGGATGGTCGCGAACGTCCCATCGCGAACGCGGAGGTCATGACCGGGCCAGAGGAACGAACTCTCACAGGCGCCATATCGGCGGCGGTCGTTGACCTCTACGCCAGGGCCTACGGCCATGAACGCACCACTGCGACGACTTACCTGAACGACAACATCGTTGTCTGCGTCCTCGAGAGCATCCTCACGAGCGCAGAGGACGCCCTCATCGCCAGTGGCTCTGCCGGCGACGTCATCGACGGCCGGGTCAGCTTCCAGACCAACGCCGAGGATGAGTTCACATCCGCGGTCGAACGGCTGACCCAGCGCAGAGTCACAGCGTTTCTAAGTGCCAACCAAACCACGCCTGGCGTGGCCTGCGAGCTGTTCTTCCTCGACTCCGCTCCACCAGCTCTTCTCGACCTATGACCGCGACGCTCGAAAGACCAGACGCACTCGACGCTTCTCGGAGCGATGGCCGGCTACTCACTCAAATGGAAGCCGGCAGCACTGATGCTTTTGAGGAGCTCTACGACCGCTACAACGCCCGCGCCTATGCGGTCGCACGGTCCGTCTGCCGTGACGACGGTCGCGCGGCGGAAGCGGTACAGGATGCGTTCATAGCGATCTGGCGCAACCCGGGCGCGTACCGGGCGGGGCGCGGCGCCGTGTCTGCCTGGCTGTTGGGTATCGCTCGGTACAGAGCCATCGACGCCGTTCGTGGCAACGCACGACACGCCAGCAGGCGGGCCGACGAGGACAAGCTCGAATTCCGCGAGCTACACCACGACATGACCGACCGCCTGGTTGACCGCGACGACGCGGCTCGCCTCAACGAGCAGTTGCAGAGACTCCCCGAGGGCCAGCAGGAGGTGATCGCGCTCGCGTTCTACGGGCAGCTCACCCACAGCGAGATTGCGGCACATCTCCGCCTGCCTGCGGGCACCGTAAAGGGGCGAATGCGCCTCGGTCTCCAGAAGCTCCGCACCGGCATCGACCAGACCGCGACGATCGGATATTGGCGCGCTGCACTCACGCGAGCCCTCTACGACGGGGACGCTGATCAAGCGGGCCGTGTCGTGATGGACGCGACTGACCACATGCCTGTGACGAGCATGTTGGACGACGTCCTGGCTCCAGCGCTCTGCTCAATTGGAACCCTCTGGCAGCACAGAGAATTAACCGTCGCCGACGAGCACATCGCGACCGCCATCTGCCATCGACTGCTCGCACAGCTCTCGACCAATTTGCAGATCGCTCCAGCGAAAACCCG
>Ga0265327_10003343_pt1 | contig 15477 bp, 9 predicted proteins | sample 41621metaG_FD_202089 | JGI IMG/M metagenome (GOLD analysis project Ga0265327, IMG submission 202089) | Rhizosphere microbial communities from Carex aquatilis grown in University of Washington, Seatle, WA, United States - 4-16-21 metaG | ecosystem: Host-associated > Plants > Roots > Rhizosphere >... | reverse complement strand
CGGAATACTTCTGTCACAACTATCCGAGCGACACGATCATTGGTCGGCCAGAATGGCACGCGCCAAAGATATTCCGAGCGGCAATTTACGCGATCAATGATGCGGCGAAACGCAACGCCGCGCCGCCTGCCCGCGAGTGTGCGCTGACACAGGCAGCGAATGACGTGCTGTCGGAGCGTGCGCGGCAGATCGCGGTCGAGGGTTGGACGCCGCAGCATGACGATGAGCATACGTTGTGTCAGTTGGCTGTTGCTGCATCGTGCTACGCACAACACGCAGCGGGATACCACATCCCGAACTTGTGGCCGTGGGACAGGGGATGGTGGAAGCCGGATTCGCCGCGACGCAATCTGGTCAAAGCTGGCGCGCTGATTCTTGCCGAGATTGAGCGATTGGACCGCGCCGGTCTTGCCGCCGGGGCAGCGCCCGAACGCCCGCACGCTATCGAGATTGACGTATACGGTGGGCCCGAGGCAGCGCCCGCGCAGGAGCCGGGCCGCACATGGATATGCCAGATTTGCGGTAAGCCATTTGTCGGTAAAGAGCCGCACGTTAATTGCGCTCACGCCAAGCCCGCAGCCGAGCCGTGTAATACCGATGGCTGCACATTATCGTTAGGTCATGCCTTGCCGCACCAATGGGGCAAGCCCGCAGCCGAGCCTGCCCATTGGAGCTTGATTCCGGATAGTGATTGGTTTTGAATCGTGTCCGCGTTGTGAGCCTACCGGCTGCCAAAATGGCGAGTGCGGACACCTTAGTTATTGCGCCGTCCACAACGAACCGGCATATCCGGCGGGGCCGTGCAGTTGCGGATACGACGAAGCGAAAGCCAAGTTTGAAGCAATCATCGCCGCCGAAGGAGGATTAGCATGACCGACGCGCGCAAAGGAGCGTAGAAATGAGCAAACAAACACGCGAAGAATATGTAACTTGGTGCAAGAAGCGGGCGCTCGAATACTGCGACATTGGCAAGCCTTTGGACGCGATAAAGTCGATGCTGTCGGACATGAACAAGCGCGACGACACGCGCAGCCCGGCGGTCGAGCAAATGACAATGGGCCTGTTGATGATCGGACAACTGCGCACCGTTGCCGAGGCTCGCAAGCACATCGAGGGCTTCCGATGACCGACGCGCGCAAGGTGCCGAGGGAGCCGACGCAGAAGATGCGGCGCAAAGGGTTGGAGTGTTACGAAGAATATATGTCCGCAGAATTTCGTGAGTCGTGCTGCGTTGATATATTCCAAGCAATGTACGACGCCGCGCCGCCTGCCCGCGAGTGTGCGCCGCCTTTTGACAAGACGTGGTTAATCGCTGCGCTGAACGTGCATCGCCATCTTGGCGTGCCGCCGCGAGATTCAGACTTCATGCTATGGAAGCGTGAAAACGACAAGTGGCTTGGTGAGGCTGTCGCGGCTTTGCGCGAATACGCCGGTCTTGCTGCCGGGGCAGCGCCCGAACGCCCGCACGCTATCGAGATTGACGTATACGGTGGGCCCGAGGAAGCGCCCGCAGCCGAGCCGTGCTACTACTGTGGCCGCGTACACAGCGAAGCCGATCCGTATTGCGTCAAGCCCGCAGCCGAGCCTGCGCCCGACGAGTATATGTGCCCGAACTGTGTCACGCCGTGGAAGTGCAACGGGCCACACATTGATCGCACGTTGCTGCGGGAGGATCAGGAACGAGAGGACGCCAAATGATCACGAAAAAAGAGGCAGACGAGATGCAACGCAAAATCGTTGCTGACATGCAGGCCGCGGCCGAGCCCGCACCCGGGATAGTCAAGATAGCAGTTGGACCGTGCGGCGGCCCTGTTGAGCCTGCGCCCGATCAATCCGCAGCACGCAGCCGAGTCGCCGTCGGCTCAGACGCCGTTTCTACTGCTGCATCTTCGCAAGAGGGTGTAGGGCGTTCCGGTTGCGAGGCTGCGGACCCCGTTGATGCGCTTTGCGCGAGGCTGCGCGCCGCGTTTGAGGCGCACGCCGATGCCTGTGCTTACGATGATGATGAGCCGCGCGTGGATTGCGAAACTGCCGAATGCTGCTATGTAGCCGACCGCGCTCTGCGCACGCTGCAACAGGAGCGGGATGCGTTAAAGAACGAACGCATGATTGCTCGCGCGAACCTGTTCAGGATGCGTGACGAGCGCGACAAGCTCGCCGAGCGGTGCGTGGAACTGGAGTCGTGCTATCGCGTATGGATGGAGCGCAAGAAAGGGTGGGAGCAACGTGCCGAGAAGGCCGAGGCGGCGCTCGCGGCGGCGAGTGCGGCAGGAGAAAAACTGTTATCGGCAATCAATCTCTTGCACGACGCCGTTAAGGGTGACGATTCCATTATCTCGGGGGCGAGTGACGCGGCCGACGTTATCAATGACGCTATTAGCGCGTGGATACAAGTGAGCGCCCGCGCCGCACTGGAGCCGAAGCCATGACCGACGCGCGCAATGTGCCGAGGGAGCGTGTGGAGCAATTCATAGAGGAAATCCACGCGGCGGAAGGTGACTACGGTATTGGCTTGGCAATAACAGCGATGGAGGCTTACATGGACGCCGCGCCGCCTGCCCGCGAGTGTGCAATATGCCACAGCATCGTTGACGCATACGACGCCCGCAGCGAACTGTTCACCAACGACGCTGACTGCGCGGGGAATCTCGCGGACAAAGCCCGCGCCGGTCTTGCCGCCGGGGCAGCGCCCGCAGCCGAGCCGTGCTACTACTGTGGCCGCGTACACAGCGAAGCCGATCCGTATTGCGTCAAGCCCGCAGCCGAGCCTGCGCCCGATCAATCCGCAGCTATGAGGCCGCGCGAACAGGAGATTTCTCAGCGCATGGATACCGGATACGCGCAGGTTGCGGACCCCGTTGATGCGCTTTGCGCGCTGCTAGAAGAAGATGCGCGGGAAGAAACGCAACGCGGCAACCGCATAACGGCGCAGTACGAGCGCGAAGCCGCCGCCGCGCTGCGCACGCTGCAACAGGAGCGGGATCATCACAAGAAAATGCGTGAACTCGGCTGGTCGTGGCTGTCGTGCCCAATGTGCGGAGAGGAACTATCCGGGGAATACAAAGAGCGCGGCGAATTGCGGGCCGAGCGTGACAAGCTGCAAGAGCGGGTCGCGGAGTTGGAGCTGGACAAATCTGGCCTAGCGCGCACTAGCGTGAACCTGTTGCAATCGCTTGCCAAGGCCGAGGCGGCGCTCGCTGCCGAGGTACAGAACGCCAACGGACTGTTCGCAGAGTGTAACGAACTCCGGGCGGCGCTTGCGGCGGCGAATGCGAAACTTGCAGCAATGTTCGGCGTGTGCCGCAAGGGCTTCGTGCGTATCGAGTTTGCGACCATCGAAGGCGAGCAACAGTACGCGCTAACCAAGTATCTCGAAACGTCGCTATTGCCTAAAGCGGGCGCGCATCTGTGCAAACGCATGATCTCAGAATTCCGCGCCGTACTGGAGCCGAAGCATGACTGAGATCGAGGACGGAATCCCGATCCCGGGCGGCAACAAGCCGGAGCGGTGGCAGATGGACAAGCTGCGGGTCGGCGAGTCGATCTGGGTGGCGAAGCTGAACGAGCGTACCGCCGCGTGCAATGCCGCGCGCCGGCAGGGCGTCAAGTACGTGGCGCGCGCCGCCGTGAAGGATGGCGTGCCGGGGCACAGGATCTGGCGCGTCGCCGAGAGGCCAGTACGCAAGCCGAAGCCCAAGGACAATCCGAACAGACTGGGGGGGTTCTAATGAGGTGCGCGCGCTGCCGGCGTGAGCTGGCGAACGGCACGAGTATCACGAGGGGAATGGGCCCGACATGCGCGGCCAAGGCTGGCCGTCGGGCAGAGATGGGTGGCGAGCTCTGGGATGAGCAGCCGGTGCTGGAGGGGGTTGGAATGCTGGAGGAGGTGGGGCTCGTGTGCCGTCGACTGGCCGATGGCCGGCTGGCCTGCAACATCCCGCGGGTCATCACGCATCACGCGCCCACGCACCACGCGGCGCCGGGGTTCGAGTGCGGGGGCGGCGGGGCCGGTTGTGCAGAGCTCGCGCTCAACATCGCGCACTTCCTGCTGCCGCCGACCGGCACGCACATGGACCGCGTGTACGATGGAGTCGTGGTCAGCAACGACGCGGTGCGGCTGCATCAGGAAATAAAGTGGCGCTTCATCGCGACGATGCCGGAGGCCGGCGGTCGCATTCCCATCGAGGATCTGCGAGAATGGATTGCACTCAAGCTCACCGATCAGGTGGCAGCATGAGCCGGCGCAGAAGAAACTATCGAACGGTCTGCAAGGAGGTAGAGGTTGAGGTCAGCCTCGGCGACTTCGACGACGACGACATCCTCGAAGAAGCGCAGGAGCGCGGTGTCGGCGTGCCGTTCGAGATGAAGGCCAAGGTAGAGCGACTGTACTACGCGACGCGCGGGGGTGACCCGCTGACGCCAGAGCTGCAATCTCAGGTGCGCGAGCTCCTGCAAGATCTCTACGGGCGAGCTGCCTGATGGGCCGGCGCACGCGGGGCGCCATCCGCTACTGGGGTGGCGCCCTCATCGTGATCTCGGTCGTCTGGGCCGTCGTGGACTTCGCGCGCTTCGTCTGGCGCCAGATCAGCGGGTAGCGCTACTGGTTCTGGATCCGGTCCCGGTTGTTCTCGACCATCTCGGTGATGTGCTTGCGCTGCTGCGCGAGCTGATCGAGGGCCTCGCGCTTCTGGTCGGGCGTCATGTTCTCCGACATCTGGATGAAGCGCTGACGCGCGCCAAGTAGCCCGAGCTCGTGCTGCGCCGCCTGATACATGGGGTGCAGCACGATGTCGGCCTTGCGCTCTTGGAACGTCTCGCGCGCCTTCTCGGGCTGGCCCAGCTTGAGCTGCGACTGCATGTCGCCGAAGCTCTGCTGAACCTGCTTCAGGTGGTCGTAGAATTGCTCGACGAACCGGCTCTGGTTCTGCGGGAGCTCCTTCGCGAAGTCGCCGACGAGGAAGTAGTCGTCGATCTTCTTCGTCGCCTTGGCCGGCGCGCCAACGATCGGACGCGCCAGCAGGTCTGACGTCGCGACCGCATGCGATCCCACCCAGCCGAGGTAGGCATTCACGAGAAAGTCGATCTGCTCGGGCGAGAGCGTGCCCTTGTCCGCGGTCGCGCGCGGCAGGAATGACAGGGCCGCGGCGTTCGCATTGCTGAGACCGCGCGCCAGCATCGTCGTGTTGCCGGAGAAGCGCTCGGTCGGGCTCAGGTTCTCGTCGCGCGCATTCTCGATCGCGCGCCCCGTGAAGACGTCCTTGTTCGCCCAGAGTTCGAGCATCGGGAACACGCCCTGCGGCACCGGGTTCAGGTTGAGCTGCGAGCCGACGATCGGGATCAGCCGGTTCGCGAAGCGCTCGCGCTCGCTCGGGCTGAAGCCTGACATCGCGGTCTCCAGCGCGCGGTCGACAACCGTCGCCAGCGCCCCGACCTCGAACGGCTTCGGGATCCGGTACATGGTCTTGCCGACCTTGAACAGCCAGTTATTGTCGCGGTCGAATTCCTCCGCGCCTTGGATGTCCTTGTCGTCCCGGTTGTAGAGCGAGAGCGCGATCGTCGCGAGCGTGATGCCGCCGATGACGCCGGCGAACCGCTTCGGATCTTCTGCCGCCCCGCGGCCGAGCTTGTAGATGCCCTGCATGCGCGCGTTCATAAACGGCACGACCTGCGTCAGCATCCGAACCGCGGGCCACGTACCGTGGAGTCCGAAGTCCATGACGTCGCGCGCCGCGTACGCTGCCTCGAAGTGCGCTTCGTCCGGCGACTTGCCGGCCTTGATCATCGCCTCGTACTGCTGGCGGTAGATGTTGGCGCGCGTGATCGAGTCCGAGCGCTCGCCCGTTTCCTTCCACCAGTCGAACGCGTGACCGAACATCGCGCTGACCTTTCCCGGCGTGTCGAGGATCGTCGACTGATCGACGCCTTGCGCGACGAGGCGCTTCAGGTAGGCCGCGCGATCGTAGTCGAGCTGCTGCCCCATCCGCATGAACGCGCCGCCCGCTTCCATGTTGCCGTAGGCCGGGTTGTTCTTGTCGCTGTACTTGAAGCCGTCGAGCCAGTTCTTCACGAAGTTGTACGTCGTGGGGTTCGCGGCGAGCGCGGTGATCTGCTCGCGCAGCGTATGGCGCAGACGGAAGACCGGCGACCACGTCGTGCCCACCGTGAGCGCGTGCTTCATCTGCGACAGCGCCTTCATCACGGGGCCCTTGAACGGCGTCTGCTCCAGCGAGCTCACGGCGTCGAGGACGAGCGGGTCGTCGACCACGTAGTGAACCTTCTTGCCGTCCTTCAGCACGAACACGGCGCCCTTCGGGGCCTCGTGCTCCTTGACGACATGCGCGATCCCCAGCTTCTCGGCCTCGCCGAGCGTGCGAACCGCGGCCGCGTTCTTCATGGACGCCGACAACAGGTGGCCCCAGTTCTGGACCGTGTTCGCCAGCAGGTCGTGCAGCACGCCTTCGCCGCCCTTCAGCTTCTTGAACGCGTACTGGTTCACCATGCCCGAGAGATTGCCGGCAGTCACGGCCTGCCCGCCCTCCTCCTGCTCGCGGAAGAACGGCACGTAGAACTGGTGCTCCCAGAGCGCGCGCTTCTCGCCGTCGATGATGCCCGCCTTCTCGGCGATGTCGAGGATCGACTTCGAGAACGCGTTGTAGTCGCGCAAGACCTTGGCGTACGTCATGGTCCGCGACTCGCCGGTCGCAAGGTTGCCGCTGTTCAGGCCCTTCAGCGTGGCAATGTCGGCGTCACCGAACAGGTGCTCGCGATCCTCGGCAGCCAGACGCTCGGCGCGATTGCCGGCGACCCACGCGAAGAACCGATCGGTCTCGCCTTGCAGCGGCTTCAGGACATCCAGCAGAGACTGCGTGCCCTTCTTGATCTGGAGCGCACCAGCGCTGTTCAGTTCGAGCTGGCCCTTGTCGAGCGAGGCTGCGAGTGCGCTGTCGCTGGAGCTCGCCATCCGCAGGAGCTTGTACGGGTAGGCGCCGATCTTCTCCAGCACCGGGCGGAACTGATCGACCGTGCCTTGGATGATCTTGAGCCCCATCTGATCCTTGAGCTCGCGCCAGCGCTGCTTCAACGGCGCCTTCGTGACGAAGACCCCGGCCTTGCGGAGCGTCTCCTGCGTCTCCGGCGAGAGGTCGCGCATCCACGGCGGCATGTTCTTGGCCGAGATCGGCTCCGCCTGCTTCGTCGGCTTCGGCTCTTCGACGTTGCCCTTGTCGTCGAAGCGCGCTTCCGCGTCACCGACGTGCGCGAACATCGCCTGCGGCTTACGGCCGCCTTCCTTGGGGACATCGAAGCCGGGCTGCGTCGTGAGTTCGGTCTCCGGGTGCTTCGCCCCATACGTGTCGATCCAACCCTGCGCCTGACCGTGCGAGCTGAAATGCGGGCCGATCCACCCGCCGTCACCGTCGGTGACGATCCACCGAGGACGCGAGCCGAAGGTGTTGGTCTGCTCGATCGTCATCTTCTGCGGATTCTTGTCGGCCGTGTCGAGCTTGACCTCGCCGACGCGATCGCCACCGAGCTTCTTCAGGACATCGTTCGCGACGTTCGGGACGATCTTGTCGTAGAAGGCCTTCATGCCTTCGCCGCCAACCTTGAGGTCGAGGCCGCGGTAGACCTTGACGGAGTTCTTGCGCCCGGCTTGGAACTGCGTTTCCTCGGCGATGCGCTTCGCCAAGTCTTTGCCGACGTAATCCTCGACCTTTTCGACGGGCACCTCGCCCTCGAATATCGACTTCAATCCGTTCTTGGCGGTGACGTCGAGCCAGACGTTGCCGTTGTCCAGTTTCTTCGCGGTGACGGTGTCGACCCGCTTGCTCAAGTCGTACCGCTCCGCCTGCTGATCTCCGTTCGTCCACGCAATGCGATCGAATCCGTTGTCGGCCGCGTAGCGGATCATCCGCTTGAGCGCGAGCGCGGTCCATGCTTCGGTCTTGCCAACGAATGGCGCGGCCGGGACGCCCGAACTGCGCGAGATCTCGCGATCGATGCCCTCTTTTTCACTGGCGAGGGCGTGCCACAGCCTCTCGTCGCGCATCACATTCGTCTTGGGATCGCGATCCTTCGCCAGATCGGCCATCTCTTTTTCGATCGCGGCCTTGCGCTGTGTCAGGACGGTCGTGTCTCCGGCGAACCCCTGCTTCCGCCCCTTCTGCGCCCAGTCGGATTGCAGCTCTTCGAGGAACAGCACCTTCTTGCCGTCGGCATCCGTGCGTTCGTTGAAGCGTACGTGCGCGAGGATGTTCGGTTCGCCGAAGTGCGAGGAGCGGAATTGTGGCGTGTCAAGACGCGCCTTGGCCTGCGCTTCCGTGTCTCCGTAGGCCGAGCTGTTTCGATCACGGGCCATCCACCCGCCGCCCTGCTCGGCCGTTCTATGTTCTGTGTGAACAGACGGCAGCGTCAGCAGAAGCTCCCGGTAGTTCTTTCCGCCCGGGAGTTGCCACGAGTGGAACTTCGTGCTCGATTCATTGTACGTGCTCTTGTCGTCAGTATCGACGGCGAACGGACGGCCGCCGCGGCGAGCGACCTCGGCCTCTGCCCCAGCCTCGGTGTCGAACGCGCCAACGACAGCGCCCGTACCCTCGTTGTAGACCTCGTACTTTCTGGCTGCCTTGCTGTCTGCGCCCCCGAGCATCTTCTCCTCGACGCGCGCGCCGTTCTGGTCGAGGAAGCTCTGGACGTCCTCGCGAGAGACCTTGCGGAACTTCGCGTCCGGGGCATCGGCAGCGAGCGCGAGCCAGTCCTTGATGCCCGAGGCCTCGATCTCCGCGCCCTTGACGGTCCCGTCCTTGGCGCGCGAGTCGAGCCAGTTCGAGAGCATCCGCGCGTCGATCTCACCGGCCTTCGAGAACGGGGCCTTCTCGTCGATGCCCTTGCGGAGCGGCGAGTACCAGAGCGGCTCGTCTTCGGAGCGGTGCTCCATCGCCATCGGCTTGCGGATCTCGCGCGGCTCGGCCTCGGCGGCATCGCCCAGAGCTTCGAGCTCGGGCACGTTCTCGGCGCCGGCGCGGTTCAGCTCTTTGTTGGCGTCGTCGAATCGCTTGTCGCCGGCCTTGGCTTCTGCTGCGAACTTGCGGTCGGCGATGAGGTCGTCGAGGCGTTGGGCGATGCGCCGGATTGCAGGCGTTTCAATAACCGGGCCTGCTTCCCGAGTAACTCCTCGCTCGGCTGCGCTGATGCGGCTTGCAGCGACAGCGTCTCCATCAGACGCTTGCGCCTCTCCGCGGGTGAGATCGTGGAATCGCTTGGTGTCGAAGTATTGCCCGAGAGTGGGGGTTTCGGCGATGAGCTCATGGGTGAGTGCTCCGTCCCTGATCAGTTGCAGCGCCGACCGAGTTTCTCCCTCGGCGGTCGCCATGTTGTAGAGTGTACGCCAGAACGACCACGACGTCTCCTGCACTTCGGCCGGGCTCCACGGCTCGCCCATCGCCTTCGTCAGCGCCTTGGCGGCCTCGCGATACCTGACGGACGTTGCAATGTAGCCCTCGCCCTTGATCCCGAACTTCTTGCTGAGATCGGTCTCGGGCGGCTTGACCGGGACGCCGGCCAGCAGATCCTCGGTGATGCCGGAGAACGCGGCGTTGTGGCGATCGTTCGTGACCTCGGTGAGGTTGCCGATCAGGTTCTGTCGGAAGCTCTCAACCTTCGGGCCGGAGAGCTGGACGTCGCCCGTCTCGTGACGCAGCGCGCGGATCGCGTTGAACTTGTAGGCGTCCATGATCTCGGCGCCGGCCTTCTTGCCGTCCGGCGTGATCATGTTGTCGTTCAGGATCTTGACGATCGCCTTGGCGTCGGTCGGACGCCCCTTGCGGTTCCACTCGGCCCAGACCTGCGCGGCGTTGTAGAAGTTCGTCGGGACGTCCGTCTGCGGCGAGAGCGCGGCCATCAGCGCAGCGAAGCGCGGGTAGTCGCGGCCGTACATGGCCTCGCCTGCGATGCGCGACCTCTCGTACCAGCGGCGCGCGGCCCGGCCCGCGAGCGCGGCATGAATGTAGTCGGCGGCCTTGGGCAGCAGATCGAAGATCGCGGCGAAGCGCTGCGCGCGCTTGAGCGCGACACGCGGCACGCCGTTCTTCAGTACCGCACGCTCGGCCGGCGTCAGCGCCGTGCCGGCTGCGCTCGTGATCGTCTCGTCGGCCTTGCGCGAGATCAGCGCGTTCTCGCCTTCCTTCGTGTGGCCGAGGAAGAACTTTTTGTTGAACGGTTTCCACGCCTCGGCGCCCGGGCCGTAGAGCTCGCCGGCGTCGCCGACCTTCTGTGCGATCGCTTCCTGCTTGAGCTCGACCGCGACCTTGTGCGCTTCCTCGGGCGTGAGCGCGCGATCGAGCGTTGCAACCAGCGTCTGCTCGGTCTTCGACTTGCGGATCTCGTCGACCTTGATCTTGACGCCAGCGCGCTTCAGCGCGTCGAGCGCTTCCTTGCGCGTGATGCCCTTGCCGTCGTTGGTGTCGAGTCCGATGTTGACCGTCGCGTCGCCGGCCTTGGGCTCGGTGTCGCGCCGCTCCATCGCTTCCGGCTTGCGCGGCTCGTACGTGTCCTCGTGGAATTGCTTGGGCAGCAGGCCGGACTTCTGCGCGGCATACTCCGTGGTCTCCTGCGATGCCGTGCGATTCTTCTCGCCGTGCGGACCCCAGTTGACCCAGTTGTTCTGGCCGCGCGTCTCCGACGTCATGGCCGCGCGCGCCTCGGGCGAGAACATCGCGCTATGAATGCGCCACGCGTTCTCTTCGCCGTCGTGACGGAAGCCCACGCCCTCTTCGATGTGGCCGAAGAAATCGTGGACGGCGCGGAACACATCGTTCGCGAGCAGCGTCTTGTCGCCGACCTTGATGTCCGTCGGGGCGAGCAGCGGGTTGTCGGACGCGTCGAAGGTCTTCGTTGCCTCGGGGCCGCCGAATCCCTCGTCGGTCGAGTAGACCCACATGTGGTTGTTGTCGCGCACGTCCTTGAAGACGTCGTGCGGCAGCTTGTACGGGTACGGGTGCTCTGCGTCCGTGAATGAGACCTTGAGCCCCGTCTTCATCATGGCGTGCCACTGCGCGACCGTCTCGTCGATCATCGCCTTGTACGCGCGCTTGACCTCCGGCGATTGCGGGGCGTGATCCATCTTGTCGTACGCGTCGGCGACCTTCTTGCCGAACGCGGGATCGACGCGCGCAAACTTCGTGGGCGGCTGGTACGGGAGCCCGGCTTCCTTCATGTAGGAAGCGGCCGCCTCGCGCGCGGGCGCGAACGGCCCGGGCGAGGACTTGGGGAGACCCTCTAGCGCTGGACGGTCGGGCCCTTGTGCTGACTCAGCGCTTCCGCGCTGAACTCGGGATCCGTCTTCGTCAGATCGCTCGCGAAGATCGGCAGCTTGTCCCAACCCGGCACGGGAGTCCCGGTCTGCAAGGCTGATTCGATCTTGGCGTTGATCTCGTCCGAGTTCAGGCTCGACAGCCCGGCCATCGGCACCGAGCGACCGAAACGCTTCGCGTACTGGCGACTCAGCTCGATGTCCTTCTCGAACGGATTGGTTGGTGCGGTCATGGATGTCCTTGAAGAATGAGTACGCCTTCGGCATTGTATCGCGAAGGAGCTTGCGGTTCGTGTAGAAGAGCGAGTTGAGCTGCGCGTAGACCTCGCTCGACAGCATCTCCATGTGCTGGCGCTCGGTGCGGCCCTTGCCGACCTCGTCGTGCAGCATGCGGAACGGGTAGCGCAGGTACTCGCGCAGCGCCGGGTGTTGCGTCGCTGCCTTGTACGCTTCCTTGGCGAGACCGCCGGTAGCGGCGCGCAATCCGGTCGCCTTGTCGCGCGCACCGATGGCGAACGCCGGGTGCTCCGCGCTGTGGAAGTTGTCCTCACCTTCGTCGGAGCGGTGCGCGAGCTCGTGCGAGAACACGCCGGCGAGCTTCTGGAACCACGCCGGGTCGTCGGCGGCACGCGCGAGCATCGAGCGGTCGAGCGCGATCGCCTTCGCCTGCCAGTAATAGGTGCCCTCGGCGCCCGTGTCCTGCGTGAACACGTGGTCGACGTCGGCGAGGCGCGCGTCCGGGTGCCCGTTGCGGCGCAGTTCCTTGACGACGGCGGCCAGCGTCTGCGCTTCCTTGGTCGTGAGACCCTTGGCGCGGATGTTGTTGACCGCGTTCTGCGACAGGAACGTCGGCTCGTGGATCAGGCGCGCGAGCGCCGGGTCTTTCGTGTGATCGGCGGCGCGCTCGTCGTGGTTGATCGAGTGCTCGACCACCTCGTTCGGCGAGAGCGAGCGATCGAGGTTCTGCTTGCGATCCTCGGGGCCGCGCACCTCGTAGCCAGCGCCTTCGTCGCCAAGCGAGTGAATGTGTTCCTCGGCTGCGCGCATCGTGGGGAACGACTCGACGCGATGGCCCTCGGCATCGTGGACGCGATACGGCTCCTCGTCCGTCGTGCCGTTGGTCTTCGATTCCGCGGCGACCTTCGCGAGGCCGGTGGCTGCGCCCGGTCCTGTTTCAGAAGCGGTCGACGAAGTCGACTGTGCGTTCACCTTCTCCGGCTGTTCACGTTCCGTGGACGCAGCTTTTTCCTGAACAGCGAACTTGTTGCGCGCGAGCGGATGCGGCACCGCCTCGTACTCGGTGCCCGTCGTCGCCGTGAGGTTCGCGGCCTTGGCCTGTGCGGCCTCCAGATCGAGCGGGAACTGCTTGCGGGCAGCCGTGCCCATGACGCGTTCGAAGTCGCCGGCGGCTTGGTGCAGGCCGGTCAGGTTGTCGTCGACCGTCTTCGGGCGTACGTTGCCCTGCGCGTCGGAGATGAATTCGTTCGGCCGCTTGGCCGTGGGGGAAGGGAGCTCGCCGGCACGCTGGATGTTCGCGAATTGCTCGCGCTGCGTGTCCGAGAGTTTTGCGGAAGGGACGACGGTGAAGCCGCCGCCCGGGTGGGGCACGACGCTGAGATCGTAGCCCGACATCTCGCCGACCTGCGCGGCGTGCTGCGCGCGTTCTAGCGGGACCGAGCCCATGATGCCGGCGGTCTGGTTGAGCTCGTCGTTCTCGCGCTGGGTCTTCGCGTCCGGCGGCTCGGGGAGAGCTGCGGGTTGCTGCGCTTCCTGCGTGCGGCGATCGAGCGCCTCACCGGCCGCGCCACTGCGGATCGCGTCGGCGGCTGCCGAGGAGATCGGGCCGTTCGAGGCGAGCGCTTGCAGGCGCTGCTCCTCGGCGTCGCGCGCCGCGTACGTCTCGTTGGCGATGCGCTGGGTCTCGGCCTCGTTGTTGGCCGTGATGATCGGGCCCATGCCCGTGTCGTCGCCGGCAACCGTGGTCGTGCGCCCGGGTTCCGGCAGCGCCTTCTGGTCCGGGTACGGCGGCATGGCCTGCGGCCCCTGACCGCCGCCCTCGTTGTCGAGCGTGCCCGCCTGATCCTCGGTCGTGACGTCGCCCTTGGGCTCCGGCTGGAGCGACTCGTGCGGCCCCTCGAACCACGACGGGTCGACACCGATCGTCTTGCCCTGCTTGATGGCCTCCAGCGCGTTGTCCGCGAAGACGTGCGCGGCGTCCTTGTCCTTGCCGCCGACGGCCTGCGCTACCTGCGAGGCTGCCTTGATCCGATCCTCGGCCGGGACCGACGGGTCGGTGAGCGCGGTGCGGATCGCCTGCGCCTGCTTGACGGTGCCGTGCGCGCCCCAGAGCGCGAGCGGGATGAACCCGGCTGCGCCCTGCACGTTCGGGGCCAGCGAATCGATCGCGGCCTGCCCCGGGGTCTTGCCCTGATCGAGGGCCGTGCCCTGATCGGCGAGGTTCTCGCCGGCGGCGCCAGCGGCTCCGAGCCCGACGTTGACTGCCGCGGTCTCGGCCGCAGCCTTCCCAGCCTCGGGCCAGAATTTCTTGGCGACGACGTCGGCCGCGGTCTCCGCGGCATCCTTGGTGCCCGTGCCGAGCACCTTCGAAACGACGCCACCCGCGAACGGGATCGCGCTCACTCCGGCCATCAGGCCGCCTTGGATCAGCGCGTTGTTGCGCGCCACGTCACGGGCGTCCGCGTCCTTCATGCCAGCGGCCTTCGCCTGCTGGTATTTCTCGTGGTAGGTCTGGAGAGCGGCCTCGCTGCCGCCACCGAGCGCGCCACCTACGACCGTGCCTACGCCCGGAAGAATCGCGGTTCCTGCCGCCGAGCCACCGGCCGCAGCAGCGAGCAGCGGGAGTGCGCTGCCGGGCGCTTCCGCGGCACCAGCGAGGAAGTTCGTGACCGGGCCATGCGACTCCGGCTGCGGGGCCAGATCCTGTCCCTGCGCGGCGCCCTTGCCCCAGTCCTCGATGGCCTTGCCGACGTGCGAGATGACCCCGGGCTCGACGCCCGCGGCTTCGCCCGCGCCCTGAATGACCGAGCCGGCACCGGCCGCGCCCTCATAGAGCCCGCGCTTGGCTGCCGTGATGACCTCGCCGAGCGCGCTACGCGGCGCGCCTCCCGTCGGCGTCACGTTCGAAAGATCGAAGTCCTGCCCGGTGGGGCCGTGGATGGGCGTAACCGACGAGAGGTCGAAGTCCTGATCGGCCATTACATTGCCACCGGCTGGCCGTTGACGATCTTGAAGGCGCGGCCGTTGGCGTCCTTGCCGGTGAAGCCTTCAGGGAGCTTGCCCGGTGCCGCGGCGCCCGGCTGGCTGCCGGAGCCGTAGAGCTGCTGGACGTGGGTCTCGCCCGAGCGCTCGTTGATCGCCACGACGTGGTCGGGGAGCTTCGTCTTCATCATCGGGTTGTTCGGGTCCGTGACCTCGCCGCCCGGGGCGTGGACGAGCTTCCAGTCGCCCGGACGCTCCTTGCCCATCATGGTCAGGATCGAGTCCTGAAGCTGCTGGCGCCGCTTCGGGTCCGTCTCGGCCGAGAACTGGTTGCCGAGGTCGGTGAGCCGCTTCTGGTTCTCCAGCGTCATCTGGCCGGCTTGGATCTTCTGCTGGCCCTCGGCCTGCGCGAGCGCGCCCGTCTGGGCGCCCTGCACCATCGCCTGCGTCTTGGCCGCCTGATCGAGCGCGTCCGGGCCCGCGACCGGTGCGTTGGCCGCGATGACCGCGCCGTTCGCCTGATCGAGGTGAGCCTTGGCTGCCGCATAGGCGGCCTGATCGCCGCGCGCCCCGATGATCTGGTCGACTGCGCTGCCGGTATGCAGCGGGCTGGCCGCGTTCATGTGGGCGACGCGCGCATCGGATGCGGCGTCACGGGCGTTGACCCATGCGCCCGCGGCGTTCGCGTTGCGCGCCATGCCGGCCGCGCGCGCGTTGTCGATGTTCGCGTCCTGCGCCTTCATCGCGTTGTACTGGGCGATCGTGGCCGGCGAGGCGCCGGAGGTCGAGCTGATGACGTTGCCCGTCGTGTTGACCGAGTTCGCCCGAAGGGTCGGCACCGGGACCGATGTCGGGGCGTAGCCGGCCGCCTGACGGTCTGCGGTTCCGGGGTTCGAGCCCGCCTGCGCGGCAGCCGTGATCGTGCCCGGCTGGGCTGATGGCGAGGCCGTGTC
>Ga0265327_10003342_pt1 | contig 15478 bp, 15 predicted proteins | sample 41621metaG_FD_202089 | JGI IMG/M metagenome (GOLD analysis project Ga0265327, IMG submission 202089) | Rhizosphere microbial communities from Carex aquatilis grown in University of Washington, Seatle, WA, United States - 4-16-21 metaG | ecosystem: Host-associated > Plants > Roots > Rhizosphere... | reverse complement strand
GGGGGTGATGTCCTCCAACCGTAACATTTTTATGATGTGGACCTTCAGTTCGTTTTCGAGGGCATCCATGCAAATCAATTCGTAGAATTTCGCGCGCAAACTAACGCACACAAGGATTCAATGTCACGGTCATTTTCCAACAACTCGCGCAGTCCGCCCCCGCAGCGCTGGAGAAAGAGCGCGCTGGCGCCGGCGGCGACGGGTGATTGAATCATCTCGGCTAGTGCCGGCGTGACGACGTTGCAGGAAATACACAAGCATGATTCCGCCTCACCGCGTTGAAGTAAATCGCGGGCTTCGGATACCACCACGTCTTCTCCGACCAAGCATAAATTCGGCCCTGTTAGCCGATGACGAATCGCAATCTCGCCGATAGCCGCGCTGGGCAGCGTGTAAGCAAACAAGGTAGGACTTGGTCCGCCCACGGCGTCGCGATCGCGCCAATACTCAAGGTCGGTGGCCAGGGATCCCGCTCGCGCCGCCAGGCAAATGCCGATGCGATCGCGTGGTTGCGCATCGAAATTTATGCCGAGCGATTCTACTGCGAGCAACGCCAACTGGCATGCCAGATCGAGCCGACCGAAGCGTGTGCCCAATCGCGCCGCGCGCACGTCGGCTTCAGTCACATGGCTGGCTGCTGAAATGAAAATTTTATCCATGGCTAAGAATGAGCGCGCCGTTGACACCGCCAAAACCGGTGTTGAGTTTCAAAACGTGATTCAGCTGCGCGACGGAACGCGATTCCCGAACAAGACTCGCCGGCGCACTTTCCGCTGCGATGTTCAGCCTTGGCGTGCCGGGCAACAATCGCTCCTGCATTGCCACCACGCACAAAACGGTTTCAACCACACCAGCCGCGCCGAGGGTGTGGCCCAACATTCCTTTCACGCCGCTTACGGGTGGACATTGCTTGCCAAACACGGTGCGCATGGCCTGAGACTCCATCGCATCGTTGTAAGGCGTGCCGGTGCCGTGCGCATTCACATACTCAATGTCATCCGGTTGCAGTCCCGCAGCGTCCAATGCGCGGCGGATGGCTTGGGTGAGGCCCGACCCGTCGCGCGAGGGGCCGGTGAGATGATTCGCATCGTTGCTGCCGCCCCAGCCGCGAATTTGAATTGAAGAGCCTGGCACACGATCGCCACGCACAAGGACAATGGCCGCACCGGCTTCGCCCGGGCTCAAACCGCAGCGGTCGCGATCGAACGGGCGGCAGCCGATCGGATCCAACGCTTTCAAGGCGGTGAACCCGGCTACTACGAATGAAGACAAACAGTCCACGCCAACGACGAGCACGGCATCCGCGACCCCGCGCTGAATCAATTTTGTTCCTTGTTGGATTGCAACGAGGCCGGACACGCACGCGACGGACACACATTGCACCGGGCCATGCGCACCGTGTGCCGAGGCGAGATCGGCGGCGAAGAGATTCCCCTGTAAATGGCGGCGGGCTGTTTTCGAACACGGGCGTGCGTCCGCAAGCCGTTCGAGCGCTTCGATGTTAGCCTTCGTAGTCGAAAGAACGAGGCCGATGCGCGCGGCGGGAATTTCTGAAAGAACTTCGCACGCCTGAGCGCGCGCTTCGCCCAACGCTTCGTCGGCCAGTTGAAATGCGGGATCGTCGGAGTCGGTGCCGTTCTGTAATACGGCTCCGACGATGCTCGTCTGGAAACGCGGGGAATCGAATCGAGGGTTCGGGCGCAGACCGGTCGCATTGGCACGTAACGCGGACCGCAGTGCGTCCACGCCACGTCCCACGGCTGTCGTCGCGCCGCAACCGGCGATGGCTACGGGAGGCGGGAGTGTTGTGCGTGGTTCACGCATACAACGTCAATTCTCCCGATGCAATAGTCTGCCCTTCGCAAAAAATCTGGCTGGAAATCATGAGCATCGGGGCGAGGCGTTTCAACTCACGGATTTCGATACGCAATGTTTTTTCTGCTGACGGACGTGCCTGGATTTGAAAATTGGTTACGGCAACCAACATACCGTTGTTGGCGGCTCCGCTGGATTGACCGCGATTTTTTGCACGCTGTCCGAGAGCGGCTGCGACGGTTTGCGCGACACATTCGACGAGCGCAGACTCCAATACCTTGCCGTCGGCCACAGCAAAATGATCGGCGCTGAAATTAGCGGTCGCGCTGGCGGTTGTGTCCGTGCAATCGGTGAGCGCGTCAATGAATCGCATTGGAGTGCGATGGGGGATGAGTTCTTCGATGGTGGCGGACATGGTTTAGTTTGAGCGCGCGGTGGTATTTGTATTGTGGACCTCCTGGGTCGCGGCGGCTTCGTGCCAGAACGGGAAAAAGTTATACCACTGGAGCGGATCGCGTTTGACGATCATTTCCAAATCGCCGGCAAACCTGGTTGCGCAAGCGGACAGGTAGGCGTCGCGCTCGTGATGTGGCGGCATTTGCGGCCATTGTGGCGGAAAACCGAAAAAGTGATAATGCCCGCCCGGCTCGCGCAGGCTAAACACATGTACCAGCGGCGCACCTGCAATGGCTGCCAGCGCGTATGCACCAATGGGGAACGACGCTTCGCCGCCGAGGAATGGAACTCGCGTTGACGGACTGCCGTAAGGGCGGTCTCCAAGCATGGCCACGACCTCGCCGCGCCGCAACGCGGCCACGAGCGGGATTGCGTCCGTCGGCGAGCCCGTCAAAGGCAGGAGTCGAAATTTCGCTTTGGAGGATTGTTTTAGTAAGGACCGAATGCCGGCAGTTTCATTGTCAAAGCCGGAGACGTTAATGGGTACGTCCAGACGGGTGAGCAATTGGCCGGCGGCCTCCCAGTTACCAAAGTGCGCGGTGAGCAACATCACGCCGTGCCCCTTTGTCAGGACCTGCCGCACATGATGTTCACCGTCGAACGAATAGGAAAACTTCTTTGCCTCGCCCGCGAGAACAGCGGTGCGATCAATGAGCGCGCGACCGAACGATAGGAAATGGCGGAACACCAGCCAGCGGCGTTTCCACCAAGGTTGCGGACCGAAAATCCGGCGATGATAATCCATCGTGGCCGGCACATCAGGCGAGACGAACGTGAAGTAAATCGCCGGTGGCACGAGGAGTGCGTAGGTGATCCGCAAGCCAAGCAAGCGCAACGCGGTAATAAAAAACCAGAGTCCCCGGCGGCCACCGCGCATCTGGCCGGTGCCGGACCAGTGTTTTGTTTTGGAATCAGGGGAAGACATGGTTGCGGCGGTATTTTCCGGGTATCAACCGGAGTTCCGCAAGGTCGGAGCGATGAAGTTCATGTATAGACGCCGCCATTAATGTTGAGCACGGCGCCAGTGATGTAAGCGGCGGCATCGGAACAGAGGAAAACCGCCGCCGCTGCGACTTCTTCGGGCTTGCCGAGGCGTCCCGCTGGGATTTGCGCGAGCAATTGCTCCCGCGACAGGTCGGCGGTCATATCCGTCTCGATGAAGCCGGGGGCGAGGACATTGACAGTGACGTTGCGTTTGGCGAGTTCGCAGGCGAGGGATTTGGATGCGCCGATGACTCCAGCTTTGGCTGCAGAGTAGTTGGTCTGCCCGGTGACGCCGGTTTGCCCGGACGTGGAAGCAATGGTCACGATACGGCCCCAGCGATTGAACGCCATCTGTTTGGCCACGGGTTGGGTAACGTTAAAAAAACTGTTGAGGTTCGTGGCGACGACCTGGGTCCACTGTTCAGGCTGCATGAAAACCATGAGGGACTCCTGGCGAATGCCTGCGTTATTGACGAGAATATCAATGCGTTTATGCGACTGGAGAATTTTTGCTACAGCCTGCGCGCTCGCGGAAACATCGGAGACGTCGAAGGGGCACAACTCGCCACTGCCACCGTTGCGTTCGATTTCTGCGAGAGTTTGCTGCGCTTCGTCTTCACGATTGCGATAGTTGATGAGCAGATGAGAATTTGCGGACGAAAGTGCTACGGCAACAGCTCGTCCGATCCCCCGGCTTGCGCCAGTGACCAGCGCCACTTTTTTCGTCGCCGAATTCATTGTTGAACGGGGATGCTAAAGGTTGAGCTATCACTGGTCAACGACTGTACCTCTGGAAGTAGTCCAGAGACATGCTCAGCCGGCAAGAAATGATCCGATCACGAGCAGAGGGCACCATTCGGTGATTTATGAAATAAAACTTCTATTTTGATTTCTCGAGGATGGAATTGGATTATTTCTTCGACGTGATCTGTTTGTATTTCTTTGGCAAACCATTAACGGCGGTTTTGATGGGTTTGAACCAATAATTACGGAAACCCGCGCCACCGGCAGGCGCGACTACACGTTCCGAAGACAGCACTTTGCGCGTGGGGACATCAAAATACACGACATAGAGGCAACCCTTTTCCTGCGCTTTGACTAAGCGATCCATGATGAACACCAACCCGATACCGCTTTCGTTTTTCATTTTGTAAGACTTCACCATGCGCGCGATGTCCATCTCAGTGATATGCGTGGGCTTGACCATCTCGTCGGCGGTGCCGTCCTCGCGCTCGATTTGTTTGGTGCTGGTCTTTTCATTGCTGGCCGTGACCGCGCCGAGATCGGACCTCACCGATTTGGCCATTTTTTCAAGCTGGGGAATCATTTCTTTCATGAAAAGAGCGTTCCATTCCGCGAGCATGCCCGGAAAAATTTTGTCCGGCTGCCGGAAGTCCGCCGTGCCGATCATCTTTACCATCGAGTAATCCAAACCGCACCAGACGAGCGTGTCGGGCGAAGCTGTGTCTTCTGCGCGGGAGATTCTGGCATCCACCAGACCGAACAGCATAATTGCGATTAAAATTCGTTTCATAGTTTTAGGTTGATGAGGATCTTCAAGATCAGTTCCTACCCAAGCCGCCCTTGATCGGCAAGCGCAATTTGCTGCCTCCAAACCTTCTGTATACCTGACGAAATAAACCGTGGTGTTTCGACTAACTGATGCAGGCGGAAAAATTGTTTTCTATCGCGATTGTATAGGAATCTGGATCACCTGCCGCCAGGCTTAACGGTGGACACCGGAGGACACAGGTGTTGGAGTCGCCTCTTCTTTTCTCCGCCTTTATGCGATTATCTCGTGGGTAGCAAAGGTCGGCGAGCCAAAGGTGCAGTCGATTCGACGAAATCAGGCGGATGTTGGGGCAATTCCAACATGCTTCTTAAGTACATAAGCGCCGCCGGTTGGTTGGGCAAATCGTCATGCGTGACTCCTGCGGAGTTCGGGATAACAACAACATTTGTACCGATTCCGTTTTTATATCTCCTTTGAACATTTTTGTTCCTGACACGCGCCAGTGAATGTGAGTCCTGTTCCAGCAGGATGGTGCGTATCCGTTGCGGATGAATCACTTCATAAAACTTTTTGTTCCCTGCACCGTCCCAAATTGTTTTTGCTAAACTCCCATATGGATTTTCGGCGGCACTGGAAGGGGAGGCCCATGATACGAGGGAACACACAATGGGAAAATTCATGGACAGCGCCAGGAAAGAGCCGCCTGCCGTCGGGACTAACTGTATCAGGGAAGCGTCCGCGAACAATGATCTATCTTCGCCGATGATCACGGCTTCCCTGAATACAATGGCAGAATAAGAATAAACCAGGACCGTTATCGGTCCCAGGGAAGGGTTCTCCGATTTCAGTTTTTTCATCTCACTTATGAGATCCTCGGCCGATTTCTGCGCCCGCTTGTGATAGTTGTAGGAATACAAAAACACGTTATATTTTCCTCTCCATTGCCGAACTATCTCCATCATTTCCGTTGGATCATCCGTCGCGCCATGCAACAACAACAGGACAGGTTTGTTCCCATCAAGTTCCCGGGACGACAATTGGATGATTTTGCCCTTCCTCTCCATAACCTGCTGCATCAGATCGCCACGTCCCTCATTCAGGAGCAGTAAGTTGGTTGGAGCTGTGGTCGTGGAGCAACCGCTCAGGAAGGCTGCCGTGATGGCAATCAAAACCGTTTTCAGGAGCGTGCTGGGCTTCTGGCTCGAGATGCCCGGAACCCGATGAATCACCGTCAAAAGACTCCACCAGAAACTCATAGTTGACCTGCGGCGTGCATCTTTTAAGAACAACACCATATAGGCAATGATAATCATCAGGGCGATCCAATGCTTAGTGGCGCGCCCCCCATTTTGTGGTCATCCTTCGGCTGGGACTTACACAGGAAAACGCACAAAGGCTTGGAGTTTTTTTGTTATCATCTAACAAAGCGTAAAACGACTGCAACACGCGCGGTGTTCCGACTACGGGGCGCTGGCCAAAAATTTCTTCCTGTCGTACTTGCACAAAATCTGGATCACCTGTCGTCCGGAATAAATGCTGGGAGGAACGCCCCCGCCTGGCATCACCCATTGCCCTGCCATGTAAAAATTGCGTAGCCCCGGGAGAGTTTTCTTCACCTGCGTCCTCATCGTTTTTGGGGTCGGCAGCCAGCCCATGAAAGCTCCCTGATGGTTCAACGTGTAACGCCAGGTGGTAAGCGGCGTGGCAATGTCTGCCACCTCCACTTGTGAGGTGATGCCGGGATACTGGCATTCAAGTCGCGACAGGACTTCTGCCGCCACACGTTTTTTTTCAGCGGCATAGCGCGGATGGTCCTTTTGCAGTTCGTTCCAGTAACCCCAGTCGGTATGGACCAGCGCCTGAACGACCGTCTTGCCACGGGGCGAGAACTTTGTGCCGTAATTGAAGAGACGCACCGGAAATCCGGTGATCGTCACGTTGCCGATGACCAGCGGTTCTTTCAGAAAAAGAAAATGCAACGGCGGTTCGCCGGGGAATTCCCGTGTCACGCCGAAACTCAACGTGACAACAGGAGGAAGTAATTTCCAGCTCTCGAAACGCTTCCTGATTGCCTTGTCCACATAATGACCGCCTAACAGATCAAAAATTGTGCTGCGGCTGTCTCCCGCGCCAATGACCACGTCCGCGCGATGCTCGCCGCCATCCGCCATGCGCACCCCGACCGCGCGGTCGCTTTCGACAAGAATCTCCTTCACGGTGGAATTGTATTTCACTTCGCCGCCCAGGCTCACGTAGCGCTCCGCCATGCTGCCAACGAAGTCCGCGCAACTTCCTTCCAACAACCCCATTTGCTTGTTCGCAAGTAATCCGAGAAGCAACAACACAAACCACACCGGCACTTCCGGCAGGAAAAGATTTTTCAAAATGCGACGCAGCTCTTCGCTCTGCGCGGCGCGTGCGTATTCCTCCATTGACTGGTTGAATTCTGGCCCAAAATACCGCAACACCCGGCGCATGCCCCAGAGCTGTTTGAGCGAGCCGAACATCCCAGCCAACTCCGGTGGCGTTTCCATCAGCCCAAATAAATCCGCCCGGCGCATCGCTTTCGCACCGGCGATGAACCCATCAATAATCTTCGCGTCCGCGGGCGCGAGTTCTTTTAGATCGCGTTCGAGGCGGTCGATGTCGTCGGTGAAACTGGTTTGCCGTCCGGAGACTTCGTCTGTGAATCGGACAAACGTATCGAGATCGGGGTAGCAGCGGTTTTTGAAAATCCCGAGTTGCCGATAAACCTCGTAGCACGCCTGGCCGGGTTTGTGCCCCATTAAATAATGGATGCCGCCGTCGATGAGATACCCGTGATTCGGCCACGCCGTCGCCACGCCGCCCGGCTCGCTGTGGTGCTCCACGATGCGGGTGCGATAACCGTTCATCCGTCCGTAGATGCCGGCGGAAAGCCCGGCGATTCCCGCGCCTATGATGAGAATTGATTTCTCAGCCATGAGCCTGAAACCTTTTTGCCAGAGCGAGATCGGAGTGGGTTCTGTTTTTCAAACGAATGGGGGGTTTTACTGTCAGGCACCTGCTTGTTCAAGCTGTTTGTTGTCAAGAGCGCATTGACGGGAAAAAGTTTTTAGATAGTCTTTACCGGCAAGCGTGCGATTGGCTGCGTGTTTTTGCTGGAACTTTTCTACCGCGAAGGTCGAAACACAGTTAAAGAATAAAAGCTTTTTTATGTTTATAACCCATTCCCGCAAACGGAGCTTCTTTATTGGCTCATTGATCATGGCTATGCTCGCCACGTCTTTGCCGTGGTGTGCAGCCTCACCCCATGACCAGGGAAATCGCCCCGCGAAAATAGAAAAGAGCGAAGATCAACTCATTCGAGATTTAGAGCCTTCCAATTCTGACAAGGCCATCACTGATGCCATGACTTTATTGGAAAAGATGCGCGAAAAGGACCCTAGCCGCACGAATGCTGTTCCCGCTTTCAAAAAACTTCTGGCGGATACGCGAGCGCCCGTCCGAAGAAAGGCGGCGCGATTGCTCGGCATTTTCCATGCGCGGCTGGACGAGACCGAAATCAAACAAGTGTGTGAGCAGTTGAAAGCGAACGATTGGCGCGAAGTGCAATCCGGCTTAAAGGCGCTCCGCGACCTCAATGAATCTGCGGCTGTCTCGGAAGTGTTGCCCTGCCTCAAGCACGCTAATCCTTTTGTCGTCCGGGACGCTTGCCGAACCTTGACGGTCATCGGCAACAAGACCGTAATCCCTGACATTGAACCGCTATTGCACAATCCAAATAAAGCAGTGCAGAAAGACGCCCAGGATGCCATCGCCGCGTTGGGCTCCAAACTTTGAAGCCTCCGGACATCCGCATGATTAGACTCAATGGGCACAACCTTTCCATCAACGAAGTTTGGCAGGCCTCGATGCTCCAGGCTCCCTGCGAGCTGGCTGAAGTGGCGCGCCCGCCGATTCGCAGCAGCCGGCAATTGGTCGAATCCCTCGCCGCGCAGCCCCGCGCGATTTACGGCATCAACACTGGCTTCGGCCCGTTGAGCGGTTTTCGCGTTTCGAACGAAGACCAGAAACAACATCAAATCCATCTCCTGCACCACCTGACTGTGGGGCAAGGGGCGCTGTTCTCTGCTCCTGAAACCCGAGCCATTATGCTCGCGCGCGCAAACGCCCTCGCGCGCGGTTACTCCGGCATTCGCGAAGAACTGATTGATCTTTTGCTAGCGGCGTTAAATCGCGGCGTTCTGCCGGAAATTCCCAGCGAAGGCTCCGTCGGGGCAAGTGGTGATCTTGTGCCGTTGGCGCACATGGCGGAGCTGCTCGTCGGTTTTGGGTACGCGCGCTTGAACGGCGAACGCCTCCCCGCTACTGAGGCCCTGCAGAAAGTCGGGCTTAAGCCATCTGTGTTACAATGCAAAGAAGGTCTCGCGCTGGTGAACGGCACTTCCGTCATGACCGGACTCGCCGCCCTCGCCACGCACGAAGCGGAAAAGCAGTTGCATTGGATGGAATTGCTCACGGCGTGTTTGTTTCAAGTGCTCGGCGGCGAACCTGAAGTATTGTGCCAGCAAATTCATATGGCGCGCGGTTTTCGCGGCCAATCGCAGGTTGCCCGCCGCATCAGCGATTCGCTGCGCACGCATCCCGATTTTGCCCGGCGCATTGATGAACACCAATGGGGCTCACAAGCCAAACCAGTGGATGGTGGCGCGGAAATCCAGGATCCCTATTCATTGCGTTGCGCACCGCAAATCCTCGGTGCGTTTCAAGAGGCGCACTGGCACGTTGAAGAGGTTGTCACGCGCGAACTCAACGCCAGCACGGACAACCCGCTTGTATTCCCAGACACCGAAATGGTGATTCACGGCGGTAATTTTTATGGGCAGCAGATCGCGATGGTCAGTGATTATGAGCGCATCGGCCTTATCAAAATGGCGTTGCTGGCGGAGCGCCAAATTGAGCGCCTGGTCAACTGGCGTTATAGTCGCGGCCTTCCGCCGATGCTGGCTGGCGGGGCACCGGGTTTGAATTCCGGTCTGTCCGGCGCGCAACTGCTTGCCACGTCGCTCGCCGCCGAAGCGCGGTTGCTTGGGACAGCCGCGTCCATCCAAACGATTTCCACCAACGCCAATAATCAAGACGTCGTCAGCATGGGTTGCATCGCGGCGAAAATGACGCGCGCGATGTTGCCGTTGCTTTGGAAAATCCTGGCCATTGAAGCCATTGCGCTTGCGCAGGCGGCAGATTTGCGCGGATGTGAAAAAGTTTTGGGCGACGATTACCGCAAACTCTATGAAATGGTGCGCGGCGTTTCCCCGAAACTTGAGAACGATCGTCCATTGAACGAAGATATTCGACGCGTGACCGCCTTGCTGCAATCGGAAGACGCGCAGCAAAAGTGCCTGCGTTCCGAGACCGAACAGAATGCAAACTGAAGTTGACGTGCTGATCATCGGCGCCGGGCCGGCCGGCTCAACCGCCGCCGCCTTGTTACACCAACAAGGCTTTCGGTTACTCGTCGTCGAGAAACAAATCTTTCCCCGGTTCGTCATTGGCGAAAGTTTGCTGCCGCATTGCATGGATTTGCTTAAGGAATCCGGCCTGCTCGATGTGGTCGAGGCGCAGGGATTCATGCACAAGTGCGGAGCGGTCTTTCTGCGGGGTCACGAAACCTGCAACTTTGATTTTTCCGACCAGTTCACCGCCGGTTGGAAACATACCTTTCAAGTCCCCCGCGCTGATTTCGATAAAACCCTGGCCGATGCCGTAGCTGCCCGCGGCGTGGAGATTCTTTACGGCCACGCCGTGACTGCCATTGGGTTCAACGACCATGGCGCGACCGTAACCATCGAACCACCGGACAAAATCAGGCGTTCCGTTTCTGCCCGGTTTGTTTTGGATTGCAGCGGTTATGGCCGCGTGCTGCCGAGGTTGTTGGACTTGGATAAACCGGCGAGCTTCCCAACGCGCGAAGCTTTGTTCACCCATGTCACCGGCGACCAGCGTCCGGCAGGGCGTGAGGAAGGCAAAATCTGGGCCTGCATCCATCCCGCGGGCGCATGGGTTTGGATTATTCCATTTTCCAACGGCAAGACCAGCGTGGGCGTCGTGGCGACACCTGAATTCTTTCAGAACTACTCCGGCGAAGCATCCGCCCAACTCCGCGCCATCCTGATGGCCGACCCGAACGTGGCGGCACGTCTGGGCCAGATGCAATTTGCTTTCCCCCCGCAGCGCATCAGCGGTTACGCGTGCGGCATCAAACAACTCTACGGCCCGCATTTTGCGCTGGCTGGTAACGCCACGGAATTTCTTGACCCGATTTTCAGTTCTGGCGTGACCCTTGCGCTGGCGTCAGCCAACCGTGCAGCCATGGTGGTAACGCGCCATCTCCGCGGCGAAAACGTGGACTGGCAGGTCGAATACGCTGACCATGTCATGCAAGGAATCAACACATTCCGCACTTACGTCACCGCCTGGTATAACGGGACACTGCACGACATTTTTTTCGCCGCGCAGTCCAACCCCGGCATCATGCGGCAAATCTGCTCTGTGCTGGCCGGTTACGTCTGGGACACATCGAATCCCTACGTCACTCAGGCGGAACGGGCGTTGCCGGTGCTTTCTAAAATCGTCCAGGGCAAGAAACAATGCGAGGCAGCATGAATTTTTTCAAGGACGACCCCAGGTCTGCTTACGAAGCAAAGGTGGAAGCACAACGGATCGCGTTTGCCCCCGTCGTGTTTCAGGCATGCCGGATTCTGCGCGATGCCGGGATCCTGGAATTGATTCAACAAAGTCGGGGGGAAGGAATGACTTTGAATGAGGTTGTTTCCAAAATCACATTGCCACGCTACGGAATCAAAGTCCTGCTCGAATCCGGTTTGGGCATCGGGTTGTTCTGTCTCAATGAGGGTCGGTATACTCTGACTAAATTGGGATATTTCATGCTCCGCGACGCCATGACACGCGTGAACATGGACGTCGTGCATGACATCTGTTATCGCGGCTTGTTTGATCTCGATAAATCAATCGAACAAGGCAAACCCGCCGGCCTCAAAACGCTCGGCAACTGGAAAACTTTTTACGAAGGCCTGTCATCCTTGCCGCCTAAGATGCGCGAAAGTTGGCTGGCGTTTGACCATTATTATTCCGACGCTGCCTTTCCCGCCGCTCTGCCGCTGGTATTTGCGGACAAACCAAAGCGATTGCTCGATGTAGGCGGCAATACCGGCAAATGGGCCGTCGTGTGCGCTGAATTTAATCCAGATGTGCGCATCACAATCGCCGATCTGCCGCAGCAATTGGATTTCGCGCGCGAAACCGTCCACCAAAAAAATTTGGAAAACCGCGTGGATTTCTTTGCCACCAATCTGCTCGATGAATCAAAACCGTTGCCCGGAGGGCACGACGCGATTTGGATGAGCCAGTTCCTCGATTGTTTTTCCGAAAAGGAAATTGTCTCCATCCTGCGGCGCGCGGCGCGGGCTATGAACGGAGACAGCAGATTGTATATTCTCGAACTGTTTTGGGATCGCCAGCCGAACGAGGCCGCTGCGTTCTGCCTCCAACAGACCTCGCTCTACTTCACCTGCATCGCCAATGGCAACAGCCAGATGTATCACTCATCCGATCTGCTACGCTGTCTGGCCGAAAGCGGCCTCACAGTGATTGAAGAGCGCGATCAGGTTGGCCAATACCATACCTTGCTCAAATGCCGGAAAATTTGAGAGAAGATTTGGCTGGGTTCACTCTCTTCGTTTAGCACTCAAAGCGCGTCCTCTATCTCAGCGAATCGCCATCGCCTTCGGGTCTTCGTCCTTCAACCCGTGTTGAACGAGCAACCTGAGCAAACGGATACTGTAAGGCGAGGTTGAGGCCGCGCCCAGGAAGATGCGCCCCATATGTTTGTTGATGTGGGGAAACACCATCCGGATCAGCAAATTCCCTCTCATTTTCTTTCCCACCAGAAACGAAGTGAACAGCCGCCCGTCGTAATAGTAGCCCACGATCTCATGCCAGATTCTCAGGTGATGCGTCACTTCCTGCTCGTAATGTTTGAAGGCCGCCGTCGAGCCGTTGCCGATGGCATCAGCCAGCGCAAAGGCGCTTCGCATTCCGATAAAAAGCCCGCTGGAAAAGACCGGATCAATAAACCCCGCCGTGTCACCAACCAAGGCCCAGCCATCGCCAACCATCCGGTCCGAAACGAGTTGGTAATTCGTGTATTCCATCACTGGCGTCAGGCGTTTGGCGTCACCGGCGACTTGCCGCAGGTAGGAATCCTGGCGCAGCAAATTGTCGTAACGTTCTTCTTTGGTCGCACCCATCTTGGCCGCGTGTTCCGAGCCGATCACGATGCCCAATGACACACGGCCCGGCAATGGTATCCGCCAGCTCCAGCCATGATCAATGCGCGAGGAATGGACGTAGCCATCGCCATGCAATTGCGTTTTGTCGAGATGGGCGAACAGGGCGGTGTCTTTTCGTCCGCCTTCGCGACTGGGAATGTCCAGCAGCTTGGGCAAGAGTCGGGCGCGGCCCGTTGCGTCTACAATCAAGTCAGGTGGTTGCGGAAAAAAATCCCCGCAGGCAGCAAGCGTTTCGCGGTTTAACCGCACCCTGTCGGATCCATCCACCCGCTCCACTCCTGCGGCGGTATCAATGACGCAAACTCCTTCGCGCTTTGCCGCCGCCAGCAAAGTATCTTCATACTGGATGCGCGGCACGTTGTAGGCGTGGGGCGGAAACGATCCGCAAAAATCTTCGAACACAAATGGAAACGTCGCCTCCGTGCCGAAATCGAAACACGCGCCCGGCTTGTATTTGCTGAAACCGGCCACCTCCTCTTCGAGGCCCAACTTGCGTAGCATCACCACGATAGCGGGCACGAGCGATTCCCCCACCAGCAACGGCGCCGTTCGAGGGCGGTGCAGCATCGCCACACGCAGTCCCGCGCGCGTCAACAATATCGCCAACGTGCAGGCCGCCGGTCCGGCACCCAGTATCGCAACAGTGTTGATGGGGCCGGGCCGTTTCAGTGAATCCATGGCAAGAGGGTAATAATCAACTGCGAGAAAAACAATCTGATGATTGATGTTGCATGAGCCGAAAGCGTGGAGCGACCTTGCCTCGATTTGGTTGACAGGGAATGTACGAGTGTGGAAGTAGGGTGCCAAGGTCGTGGAACTTATTTCTCCGTCCTCGCGGATTCTCACTTTCACTTGTACGAACGCCAGATGGAATCGAAAACAGAGATTTTTAAGTTAAAAGCCTTCGAAATTTTGCTACCGAACCCTCGTTCAGCTTCACATTCGAATGAGTCCTGATTTAAACGCAAGTGGTTTTCGTTTGCTTTGGATTGCACGGCGCGCCACAAGCGTACGAAAGTTGGATATGGCCTCCGGCAATTGAAATCTCTGTATAACTGACTGTGGCCGCTTCAGTTCGATGCATGCAGGTGGAAAAAGGGCCGCAATTTGGTGAATGGGATCGGTGCAGACGACGTAACCAGTCGGCGCTGCCAAATGACTTTTGTCGACACGCACGCTGAAACGTTTCTGAGCGCACTCGTTGCGCTTCCGGCTCGTCAAAGCCAGAGGATATCCACTGTTGCGCTTTCCAACGATGCGTGGCCCTGCCGAGTTGATTCAGATTCCAATGCCATTCGATGATCTCTTTTTGGCCAGGAAAGACGCCGATCAGGCGAAACGGATTAATCCTCTGAAGTGGCAAAGCAGCGAGAGCGCTATCAGCGTCAGACTCCGACAGAGTTCCGCTGACTGCGTTTACAACGATTCCTCGACTGGCGGGATTGGCCTGAACTTTTTTTGGAACGGAATACCAATTGATGAGCGCGAAACAAACGGCGGCATCGTTGACTGCGATCCAAGTCCCGCCCCTGGGTTCGGATGGACAAATGACCTCTCGTCCGTCAATCGTCCTTTTTGCTGGTGGCAGGCCGCGGACGCGGGTTCGTTTTTCATCACGGTTCATCCCCAGTCGATAACCGTTTTTTGCAGCGATGAAGGTGACGGTGCACATAGTCAGTCAGCGGCTGGATAGGTGGATGCGAGGCGGCAATACGAACGCCAGGACTGCCACAATTGGGAAATGCGAGGGGGTTTGGCGCCTGCATGGCGGTTGGCATCAGCGATGGCAAAGACCAAATGCCATTGTTTGAACAACGTGCGGTAGGCGCTGAAAAGTGAACAACGCGAATCGTAGATGCTGGTGGCTTCGGACGCTGCACCGTTCACTTCGACGATCTGAAAGGTTTGGCCGGTCTGCAATTTTGAGAGATCGGAGTAACGGATATCATAGCGGCCGATGAAAAAGCCGTTGAGCTTTTGTGAGATTTCATCGATGCGCTTCTGCAGCGCAGGGGTAAGCAGGTGCATGCCGTCTTTGAAAATGCATCCCTGGGCGTGGTTCCCAGCTTCAACGAGTTTTAGTGTTTCGCCGTCTGCGATGACTTCGTTGCGACGCCCAGCAAAACGTTTCAGATATGTTGCGGCGATCAGCCTCGCGCGATTGTCGCTCTTGATCAATTCTTCTACGGTCCCGCGTCCGTTTCCGACAATCACGGGGAAGATTTTTTCGGTGATGGCGAAGATGTGTCCTTCAGTTTCGTTCGGGAAGCGATAGTAGAAGATCCCGATTTCGTGGGGGCCGGGCGCATAGCGTTGCATGACTAATGGCGCCGTTATTTTTTGCAAAGACTGTTCG
>Ga0265327_10003341_pt1 | contig 15489 bp, 14 predicted proteins | sample 41621metaG_FD_202089 | JGI IMG/M metagenome (GOLD analysis project Ga0265327, IMG submission 202089) | Rhizosphere microbial communities from Carex aquatilis grown in University of Washington, Seatle, WA, United States - 4-16-21 metaG | ecosystem: Host-associated > Plants > Roots > Rhizosphere... | reverse complement strand
CCGCGAATTTTTGGCGAAGATGTCAAAATTTGCGGGGCCGATAATCGCTACCAGATCTTCACCCGCTGATCGGGCGCCAGATACAGCTTGTCGCCCGCCTTGACGTCATAGGCGCCGTACCACCCGTCCACGTTGTGCACCACGCCATTGACGCGCAGGGCCTCGGGCGAGTGCGGATCGGTGGCCAGTCGCTGGCGCAGGGCGTCGTCGCGCATCTTGGTCTCCCACTGCTGGGCGAAGCCCAGGAAGAACCGCTGGTCGCCGGTCAGGCCGTCGATTACCGGCGCCGGCTGGCCGTGCAGCGAGGCGTGGTAGGCGTCCAGCGCCGTCAGGAAGCCGCCGAGATCAGCGATGTTCTCGCCCAGGGTCAGGGCCCCGTTCACGTGCGAGCCGGGCAGGGGCTCGAACGCGGAGTACTGCTCCACCAGATGCTTGGCGCGCGCGTCGAAGCGGTCGGAGTCCTCCTTGGTCCACCAGTCGGTCAGTTTTCCCGTTCCGTCGTACTTGCGGCCTTGGTCGTCGAAGCCGTGGGTCATCTCGTGGCCGATCACCGCGCCGATGGCGCCGTAGTTCACCGCCGGGTCCGCCTTGGGATCGAAGAATGGCGGCTCCAGGATCGCCGCCGGGAACACGACCTCGTTCTTGGTCGGATCGTAGTAGGCGTTGACGGTCTGGGGCGTCATGTCCCACTCCGCGCGGTCCACCGGCTTGTTCAGCCGCCCGACGCGGAAGCGCCATTCGAAGGCCAGGGCGTGCTGCATGTTGCCGTACAGATCGTCCGGCCGCACCGCGAGTTTGGAATAGTCGCGCCACTTGTCCGGATAGCCGATCTTCACGTTCAGCTTGCCGAGCTTTTCCTCCGCCTTCGCCTTGGTCGCGTCGCTCATCCAGTCCAGGCGTCTGATCCGTTCGCCGAGCGCGGTCTTCAGATCACCGACCAGCGACAGCATCTGGGCCTTCGATTCCGGGGGGAAGTAGTGGTCGACGTAGACGTGGCCGAGCGCCTCGCCCATCTGGCCGGACACCACTGAGGTCGCCCGCTTCCAGCGTTCCCGCTGCGCCGGCGTGCCCTGCAGTTCGTGCGAATAGAAGGCGAAGTGGGCGTCGTCGATGGGCTTGGACAGGTAGCTTGCGCCGTCGGTGACCAGGGTGAAGGCCATCCAGGCCTTCAGCGTCGGCATCGGCGTCTTGGCGTAGATCGCAGCGATCTTGGGGAAGGCGCTCTTCTCGCCCACCACCACCCGCTTCAGCGGCGGCAGCTCGGCCCCTTTGAAATAGGCCGTCCACGGGAAGCCGGGCGTCAGCTTCTGCAGCTGGCCCGGCGTCATCGGATTGTAGGTCTTCACGTCGTCCCGCTGCTCGACCTTGGTCCAGCTGGCCTTGGCGATCTCGGTCTCTAGGTCGACGATTTTCTTGGCCGAGCCTTCCGGATCGGCCCAGCCGATCTGTTTCAGGGTGTCGGCCACATAGGTCAGGTACTTGGTCTTCTTCTCGGCGAACTGGGCCGTCAGATAGTAGTCGCGGTCTGGCAGGTTCAGTCCGCTCTGGCCGAGGATCACCGCGTAGCGGTCGGGGTTCTTCGCGTCCGTGCCCACATAGGCGCCGAAAAAGCCGCCGTAGAACGACATCGCGCCGTGGCCCATCAGCATGGCAATCTCGGTCCGGGTCTTGGCCGCCTTCACCGCCGCCAGCTCCTTGGCGAGAGGCTTGGTCCCGAGCGCGTTCAGCCGGTCCTGGTCCATGAAGCTCTTGTAGAGCGCCTTGATCTTGGCCTCCTCCGAGCCGGGCGCCCCCGGCCCCGGCGACTCGATCAGCGCCCGGCTCCTGGCGCTCGACAGCTCCGCAAGAACGTCGAACGCGCCGAACCGCGAGCGGTCGGCCGGGATGGTCAGGGCGTCGAGCGCCTTGCCGTCGGCGAAGCGCCCGAAGTCGTCGCCCGGCTTGATCGCCTGGTCGCGTCCGGCCAGGTTGAAGCCCCACTCACCGAACCGCGGCGCCTTCAGGCTGTCGGGGGTGATGTCGGCCGCGATTGCGGCGACGGAGATCGCGCAGACGGCCGCCGCGCAGAGCCACAGTCGTTTCATCAGGGTCCTTCCACGGAGGGATGTCAGGTCGAAGTCCTCGCGCCCGATTGTGGCAGGTCACGGGCGCGGCGTCAGCGGGGTCGCGATGCAATCCTATTCGTAACGCAGCGCCGCGGCCGGCTTTGACCGGGCTGTCCGCCAGGCCTGGGCGCCCACCGTGGCCAGGGCGATCAGAATCGTCGCGATCGAGACCGAGAGGAACAGCCAGGGCGGCAGGCTCACGCGGTAAGCGAAGCCCTGCAGCCACCGGTCGGCGGCCCAGAACGCTAAGGGCCACGCCAGCACGTTCGCCCACAAAACCGGCCGGGTGAATTGCCAGAGCAGCAGCCGCACCACGTCGGGGCTGGAGGCGCCCATGGCCTTGCGCACCCCGATCTCCTTGGTCCGCCGCTCGGCGGCGAAAGCCGCCATGGCGAACAGGCCCAGGCAGCCCATCAGCAGCGTGAGGACGGCGCAGCCGCCGACGATCGAGGTCTGAACCACCTCGTCGCGGAATTCGGTCTCATCCCGCCGCGTGTCGCTCAGGAAATCGCGCTTGAGCGGGCGGACATGCCCGAGCCGCCGGTACAGGCTGTCGATCTGGCTCAAGGTCTCGGGGATGGTCGCCTTGTTCAGCCGGGCGAACAGGATGCCCGCCTGCGGATCGACGAAGTACATCGTCGGTTTGGTCGGTCTCCTCATTGACCAGAGGGTGAAGTCCCTGACCACCCCAATGACCCGCGAACTGCGGAATGGCGCGGCGGCGGCCTGCGGAGACAGGGCTGGGGTGCGTTTCCAGCTGATGCTGCGGCCCACCGCGTCCCGCGCCGACTTGAACCCGAGTTGCCGCACGCCGCTCTCGTTCAGCACGACGCTGGGCTGGCTCTCAGGGCTCGCGCCCGGGCGGTCCAGCACCATGTCCTCACCCTGGTCCTTCGCGAAGAACCGGCCCGCCAGCGGTTTGAACCCGTGCATTTCCAGGAAGCCCACGTCCGCGGCCTCCATGCCGATGCCCACGTTTCCGCGGACCGGATCGCTTACGAAGGTCTCCAAGGCGGAGTCGTCCGCCGCCCCGGGGGAGATGCAGGACACCCCGACGACTCCCGGCAGCTTGGCTATCTCCTGCCTGAAGGGGCGATCACAGTCGGCGCCGAAGTAGACGATCTGGTCGAGGTGAAGCCGCCTGAGATTGTCCATGCTCAGGGCCGTCTGCCGCCAGATGGTGGCGCCGACGATCGCCAGGGACATCAGCGCCGCGAACTGCACCACCACGAGGCCCTGGCGCACGCGCCCCGAACCGCTCGCTTGGCCGCCCTTGCCCGCCTTGAGCGCGAAGGCGGGGCGGAAGCCCGAAAGGACCAGCGCCGGATAGAGGCCCGCGGCGAGCGCGGTCACCAAGGCGGCGATCAGGATGGCCGCCGCCAGGACGGGATCGTCGAACCAGTCGAAGGCGATTGTTCTGCGAAGCAGCGCGTTGACCGGCGGCAAGGCCGCTTCGACGGCCGCAAGGCCGATGGCGACCGCCAGGAACACCTGGATCAGGGTTTCTCCCAAGAACTGAATCACCAACTGGGACCGAAGGGCGCCCGCCACCTTGCGCACGCCTACCTCGACGGCCCGGCGCGAGGCGTAGGCCGTCATCAGGGTGACGAAGTTGATCGCGGCGACCAGGACGATCAGCGCCCCGACCGCGGCGATGCCCAGGTCGACCGCCCGGGTCACAGGCGTGAGATGCATCTCGTCCAGCGCACGCAGGCGGAGGCGCCACTCCGGATGGTCGGGGTAGCGGCGGGCGACGAATGCCGGCAAGCTGGCCTCCACGCGATCCACGGAGACGCCGGGCGCCAGCCGCACATAAGTCTCTATCGTCGTTGGCGGCGCGCGGTGCTGATCCTGGCGCGTCTGCCGTGACCATGGCGCGCGCCCCGACGCATAGATCTTGAATTGCTCCAGCTGGGTCGAGCTCGGGACGTCCTTCAGCACAGCCCGGACGAGCATCGGATGCGGGGCCAAGGACGCGGGGTCGTCACCCGCGACCGCCTGGACCAGCAGCGTTCGGCCGATCGGCGCATCCACGCCGAAGAACTTGCGCGCGGCCTGGTGAGTCAGGACCAGGCCGTCGGGGTGTTGCAGGGCCCCGACCGGATCGCCGGCCAGCACGGGGAAGGGCATCACCTTGAAGAAGTCAGGGTCGGCCCAGGCCACACGCTCCCAACTCTTGGCCTCGCCCCGGCCGACCCACTGGCTGGACCGGGTCATCCGCGCGGCGCCTTCCACCTGCGGAAATTCAAGCGCCAAGCCGGCTGCCGCGGTCGAGATCGCACCGCCGATGGACAGGGGCTTCTGCCCCGGAATGATCGTCTCCGACCCCAGCAGGTAGACTTGCCGGTGACCGGAGATGAAGTGCTCGAAGCTGAACTCGTCGCGCACATAGAGGCCGATAAGCATCGCCGCGGCGAAGGCGACGGCCAGGCCGAGGATGCTGATCGCCGCATAGACCCCGTGGCGAGCGAGGTTGCGAAGGGCCGTGACAAGATAATTGTGGAGCATCGGACGACTCCCCCGCTCGCTGCTCGCTTACGGCTGTAATCTCGACGATGCCCGCGAATGTTACAGTCGTCAAATCCTTGTTGGTTGGTTACAGCCCGCGCTTCGCACGGCCATAGTCTTCGCGCTTTTCACGGAGTCCTCGCCTTGGACCACGGCGTCAGCCCCGGCAACTATCGCGACGTGGTCCTGTTCCTGGCCACGGCGGGCGTGGTCGTGCCCCTGTTCAAGCGCTTCCGCATCAGCCCGATCCTCGGCTTCCTCGGCGCGGGAGTCGTGCTCGGCCCATTCGGTCTGGGCGCCCTGGCCCGCAACGTTCCCTGGCTGGCGCCCCTCGCGGTCAGCAATCCCCAGGACATCGCGGAACTGGCCGAACTCGGGGTGGTGTTCCTGCTGTTCATGGTCGGGTTGGAGCTGTCGTGGGAGCGGCTGCGCCTGCTGCGTAACCAGGTGTTCGGCCTCGGCCTCGCCCAGACCGGCCTATCGCTGGCGGCGATGGCCGCGATCGCCGTGCTCGCCGGTCAGGCGCCCGCGGCGGCCATCGCCATCGGCGCGGCGCTGGCCCTGTCGTCCACCGCCATCATCCTGCCGGCCCTGGCCGAGTCCAAGCGGCTGCATAGCGCCACCGGCCGCGCGGTGTTCGCGGTGCTGCTGTTTCAGGACCTGGCGGTGGCGCCGATCCTGGTCGGTCTGTCGTTGGTGGGCGGCAAGCCGGCCGCCTCCGGCCTGGAGCTCGCCGTGCGGCTCGCGCCCGCGGTCCTGACCCCCTTCGCCATCCTCCTCGGCGGGCGCCTCCTGCTCAGACCGATGATGAAGTCGGTGTCGCGGGCCAAGAGCGAGGAGCTGTTCATGGCCGCCTGCCTGCTGGTGGTGATCGGGGCGGGCCTCGCCGCCGCCGCCGCTGGCCTGTCGATGGCCCTGGGCGCCTTCATCGCCGGCCTGCTGCTTGCGGAGACCGAATACCGCCACGAGGTCGAGGTGGTGATCGAGCCGTTCAAGGGCCTGTTCCTCGGCCTGTTCTTCCTCTCGGTCGGCATCGGGCTCGACCTCGCCCGTCTGGCGCAGGAGCCCGCCCTGATCCTGGGCGCCGCCGTCGGCCTGATCCTGCTCAAGGCGCTGATCGCCGGCGGGGCGGCGGCGGTGTTCGGGCTGAAGCCGCGCCGCGCCGTCGAGACCGGCCTGATCCTCGGCGCCGGCGGCGAGTTCGCCTTCGTGGTGCTCAACCAGGCCTCCGCTTCGGGCGTCGTGCCCGTTGCAGCCGCGGAAATCCTCACCGTGTCCGCCACCCTGTCGATGTTCGCCATTCCGGCCCTGTCGGCCATCGGCCGACGCTTCGGCCGCGGCGCTCAGGACCTCGCGGCCCTGGCGCCGCCGCTCGAAACTTCCGGCGAGGCGCGCGTGCTGGTGATCGGCTATGGCCGGGTCGGGCTGATGGTCGCCGACATGCTTGAGCGTCACGCCGTCCCCTGGGTCGCAGCCGACCGCGACGCGCGTCTGGTCGAGGCGGGGCGCCGGGCGGGAAAGCCGGTGTTCTATGGCGACGCCGCCCGCGCGGAATTCCTGATGCGCCTCGGTCTGGCCGACGCGCGCGCGGTGGTGGTGACCATGGACGCCTTCGAGGCCGCCGAGGCGGTGGTTGCGGCGGCGCGCCAGGCGCGGCCGGACCTGATCGTCGTCGCCCGGGCCAGGGACGCGCGCCAGGCGGGCCGTCTCTACGAGCTCGGCGCCACCGAGGCGGTGCCTGAGACGGTGGAGGCCAGCCTGCAGCTGTCGGAGGCCCTGCTGGTCGACATCGGCGTGCCCATGGGTCTGGTGATTGCCTCGGTGCACGAGAAGCGCGACGAGATCAGGAAGAGCCTCAATCGGCCCGACGCCCTCGGGGCCAGAGTGCGCCGCGCGAGGGACAGGGCCGCGCTCAAGTAGCCGTCAGGCGATAGCGCCACGAAGATGCGCTCAAGCAGCCCGCAGGGCGGTGGCGCAAAGAAGATTCCTAGTCGCGGCGTCCGGCTTCGGCCGAGGCGGTCACCGTCTGGCCGTCGAACACCGTGGTCCGGCGCCACTGCTCGCCGGGCGGGCGGCTGGCGGCCTTGAGCACGAAGGCGATGCCCTTGGCCACCGCCGGCGCATAGGGAGCAGTCAGGATGCTGTGGTGGGTCGCGCCCGCCACCGTGGCCACATAGCCGTAGTCCGAAGCCAAGGCCGGGGCGGGCTGGATTTCCTGCATGCGCGGGCCGTCCGCGTCCTCGGGCACGCCTGCGGTCAACACCGCCACCGGCAGGCGCGGATCGATCGGGCCGCTCTTCATCGCCTGGCGCGCCACCAGCGGCCAGTTGGCGCTTTCCTCATAGGAGGTGCGCTCGTAGGTCGGGTCGCCGAACTGCCAGCGCTTCTCCACCGACTCTTCCGGCGGAAGGCCGACCTTGTCGCCCAGCGGCGTCACGGCCAGCAGGCGCAGGATGCCGAACGGCGCGGTGTCGGCCGCGGCCTTGGCCTCGTGGGCGAAGCCCGTCACGTAGTGGCGCACGTTGGGGTCGTCGATCGATTCCGAAGGGGTGGTGTCGACGAACACCAGGCCTTTGACCCGGCCGGGATTGCGGTTGGCGAACAGGTGCAGGCGCGAGCCGGCCATGGAGTGGCCCACCAGCACCAGCGGCCCGTCGATATGCGCCGTGGCCAGCAGCCTTTCCAGGTCGCGCGCCACGTTCACCCCGTCGCGGGGCTCGGCGGCGGGCTCCGACAGGCCCATGCCGGCGCGGTCGTAGGCGCAGGAGCGGACGCCTCGGGCGGTCATTTGGGCCTGCACATGGGCCCAGTCGCCGGAAAAGCCGAAGGCGCCGGATTCGAAGATCACGGTCGGGCGGGCGGGGTCGGCGCGCCCCTCGCACACCAGGCGCATCATGCGGCCGCCGAGGTCGTACATCAGCCCCCTGGGCTGGGCCTGGGCGTAGGCCACGAACTGGGTCGCCAGGATGCCGATCAACCCGCTGGCGACCGCCGCCGCCGCGACGCGGGCCACGCGGCCGATCAGGCTCCGTCCCAGGACGATCCGGGCCAGGGCGGGCCCGAGCCTGCGGTCCCGGTCCCACGCGGCCGCGGCGCGCAACGGCGTCGTCAGGCCGGAACGGGAAAGCGGGAACTCGATCGACATCGGGACGTCCCTAACGGTTGCTTAACCGTCAGACGGCGCGGGACAATTCGCTCCCCCATACAGACCTGAAACTTTTCGTCAGGAAAGCTACGCCGTAGACATAATTTGACATATCGCGCGGCAAGGCGCGCGGCGTCGGCGAGCATCGATTGGGGGGGGATCATGGTTCTGACGGCGCGCGCGGGCGGCTTCCCCCATCAGTGCACAAACAAAAAGGGCGGGACCTCGCGGCCCCGCCCTCCTGATTAGGTTCAGTTGGAACGGACTTAGAAGTCCATCCCGCCCATGCCGTGGTCGCCGCCGCCCATCTGGGGAGCGCCACCCTTCTTGGGGGCGTCCGCGATAGCGGCTTCGGTGGTGATCAGCAGGCCGGACACCGAGGCGGCGTCCTGCAGGGCGGTGCGAACCACCTTGGCCGGGTCGATCACGCCGTTGGCGACGAGGTCCTGGTATTCCTCGGTCTGGGCGTTGAAGCCGAAGGTGGGCGACTTGTTCTCCAGCACCTTGCCGACCACGATCGAGCCTTCCACGCCGGCGTTCTCGGCGATCTGACGGATCGGGGCCTGCAGGGCGCGGCGCACGATGGCGATGCCGGCGGTCTCGTCGGCGTTCAGGCCGGTCATGCCTTCCAGAACGTTCGAGGCCTTCAGCAGCGCCACGCCGCCGCCGGGAACGATGCCTTCTTCCACGGCCGCGCGGGTCGCGTTCAGGGCGTCGTCGACGCGGTCCTTCTTTTCCTTCACTTCCACTTCGGTCGAGCCGCCGACGCGGACCACCGCAACGCCGCCGGCCAGCTTGGCCAGGCGTTCCTGCAGCTTTTCCTTGTCGTACTCGGAGGTGGTCTCCTCGATCTGGGCGCGGATCTGCTTCACGCGCGCTTCGATCGCGGCCTTGTCGCCGAGGCCGTCCACCAGGGTGGTGTCGTCCTTGGTGATTGAGACCTTCTTGGCGCGGCCGAGCATGTCGAGCGCCACGTTCTCAAGCTTGATCCCGAGGTCTTCGGAGATGACCTGGGCGCCGGTCAGGATGGCGATGTCTTCCAGCATGGCCTTGCGGCGGTCGCCGAAGCCCGGAGCCTTGACGGCCGCGACCCGCAGGCCGCCGCGCAGCTTGTTGACCACCAGGGTGGCCAGGGCCTCGCCTTCGACGTCTTCCGCCACGATAAGCAGCGGACGGCCCGACTGGACGACGGCTTCCAGCACCGGCAGCAGGGGCTGCAGCGAGGAGAGCTTCTTCTCGAACAGCAGGATGGAGGGCTCTTCGAGGACAGCCTCCATCTTGTCGGCGTTGGTGATGAAGTAGGGCGACAGGTAGCCGCGGTCGAACTGCATGCCTTCGACGACGTCCAGCTCGGTTTCCAGCGAGCGGGCTTCCTCGACGGTGATCACGCCTTCGTTGCCGACCTTGGCCATCGCCTTGGCGATCATCTGGCCGACTTCGACGTCGCCGTTGGCCGAGATAGTGCCGACCTGGGCGATTTCGTCGTTGGTGGTGACCTTCTTGGACACCGTCTTGATCTCGGCGACGACCTTGGACACGGCCTTGTCGATGCCGCGCTTCAGGTCCATCGGGTTCATGCCGGCCGCGACCGACTTGAGACCCTCGACCACGATGGCCTGGGCCAGCACGGTGGCGGTGGTGGTGCCGTCGCCGGCCTTGTCGTTGGTCTTGGAGGCGACTTCGCGGATCAGCTGGGCGCCGAGGTTCTCGAACTTGTCTTCCAGTTCGATTTCCTTGGCCACGGTCACGCCGTCCTTGGTCGAACGGGGGGCGCCGAAAGCCTTCTCGATGACCACGTTGCGGCCCTTGGGCCCCAGGGTCACCTTCACGGCGTTGGCGAGGATGTTGACGCCGCGCAGCATCTTGTCGCGCGCGTCGGAGGAGAAGTGAACAGTCTTGGCTGCCATGGTCGTGGTTCTTTCCGTGTGCTTGCGCGCTCAACTAGGCCGCTAGGCCGGTAGCGCGCTAAGAATGGAGTGATGGGGACGAAATCCCGGCGCTCAGGGTCCGCTTACGCGAGCGTCCCCAGCACGTCGGATTCCTTCATGATCAGCAGGTCGACGCCGTCGATCTTCACTTCCTGGCCCGACCATTTGCCGAACAGGATGCGGTCGCCGGCCTTCAGTTCAGGCTTGGTGCGCTCGCCGGTCTTCTCGCTGATGGCGCCGGGGCCGACGGCGACGACTTCGCCTTCCTGCGGCTTTTCCTTGGCCGTGTCGGGAATGATGATCCCGCCTTTGGTCTTGGTTTCCTCTTCGACACGCTTCACGAGGACGCGGTCGCCCAGGGGACGAAAGGACATTTTGAGACTCCGTCTTGGTACGGTTTTGGGTCTGGCGATTGGTGGCCCGAAAAGGCGCAGGCTGCCGGATTAGCAGCCGACCCTATCGAGTGCTAACGGTCGTGGAAGTAGGTCCGGGGACCGCCGGAGTCAAGGCGCGCCTGACAAAGTGACGCTGGAATTCACCGCCCCGAGAGGGCATGGAGTACGAGAACCGGAGGCTTCTAGCCCATGACCCGCGGCCAAGCTTCGTCAGGAATGCGTGAGGGCCAGAGCTCAAACAGCGAAGCGGCGGCGCAGGCGGACGCGCGGCCTCGCCGCCTCTGCCCGTTCTGCGACACGCCCTTCACCGACCGCATGCAGGCCTGGATGGGCGAGAGCGAGGGCTGCGCCTGTTGCGGCGGCGTGCGCCCCGGCCACTGGCCGATCAAGGCGCCGGTGCGGGACGTCTCCGAACTGGCCTGCGACGCCTGCGGCAAGGTGCTCTACCGCGCGCCCTGAACCCGCCTAGGGCAGGTGCAGCAGCTCGATCTCGTGTCCCTCGGGGTCGGCCACGCTCGCTACCCTGAGCCCGCCGCCGCCGCCGGGCTTGGACTTCGAGGTCCCGCCCGCCGCCATGGCGCTGGCGTAGGCCGCGTCCACCGCCGCGGCGTCTTTGAAGTAGAAGCCGATCGGCCCCTCGGCGCTGCCGATCGCGATCTTGCGGCCGTCCTTGTAGAACACCATCGCCAGGTCCATCCCCTTGGGATTGTTGAGGATGACCTCCTTGATCTGCGGGCTGTCCACCGCGACCTTCTGCACCGTCGCGCCGAACGCCTTCTCGTAGAAGGCCACCATCTTGTCCTGGTCGGCGACGTTGAACTTGACGAAGCCCGGAACCTGCGGCCGGTCCTGAGCCTGAGCCTGAGCCTGGGCCGAGCCGCTCCCGACCCCCGCCGCCACGGCGATCGCCGCCGCCAGCGCCAAGCCCGGGCTATGCTCCGCCCGTCCACCCTTCACCGTCATGTCCGCCTCCCTGATCGCCCCCGCCCTGTCCCGGCCGGAGGGCCCGCCTCACGCCGCACAGTGCGCGGCCCGGGCGCAGACATCAACTGGCGGCGGGGGGGAGAGGCGCGGCCCTGGTGTCGACCCGGACCTCCATGCCCAGGAAGTCCTCGGGCGCGCCGGCGTAGCTGCCCACAACCGGCAGCACCTGCGAATTGCACCGGCCGATGGCGACGGGGATCAGCCCGTGTCCGCCAAGCCGCTGATGGGTCGGGTCGAAGGCGATCCATCCTCCGCCGGGCAGATAGACCTCCGCCCAGGCGTGGGTGGTGTCCTCCGACGCGGCCGGCGCATCCTCGTCGACCAGGTACCCCGACACCGCCCGCGCTCCGAAACCCAGGTGGCGCGCGGCGGCGATGAACAGCGCCGCCAGGTCGCGGCACGAGCCCTTGGCCCGGCTCAGCGTCTCGGCGGCGCTCTGGGTGCCCTCCTCCTCCCGCGTCCGATAGGCGACGGCGGCCAGGACCCCGGCGTTGAGGTCCTTCAGCAGGGCCAGGGTGTCGGTCGGCTGGCTGCGGACGTGAGACCAGGCCCAGGCGGCCACCGCCGGGTGAGGGTGTTCGGGCGCCGTCAGCGCCCCGAGGTCGGTGCGCTCGTCGGGCGAATAGTCGAAGGGATAGGACTGGGCCCGAGGCTCGATCGGGAACACCGGCCAGGCCTCCGCCGAGGTCTCCAGCTCCAGCCGGCTGACGATCTCCAGACGCGCGGCCGGCCCGTCGAACAGCGCCGTCGCCACCAGATTGCCCATAACATCCTGGCTTTCCACGATCCGGGCCTCGGGCGAGCAGCGCAGGCTGTGGTCCAGGACCTTCAGGTCCGCGTCGCCGCGCGGCCGCAGCAATAGCCGGTGAGGGTTGAAGAAGACGGGCCGGGCGAAGCGGTAGGTCGTCGTATGGGTAATGGTCAGCCGCATGTGTCCGTCTGGTCCGATCGCATCTTGAGCACGCAGGCGCGCAGCAGCCGAGCGCGGCCAGCCGGCAGTCCCGGTATTTTCAATTCCGCGAGCGCCCCTTCCAGAGGCCAGCCCAGGTGGCGGGTGCCCAGGCGCCAGATCTCCGCCCGGACCTCGGTCGCCCTCACATGCCCGCCCGGGGTCAATGAGACGAGGGTCTGCCTCGTCTGAGCCGCCCATCGCCTGGCCGCCCGGGACAGGGCGGCGGACCATCCATCGCGGGGCGGGGTCATCGCCAGTCGGCCCGAATGACGAAACTCAGTGACACGTCGTCCATGGCCGCGCCCGTGGCGTTCGGATCGAAGAAGCCCAGCTTGATCGCGCCCAGCCTCCGCGTGTCCACCACGCATCGGTCGTCGCCCCAGTCATCGCCGGCCGTATGTTCGGACCTCACTTCGAGACGGCAGTCGGTGTCCTGCGCGGGGATATCCACCTGCTGGCGCAGGTCCTTGCCGCCGATGCCCGCTCCGTAGACCGCCCTGGACGCCGCGCCGGCGTCTCCGTCGTCAGCCGCGAATACCTTGACGCTCCAGCGGTGGATGCCCGCGTCCGGCCGCGCCGTGGCCGTCAGCCGCACCGTGGAGCCCGCCGGCAAGTCTATGATCCACATCCAGGGTCCAGTTCTCGCGGTCCAGGCGTCGCCAGGCCGCTGCGGACGCGGCGCGCGCCGAAGGGGGGACGGTCCGAATATGGGCCTTCGCAGGTGCAATAGCCAGAGGGGCCGGTCCGGCGCGAGCGCTGATTCATCGCCGCCAGCGCCCGCGCAAACCCCGCGGGGACATGATAGGCTGCCATGGATCACGGCGGCCGGATCGGCCGTCAAATCCAGGTAGATGTGCGCTGCGCAGCCCTGGGTTCGATCCTGAAAGCGCTCGTCATGAGCACCCTGGCCGAGCGGCAGTCCCATGCATCCGTCTGAACCGTCGGGGGATGGAAGGCGTTACCGCTGCGCAGGCAGCTGCCAAGGAGTCTGAATGAATCCCCCCACCGTCGCCCCCGATGCGGACCGGCCGAAGAGCGACGCCGAAAAGGCGATGTCGGCCAACGCCCGCTCCCGCGACCGGCAAGGCAAGGCTGCCGACCGCGCCCGACAGGACTTTCCCGGCCAGCCGGACCCAAATCAATCAGCCGCCCCGCCAAAGCCCGCGTCGCCCCGTTAGGTTCATCGTCTGCCGTGCTCGCCTGGCGTCAGGGGTGGGGTGGGCTCGGCGAAACGGTCCGGCTTGAAGCCGCCGTCGAAACAAATGTCCAAGCAACGGCGCAACAGACGGCAGCAAGAACCGCGTTCTTAAAAGGAATGCATCTTTCGATTATCGAGGGTAGCTTAGCCGCTGTCGGCGATTGACGCCGACGGGCATGGAGGGCTGGCCATGACGAAGGCGCGGACTAAGAGGACGAAGATCGCGGCGGCGGGGCTGGCATGCCTGGCCCTGGCGGCCGCAGGCGCGGCGCACGCCTCCGAAGGTTCGATCATGTCGAACTACACCTTCCCCGATGGATCCAAGGGATTCGCGTTTCAGGCGCTCAACGGCGTGGGCAACCCCGGGGTCATCGTCGGCTTCAATCCGCAGCCGGACCCGCCGGGCGTTCCGCCCACGGTCCTCATTCCGGGCAACCCGATCAGTCCGACGCTGTTCAACCCCGTCGTCGGCCAGCCCTTCAGTCTGGAATTTTCGATCACGGGCTTCGGCGACGGCAGCGTGACGCCGCCGCCGGCCCCCAACGCGGACGGCGTCACCGGCTTCGAGCAGGTGATCGGCGGCCATGTGTTCGACGTCGGCTTCTCGTTCGGGCCGGGGCCGGTTAATCCGGGCAGCTGGGTCGGCTTCAACCCGCAGCCAGACCCGCCGGGCTTCGGATTCGGCGTCGGCTTCGCCTTCTTCGGGGCGGCGGACCCCTGGGCCAGCTTCCACGTCACCGAGGACGGCACGCTGCTCAACTTCACCCTGTCGAGCGCCCCCGAGCCGTCGACCTGGCTGATGCTGGCGGGCGGGATCGGCCTTTTGGGCGCGACGCTCCGCCGCCGAGGCGTCCTCGCCCGCGCCTAGCGCGGGGGAGGGGGCGCGGGCTCCACCGGCGGCTTGGGCGGGCCTCTGCGGATTCGCGCCAGGCGGCGCAGGCGGCGCCAGAACCTCAGCTTCTCCAGCTCCGGATAGGGCTGCAGGTTGCGCACGAACTCCTCGGCCGAGGCGCGCCAGCTGAATCGCTCGGCATAGGCGCGGGTGGCCGGGCGCGAGCATTCCAGGGCCTGAAGGCACGCCTCGCGCAGACCGCTCTCGCAGGTCGCCGCCAGGGCCCCGGCGCCAGAGCCGGGGATCAGGTCGATGGGTCCCGGCGCGGGGAAGGCCGCCACCGGCGTGCCGCAGGCCATGGCCTCCAGGATCACCAGTCCGAAGGTGTCGGTCAGGGAGGGGAACACGAACACGTCGGCGTCGGAGAAGTGCCGCGCCAGCTCCTCGCCGAACAGCGCGCCCTTGAACACCGCCTCGGGGTGCTTGACCTTCAGCTCTTCCAGCTGCGGACCCTCGCCCACCACCACCTTGGTCCCGGGCAGGTCGGTGGCCAGGAAGGCCTCGATGTTCTTCTCCACCGCCACCCGGCCCACGTAGAGGAACACCGGGCGGGCCAAGCCGTCGAACACCTTGTCCATGTCCGGCCGGAACAGGTCGGTGTCCACGCCGCGGGTCCAGGGCGAGATGTTGCGGAAGCCCTGGCGTGTCAGCTCCTCGCGCATGGTCGGCGTCGCCACCATCAGCCGGCCCGAGGGCTTGTGGAACCAGCGCATGTAGGCGTAGCCGGCCGACAGCGGCACCGGCAGGCGGGCGGAGACGTATTCGGGGAACTTGGTGTGGTAGCTGGTGGTGAAGGGCAGCTTCCATTCCAGGCAGATGCGCCGGGCGGCGAGGCCGATCGGCCCCTCGGTGGCGATGTGGATAGCCTCGGGCTCGAACGCTTTGAACCGTTCCTGCACGGGCTCATAGGCGCCCATGGCCAGCTTGATCTCGGGATAGGTCGGCAGGGGAAATGTCTTGAACTGGTCGGGCGAGACCACCTCGACCTGATGGCCCATGGCCCGGCATTCCTGGATGGTGCGGGTCAGAGTGCGGACGACCCCGTTGACCTGGGGCTCCCACGCGTCCGTAGCCAGAAGAATCCTCATGCGGGTTTACGCATATCAGGCGGCGGCCTGTTCCCCCAAGAGTTCAGGTTCAACTTGATGCGCCGCGCGCCCGATCATCGACCATGACCTGAGCTTGGCCCACTCCAGAATCTCGAGCCGGCCGTCCAGGTGCTCCACCAGCGCCGTGCAGCTTTCCACCCAGTCGCCGTCGTTGATGTAGGTGATCCCGTGGATCTCGCGCATCTCCGCCTTGTGGATATGGCCGCAGATGACGCCGTCGACCCCGCGCCGGCGGGCCTCCTCGGCCACCGCGGTCTCGAAGTTCTCGATGAA
>Ga0265327_10003340_pt1 | contig 15491 bp, 12 predicted proteins | sample 41621metaG_FD_202089 | JGI IMG/M metagenome (GOLD analysis project Ga0265327, IMG submission 202089) | Rhizosphere microbial communities from Carex aquatilis grown in University of Washington, Seatle, WA, United States - 4-16-21 metaG | ecosystem: Host-associated > Plants > Roots > Rhizosphere... | reverse complement strand
CCATGGATAGCTTCTTGGACCGCACACTGGAACTGACCATCTTCGCGCTCGCTCCGTATTGGGAACCCTCATTCCGCGAGGGGAAGCTCCAGCTTCCCGCAAAGCATCTTGCCTACCTTCTGGAGAAGAAGGGCGATGGCGAACTGCTCGGGCCGGTGCGCGAGATGCTGGCGAAAAAATCGGAACCGCTCGATGCGGATTCCAAGCGCGCGCTGCTGCTGATGCTGGCCAAGCGGGGGACCATGGAAGACGTCGCTGCGGCGCTTGAAGCCGGGAAACAGGATGCGGAACTTCTCTCGCAGTTTGCTGATCTCGTGGAAGGACATCAGACCAAAGCGCCGGCGAATGCGGCAGACACACTCCGCGCGATTTTTGATCTCAAATTGCAAGGCATTCCCCCCAAGCAAGGGGAGTCTTATGAAGCCTCGATGGCGAGAGGAAAAAAGGAGCGGCAGTTGAAATCATCTTCAGCCATCCGCCTCGTCGGTTTGTGGAAACTCTCCGCGCTCGCTCAGCATCTCAAGGCCGAACTCTACGCCGCTGACTCCGCGACGGAAACCAAACGCTCCGCCTTGGTCGCTCTCGCTCGCCTCAACGCCGAGCATGCGCTCATTCAAGAATTCTCCGCTGACGCAAAGCAGCCCTATGCCATCCGCCTTGGCGCCGTCGAAGCCCTTTCCCTCAATGATGGAACCAACGCCGCCAAAGCCGCGCTCGCCCTGATGCCACAGGCGAAGACGGAGCAGGAGATGCGTGGCCTGCTTGCGCCGTTCCTGGTGAAAGCGACCCGCACCAAGCTTCTCGTCACCGCGCTCAGCGACACACCCTGCAACAAGGAATCCGCCGATCTCGCCACGCGCGCGCTCATCACCATGGGCCGCAATGAGCCGGAACTCAGCGCCGTGTTGAACCGCATTCTGGGCCGCACCGGCGTGGTGATGCCGTTCGACTCGCAATGGGTGAGCAGCCTGGGCAACGAAGCGCGTGTCGCCGGCAATCCCAAACATGGCGATGAAATTTTCCACCGCGTCACGCTGAACTGCATCGCCTGTCACAGCATCAAGGGACAGGGCGGCATCATCGGTCCACAGCTCGACGCCGTAGGCCGCGGCATGCCCATTGAACTCATCGTGGAAGCCGTGATGTGGCCCCAACGCCAGATCAAGGAAGGCTACGTGGCCACCACGGTCATCATGAAGGACGGTCGCACCGTCATCGGCTACAAGAACAAAGAGAGCGAAGGGGAGCTTGAGATCCGTGACATGGCCACCGGCGCGCTGACGACCCTGCAAAAATCCCAGATGCAGTCCCACACCGAAGCCGGCTCACTGATGCCGGATGGCTTGACCGCTAGTTTGAGCCGGGAGGAGTTGCGCGACCTCATCGCGTATCTCGCGAGCCTCGGCAAAGAAAAGTAGGAATCTGCCAAGAAATATCATACTGTTCATCATCAGTCATTTGCGAAGATTTTAATTCATCTGTCCCATGCCGTTTCCGTCTTTCCCCGAGGGGTGTGCAAAATAGAAACGCGCCATGAATGAACCAGAGATCCACCGATGAACTGCCAGCCCATCCCATCGGCTGCGCTAAAACCGGTTTTTGTCTCATGTCCTCATGTCAGATCCTATGAGAGGTCTCACGGTTTCTTCCCGCTCCTCTTCTGCGGATCATAAGCCCAGCCCGCCGCGCGGATCGCGCGTCGGTTGTCAGGACTCCACACATGCAACGTGGATTCGTAAAGTCCAAACGCAGCCACGCCGCGACCACTGTAGGCCTTTGCGAGGGCTTCAATGCTGCGCGGTGACAACAGCGCACCTTTGTGCGCCTGCCAGTTTTTGTCGGGATCGACGTCGGACGATTCGGCCGCCGCCAAGGCCTTCCCGCGACTTCCTGCCGCGGCGACTGTGGCGTCGACTGTGGCGTCGATGGTCGGTCGCGGTCCGTTGCCGCTGTACCAGTGCCCATCGACGATCGTGTTGATCAGCCCGGATTCGATCCATTCCTTGCCGCGCAGGGCGAAGTTGTTGGGGCCCGAGCAGCGCACGGAAATCTCGATTTCGTTGCCAATTGCCGCGCGCAGTTCGACGAGAAAAAGGCGCAGGTATTCCGAGAGGTGCTCCTGCACCAGCGGGTCGTTGTAAACATCCAGCGTCTCCATGTCCTTGCCGTACTTCTTCTTGAACGCGTCGGTGACGATCGTTTCGTAGCCCGCAATCGGTGGATGGCGCAGCAGGTCAATCATGATGCCCTTGGCGCCGGTGGAAGCGAGTTGCTTGAAAAAGCTCACATAGAAAGTGCGCACCTTCGGATAGGCGAAACTCAGCACACGTGAATACGGCACGCGTTTGTAGGGCTGGATGGGGACGCGTTTGCCGGTCCTTTCATCCTTCTCCGTGGCCAGCATCTGGGAGTAATACTCGGGATGGTCGTGCCAGAAGTTCGCCAAGGGCGGTCGATTGAAATTGGTGAGGCGCACCATGGCGTGCACCTCGCAGCCGATTTCACGCCCGTACTCCACCGCGACCTTCAGCGGATCAAAGCGCCGCGAGAGGTTGATGTATTTCATCCAGCCCGCCTTGCTGTTGTTCTTCTTGAGAAAGGCGTCTTCATCCTTCTCCGTCCACTTCGGGGCTGCCGCCGGCACGGAGAGTGAGTTGTCGAGAAAGGTTCCAAAGGCTCGCCAGTAGATGCGGCCAAACCCCGCCTGTTGGTGACGCCACACCACGGCGCGGATGTCCTCTTCATTTTCGGCGGTCCCGTTCCAAAAAATCTCATCGGTCGTATCGAGCATGGCGAACAGCCGTTGCCCGGCGGGCGGCAGCTCAATCTCCCTTTTTGCGTCAGCGACTTCCTGTTCCGATATCGGCACCAGCCGGAAATAAGAGATTCCGCCCATGCGGCCCGATCCTTCATGCGCCATCGGTCCCGGAGGCTGTAGTATATGAATCTGCTTTCCCGTCAGGTCCGCGGCTTTCCAGCAGGTCTCGGCCACGCGTCCCTTCGCATCGGCTGGCGCTTCCAAGAATTCGGCGAACGGTTCACCCGAGAGCTTGCCCTGAATCAATGGCGGACTCCAAGTATCGAGATCATCGCGATACACGCCCGCATAAATGCGGTACCAGCCAGTAGCCTTGGGATCGACCACGAGCTCTGGCACACGGTAAGGAACAAAGCGGTTCATGGGGATCACCTCCCAAAGCCCGCGTTTCGAAAATTCCTCGCTCGGTTGTCCGGCCATGAGGATCGTGTCATTATTCGCACCCCAGCCCTGTGCGTTGTGGTTCAGCCACCATTTGCCGGGCGTCGGAATTTCGGCCCGTTGCTCCTCCTTCGCCAATGCATCGGCGGGAATGATAATCTCGTGGCGCTGCTCCGCAGCGGAAGAGAGTACTGCGATGCACCAGAGGACGGACACGGTTCCAATGGAGAGTTTCATCTTCACGGAACGCGCCATCCAGGCTTGTTCTTCATTTGGCTGACACAGGGCTGAGCACTTGTTCAGAGCTTCCTCACGTAGGCTCCTACAAAGTAGCAAAAAGCTTTCTGAACAAGGTCGCCAACTCGGGTTTGGTCATTCGGCGCTCGGCGATCGCGATGAGAGCATCGTAGATCGCCATTCGATCTTCCAATTCGTGTTCCACGGTGTGACCGTTGATGGCGAGAAAAACAAGGGCAGAAGCGGTGGCAGTTCGTTTGTTGCCATCCAAGAATGCTTGGTTTTGCGCCAGATGAAAAGCGTAGGCCGCGGCCACAGAAAAGGCATCACCTCCACCATAGAGGTATTCATTCATGGCAGCGCCCAAGGCGCTCTCAACAAGTGAATCGTCACGTACACCAGAAATGCCGCCAAATTCGCGCAGTGAATCTTCGTGCAACTCATCCACCTCCGCGCGCGTGAGGAACTGAAACTCCTCATCCATCATTACTTTGCGAGTTTCTCAAGCACGTCCCGATAGGTCGTGAATACATGCTTCTTTGCATCGCGAAAGTTCATCTTCTTTCGTGATGCCTTCTGGGTCGTCTCTGACTTTTCTTCTTCAAGAAATGCGAAGACTTTCTTCCGTTCTTCGGGCGACAAAGCCTTGATTAGGCGAATCACTTCGCGCGCACTCATGCCCGAACCTAATCTCGTTTTAGGACCCTGCCAACGCCTTTCACAGCGCCCGCAGCCACTTCACCCAAAACGCCGCGCCGCGTTCCAATTCCTCGCATTCGATCCATTCGTCCTTGGTGTGGGCCTGTGTGATGCTTCCTGGGCCGACGGCTACGGCAGGCACACCCACTTCGGCAAGGAAGGCCGCATCACAGAACCACGGCGCACCGGTGAGGGCGGCCCCTTCAGCCACGAGTTTCTTCACGAAGGGATTGTCAGCAGGTGTGTCGAGACACGGCGACATGGCGCCACGCGGTTCTGCTTTGGCCTGGGGATCGTGATGCTTCAGGAAATCACGCAGCAGCTCCAGCGGACCACCCTGGTCACGCACCGCGGGATTGTAGCGAATGTCCACCGTGAGGCGGCAGTGGTCGGCGGTGATGTTCGGGCGCGTGCCACCATGGATCATACCGAGGCTGAGTGTGGTGCGGCCCAGCCATTCGTCGTCGCCCGCCTCGGAGAGTCGGACGCGGAAATCCGCATCGAGCGCCTTGATCAGTTTCGCCATTTTCAGAATGGCATTTTCACCGAGCTCAGGCCGCGAGCCGTGCACCGCTATGCCGAAGGTTTCCACGTCCGCCCAGAGACAGCCTTTGTGTTTGAAGACCGTTTTCAAATCGGTGGGTTCTGCAATGAGTGCAAAGGCATAGTCCTGCCCATGGTGTTTGGCGAAGTGCCGCGAGCCGTGTTGATCGGATTCCTCCGACATGAATCCGGCGAAATGCACTTCCACCGGCAGATCGGGCATGTCGGCGCGCAATTCCCAGAGCGCCCAAAGCATGGCGGCCATGGGGCCCTTGGTGTCGCAGGCGCCACGCCCCCACAGCTTGCCGTCCTTCACCACGCCGCCGAAGGGATCGACGGTCATGCCGCCGACGCCCACCGTGTCCAGGTGCGGGCCGAAGACGATGCGCGGCTTGGGTTTCCCGTCCTTCGCTGGGCTCGTGGGAAAACGTCCGATGACATTGGGGCGATTGGGCAGCACTTCCTCCACGGTCACCGCCGCGCCGCTCGTCTTGAGGAAGTCGGCTACATACGCCGCGCAGTCGGCCTCTCCCGTCTTTTCCGTGCCGGGTTCCCCGTCCGGATTCACTGAGGGAATACGGACGAGAGCCTGGGCAAGTTCAATGACGGAGCGCGGGGTGGCCATGGGCCTCCCTAGCACCACTGGGCGCGCAAGCCAAGTGAACCCTGAGTTCCTTTAGGGAAGCGGGAAGCGCTTGTTGATTTCGCCGACCTCAGCCCGGATTTTGGCCAGCACTTCCGGCTTGTCACGGCCTTGCAGCGCCTCGTGGATCCAGTTCGCGATCTGTTTCATCTCCGCTTCCTTCATGCCGCGCGTGGTCACCGCCGGAGTACCGACGCGGATCCCGCCGCCGAGGGTGATTTTCTCAGTATCGAAAGGGATGCCGTTTTTGTTCACCGTGATGCCAGCATGATCGAGCGTCTCTGAAGCCACCTTGCCGTTGAGACCGTGCGGGCGCAGGTCCACGAGCATGAGGTGGTTGTCTGTGCCACCGCTCACGATGCGATAGCCCAAGGCGGAGAGTTCAGCCGCCAAGGTCTGGGCGTTTTTGACGATCTGCCGCTGGTATTCCTTGAAGCTGGGCTGGAGTGCCTCGTGGAAGCACACCGCTTTGGCCGCAATGACGTGCATGAGCGGACCTCCCTGCACGCCTGGGAAAACCATGGAGTTGATCTTCTTGGCCAGTTCCTCGCTGTTGGTAAGGACAATGCCGCCGCGCGGACCGCGCAGGCTCTTGTGCGTGGTGCTGGTGACGAAGTCCGCGTGCGGCATGGGAGACGGATGTACGCCTGCGGCTACGAGTCCGGCAATGTGTGCCATATCCACGAAAAGATAAGCGCCCACGCTCTTGGCGATTTCCGCCATCCGCGGGAAGTCGATGATGCGCGGATAGGCGCTCGCGCCCGCAGTGATCATTTTCGGTTTTTCCCTTTGCGCCACTTCGGCAAGTTCATCGTAGTTGATGCGCTCGTCAGACTGGCTCACTCCGTACTGGCAGAACTGGTAGAATTTGCCGGAGAAATTTGCCGGGTTGCCGTGAGTCAAATGTCCACCATGGGCGAGATTCATACCCAGCACCTTGTCGCCGGGCTGGAGGACGCTGAAGTAGACTGCGGCGTTCGCCTGGGAGCCGGAGTGGGGCTGCACGTTGGCAAATTTGGAGCCAAAAAGCTGGCACACGCGGTCGATCGCAAGCTGCTCCGCCTTGTCCACTTCCTCACAGCCACCGTACCAGCGGCGGCCGGGGTAGCCCTCCGCGTACTTGTTCGTAAGACAGGAACCCTGCGCGGCCTGCACGGCGCGGCTGCAGAAGTTCTCGCTGGCGATGAGCTCGATGTTGTTCTGCTGGCGCTTTTCTTCGCCGAGGATGACGTCGGCAATGGCCGGGTCGCTGGTGCGGACAATGTCCGCCATGACTTCGTGGGAGCTGTTCATTTTGGCAACGCGGCGGGCGTGACGGCCTTCCGCAAAGGGTGTGGTGAGGAATGCGTCAACGATGGCCTTTGCATCCGCGGGCGTGGTCTTGGCGCCACTCAGGCAAAGGACGTTCGCGTGATTGTGCTCGCGCGTCTGACGCGCTTCGGACGGCTCATGAACCAAGGCTGCCTGGATGCCGGTGTGGCGGTTGGCCGCCATGCAAATACCCGCGCCGCTGGTGCAGACAAGTATGCCCGCGTCTGCCTGCTTGGTGAGGACTTTTTCCGCCACCGCGTCCGCGTAGTCGGGATAGTCCACCGAATCCTTCGAGAAGGTGCCGAGATCCGCGACCTCATAACCCTTGCCCTTGAGGTGCTCCACCAGCGCATTCTTCAGCTCAAAACCCCCATGGTCCGCACCCAGCGCAATACGGTGCGCGAGGCTTGCGGGTGTGGCGGTGGGTTCGGCGGTGCTGGCGACGGCGTGCATGTTGGGGTTCGGGTTGGACGATTTGTCAAAAGTCTGGTCGATATACGCCACTACGCTGGGAAGAAGCCTGCGCAGAATGTCGCGCACGTAGTCGTAGGCAGCCCGGCCGGAGCCATAGGGATCTTCCACTTCGCGGTCGCGAAGAGCGTCTTCCGCCGCGAATTCGCTGATGAGGTAGGTCTTGTCCGCGCATTCGGGAAACGCTTCCTCGATGGAAGCGAGGTGCATGTGGGACATGCCGAAAATGTGGGTTACCGACTCGATGAGGTCGTGCGTCAGCGGCTTGCTGTGAAAGGCGGACGCGTCCAACCCCAGCTCGCGGAGGGTTTCCACCGTGTAGCGGCTGGGCGCGTCCCCGGGGTACGCGCCGGTCCCGGCGGAGTAGACCTCGTAATCCGCACGGTCCTTTACCAGATCGCGGAAGAGGGCCTCCGCCATCGGGCTGCGGCAAGTATTGCCGGTGCAGACAAAAAGGACGCGTTTCAAAGAAGTCGTTTTGGAAATTTCGGGAGGGCTCGCAACATGCCGCCACTGGGAGCAATTGTCAAAACCTGTGCCATGCTGGGATTCTGGAACTGATAAAGCTTCTTGATCGCAAAACCGGGCTTGAGAATCGCCCCCGCGATTCCACTGTACCCCTGAGATATGATCTACGTCGCCAGCAGCCCCGAAGCCGCGCCTCAGGCGCTGCTTGGCCGTGCGCGCCGGGAAGGGACGGCGCTCTTGGAAGCGTGGCCGGACTTTGGGTCAAAATCTGTTCTCGCTCAAAGTCCTGGCCGGATTCTCGAAGGGAATCTCTTCCAGGACGCCGAGGAACTGCGGGAAGCGATTTATGAAGGACGCCGCAGGGCCAAGCAGGACGCGACTGACCGTTGGGGCGGACTTTTTGGCTGGGTGGGTTTTGATGGCTCGTTTTGCTTCGGGGATTTTCCAGAGTGCGAAGCAACGGATCAAGTCCCTTGGGTCGCTGGGTCGGGTCGCTTGGCGGGGGGCTTGGGTCCGGCCATCTCTTTCTCACCCCAGATGACCCGGGAGCAATTCATGGCCCGCGTGCATCGTGTCCAGGAATACATTGCCGCCGGAGACATCTATCAGGTGAACCTTTCCTATCCTTGGCTGGCAGAGTGGCCGCAGGATTTGGACCCCTTGCAGTTTTACCAGCGCGTGCGGACAGCCTCACCAGCCCCTTATGCTGCCTACCTCGACCTGGCGGGCACGCAGGTTTTCAGCGCATCCCCAGAATGCTTCCTCAGCATGCGCGACCGAAAGATTCGCACCCGCCCCATCAAAGGCACCCGTCCACGCAGCTGGGATGCGGCGAGTGATGCGGAACTCCGCGAGGAGCTGCGCGCTTCCGACAAGGAACGGGCGGAACTCGTCATGATCACGGATTTGGAGCGCAACGACCTGGGCAAGGTCTGCGAGTTTGGCAGCGTGCGGGTTTCCGAATTGCTGGGTTTGGAAAGTTTCGCCCAGGTGCATCACCTGGTGTCCACCGTGGAAGGCACGCTCCGCCGTGGTACAGATCACGTGGATGCGCTGCTGGCCTGTTTTCCCGGAGGTTCCATCAGCGGAGCCCCGAAGAAGCGTGCTCTGGAGATCATTCGTGAACTGGAGACCCACGACCGCGGCATCTACACGGGAGCAATCGGTTGCTTTGGCTACCACGGCGAGAGCCATTTCAGCATCGCCATCCGCACCGCTTGGCGGCGGGGGCATGTGCTTCAGTTCCACACAGGCGCAGGTATTGTTGCGGATTCTGTTCCGGAACTTGAATACGAGGAAACGCGGCACAAGGCGGCGGGTCTGCTCAAAGCTGCGGCAATGGACCGTCTCATTTGCGCATAAAAAAACCTGCGGTGGGTGACACCGCAGGCTGGGAGTGATTGGCAAAATTTTCGCGGAACAACTTACAGCGTCTTCTTCAGCGCCGCGGAGGCAACGAAGCGAACGCTTTTGGACGCTTTGATTTTCATTGCTTCGCCGGTCTTCGGATTGCGTCCGGTGCGGGCGCCGCGCTTGGAGATTTTAAACGTGCCGAAACCGATGAGCTGCACGCTGCCGGTTTTCGCCACGCCTTTGGCGATGGAGTCGATCACGGCCTGCACGGCATCTGCCGCGGCGCGTTTCGAGGTGTCACCACCGAGATTTTTATGGACTGCTTCGATCAATTCTGCCTTGTTCATGGAGTGCTTGGTGTTGGGATGAAGGATTGTAATGACGCGTTTGACCTTGCGTCTGCCGAGGTCTTTTATGGATGAATCACAGGTGAGGTCAATCATTTTTGACTCCCGCTGGTTTTTTATTTTTCATGAAACAGTTCTTGCTTCCCGAAGAGAAACCCGTTGTTCACCCATCAGCATTTGTGGCGAGAGATGCCGTGCTGGTGGGTGGTGTCACGATCGGAGAATTCTCGAGCATCTGGTATCAATGCGTACTGCGCGGGGACATCAACAGTATTAAAATTGGCGCACGCACCAACATCCAGGATGGCACGGTGATTCATGTCTCGGATGACTTCGCCGCGGTGGTGGGGAATGGCGTAAGCGTCGGTCATCGCGCCATCATTCACGCGTGTGAAATTGGTGATGAAACTTTGGTGGGCATGGGCGCCATCGTCATGGATGGCGCCGTGATTGGTCCACGTTGCGTCATCGCCGCCGGCGCGCTCGTGACGAAAAATTTCCGGGCGCCGGAAGGATCGCTCATTGTCGGTTCGCCTGCGCGCATCGTGCGCGAGCTCAGCGCGGAGGAGCGGGAGAAGAACGTGGCGCTGGCGGTCAAATACGTGGAAGTGGCGCGGCGCTACCGTGAGCTGGCGTTCTGAAGCTGCCAGATTTTTGCAATCCCATTGCCTGCCCGGGTGGGCGTGCTATGGTTGTTTTATGAACAATGATGTGGTGGAAGTGCAGCTTCGCTCTGTAGTGCCGCTGGATGGTGCGTTCGCGGTATTTTTGGGCAACGAGGAGAAGACCATGGTCATCTATGTGGATGAGCCTGTGGGCACGGCGATCGCCATGTCCATGCGTGGTGTGGTCAAGGATCGTCCGCTCACTCATGACCTGATGGGCCACATGCTGCGCGCGTTTGGCGCAAAGGTGGATCGTGTGGTGATCAATCACATGGACAACAGCGTCTATCACGCGCGTCTCATTTTGAGTGCGGAGAAAGACCCGGTGACCGGCGCGGAACTGCACCATCGCAAGGTGGTGGAACTGGATGCCCGGCCCAGCGACAGCATTGCTCTGGCGGTGGCGCAAAGCGCTCCTATTTTTGTGTCGCAGCCAGTATGGGCGGCCGCGGATGACAACACGGATTCCCTCACCAATCTTGAGCAACTGCGCCACTCCCGCGGGCGCAAGCGCGAGAGCGGCGACAAATGAAGTGAAAAGGGGAAAGTGAAAAGTTAAAAGGGTTCGCGCAAAGCGTTAGAGCCCCGCGATTTCCCAGCCTTTTCGGTAGGTGCGATGCACCAGCGCATTCGCCTCGGGCGAATGGTCAAAGGAAAGTTTCGCGCCGTTGAACTCCAAGGTCTGATTGGGAAACACGGAGCACAGGCATCCCAGGAGCACCGCTTCGGTGAGCGGGCCGGAATAGTCCCAGTTCGCCGTCGGCTTCCTGCTTCCTCCTTCGAGGCAGCAATCAATGAAATCGAACCAATGGTTGCGTGGCTCCAGCTTGGGATAGCGGTAGCCGGCGAATTTCTCCTTGGGGTGCAGGGTGGGGGTACTTCCATGCGGATGAAGCAGCACGCCTTCGGTCCCGATGTAGATGCTGCCCTGGCCGGGCCACTTGCCTTCGATGAGATCCTGCACTTCTTGAGGAGGAAGCTGGTCGCCGTCATACCAGGTCACCTTCACCAGTTTGCCTTCGGTGTACTCCGTGCCGGGGAAAACATATTCCACCTTGCCATTGATGGCCCAGTTGTCCTTGCCTGGCGCAGGACCGCGTGACGTGACCGAAACCGGCGAAGTCAGCGCCAGCGAGCGGAACCAACCGCTAAACATGTGGCAGCCCATGTCTCCCAACGTGCCGGTGCCGAAATCGCGACGCTTGCGCCAGTTGGAAGGATGGTAGTAGCCGCTGATGAAGGGGCGTTCTTCCGCCACGGCGAGCCATTTGTTCCAGTCAAAACCCGCCGGGATGGGATCGCTCTTTTGCGGCACCGGATCCATGTCACCCCACTTCTTGTTAGAGAAAGTGTGCACTTCCTTCACCTTGCCGATGACGCCGCTGTGGATCATCTCCACCGCGAAGCGCTCGGTGAAATCAGAGGAGATTTGGATGCCCATCTGGGTCATCACGCCCTTGGCGCGCGCTCTTTCCGTCATGGCACGGCATTCCGCGAGATTTTGCGCCAGCGGCTTTTGTCCATAAACATGCAGACCCTTGGCGACAGACGCCAAGCCTACGGAGCCGTGCATATGATCGGGGATGGAGACGTTCACACTGTCGATATTGCCTGCCTCCTTCTCCAGCAGTTCGTGCCAATCCTGGTAGATCTTGGCTTCCGGGAAGTCTTTCTTCACCTTCACGGTGCGGTTCAGGTCCACATCGCACACCGCCACGAGTTCCCACTTCGGGTAACGGGACATGGAACTGATGTCTGCCCAAGACATGCCGTCCGCGCCGAAGGCTGCGTGACGGAGTTTGCCGTTCGGGGAAGCGGCACGCATGCCGGTGGTGACATAGGGCGCGGCGAGCAGGGCGAGGGCGCTCTGGCCGAGAAAATGACGGCGGGTGGGATTGGAGAAAGCGGTATGAGGCATCCCACATTTACGCAGCAAGTGGCGCGCACTTTCTTCGCTTTGAAACAGATCGATATGATGATGCAGTTCGACGGGACCGTGCTCCCGTCCCGCCGCCGCTCATGCTCTTTCCATCACTTCGGCCGCGCCACTATGACGGCCGTGCTCGAGGCGCCTGTCAGGTAGCCCATGCTGAAGCCCAGCGGCTTCGCGTGGTTTGCAGGATTGGCGTAGGCCACGGCGAGTTCGGGCTGCTCATACTGCTTGAAGATGGAGAGCGCGTTCGTGTAGTTCCCGTAGTAGCTGATTTTGAAACCCTGCTGTTGCAGGAAACGCAGAGGCACGCCGCTGGGATCCTGCACGATGCCGCAGGTGTGGGTCAGCACTTGGTTCCGGATGCGTGAGAAGGAGCCCTCGTGCATCAGGTAGGAGGCGCTCTTCAATAGTACCGCGGGGCGACCCAAGCTGCTGGCAAAACGCTGGAAGCCTCCCGACATGCCGCCATCGCTCAGGTCCTGGCTGAAATAAATGAGGCGCTTGGCGCCATGGGGTCCGTGGGCGCGGATCATGAGCCCGGGCACGGTGCTTTGGCCGGCGGCGAAGACCACCAGGTTTCCGTTTCCATCCAGCCGCACAGCATCCACGGAATCCACCACGTGGCCGGTGCGCGCCAGGAAGACCATGAACACCGGCAGCACGCCACGGAAGCGCGTGGCCTGCAGGTCCTGCCTCATGTCTTTGGTGATGAAATAGCTGAACTGAAGAATGGTGCTCAGGGACGTCTGCAGCCCGTTTAGTCCGCGGCCCACATCGTCCGGCGAGAGCGTATTCCAAACCGGCAGCGGTTCACAGGGTTCAAGACCGCAAAGCAGGTAGGTGTCCGCCTTGGGGAAAAACGTGTGTGCGAAAAGAAAGTCCGGGCCGCTGAAAGGATAGAAAACGGAATTGGCGGAGCGCAGGTCGCTGATCTCCGTGCTGGCCCAGGCGTTGACGGGATTGCCATGCCGCGCCAGGAACTGCGCCCAGGCGCCTTCCATCTTTTGATGATGCTGCTGCCAGTCCGCCGTGGCGCGCAGGTCGCTGAAGGCATCGCGTCCACCCAAGGCCGGCATGCCGGCGAGGAAGCGCGCGGAGTCATTCAGCGCGGCGGATTGTGCCGGCACGTTCAAGGCGGTCTGCGGCGGAAACAAATCCTGACCAGTGGGCGATTGCGCGCGGCGCACCTGGGTGTTGTCGCCCAGGAATTGCGTCCCGTGCGGAGCGTTGTCCTGCTTGGGGGTAGCACAGCCCGTGAGGAAAAGGCCGGCAAGAACTGCAGCGGGAAGGGGGGAAGCGCAACGCATTGGGCGCGAGACTAGCAAGAGTTTCGCCATTGAGAAGTAGAAAAGCGCCCAGCCTGCCATAGGTGTCCTTTTCTTCACACTGGCGCTTCGCGCCTGCCAGTGCTACTGCGCCCCATGTCCAGCGCACCATCCCATCGTATCTCACTGGCGGCTGCCACCGCGATTGTCGTCGCCACCATGGTAGGCACGGGGGTGTTTACCAGCCTGGGCTATCAGATCGGCGGCATGTTTGAGGCGAATGACGCACCCTCTGGCTTCCCCATTCTGATGCTCTGGGTGGTGGGAGGCATTGTCGCGCTCTGCGGTGCGTTGAGTTATGCGGAGTTCACCTCCATGATGCCGCGCTCTGGCGGGGAATATCACCTCATGGGGCAGGCCTACCACCCGCTGGTGGGATTTTTGGCGGGTTGGGTTTCCATCACCGCCGGCTTCTCAGCGCCTATCGCTGCCACTTCGATGCTTTTCGGAGAGTATATGCACGGCCTCTGGCCCACACTCGACCACAACATCGTGGCCTATTCGATTGTAGGACTGCTGACCCTGCTGCAACTCGGCGGGGTGCGCATCGTCGCGAAGTTCCAGGTAAGCCTGACGGTGATGAAGGTGCTCCTCATCCTTGGGTTCATCGGCGGAGCCTTCGTGCTGGGGACGCATCCATTGACGGCCGGCATTCTCCGTCCGCAGTCGGGAGACGTGGGGAAAATGTTCAGCGGTTCCTTTGCTACCTCGCTGGTATTTGTGATGTATGCCTACGCCGGCTGGAACGGCGCGGTGTATGTTGCCGGGGAGATGAAAAACCCCCAGCGCAATCTGCCGCTGGCCCTGCTCTTTGGCACTTTAATAGTGATGGCGCTCTATGTGGGCATTAACGCCATCTTCCTCATGGGCGGCGACTGGAGCGCCATGCGGAACAAGGAAGACGTGGCCTTCGTGGCGGCGCGCGGGATTTTCACCGAGAGGGGAAGCTGGTGGATGGGAGCGCTCATTGCCTTTGGGCTGCTTTCCACGGCCAACGCCATTTTGTGGACGGGCGCGGCGGTGCTGCGTGTCATTGGACAGGACATGCGCGCGCTGTGCTGGCTGGATGCCAGTGACCGCCGGGGTGAGCCGGTGGGCGCGGTGCTTTTCATGACGAACCTGGTGCTGCTGTTGCTGGGCACCGGCTCATTTAAATCCCTTGTTCTCTATATTCAGGCGCTGCTGCAGCTTTGCTCCCTCATGGTGGTGGTGGCGGTGGTGTGGTGGCGCATCGCCTACCCGGAGCGTTCGCGCCCTTACAAGGTTCCCTTCTACCCAGTGCCACCGTTGATTTTCATAGCGGTGAGCATTTGGATGCTCTTCTTCATGGTGAAAAGGCAGCCTACGGAATCTCTATGGGGAGCCGCCACCCTGGTGCTCGGCGTCGTGATTTATTTTGTGGCCAAGCTGGGAGAAGGCGGTCCGACCGTTCCAGCACAGGTGGAGCCCATCGTGGCGGCTACTTTGCCCCCTTCGGAGCCGCTGCCCACGTCCGCAGCGCCGCCACCTGCGGTCCCAGTGGCTTCCGAAAGCGCGCCGCTTCCGACCATTGCGCCGTTTCCCACGACACCTCCAGACAACCGCGAATCCTGATCTTCCATGACAGATTGGATTGCAGACCTGACCTCACTGCTGGGCGCGGAAAGTGTTTCCGTGGTGCCCCAAGTTCTGGAGACCCACAGCACGGACGAGTGGTTTGCCTCGCATCCTCCGGAAGCGGTGGCGTTTCCCGCCGATACGGAGCAGGTGGCCGCGCTCCTGCGCTTCGCCAGCGAGCGGCGGATTCCTGTGACACCGCGCGGTGGCGGCGTGGGGTATGTGGGCGGCTGCGTGCCGCTCAAGGGCGGCATCGCGCTTTCGATGATGCGCATGAACCGCATCTTGGAAATCAATGTCGAAGACGGAGTGGCCGTAGTGCAGCCCGGTGTGATCACCGGTGTGCTGCAACGCGAAGTGGCTTCGCGCGGCTGGTTTTATCCGCCGGACCCGTCCAGCCTCAACGAATGCTCGTTGGGCGGCAACATTGCCACGAATGCCGGTGGGCCACGCTGTGTGAAGTATGGCGTGACGCGTCACTACGTGCTCGGTCTGGAGGCGGTGCTTGCGGACGGCACGGTGCTGCGCGCGGGAGGACGCTGTCACAAGAACAAGACCGGTTTCGATCTCGTGGGCATGTTTGTAGGCAGCGAAGGCATGTTGGGCGTGGTCACCGAGGCCACGCTCCGCCTCATCCCGCATCCTCCCATGCGCGCCATGCTCAGCGTGGGCTTCCCCACCTTCAGCCAGGCGGCCCATGC
>Ga0265327_10003339_pt1 | contig 15491 bp, 16 predicted proteins | sample 41621metaG_FD_202089 | JGI IMG/M metagenome (GOLD analysis project Ga0265327, IMG submission 202089) | Rhizosphere microbial communities from Carex aquatilis grown in University of Washington, Seatle, WA, United States - 4-16-21 metaG | ecosystem: Host-associated > Plants > Roots > Rhizosphere... | reverse complement strand
TGATCCCCGCCTGGCGGGTCCGAAGCGCGGTCCACACCGGGCGGTCAAGCGGATGATCGATTGGCATGGGTCCCCCGTCTGTGGCGCAGCGTCCGTCCGGACCTGGGCCCGCAGCCTCGGGGTTTCAAGTCACCCCCGCCGGTCCAGCACCTCCAGCGCCGTCTCCGCCAGGATCCGCGCCCCGGAATTGTCCGTCCCCGGCTCGCCGGCCCCGATGCCGTCCAGATTGCGCTTGAACACCCCCTGGGAGATCGAGGCCAGCCGGAACAGCGAGAAGGCCAGGCAGATATCGAACTCCGGCACGCTGTCGCGCCCCGTGCGCCGGCAATAGGCCGCCACATACTCCGCCTCGGTGGGGATGCCCGACCCCGCCAGCTCGATCCCGTCCAGGGTCCCCCAGCTCTCCGAGCGCGAGTGCCACAGGATGCAGTTATAGGCCAGGTCCGCCAGGGGATGGCCCAGGGTCGACAGCTCCCAGTCCAGCACCGCGATGATCCGGGGCTCGGTCGGGTGGAACATCACGTTCTCCAGCCGGTAGTCCCCGTGGGCGATGGTGGTGGTGTCGTCGGTGGGCATGGCGGCCGGCAGCCGTTCGATCAGCGCCTCCATGGCCGGCATCACCTCGGTCTGGGCGCCCCGGTACTGCCGCGTGAACCGGGCGATCTGCCGCTCGAAATAGCCCCCCGGCCGCCCATAGTCGCCAAGCCCGATGGCGGCGTAATCGACCCCGTGCAGGCGGGCCATCACCGCCCCCAGCTCGTCATAGATCGCCGCCCGCTCGGGCGGGCTCATCCCCGGCAGCCGCGCGTCGCGGAAGATCCGCCCCTCCAGGAAATCCATCACATAGAAGCTGGTCCCGATGACGCTCTCGTCCTCGCACAGGGCCCGCATCCGCGGCACGGGGAACCCCGCCCGGCCCAGGGCCTGCATCACCTTGAACTCCCGGTCCACCTGGTGGGCGCTGGCCAGCAGCTGGCCCGGCGGCTTCTTGCGCAGCACAAAACGCGCGCCGCCGCCCCCCTCCGGACCCGTGGTCAGCAGATAGGTGGGATTGGAGGCCCCGCCCTGGAACTGCCGCACGCTCAGCGGTCCGGCATAGCCCTCCACATGCGCCCCCAGCCAGCGCCCCAGCGCCGCCTCGTCCAGCCGGTGCGCCGCGCGCACCTCCCCCAGGTTCGGGGTCCCCGCATCGGCGCTCACTGGCTCGTCTCCCATGTCACGGCGGCGACCCTACCCCCCTTCCGTCGCGGAGGGGAAAGGGGCTCGCTGCGCCCCTGGCCTCCGTCGCATCCCGCGCTAGGATGGCCGCAAACCAGGCGGGGGGAACAATGGCTGGCTATCCACAGGCGCGCGCCGCCGCCGCAGGGCTCCTGCTCCTCGCCGCGACCCCCGCCACAGCCGCCCCGCCCGCCGCGACCGACCCCGCCGCCGCCGTGGTCTGGGCCGCCCGGCCCACCGCCGCCCAGGTCACCGCCGCCTATCCCAAACAGGCCCTGGCCGACCGGCTGCCGGGCCGCGCCACCCTCGCCTGCGACGTCGCCGCCGATGGCGCGCTGGCCGGCTGCGCGGTCACCGCCGAGGATCCTCCGGGCCAGGGCTTCGGCCCCGCCGCCCTCAGCCTCGCCGCGGCCATGCGCCTGGAGCCCGGCCACCCGGCCACCGGCGAGCGCCTCAACCTGCCCATCCGGTTCACCCCGCCGGAGCCCGACGCCCCGCCGCGCCCCGTCCGCTTCGCCAGACACATCGCCGAATACGACCATATCGGCCCCGCCGGCCCCTTCTATCCGGACCAGGCCCAGCGCGCCCGCCTGGACGGCGCCGCGGTCATCGCCTGCAAGGTCGCCGCCGCCGGCGCCCTCACCGACTGCGTCAAGGTCGCCGAGGCCCCGGTGGGCCAGTTCTTCGCAGACGCCGCCCTGGCCATGGCCCGCAAGGGCTGGATCCTCGCCGCCCCCCGCGCGGACGGCAAACCCGAGCCCGCCGACCCCCAGCGCTTCGCCGTCCCCTTCGTGCTCAGGCGGGAGCGGTAGGGGGCTCCCCCGCTTCACCCCGCAACCCGCCGCCAGGTCCTCGCCCCCAGCCGCCCCATGCGCCCCTCCAGCCGCGCCACCTCGGCCTTGGCAAAGGCCAGGCCGGTCTTCCCGGCGTCCATCGCCACCACGTCCATCTGGAATTCCAGCCAGCTCTGCTGAAAATCGCGGGCCTCGGCATACATCTCGCGGAACTCCGCCACGGTCATCAGCCACCGGCTGATCTGGGTGCGGCTGGGCATGGCCGGATCGGCCGAGATCCGCGACGCGGCCTCCCCCCGGGCGAGCCGCTTGCAGAACGCCCTGGCCCAGGCCCGGTCATAGCTGCACTTGCGCCCCGCCACCCAGTCCCGGGGCGGCTTGCCGGCCACGGCCCGCGCATGGGCCCGCACCCGGCGCCAGTGCTCCGGCGCCGCCACCCGCCGCGCCGCCCGCTCGCGGGCCTGCTGGTCCCGCACCCACCGGTAATTGTCCGCGAAGTCGGGATGGCGCCGCACCCAGCGATACAGCACTCGCTCGGTCGGCATCCGTGGATCGGCGGTGATCTGTCGAACGGTCTCGCCGTCCAGCAGCCTCTGGCAGATCACCAGGCCGAGGGTCGGGTGATACCAGCTCTCCGTAATCCCGCCCCGACGGTCCAGCGGGGGCAGGGGCGTCTCGGGATCGATGAAGCGCGGCACCGCCCCAAGTTAGCCTGACCCGGCTCAGAAATCAAGAACAAAAAGGGAACTATCGGGCGCCCACAGCCCCGAGGCCCCTCGGCGATCGCCGCCGCCGCAGCGCCCCGCCCGCCAGGCCAAGCCCCAGGATCATCAGGCTCCAGGTCCCGGGCTCCGGTGTGTGGCTGGCGTTGATGTTGAAGGAGAACCCGAAGGGCGCCACGCGGTCATTGGCCTTCCAGACGTCGAAATGTTCGCCGTGCTGCAGCCGGTCCGCGGCGCTGGCGATGGCGCCCCCTGGCCCCACATAGTCCAGGGCGAACCCGAAGATCGGCGAACTGCCCTCGCCATGCGGCGGATTGAAGTGCAGGCCGGTGCCGATCACGTGGAATTCGTCGAGCGAGGTGTCGTCATGCCCGTAGACGAAGACATAGATCTCCGCGAACCAGTCGCCGTGATAGCTGAAGTCCGAAAAGGTGTCCGTGGTCGGCAGCGCCCCGGTCGAGCGGATATGCAGCCCGAAGGATGACGTCGTGTCCTGCGTCACATAGCAGTAGAGCGTGAGCCCGCCCTCGGTATGTGATCCGCAGGGCGTGGAGCCGTCGGGTATGGCCGTCAAGGCCGCGGCGGGGCCGCAGATCAGGCAGGCCGCAAGCAAAGCCAGGCAAAATCGGTACGGGAACATGGTCGCCTCCCGCGTCGCCCGGTCCTGGTCGGGCCGAAGGGTCCAGTCTGCGAGGCCGGGCGGAGCCTGAATCAATACACCACCGCGGCCCGCCGTCTAGCGCCGCCGCACTCCCCCAGGGGACATGATCCGATTTCCGGCGCGGCGATCGGATCGCCCTGATGGAAATCGGTTCGTGTCCCCGACCGCTGGCCGGGCGTCACCACCCCACCCCCGCTCATCCCCGCGCAAGCGGGACCCAGGCTTTTTCGCGGGACGGGCGGCCTCGCGGCGAAGGGTCGATAGAGGGCCGCCCTCCCGCCCGCATTCCGACCTTGGGTTGCGACGTCCGGCCCGCTAGGCTTACCTCAGGGCGCGGCGTGGGGAGCTTCAATGCCAGAAGGATCGTTGTGGGCGCCTATGGCCCTGGCCCTGATCGTGCTCGCCGTCCCGGCCGCGGCGCCCCGCGCCGCTGACCCGCCCCCGGCCCTGGTCTGGACCCAGCGCCCCACCGCCGACGACGTCGCCGCCGCCTATCCGCCCAAGGCGCTCGCCGACCACATCGGCGGCCGCGCCGTAATCGGTTGTGCGGTGGCGGCCGACGGCGGCCTCGCCGACTGCGCCGTGGTGAGCGAGAGCCCCACGGGCGCGGGCTTTGGCGACGCGGCCCTGGGCGTGGTGGTGAAGATGCGCCTGGACCGCACCAGCGGCCACCCGGGGGTGGGCGAGCGCCTCAACCTGCCGATCCGCTTCGCCCCGCCCGAGGTGGAGACCGGCGCCGCCCCGCCGCGTGAGGTGCGCTTCACCAAGACGCTGGGCGGCTACGAGAGCGCGGGTCCCGCCGGCCCGTTCTATCCGGAACGCGCCTTTCGACGCGGCCAGAACGGCCTCGCCCTGATCCAGTGCAATGCCGCCCCCGACGGCGCCCTCACCGCCTGCGTGATGCTGGCCGACCAGCCGGCGGACCAGGACTTCGGCAATGCGGCGCTGATGATGGCCAAGCGTGGTCGGATCCTCGCCGCCCCCCGCGCCGACGGCCAGCCGGACACCGGCGAGGCGCAACGGTTCCTCGTGCCGTTCGTGTTGCGGGATCGGCGGTGAGCGCGATGGACCCCGCCGACGCGACGCCCCAACGCCCGCCGGTGCGGCTTCCTGTCGACCGCTGGTCGGAGATGTCCCACCTCGGCCTCAGCGCCTTCTGGGTGCTCCTGATGCTCCACCAGGCCAACGCGCACGGGAGCCCCCTCGAGTCCGGCAGGGGGGTGCTCTTTGGCGTCGGCGCGGCTGGGTTCGCGCTGAACGGCGCCAGCTATCTGTGGCGGGTCCTCGTTCCGCGGCCGGCGATCGAGGCCACCGAAGCAGGCCTCCTTTGCCATCCGAGCTATCATTTCGGCACGCTTCCCTGGGCCGAAATCCGCAAGATCGAGGTCGTAGGGTCCTTGCCGGGCGCCCTGCGCATCCATATGCGCCGCCGGTTCTGGTCGATGACCAACTGGCTCAGCGGGACCCGGATCAACCTCAGCCTGCGCGCGCATGACCTGACCCGTGAGCAGGGAGGGAAGCTTGCGGATGAACTTGATGCCTGGCGCAAGGCAGCCGCCTCGCCGGAGGTCTCTGGCGTCTAAATCTCACGGTCAGACGCGAGCCGGCCAGCGTGAGATTTTGAGCACACAAGGGGAAGGGGGCTCGCGACCCTTGGGGCGCATGCCGACGGACAATCCCTCACGGGCTCCAGTATGTGATGTCGCAGGTTCCATCCGGCCGGATCGACACAGCCATGTCCGTGGCGTTTTCCTTGGCGGCCTGGGCGCACTTGGCGCGGTCCCGCTCGTGCCGCGTCTCGCCGTAGCCGGGCGCGTGGTGTTGGCATCCTGCCATCAAAGGCAAGAGCGCCAGGGCTATGGGTAGGATACGCCGCATGGGTCGAGCTTAGCGGGGCGAAGGCGAGGTTCCACCCCCTGACGGCCTTCACAATATCCGCGGCCTGGCTGGTCGCCGCCGTGCTGCGCCAGGGCCGACGCCACCGCCCGGGGACATGATCCGATTTCCGGCGCGGCGCGCAGAAAGCCCTAATGGAAATCGGTTCGTGTCCCCGACCCTGGCGCAGCCTGTCAGAGCAGATCGTAGGCGGCGTCCTCGCGATTGCCCCATATGGCGGCGAAGGCCGGCTGACTCGCCGCCATCGCGGCGCGGACCAGCGCCCTCTCCGACAAGCCAAGCCGGTCCACAAAGGCCTCAACCTCGCCAAGCTGCGCCGAAGACCGGGCGAGCAGATTGTCCGCCAGCCGTTGGGGGAGCCGATCCTCGACCATGGCCCATCTCCTCCTGGCGGAGCCTCGTCAGAGGCCGCCCGCCCTTAAATCTCACGGACAGATGCGAGCCGGCCGGACTTGGGAAGTCAAGGACGCGTCCGCTCTGGCGGACGCGCCGCGCCGCGGCGAGCGCTGCGCGCTCGTCCCCCAAGTACGACCGGCAGACTGGCCAGCGTGAGATTTTGGTGCCGCATTCCGACTGACGCCGCCGCCGGGGACATGATCCGATTTCCGGCGCGGCGCGCAGAAAGCCCTAATGGAAATCGGTTCGTGTCCCCGACCCTGGCGCAGCCTGTCAGAGCAGATCGTAGGCGGCGTCCTCAGGATTGCCCCACACGGCGGCGAAGGCCGGTTCGCTCGCCGCCATCGCGGCGCGGACCAGCGCCCTCTCCGGGACGCCAAGCCGGTCCACAAAGGCCTCAACCTCGCCAAGCTGCGCCGAAGACCGGGCGAGCAGATTGTCCGCCAGCCGTTGGGGGAGCCGATCCTTGGCCATGGCCCATCTCCTCCTGGCGGAGCCTCGTCAGAGGCCGCCCGCGCTTAAATCTCACGGACAGATGCGAGCCGGCCGGCCTTGGGAAGTCAAGGACGCGCCAGGGGCGCGCCGCCCCGCGGCAAGCGCTGCGCGCTCGTCCTTGAGTTCCCAAGGGCGACCGGCAGCTGGCCGGCGTGAGATTTTGGTGCAGAGTTCGGGCCGCCGCCGGGGGGTATGATCCGATTTCTGATCCGCCAGGCGGGTCGTCATAATGGAAATCAGTTCATGTCCGCGAAATTCACTGTGGCATCAAGTCGGCGCGAGAGAGATCGGATCCCAGTTGTTTTGCAAGTAGGCTTTCCGCCTTTACGTAAGCCGGTATAAGCGATGAGTGGACGAAATAAGAGGTCTTTTTAGAGAATTGTCGAACGCTGCCGTCGGCGTTCTTCCATCTGTCCTTCTGTAATACACGAGTATACATCGGCCCAGATATTCCAATAAATTGCTTAAATAGAACCTTGTTGCCGCCATTGGAGGTATCTATTTCAACAGAATCGGAAAAGAGATCGCTAGCGTAGCTTTTAGGGTACGGTTTTAAGTAGAAGACAGAGCTTATTCCAGCCGCGACAATATGCTTAGCGCAATTGTGGCAGGGGAATGTATTACAATATAACTTCGCGCCGCGGATCGAGTGACCGTTTCGGGCTGCATCGGTTATGGCATTCATCTCTGCGTGTATCGTGCGGCCATATTCTAGAGAGTCCATTATCTGAGACTCTCGTATTACATCGTCTTCTCGCGTAAATATATCTCTAATGAATATCTCGTCATCGCTGTGATATTTCGGATCTATCAAACCTGCCCTTCTAAATCGGAATGCGAGATCCATGAGGACTTCACGTTTTCTTCTGTCGTTCGAATCCCCCCCTAGCGCGTGTTCGCGACCATCAGGAGAATCGCCTTCCCAATACGTCCCTCCTTTTGCCTTGGGCACTTCATTGCAGCCAAGAGCTTCAATCTCGTTCGACTGATTGAGTATCGCAGCGCCGACTTGTCTTGACAGATCCGACGAGCGCAGTGCAGCTGTGCTGGCCAATTGCATGCCATGTTCGTCCGGGGTCGGCGTAACCGTAAAGTCACCAAATAGCACAGAGAAGAAGCGCTCAATCTGCGAAGCCATCGCTGAGGCCGAGGACGCGTCAATGACTACGTCTGATGATGGAAATATGTCTCGAACTCGTTGACCGTGCGGGTTTTCTTCCTCGGCGTCATCCAAGCGAATTAGGTTGTGTGCCTCACTCACCCAATTGTCCGACCTTGGATTTTCTGGGTGATCATGGGCGATGCGTTCGGATAGGGCCTTCGCTCTCCGATCAACTGAAGAGTGGCAAGATATTTGAACGTATTGCTCCCCGTACAGGGACCTCAGGAGCGCCGCTTCTTCTGGTCTCTTTAATTGGTTCAGGATAAATGCTCTCCGACATACAGCCGCCGCCTCCATCTTGAGGTCGTCGGAAGGCGCGATTCCTGCATCGGATGCGCGAAGGGTGCTTATCCGTGCGACCGCAAGCCGCGCCATGATGTCGTTGGAGTCGGTCCTCCTGCGAACATCATTGCACGCGGTTATGAACTGGCGGTACCGAGCCTCCATTGGCTTGCTCGGGATGGCGCTAAATGAAGGTATCTGTTTGAGCGACTCGGTGATCTTGACTGCGTGGATGACGTCATACCCGTACTCGGCTAGGCACTTCGCAACGGCATCGGACACGTGGGGCGTTTCAATCCCGATCCTCGCAACAATCCCGACGACTATTTCCGCATTTCTTGGTTGAAGCGTCATTCTAGATACCGGAGCGAAATTTCTAAGGAGATGTTTGTATGGCTGATTCGCAAGCGTAGGCTCCAGTTCCTAGGAGGACGCCATGCGCACCAAGCCCGAGATGTCCGAAAACGGTTGGCTTAGGAAGTCCATTGAATCGGCCACAGTGTTCGCCGAGCGGAACAAGGACTGGGCTGATACGATCTCAAAAAATTGGGAGCGCGAACCCTCGCCAAACGTGGACAGTGTTGAGATAACGGGGGGTGGCGGGCGTCCTTCCGATAAGGACTGATCGGAGGATCGAACAGGGCGGGGCTCTGGGCGAGACGCGAGCGGCCGGCGGGTGAACGTCACCGCATAGCGTGCGCTTTGATTGCCACCGGTAACATTGGCCAGCCTGTATCTTCCCCACAGAAAAACCCCGCCAGCTCACGCCAGCGGGGCTCTCCATCTCGCGGGCCGTCACCGGCCCAATCTCAGCCAACACCCCCGGCCCCCGCCACGCGGGGGCCGAAGCGTCAGCGCTGCTCAGTACCCCTGGATCCGCGCATAGCGGTCCCGGTGGAAGCTCTGGCTGCCGAAGGCCGCTTCCGCCGCCCGGGCGCGCTTCAGGTAGAAGCCCGCGTCGTGGGCGTCGGTCATGCCGATGCCACCGTGCATCTGCACCATCTCGTTGGAGACCAGGTGGAAGGTGTCGCCCATCTTGGCCTTGGCCAGGGAGACCAGCTCCGGCACGTCGGGGCTGTCATTGTCGATGGCGGTGAGCGCGGCTTCCACCGCCGAGCGGGCCAGTTCGAGGTCGGTGAACATCTTGGCCGCGCGGTGCTGCAGGGCCTGGAACGAACCGATCACCTGGCCGAACTGCACCCGGACCTTGAGATAGTCCAGGGTGGTCTCGAAGGCCTGGACGGCGGCGCCCAGCATCTCGGCGGCGAGGCCGGCGCGGGCCCGGTCGAGGGTCTTTTCCAGGGTGGCGGCCCCGCCGGACAGCGGCTCGGCGGCCGCGCCCTTGAACTCGATATTGGCGGCGCCGCGGCTGTCGGCCAGGGCCAGGCGGCTGCGGCTGACGCCGGCGTCATCGCCGCGCACCAGATAGAGGCCGATCCCGTCCGGGCCCTTGGCCGAGACGATCAGCAGGTCGGCCTTGAAGCCTTCCAGCACGAAGGTCTTCTTGCCGGTGAGCTTGCCGCCCGAGAAGGTGGTGGCCACCTTGTCCGGGGCGTGGTGCGGGCCTTCGTCGATGGCCAGGGCGCCCACCGCCGTGCCTTCGGCGATCTTTGGCAGCCACTCGGACTTCTGGGCGTCGGAGCCCCCCAGCACCAGGGCCGAGGCCGTGGCCATGCCGGAGACCAGCAGGGGCGAGGCCGTCAGCGTGCGGCCCAGCTCTTCCAGGATCAGGCCCATGGACAGGTAGCCGAAGTTGGATCCGCCGTATTCCTCGGGGATGATCACCCCGGCCCAGCCCATTTCCGCCATCTCGTTCCAGGCGGCGGCGTCATAGCCGATGTCGACGCCACTATCGCGCATCTTGCGGAAGGCGGTGACCGGGCTCTTGTCCTGGACCCAGCTCTTCGCCGCGTCCTTCAGCATGCTCTGTTCTTCGTTCAGAACGGCCATTTGCGTGTTTCCCTAGTTCAATTTTTTCAAGTCGTTGAATTGTATGGAGCCCGACGCGTCCACCCCCACCGCTCATCCCGGCGAATGCCGGGACCCAGATCCTATGGCTCGGGGCAATTCGCCCTGACGCCGGTTCGGACCTGGCCATCGCCCCGCCCTCCGATCTGGATCCCGGCATTCGCCGGGAGGACCGGAGGAGGGGCGCTGTGCGGTTACAGCGGGTCGCGCCAGCCTCCGGTCAGTTGTTCTGCGTCAGGTCGGGCAGGCCCAGGATGCGCTTGGAGATGATGTTGTTCTGCACCTCCTGGCTGCCGCCATAGATGGTCGTGGCCTTGCCGCCGAGCCAGCCGCGCACGGCCGCCAGCTCTTCGGACTTGAAGCCCTCGCCTTCCCAGCCCAGGCCCTGGCTGCCCATGATCTCCAGGGTCAGCTCGGCCTTGTCCTGCATCCAGCGGGTGCCGGCGTTCTTCATGATCGAGGTGGCGGCGCTGGGGCCGGAATTGCCCTTGGCCTCCATCATCGCCCGCACGGCGGTCTGCTGGAAGGCGCGGCCGTCGATCTCGTTCATGATGATGCGGGTGCGCAGGTCGCTGTCGGCCAGCCGGCCTTGCTCGTCCGTGCCCACATAGTCCTTGGCGAGCGCCGGCAGCGGCTTCACCGCCATGCCGAACCCGCCGCCGCCGCCGGCGCCGGAAAGGCCCGAGCGTTCGTGTTGCAGCAGGCGCTTGGCGATGGTCCAGCCGCCGTTCAGCGGGCCCACCAGGTTCTTCTTGTCGGCGACGGCGTCCGTGAAGAACGTCTCGCAGAAAGGAGAATTGCCGGCGATCAGCGGGATGGGTCGGACTTCGACGCCGGGCTGATGCATGGTGAACAGCACGAACGAGATGCCCTCGTGCTTCTTCGAAGTATCGGTGCGCACCAGGCAGAAGCACCAGTCGGCGAATTGGGCGCCGCTGGTCCAGATCTTCTGGCCGTTGATGACGAAGGTGTCGCCCTTGTCTTCGGCCTTGCACTGGAGACTGGCCAGGTCCGAGCCCGCGCCCGGTTCCGAGAAGCCCTGGCACCATTGCAGGTCGCCGCGGACGATGGGCGGGATGTGCTCCTGCTTCTGGGCCTCGGTGCCGTACTCCAGGAGCGTGGGGCCGAACATCATCACCCCCATGCCGCCGATGGGGTTATAGGCGCCGGCGCGGCCCAGCTCCTGCTGGATCACCCGGCCCTCCGCGGGGGAGAGGCCGCCGCCGCCATAGGCCGCCGGCCAGGTGGGAACGCCCCAGCCCTTCTCGCCCATGGCCTTGCGCCACGCGTCCTGCGCCGGGGAGGGCTTGGACCGCTCCTCGCGCATCATCGGGTTCGGACGGCCCTTGAGCTCGGCGGGAAAATTCGCCGCGATCCAGTCCTTCACCTCGACGCGGAAGGCGTCGAGATCGCCACCGCCAAAATCAGCCATCAAAAGTCTCCGTATGAAAAATCGTCAGTTCGAAAGGGGTCGTTGAGGCGCACTCTAATGGCTCTGCGTCAAATCCGGCAGGCCCAGGATGCGCTTTGAGATGATGTTGTTCTGCACCTCGTTGGAGCCGCCATAGATCGACCCGGCCTTGCCCGACAGCCAGCCCCGCACCGCCTGCAGCTCCTCAGGGCTGAACGCCGCCCCCTCCCAGCCCAGGCCCTGATGCCCCATAAATTCCAGGGTCAACTCGGCCCGGGTCTGGGTGGCGGCCATATTCGCATTTTTCATGATCGAGGTGGCGGCGGAGGGGCCGGAATTGCCTTTGGCTTCCAGGGCCGCGCGCCGGACGGTGAGCTGCAGGGCCCTGGTCTCCATCTCGTTGAGGATGATGCGGGTGCGCAGGTCGGTGTCGGCCAGCCGGCCGGAGGCGTCCTCGCCGACATACTTCTTGGCCACCACCCCCAGCGCCATCGGCGAGGCGCCGGCGCCGCGGGTGCCGTTCATGCCGCTGCGCTCGTGCTGCAGCAGGCGCTTGGCCACGCTCCAGCCGCCGTTCAGCGGGCCCACCAGGTTCTCCTTGGGCACCTTCACATCGGTGATGAAGGTTTCGCAGAAGGGGGAGGAGCCGGCGATCAGCTTGATCGGCTTGATCTCCACGCCCGGCTGATGCATCGAGAAGACGACGAAGGAAATGCCCTCGTGCTTCTTGGTGTTGTCGGTGCGCACCAGGCAGAAGATCATGTCGGCATACTGGGCGCCGCTGGTCCAGATCTTGGAGCCATTGACCAGGAAGTGGTCGCCCTTGTCTTCGGCTTTGGTCTGTAGTGAGGCCAGGTCCGAACCGGCGCCCGGTTCACTGAAACCCTGGCACCAGCGCACCTTGCCGGTGACGATGTCGGGGATGTATTTCTGCTTCTGGGTCTCGGTGCCGTATTCCAGCAGGGTCGGGCCGAACATCCCCACCCCCATGCCGCCGATCGGGCTCACCGCGCCGAGGGCCGCCATCTCCTGGGAGAGCACCCGGGCCTCCGCCGCCGACAGGCCGCCGCCGCCATAGGCCGCCGGCCAGGTGGGGGTTCCCCAGCCCTTGGCGCCCATGCGCTCCTTCCAGAGCTGCTGGTCGGCCGAGAGCTCGGTGGCGCCCATCAGGGCCGCCTGCTGTCCGTCCTGGTCCTTGGCCAGGGACTTGGGGAAATTGGCCTCGAGCCAGCTCCGCGCCTCGGCGCGGAAGGCGTCGAGTTCCGCGCCTCCGAAATCCGCCATCAGAAATTCTCCCTAAATTTCATAATATTAGCGTTCATTATAGCATGCAGTATGGCCGGGTCTATTTCGGATCCGGCAGCCCCAGGACCCGCTTCGACACCACGTTGAGATTGATCTCCGAGGTGCCGCCCTCGATGGAATTGCCCTTGGAACGCAGCCAGGTGCGGGTGGCCGCCAGCTCCGGGCCCGCGAACCCGTCGCCGCCCCAGCCCAGACCGTCATGGCCGAGCGCCTCTACCAAAAGCTCATTGCGGTCCTGGGCGATCTTGGCGCCGGCATATTTCATGATCGAGGTGGCGGCCGAGGGGCCGTTGCCGCTGCGGGCCTCGTCCGCCGCACGACGCACGGTGAGCTGGAAGGCCTTGTTCTCCATCATGTGGTCGATCAACCGCTTGCGCAGGTCGTGATCGGCCAGCCGTCCGGTCTCATCCAGGCCGACATAGGTCTTCGCCGCCTGCTCGACGGTGAGCATATTGGCCGGCGCGCCGATGGAGCCGCCCCCCAGGCCAGCCGAGATATTGTCCCGCTCGAACTGCAACAGCCGCTTGGCCACCGTCCAGCCGCCGTTCAGCGGGCCGAACAGCTGGTCCTTGGGGACCTTCACCTCGGTGAAGAAGGTCTCGCAGAACGGCGAGGTGCCGTTGATCAGCAGGATCGGCCGGACCTCGACGCCCGGGCTCTTCATGTCGATCAGCAGGAAGCTGATCCCCTCGTGCTTCTTGGCGGTGTCGGTGCGCACCAGGCAGAAGCACCAGTCGGCGAGGTTCGCGCCGCTGGTCCAGATCTTCGAGCCGGTGACCAGATAGTGGTCGCCCATGTCCACGGCGCGAGTCTGCAGGCTCGCCAGATCAGAGCCCGAGCCCGGTTCCGAATAGCCCTGGCACCAGCGGACCGAGCCGGTGACGATGCCCGGGAGGTGCTGGCGCTTCAGCGCCTCGGTGCCGTACTCGATGAGGGTGGGGCCGAACATCATCACGCCCATGCCGCCGATGGGATTGCGCGCGCCGAGGGCGGCCATCTCCTCGGCCAGCACCCGGGCCTGGGGCCGGGAGAGGCCGCCGCCGCCATAGTCCGCCGGCCAGGTGGGAACGCCCCAGCCCTTGGCGCCCATGGCCTCCCGCCAGGCCTTGGCGGCCGGACCTTCCTTGCCCCCCATGGCCGCAGCCAGCTGGGCGGCGGGGTCCTGCTTCAAGGCCTCGGGGAAATGGGTCGTCAGCCAGTCGCGGGCTTCCGCGCGAAAGGCCTGCAGGTCCTCGGATCCGAAATCAGCCATGGAATCTGTCCTCGAATGAAATGCTCAGTTCGCACGCACGTCAGGCCGTCTGCCAAAATTTCAGACGGCTTTTCAAAAACTTACTTCGGGTCCGGCAAGCCCAGAACCCGCTTGGACACCACATTGACATTGATCTCCGAGGTGCCGCCCTCGATGGAATTGCCCTTGGACCGCAGCCAGCCGTGGGTGGCGGTGATCTCCAGCGGCGAGAACCCCTCGCCCTCCCAGCCGAGCCCTTGCGCGCCCATGGCCTCCACCATCAGCTCGCTCCGCTCCTGGGCGAAGGTGGCGGCGGCGTATTTGATGATCGAGGTGGCCGCCGACGGACCGTTGGAGGCCCGCGCCTCCGCCGCCGTACGGGCGATGGTCTTATAGAGGCAGTCGAAGTCCATCTTGTTCCTGGTGACCCGGGTGCGCAGGTCGGGATCGGCCAGTGCCCCCGAGGCGTCCGCGCCCACATAGGACTTGGCGATCTGGGCGAGGTCGCCGGCCGCCCCGCCGGCCCCGCCGCCGGAACCGAACCCGCCGGAGATGTTCTGGCGCTCGTACTGCAGCAGCCGCTTGGCGATCTCCCACCCGCCGTTCACCTGGCCCACCAGGTTCTCCTTGGGGATCTTCACGTCGGTGAAGAAGGTCTCGCAGAACGGGCTCTCCCCGGAGATCAGCTGGATCGGCCGGGTCTCGACCCCGGGCGTCGCCATGTCGATCAGCACGAAGGAAATCCCCTCGTGCTTCTTCGACGTGTCGGTTCGCACCAGGCAGAAGCACCAGTCGGCCTTGTTGGCGTAGGAGGTCCAGATCTTCTGGCCGTTGATCAGCCAGTGATCGCCCTTGTCCTCGCACTTGGTCTGCAGCGAGGCGAGGTCAGAGCCGGCGCCCGGTTCCGAATAGCCCTGGCACCAGCGGATCTGGCCCTGGATGATCGGGGGGAGGTGCTCTTTCTTCTGCGCCTCGGTGGCGTATTCCAGCAGCACCGGGCCCAGCATCCAGATGCCGAAGGCGGCCACGGCCGGGCGATAGCGGCCCGCTGCGAGTTCCTGATCCAGCACCCGGGCCTGGGCCGGCGTGAGCCCGCCGCCGCCGAATTCCTTGGGCCAGGTGGGCGTGGTCCAGCCCTGGGCGGCCATCCGGTTCATCCAGGTGATCTGCGGATCACTGGAGCCCGCAAAGGCGCGACCGCCCCACATGGCTTCCGGATCGGACTCCACCTTAGGATCGCGCAGCTCCGCGGGATAATTGGCCTCCAGCCAGCCGCGGACTTCGCCGCGGAAGGCCTCGAGATCGCCGCCGCCGAAATCGGCCATGGAGTGCTCCCACGCTTGAAGGGTTTTCGCGCGCACCTTAGCGCCGGGCGTCCGGGGAGCAAGCGATACGAACAGTTGTTTGACTTATTGGCCGCACCCGCAATCGCCCTCGCCAAGCGACAAAACGCGCTATAAGGCCGCCACCTTTGGCGATGCTTGGGGCGCGGATGCGTTTTTGGCGCGAGATCAAGCCGGCGCTGTTCGCGGCGGCGCCCTTCACGGCGGCCTTCCTCACCCTCGCAGCGGGGATCATGCTGCTGGCCTCCGGCGCGACCCCGTCGGTGCCCGAGCGCTTCCAGCGCCTGATGGAGGTGACCCCGGTCCTGCTGATCGAGGTCAGCCACTTCCTCTCCAGCATCATGGGCCTGGCCCTGGTGATGCTGGCCTTCGGCCTGCGCTCGCGGCTGAACGGCGCCTGGGGCGCCACCATGATCACCCTCCTGATCGCCGCGCCGCTGGCCCTGCTGAAAGGCTATGTCTGGGAGGAGACCGCCGCCCTGGTGGCCCTGGCCGCCCTGCTGCTGCCGTTCCGCGGCGCCTTCCCCCGCCAGGCGCGGCTGTCGCGGATGGAGATCACCCCCGGCTGGCTGTTCTCGGCCTTCGCCGCCGTGGCCGGGGCGGGGCT
>Ga0265327_10003338_pt1 | contig 15493 bp, 8 predicted proteins | sample 41621metaG_FD_202089 | JGI IMG/M metagenome (GOLD analysis project Ga0265327, IMG submission 202089) | Rhizosphere microbial communities from Carex aquatilis grown in University of Washington, Seatle, WA, United States - 4-16-21 metaG | ecosystem: Host-associated > Plants > Roots > Rhizosphere >... | reverse complement strand
CGATATTCCGATGTCGGTGTTATTCGGCAAGCCGCCGAAAATGCACCGGAATGTGCAGCATGTTCAAGCCAATACCAAAGCCTTGGATTTGAGCGGCGTCACCTTGGCCGAAGCGGTCAAGCGGGTGTTGTCATTCCCGGCGGTGGCCGATAAAAGCTTTTTGATCCATATTGGCGACCGTTCGGTCACCGGATTGGTCGCGCGCGATCAAATGGTCGGGCCTTGGCAAGTGCCGGTCGCCGATGTGGCGGTCACCGCGGTCGGCTTTCACGCCATGACCGGTGAAGCGATGGCGATGGGCGAACGTTCGCCGATTGCGGTGATTAACGCTCCGGCATCCGGTCGTATGGCGATAGGCGAAGCCATTACCAATATTGCCGCCGCCAATATCGATTCATTGAAAAAAATCAAATTGTCCGCTAACTGGATGGCTGCCGCAGGTTATCCGGGCGAAGATGCAGCCTTGTTCGATACGGTTAAAGCGGTGGGCATGGAATTGTGTCCGGCGCTGGGCATCGCGATACCGGTGGGCAAGGATTCCTTGTCGATGAAGACGGTGTGGCAAGACGATAAAGGCATAGCCACTGCGGCTGTTTCCGAGAATTTTACGCCGGAGACAGTTGCGCGGGCGGAAGACGAGGTCATGGCGGCAACGGTTTCCGACAGTTTTTCCGTTATGGAAGCCGAATCGGCGGAACAGCTTGGCGATACGACGGAAGGGTTAAGAGTAGACGATACGAAAGAACAAGCGGACGAGAGCATGACCGCGATTGCGGCATTTTCTGCTGCCGTGGAGACTGACTCGACAGATACGGCCTCACGAACCGAAGCGTTTGAGCACTCCAGCGATGCAGCGAAAGCATTAAAGCCGGACAATACGCTAGAACAGGTTGGCAACGACACTATGATTGCAACGGTGCCCGACGATCTTGCGCTCTGTTCTGTTGCCGTAGCGGTTGAATTTACCGATACGCTGCCGCCAACGGAAGCGGCGGAACCGTCCGGCGATGCGCCGGATGCGTTAAAAGTAGACGATGCCGCGCAACGAGTTTACGGCGCTATAGCCGCAACTGCGGTGTTTCCTGTTTCCAGGGAAATCCGATCGGCAGATGCCGGGCTGCCGATGGAAACGGCCGAGCACGATGCCGATCAGTCCGGCGATGCGCCGGAAGCAGCGGACGAGGTCGTCGAACCAAGCTGCAACGACATGACCGCCCTTGTTACCGACGCTCTTGCCGCATGTGCTCCAGCGCTGGAAAGCAAAGCGGAAGATACTGTGTTACCGGCCGAGCACTATGGCGATCAGTCAGGCGATGCGTCGGAAGTCTTAGATGCACCGGACGATGCAGTCGAACCAAGCTGCAACGACATGACCGCCCTTATTACAGACGCTCTTGCCGCATGTGCTCCAGTGCTGGAAAGCGAAGCGGAAGATACGGTGTTACCGGCCGAGCACTATGGCGATCAGTCAGGTGATGCGCCGGAAGCAGCGGACGAGGCCGTCGAACCAAGCTGCAACGACATGACTGCCCTTGTTGCCGATGCTCTTGCCGCATGTGCTCCGGCGCTGGGAACCGAAGCGGAAGATACGGTGTTACCGGTCGAGCACGTTGTCGACCAGTCCGGCGATGCGCCGAAAGTAGCGGACGATGCAGTCGAATCAAGCTGTAACGGCATGACTGTCTTTGTTGCCGACACTCTTGCTGCATGTGCTCCAGTGCTGGAAACCGAAGCGGCAGATACGGCGTCGGAAGCAGCCAAAAGAGACGCCTTAAGTGCGGCAACGCCAACCGAAAAAACCATGACCGCGCCGTTATCGTTGGTGATTACCGCGTTTGCGCCGGTTGCCGATATTAGCCTTACCCTGACTCCGCAGCTGCGCCGGGTACCCGATGAAGACAGCGCCTTGATTTTGATTGACTTGGGTGCCGGTAAAAACCGTTTGGGCGGTTCGGTGCTGGCACAAGTTTACAACCAGCTCGGCGACGATTGCCCTGACTTGGATCAAGCGGAGTTGCTGAAAGCGTTCTTCGATGCGATACAAACGCTTAACGGCCTGGGTAAGCTACTGAGCTATCATGACCGTTCCGACGGAGGCTTGCTGGCAACGGTCGCGGAAATGATGTTCGCCAGCAGGCTGGGCGTGGCTTTAACAATAGACAGCCTCGGCGATGATGTGTTGGCGGCTTTGTTTAATGAAGAATTGGGCGCGGTATTGCAAGTACGGCAGAGCGATTGCAAGGAAGTCGTGGCGTTGTTGAAGCAATCGGGCTTGATCGATTGCACTTATATCATCGGCAAAGTCATTGACGATTGTACCGATGAAGCCGCCGCCGACGCGAAGCAACTGAGCATTCGCCATTCGGGAGAGCTTGTTTATTCGGCGACGCGATCCGAACTGCAAAGCATCTGGTCCGAACTCAGCTATAAAATGCAGGCCTTGCGCGATAATCCGGACTGCGCCCTGCAACAGTTCGAACGCATCGCCGATGATAAAGATCCGGGCTTGAATGTTGAGTTGACTTTTGACCTCAACGATGACGTGACCGCCCCGTTTAAAGCCGCGCCAAAACCCAAAGTTGCAATATTGCGCGAGCAGGGTGTTAACGGTCATGTGGAAATGGCGGCGGCCTTCGACCGCGCCGGGTTTACCAGCATCGACGTACATATGAGCGACATTATCCACGGCCGGGTGAGCTTGGCGGACTTCACCGGTTTGGTCGCTTGCGGCGGTTTTTCCTATGGCGACGTGCTGGGTGCGGGCGGCGGCTGGGCCAAATCGATCCTGTTCAATCCGCGTTGCCGGGACGAATTCGCTGCGTTTTTCCAGCGCCCTGATACCTTCGGTTTGGGCGTTTGTAACGGTTGCCAGATGATGTCCGGATTAAAAGATATTATCCCCGGCGCGGAACATTGGCCGCGTTTCATGCGCAACACTTCGGAACAATTCGAAGCGCGGGTGGCCTTGGTGGAAGTGCAAAAATCGCCGTCCATCCTGTTTGCCGGCATGGAAGGCTCCAGAATGCCGGTCGCCATTGCCCACGGCGAAGGGCGCGCGGAATTCGCCGTGGATCCGGCGCTGGCGCTTGAAGCCGGTGCGGTAGCCTTATGTTATGTCGATAATTACGGCGAGTTAACCACGGAGTTTCCCGCCAACCCCAATGGTTCGCCGTTCGGCATCACCGGTCTGACGACTAAGGATGGGCGCTTCACCATTATGATGCCGCACCCCGAACGCTGCTTTAGAACCTTGCAAAACTCATGGTATCCGGATGAGTGGGAAGAATACGGTGCGTGGATGCGCTTGTTCAGAAACGCCAGAGTTTGGGTAGGCTAGATACCATTGTCCACCTTGGGAACGAGCGGAATAAAGCATCATCGGGTTAGCGATAGCCTAACCCGAAGCATGGATGCTGGAGTAGTTAAGCTAAAACAAGAGCGATAGATGTAATCAAATCCCGGCAATAAAAAGTTTAGAGGTTGTAGATTATGGACAAGGTCAGCATGAGGAAAAATAAAAACCGAAGAGGTTCTTTTCGAATTTATGATGAAGTTAATTTTTCTTACAAAAAAATAGATCAGACATGGGCGAGCTATCCGAACCTTATTGCCGATAATAGGGAGCCTTCATTTTCTACAGACATTGCAAAAGTGCGGCAGGATTTGACATCGTTATTGCCCAAGCTGGAGCAGGATCCGCCGGACTTGGCGTTTAACGAATATGAAAGCCGCAACGTGAACATCAGCGCGGGCGGCATGGCTTTTAATTGCAACGATGCGCTTAGAGAAGGCGATATTCTGGCCATCAAGATCCGGTTGCCGTCGAGCATGACGGTCATCGTGACCTACAGCGAAGTGGTTTATTGTAAAGATATTCAGGCCGACGGTAGCCCGAACGATAGTCCGCATCCGCGTTTTGTCGGTACTCATTTTGTCGATATGAAGGAAGAAGACCGGAAATTGCTGGTCAAGCATGTGGATAAAAAGCGAGGGCTGCAAAACTGGGTCAACGGCGCTATTTTAGCGGCTGTCATTACCATTATCGCTATGCCCGATGTCGTATTCGGCTTTTTGCTTGAGTTTTTCCATCTCCTGCTGGAGCTATCTCTGCACATCCTCCATCTTTCGTTTGAGTTTATCGAGATGAACCTCGATCATCTGATCGAGCATCTTTTTAGTACCGATCTTCACCAAACCCAAGTTATTGTTTTTTACGTCATACTGTCATTTATCGGTTACGGCTTTTACCTTTTGGTGCGGACGGTGCCGCCTTTTTGCCGGCGTTGTAAACAAAATCTGCTTGCCGCCTATGCGTTCAAGAAAGCCAGTTTATCGTTTTTTTGGCGCGAACAATCTTTGTTCAATAAAGCCAAAATAGTCGCGATAGCCGTTGCGGTCGTCGCCGCTTACTTCTTTTTTGGTATGTAGAGATGGAAATAAACACGATATACAAAAAAGAAGCGGCCCGTATCCTGATTGTGGATGACGAGCCGGTCAACTTGAAATTGCTGGATAAAATGCTGTCCGCTCAGGGCTACAACAATCTGGTATTGGTCCAGGAGCCGAGACAGGTGCTGGATATTTACCGGCAGCAACGCGCCGACCTGATCTTGCTGGACATCAATATGCCGCATCTGGACGGCTTCGGCGTGATGGAACAACTCAAGGCGCTTGGCGATCCGCTGTTTCCGCCGGTGGTGATACTCACCGCCCAGCATGGCCAGGATTTTTTGCTGCGCGCACTCAACGCCGGCGCGCGCGATTTCATCACCAAACCTTTCGACCGCAACGAACTGCTGGCGCGGGTACGCAATATGCTTGATGCGCAATTGGCGCATCGCTTGGTCTATGAACAAAAAGACGTGCTCGATGAAATGGTGCGCATGCGTACCAACGAGTTGCGTCGGACCCGCTTGCAGGTTGTGCAGCAGTTGGGCCGTGCCGCCGAATACCGCGATAACGAAACCGGCAACCATATTCTACGCATGAGCCATATCTCGGCTTTATTGGCAAAATTCATCGGCTGGAACGAGGCCGATTGCGAATTAATGCTGCATGCCAGCCCGATGCACGACATCGGCAAGATCGGCATTCCCGATCATATTCTGCTCAAGCCCGGTAAGTTCGAGCCCGAAGAATGGGAAATCATGAAAACTCACGCGCTTATCGGCGCTAGAATTCTTGAAGGCGACGATTCGGATTTGATGAAATGCGCCGGCGAAATTGCGCTGAGCCATCATGAGAAATGGGACGGCAGCGGCTACCCCAACGGCTTGTCCGGCGAGGACATTCCTTTGAGCGGACGCATTGCGGCGCTGGCTGATGTGTTCGACGCCTTAACTTCGGTGCGGCCTTACAAGAAGGCATGGACGGTCGAGGCCGCGGTTGATTTAATCAAGGAAACCAGCGGCAGTCATTTCGATCCTGCGTTGGTGACTGTGTTTTTGCAGCAATTGCCCGAAATCCTCACTATCTGCGCTCGCTTTTCCGAGCCGGAGCATTATGGATGATCGCTGTTGATCAATCCGATATCTTGCCGAGCAAAGTTCTCGATGCGGCGACCGAGGTGTCTATCATCGCTACCGATCCGCAAGGCGTGATCACAGTGTTCAATCGCGGCGCCGAGCTGCTGTTGGGCTATAGCGCCGAGCAGGTTATCGGCAAACACACGCCCGCTTTATTTCACTTAGCTTCGGAAGTTGCCGGCCGGAGCTTAAAGCTGTCTCAGAAATACGGCGTTCCGATTGAGGGCTTCCGGGCTTTTGTCCATAATCCCGAAGGGCAAGGCCGCGAACAGCGGCAATGGACTTACGTTTGCGCCGATGGCAGCCATGTTCAAGTCTCGTTGATCGTCACGGTCATCCGCTCGACGGAAGGCGTTGTTACCGGTTATCTAGGCGTCGCTTACGATATTAGCAAGGAAGTTCAAGCCTACAAGGCCGTTAAAGAGTTCAGGAATACGCTCGATCGGGTTCATGACGGCATCTTTATGTTTCGCCCCGATACCTTGGGTTTTATTTACGTAAGTTTGGGCGCAACGATGCAATTGGGTTACAGCAGCGAAGAGTTGTTGCGCATGAGTCCGTTGGACATCAAGCCGGAGTTCAGCGAAGCAAGTTTTCGCCAACGCTTGCAACCGCTGTTGGACGGCGACAAAACATTGGTTATGTTTGAAACCATTCATCGGCATAAGGATGATCACCTCATACCGGTGGAAGTTTCCATCCAATTGCTGTCGGAACCGGGACAGGAGCCGTTGTTCGTGAATGTGGTGCGCGATATTACCGAACGCAAAGCCGCGGAGCGGGTCATGCGCGAGAATGCTCAATATACTCAGGCTATCCTGGATAACGTTATCGACGGCATCATCACCATTGACAGTCGCGGTACGATTCAATCGATTAATCTCGCCGGGGAAAATATTTTCCGTTATAAGGCGGCCGAGATTGTCGGCAAAAACGTCAAGCTGTTAATGCCCGAGCCTTATCACAGTGAACACGACGGTTATCTGCAAAATTATCACGCGACCGCCATTCCGCGCGTCATCGGAAGCGGTCGCGAGGTAGAAGGGCGACGCAAGGATGGTAGCGTCTTCCCGATGGATCTTGCGGTGTCGCGGAGTGTTCATCAAGGTCAGCCGCTGTTTATAGGTTTGATCAGGGACATCACCGAACGCAAACGGGTGGATTCGATGAAGACCGAGTTCGTTTCCACTGTCAGTCATGAGTTGCGGACGCCGTTGACGTCGATCAGCGGCGCGCTGGGGTTGATTGTCGGCGGGGCTTTGGGCGAATTGCCGGAACAGGCCCGATTAATGCTCGATATTGCCTACAAAAACAGCAAGCGTTTGGCGGTGCTGATCGATGATTTATTGGATATGGACAAGCTGGCGGCCGGTAACATGCAGTTGGATTTGCAAGTGCAACTGTTGATGCCGTTAGTGGAGCAAACCTTGGCGGCGGTCAGTACTTACGGCGATCAACATCAGGTGCGCTTTGCCTTAATCGAACGCGCCGACCAGGCGCAGGTGCGCGTCGATGGCGGACGGCTGCAACAGGTGTTGACCAACTTCCTGGCTAATGCGGTTAAATTTTCGCCTTCCGGCGCTCAGGTCGAAGTCGCGGTGCGGCTGCAACAAGAGAGGGTTCGGGTCGAAGTGATTGATCACGGTCCGGGCATCCCCGGCGAGTTCCGCAAACGTATTTTTCAGAAATTCTCCCAAGCGGATTCGTCGGACAGTCGGCAAAAAGGCGGTACCGGGCTCGGACTGGCGATCAGCAAAGAACTCATCGAACGCATGAATGGGGTAATCGGTTTCGATTCCGAAGAAGGCCGGGGCGCTCGGTTTTATTTTCAATTACCGATTTGGCAAACCCAGGACATAACGCAGCAATCCGGATGCTCTAAAACGGCTGCCGGTCGCTAACATTTAAAAATAATAGGAAAAATCGCCATGAATCTGGAACGCATATTATACGTGGAGGACGAGCCGGATATTCAGGCCGTGGCTAAATTGGCGCTGGAAATGGTAGGCGGCTATCAAGTGCTGATTTGCAGCGGTGGACAGGAGGCTTTGGCCAAAGTGGGCGGTTTTGCGCCGGATTTAATCCTGCTGGACGTGATGATGCCGGATATGGATGGGCCGACTACCTTGCAAAAGCTGCGCGCCGACGGCGCCACCGGCGCCATCCCGGTGATCTTTCTTACGGCCAAGGTGCAATCGTCCGACGTGGCGTATTATCAAGCGCTGGGCGCACTGGATGTGATTGCCAAGCCTTTTGACCCGATGCGGCTGGCGATGCAGGTGCGCGCGATTTGGGAGCGTAAGCCGTGACCGACTCGGCAAGCTTCGCCGCCCAGCGTACAGCTTTACGCCAGCAGTACGTTGACGATTTGAATAACACCTTGGATGATTTGCTCCGCCGTGTTTCCGGGCAGGGCGTTGATATGCCGACAGCAATTTTGGCGGAGCTTCATGCCGGCTTGCATAAATTAGCCGGCTCCGGTGGTGCTTTCGGCTTTCCCGAATTATCTCGTCAGGCAAAGAGTTTGGAAATAGTCGTAAAAGCATGGCTTGAACAATCCGTGGTGCCTGAATTGGCGCAATGGGAGACATGGAAAACCGATTTGTCGGCTTTGCGTCAGACGCTTGGGGATTTTTCCGCATCCGAGGAGAGGGCGGCAAAGGAAACGCTTGGGCAGGCGTTCAAGTCGCAGAGCCGGGTTCGCGTGGTATTGGTCGACGATGACGAAGCGCTGCTTGCCGAGCTGACTAAGGGCTTAAGCCAGTTCGGTTATGAAATAAAGAGTTACACTCATTTTGCCGAAGCTGAAGTCGACATTCTCGATGATCCGCCGGACATGTTGGTCATCGATATTATGTTGTTCGGGCAAACGCCCGATGACGGCACCGATGCGGCCATCATGCTGTTTGCCCGCTTGGGCTACTCGTTGCCGACTATTTTTATCACCTCAAGAAGCGATTTTCCGGCGCGATTGGCGGCGGCGAAAGCCGGAGGCAGCGCTTTTTTGATCAAACCGGTGGATGTGTCGACGTTAGCCGGACGCATTGAAATGTTGCACCGGGAACGGGAGCTTGAGCCTTATCGCGTGTTAATCGTCGATGATGATGAGATTCTGGCGGAGCATTACCGATTGACGCTGATAGCCGCGGGCATGCTGGCGGAAAAGGTTTGCCGGCCGAACGAAGTCTTAGCGGTAATGCGGGAGCTGCATCCGGATGTCTTGCTTATCGATTTGTGCATGCCGGACTGTACCGGGGCGCAGCTGGCCAGAGCGATTCGTTACGAAGAAGCGTGGTTGAGTATACCGATCATCTACCTTTCGGCGGAGGACGAACTGGACGAACAAATTAAAGCTTTGGATAGTGGCGGCGATGATTTTTTGACCCAGCCTATTTCCGCCCGGAAATTGGAGACGGTGGTGCGGATACGGGCGGCACGGGCTCGCAATATCGCTGAGTTAATGAGCAAGGACAGCCTGACCGGTTTGCTCAAGCATTCCAGCATTAAGGAACGAATAGAACAGGAAGTGGAGCGCGCTCGCCGGCATGGCAAGACGATGGCGATGGCGATGATGGATTTGGATCATTTTAAGCGGGTCAATGATACCTGGGGACATCCTATGGGCGATCAGGTGATCAAGACCTTGGCGCATCTACTGCGGCAGCGTCTGCGTCGGCAGGACAGCATCGGCCGCTATGGCGGCGAGGAGTTTGCGGTGGTGTTGCCCGATTGCGATGCCTCGGGGGCGCTGCGCTTGCTCGAGGATATTCGGCTGCGCTTCGGCGAAATAGTGTTTGTCTATGAAGGCCAGAGCTTTACCGTCACCCTTAGCGCCGGAGTTGCCGATAGTGGGCAGTGCTTCGATGCCAAGGGGTTGCTGGCGGCAGCGGATGCGGCGCTTTATGCGGCTAAAAACGGCGGACGCAACCAGATCCGGCAATTTACCGAAGAGATAGTATGATTAGGTCATTTCCATAAAAGAATGTCGCCGATTTACACTGATTTTCTCACCCCGAAGACACGAGGCCTAACATAAGCTCCGTGTCCTTCGTGTCTTCGGGGTAAATAAAAAATTAAATATTCGGGCTATGTTTTTTTGCTGGATTCAGCAGGCCTTTATATTGATTACGAATCGTCTTAAACCGGTCTAAATCCGTGTTTCATTTTTCTAAGCATTGAGCATTGCACTTTAATAAATATCACCTACAAGAGATTTTCCGCCATGAATACTGATTTTGCCCTATTACTTTCCGGAATGCGTGACGATTTTGTCGAGGAACTGCCTGAACGTTGCGACTTTATTGAGGAAGGTGTGCTGGCGCTGGAGTGCAATGCGACGAACGCTCTCGATGAACTTTACCGGCGCGTCCATAGTCTTAAAGGCTCGGGCGGCACTTTCGGCCTACCGCTGGTGACCAGTATTTGCCATCAGTTTGAAAGTTTTATCAGTATTGCACGGGGGCATTTCGACCCGTTGGCGAAAAGCAATGCTTTGGCTTATGTGGACTTGCTGCGCCGTGTTGCGCTGGTGTCGGATAGCGCCGCGGCAACGGCTATCGAACAGGATTTGGAACAATTGCGTCTCTCCAGTATGCCCGGCTGCGCATCGGTATTATTGCTGGAACCCTCAATTGCTACGCGAAAATTTTGTCAAGGCGTGCTGAAACCGCTATCGGTGCGATTGGTGAGTCAGGATCGAGGACTGTCCGCATTGGAATTACTGCTCCATCAACCGTTCGACTTATTAATTGCCGCCCGCGAATTGCCGGATCTTAATGCGCTTGCGCTGGTAGCGGCATTGCGGGAGTCAGGCAGCCGTAACAAAGACATTCCGGTGATTCTGATCAGCAGCAGTTCAGTGCCGGTGCCGGCTTACCTGAATATCAGCGCTACGATTAAGCGCGATGCGGATTTTGTCGCCACGCTCGGGCGCTGGACCGGCGATGTCTTGGCCGCTTGCAGTAACTAAAGTAACCTGCACTCAGTAAAAGACACGGTAAACTCAGTAAAAACGAGCGGCTGGGAACGCCAAGCCCCCTGTTTGGCGAATGTCCGCACTGATCAACATTGCCAAGCTGGGGCTCGGCGTTCCCGGTTATTTGTCGGTTGTCCCGTCTTAAGTGGGTAGTTCATTATAGTGAAGAGTATTTTTGCAAGTTGGATGGCTTCGTCTTGCCATATCGATCACCGTTAACAACATTCAACCATGGAAAATGATATTCAGGCCACTCTTTCGCAAATGCGGAAGGAGTTTATTACACGTCTGCCGGATCGTTTGGACATTCTCAAGACTCTGTTGACACAGCTTGAGCGCGGCCGGCGCGAGTCCATCGAGACCTTGCATCGCGCGGCGCATAGTTTGGTAGGGTCGGCCGGAGTGCATCAGCTGATGCTGATTGCCGAAGCGGCGCGCAATTTGGAACAACTGGTGGCGGCGATACCGGTTGACGGCGCCTTGGACCAACCGGTGTTGGATGCTTTGCGCAAAGCGCTGGCGAATCTGGAAGCGCAGGCCGTCAACCCGCGTCATAACTTCGTTCCGCAAATACCGGGAGGACGCACCGAGGTTCCGCGTATTGTCGTGGTGGACGATGACGAGGAACAGGCAAAGTGGTTACGCTCGATGCTTGAACAGTCGGGGTACCGGGTTGAGATGTTTCATCGGCTGGGGGCTTTTGCCGCGGCAAGCTTAACCTCCGAACCGCCTTCCGCGGTGATTATGGATATGATGTTTCCCGAAGGCGACGATGCCGGCGCGCGTCTTATCGCAAAACTGAAAGAACAGTACCTTACCGGTTTTCCGGTTATCTTTACCTCGGTGCGTCGGGATATTGCCGCCAAACTCGCCGCCTATCGGGCCGGAGCCACCTGTTATTTAACCAAACCGGTGGATATTGACGCGTTGCTTCGCGTGCTCAGCGATTCGGCCGCATTGACGCCGGCCGAGCCTTTTCGCGTGTTGCTGGTCGATGACGATGCCGAGCAACGGGCGGCTCACGGTTTGATTTTGCGGCAAGTCGGGATGATTGTGCGGGAACTGGGCAATCCGCTTCAAGTTCCCGAGGCGCTGGAGACTTTTGCCGCCGAAGTGCTGGTGCTGGATATGTATATGCCGGAATGTTCCGGCCCGGAGCTGGCGGTTATTTTACGCGATGATGAACGCTACGCGCAGACGCCGATTGTTTACCTGTCGGCGGAAACCTGCGTATCCAAGCAATTGCTGGCGCTGAATCGCGGCGGCGACCATTTCCTGAGCAAGCCGATTGAGCCGCGTCATTTGGTTGCCACCGTGGCTTTACATGCGCGGCGTTGCCGCCAAGCGCGGGAACAAGCCGAATCCATGCGCGCAACGCTTTACGAACGGGAACGTCAGCAGCAGGCGCTGGACGTCCATGCCATTGTCAGCACCACGGATGTGGCCGGTACGCTGACTTATGTCAACGATGTGTTTTGCGAGATTAGCGGTTACAGCCGCAATGAGCTGTTGGGCCAAAATCACCGCATCGTCAAGTCAGGCGAGCATTCGGCCGATTTCTACGCCGATATATGGCGCACGATCGTTCAAGGCAATGTTTGGCGGGGGGAGCTGTGCAACCGGCGCAAAAACGGCAGTTTATATTGGGTTGAAACCAGTATCGTGCCGTTCTTGGATAATACCGGGAGGCCTTATCAATATGTGTCCATCCGTACCGATATTACCCATATCAAGCAAGTCGAATTGCGTTTGCGTCTGCTCGAACGGGCCGTCGAGGCCAGTTCCAGCAGTATCAGCATGGTTGACGCCACTCAGCCCGATATGCCGTTGATTTACGTCAATCCCGCTTTCGAGCGTATCACCGGCTATAGTCGCGAGGAGGTGATTGGGCGTAATTGCCGTTTTTTGCAAGAGACCGAGACCGCTCAGCAAGGTCTGGATGAAATTCGCGCGGTGCTGAGCGAAGGCCGCGCCGGCGAGTCTTTGGTGCATAACTACCGCAAGGACGGTACGCCGTTCTGGAATGACTTGCGTATTGCTCCGGTGCATGACGAGCAAGGCCGTTTGACCCACTTCATCGGCATTTCCGATGATGTCACCGAGCGGCGCGAGGCCGGCGATGCGCTGTATAAAAGCGAAGAACGGCTGCGCCGCAGTCAGCTCTACGCGAATATCGGCACTTGGGACTGGAATATCCGGACCGGTGAACTCATTTGCTCCGAGCGTATTTGTTCATTGTTCGGCTACCCGAAGAGCCGGCAGGATAGCTCGTACAAAAATTATTTTAATAATATTCACCCGGACGACCGGCAACGTTTGGTCGATGCGCTTAATGCCTGTGTATATCAGGGCGCCGAATTCAATATCGAGTTACGTTGCGTATGGCCCGACGGCATGGTGCGCTGGTTGCTGGAGCGTGGCGACGTGGTGCGCGCCGAAGACGGCACTCCGCTCAATATGTTGGGCGTAGTGCAGGACATTACCAAGCGCAAGCTGGTCGAACTCGAAAATATGGAACAGCAGGCGCGGCTGCTTATTTTCAAGCATATTATCGAGAATGTGGCGGACGCCGTTATCACCATCGATCCTGCCGGCATTATCCGTTCGTTTAATCCGGCTGCGGAGAAGCTTTTCGGCTATAGCGCGGCCGAGATAACCGGTTGCAATGTTAACCTGTTAATGCCGGAACCCTATCACAGCGAGCATAGTCAGTATCTGGCGCGCTACAATGCCGGACAGTCGGCGGGTATCATGGGTAAACAGCTTGAACTGACAGGGCTGCACAAGGACGGTACTATTTTTCCGGTGGAGCTGTCGGTTTCGGCCATGGAAATCGAACAAAGCCGGCACTTTGCCGGTATCTTGCGCGACATTAGCCAACGCAAGCAGCATGAGCGGGAGATTATCGCCGCCAGAGACGAAGCGGAGCATGCCAACAAGGCGAAGTCGGAGTTTTTGTCCAGCATGTCGCACGAATTACGTACTCCGATGAATGCGATTTTGGGATTCGGTCAGTTGCTGGAAATAGAAGCCGGACTGAATGCAGATCAAGCCGATTATGTCGATGAGATGCTTAAGGCGGGCCGCCATTTGCTGGAGCTTATCAATGAAGTGCTGGATCTGGCCAAGATTGAATCGGGCAATATTAATTTATCGCTGGAATCCTTGTCTTGTACTGAGCTGGTCGCGGAATGTCTGGCGTTGGTCAAACCTATTGCCCAAGTGCGAGACATTACCGTAAAAGATGCGCTGGCCGGAGATTACGTGATCCGCGCTGACCGGACCCGGTTAAAGCAGGTCCTGTTAAACCTGCTTTCCAATGCGATTAAATATAACCGCCCGCAAGGAGAGGTGTCGGTTCAGGTTAGCGTACACCAGGGTTTAGTGCGTTTTGCGGTGTCGGATACCGGTTACGGTATTCCGGCAGCGCGGCAGCAGGAAGTTTTTCAGCCGTTTTCGCGTTTAGGGGCGGAAGAGTCCGATATTGAGGGCACCGGCATCGGTCTGACCATCAGTCGCCGGCTGATGAAAATGATGGGCGGCGTCATTGGCATGGAAAGCGAGGAAGGGCGGGGCAGCATTTTTTGGATTGAATTGCCGGAAGTGACTTGTGCACAGAGCATCGGAAGCCGCCACTTCGCGCCGGCAACGGCTTTAGATACGGCAGCCGGCGATAAACGTCAGCACACGGTGCTTTATATCGAGGACAATCCGGCCAATCTTAGATTGGTCTTTGAGATTCTAAGCATGAACCCTAAATTGCAGCTGATTACCGCGCATACGCCGGAATTGGGACTGGAGCTGGTGTCGGCGCGCTGTCCGGAGTTAATTCTGCTGGACATTAATTTGCCGGGTATGGACGGTTATCAAGTGTTAAGCGTATTGCGTTCGATGACTTCGTCGAAAAAGACTCCGGTCATCGCGATCAGCGCCAATGCGACGGAGCGCGATATTGAGCAAGGCCTGGCGGCCGGTTTTGACCAATACATTACCAAGCCTATTGATGTGATGCGTTTTCTTGAGATTGTGGAGCGATTTCTTTTTGAGGGTGTTTAGGGGGCTTCACCGCGAAGACACGAAGGACACGAAGAAATAAAACTTCGTGCTCTTCGTGAAGCATAGGGGCAAGCGTTGCATCATGCACAAGCTTTCATTTTAGATAAATGCGTAATGCAAGATTTAACCCCTGTGTTTGCACTTGACTATCTTGTTATGAATTGCAGTCGTAGGCTTTGGCTGTGGCAGTCCCATTGAAGGCGCCAACAGAAGTGAAGCGCTCCCAAACCACATGACTTGCGCCTAATTTTTCTGCTTGCGCCAGCGCCGAGTATTTAGCGTGACTTTGCCAATCGGATTTCTTGCCATAACCTGATGAGCCTTCAACACTGTCTACATAATGGCAGTTTTGCACATTAGAAGCCGATACTTCCAGCGGCTGCGCCAGAGTAACGGCAGGGATGCCGAACAACAGCAAAATAGCGGCTAAGCCCTTGATCGAATTATCGGCATTTAATTTGAAAGTAGCGACTCTAAGCATATATGCCCTCTCCTCTTATAGTTGTTATTGGAAGCGCCATTTGGTGGCTCACCTATGGTGCAATATAATGATATGGCGCACCATTATGTTACATAATATCGATTCGAAAGTAAATGTCTTGTAGCGTATTTCCTTTTTGAATCTATAGGCCAATGCAACTTTGCATGGCTCTTCTTGCAAAAATGTCGGGGTATTTTTCGATGGACGGTCAGATCGGGTTTATTAACATACCTTTATGACGTCGTGTAATGAAGTGAGTTACGAAGGCATGCTCAACTAAAAACCATGAAACAATTCAAATCAGCCCAAACACAATCCCTGATCATTCCACTAGTACAAGTAAGTTGAAATATATTAGATAATGTACTGTCTTAAATTACCCCTTTAGAATAGATGGCGCGACCATTACTCCCGCTAAAATTGAACAGTGAATTACAAGAAATTTTGCAAGCCCTC
>Ga0265327_10003337_pt1 | contig 15498 bp, 16 predicted proteins | sample 41621metaG_FD_202089 | JGI IMG/M metagenome (GOLD analysis project Ga0265327, IMG submission 202089) | Rhizosphere microbial communities from Carex aquatilis grown in University of Washington, Seatle, WA, United States - 4-16-21 metaG | ecosystem: Host-associated > Plants > Roots > Rhizosphere... | reverse complement strand
GGGCTTCCTTCCGCGCTTCGCCTCCAGCTCCACCCGCGGCGGCCGGGCGACGCGGGACATCCTGGTGGCGGCGGTGCTGATGACGCTGGCGACCCTGGCCAGCGTCTCCCCAACCCTGGGGGGGCAGTTCGCGATCCTGATCAATGTGTCAGTGATCCTGTCGATGATCCTCTACCTGCTCTGCGCGCTCAGCCTGCTGCGTCTGGCCCGGGAGATCGAGAAACCGCGCCTGCGCCTGGGCGCCAGGGCGGCGGCCCTGCTGGGGGCGGGATTCTGCGTCTGGGTGGTGGCCACGTCGGACGAGAGCCTGCGTCTGCCCACCCTCATCACCGTGCTCACCAGCCTGGGAATCTACGCGCTCTCAGGCTTTTTCCGGCGCCGCAAGCGTCTCTAGCCCACCAGGGCGGAGCCCATCCACAGGGCCATTGAGGCCAGGAGCAGGGTCCAGAGGAACACCCGCCAGGGCGTCCAGGCCCGGGCGGGCGCTGCGGGGACATCGTCTTCAAACTGGAGATTGAAGCGGGTCATGGACCGACCTTATCGGTTCACCGGTAACATCCTGTGAACACAATGATTTAACGACGGATCTCATTCCCCTCGGGGGCGGGGCGTGCAGTCGTCGGCCGGCGGCGGGGCGGGCGGCGGCATCTGCGTGTCGAGGGATGGCGAGGCCTTGAAGTCGAACATGTCCTCCAGGGTCCAGGCATACTGGTCCCGTTTGGTGAGGTGCTGGGTCCGGCCGTCCGGGCCAGTGAGGAACCGCTTCTCGATCAGGGCCAGCAACGAGGTGTGATCCGCGATCCGGTGGGAGACATAGGCCCGCCGGGCGAAGGGCGAGATCACCATGAGCGGCGCGCGGAAGCCCAGCTGGTCATAGCCTGGGCAATCGGCCGGATAGGGCTTGGCCGGGTCATAGTGAGGGCAGAGACCGAGGATCTCGTCCCGCGTGGTGCCGTTGCCGGTTTCGCTGCAGTGAACGCCGCCGCCGGGCCGGGCGCTGGCCGGCAGGTGAGCGGCGTCGGCGCACTGGCCAGGCTCGAGGCCGTCGGGAGCCCGGGCCCCGCCCTGGGGCGCACGGGGCGGCTTCACATGGTCGTAGAAGCCGCCGCCTTCGTCGTAGGTGATCAGCACCGCGGAGTCCTTCCAGTACGGCCCGTGGCGCAAGTCATTGAGCAGCTCGGAGACCCAGGCCTGGCCCCGCTGGATGTCGCTGGAGGGATGTTCGTTATTGGTGGTGCGGCCCTTGTCGAAATAGCCGATCCGGGCGTTGACCCAGACCACGGAGGGCAGGGACTTCGCCCCCGGCACGCCCTTCAACCGGTCCAGCAGCTCCTCGTGGCGGATGAAGTGCGGGTCGTTCAGGCTGTCATCGGTCAGCGAGGTGAACCGCAGATAGGCCGCGCCCTCCGGCACATCCTGATAGGACTCCGCCCAGTCCACATGCCGGGCGTTCAGCAGGTCGTAGATGGTCCCCTGCAGGGGCTTGTAACCGTCCGGCCGCGGCGGGCCCTTCTCCTCGTCGGTGAGGTGGCCGAAGAAGCTGCCGGCGAGATGGAAGGCGTGATTGGGATCGCTGGCCCCCAGCAGGGAGCTGAAATAGCGGTCGCTGATCGCGAACCGCTCGGCCACCGCGTAATAGAACGCGATATCGGTCTGGTCGTAAAAGGCCATGGCGCGGGACCCGTCGGCGGGCCCGGTGCGGTGGGTGTCGGGCGCCATGACATCATTCTGCATCACGAAGCCGTCGTTGCGCGGATCGGTGAGGGATCGTTCCGGATGGGCGAAATTGGCGTCCCGATGGCTGCCCTGCCATTCGTGGTCCAGGTCCGGGGCGATGCAGCGGGTGGCCGCGTGGAAAGCATGGACGCGACGGCCGTCGGCGTGGGCGTTCCAATCGGAGCAGGCCAGCGACCCGTCCGCCGTCATGGCGCAGGTCAGGCCATCGACGCAGGCGTGGTCGCCGGGCGCGCAGCCGCCGCCAGACCTGGGCGCGCGGTGATAGGGCGAGCCCGGGGCGTAGGGCAGCACGCCGAAATAGTGATCGAACGAACGGTTCTCCTGGAAGATGACGATGATGTGCTGGAGGCGCGAGAGCCCGCTGTCGGGGCGGGCCGCCTCAGCTGTCGCCGCGCCGCCCAGGGCAAGACAGGCCCAGGCGAGCCCCGCCAGCATCCATTTCATCCACCCACCTCGTTTCAGGCCGGGGCCAGGCCCGCTCAGTGCGGTACGATCTGGCCCTGCTGCTGGGCGTGCCGGAACGTCTCCTGGTCTTCCTGTCGCCGGGTCGCCTCCGACCGCTGGCTCCGGCAGACCTTTTGCCGGAAATGGCTGCCCACCACGACCTGCTCGCGGCAGACCACCTTGTCCTCGCCGGCCTTCTCCCCGGCCTTGGTGTCCGGCTTTGCGGAAGCTTCCGCCTTCGGCGGGTCGGCGACGGTTGGCCCTTCCGCGGCGGGCGTGGCCTGGGCGAACAGCACCAGGGCGGCGATTAGTCCAATCATGGCGTTTTCCCGGGGCGACGATTGCAGCATGCCGTCATGGAGCCAGAAATCCGGCGGTTCGCCAAGCTGCGCGCGTCAGGGGTCACAGCTCGGAATCAGTGGCTCAAGATCGGGGACATGTCCTGCATGTGCCGGACCATTTCCTGGTCCTCCTGGCGCTTGATCCCTTCCGCCCGCTTGCTTTGGCAGATCCTGCGGGGGAAGCGGCTGCCGACCACGGCTTCCTCGTGGCAAACGACCTTGTCCAGACTGGCGCTTTCTTTGGCCTTGGCGTCGGCCTTTAGCTGAGCGTCGGTCTTGGGCGCCTCGGCGGGGGCCGTGGCCCCCTGGGCGGCCGAGCCGTCGGGCGCACCCTGTACAAGCAGGACAAGTGCGGCGAGCAGTTCAATCATGGCGTGTCCCCCGGACGACAATTACAGCTTGCACGAAGGGAGCCAGAAAACCGTGCGTTCGCCAAGAGGCAATGGCCGGCGCCGGCCATATCGGCCAGCCTTGCGAATTGCGGAACACTTTTCCGGCGGAGCCCGCTAAGAGTCGGGTCCACGGAGGATGACCATGGCCGACTCGCCTGACGACTCGCCCGCCGAGACCCCGATCCAGCGGGCCCTGCGGCTGAAGAAGGCCGCGCTCGACGCCAAGCCGAAGCCGCCCAGGGGCGGCCGGTTCCAGCGTGAGCAGGCCGCCGCCGCCCAATCTTCGTCCAAGTCCAAGCCCTGGATGTCGCGATAGGTCCTCGGCCGGCGCCGGCGGATCAGGCCAGGCGCGCCGCCTCGGCGATCCTCGACAGCGTTCCGAGCGCGCCGCCGATCACTGCGTCCTGATGTCCCCCGGGCCCCAGGGCCTCAACCGCAAGACGGGCGCTGGCGCAGAGCCTGAGCGCGGTCAACGGCTTGCCGTCCTCGGTTCCCACCGTCACGGGCTGGCCCAGGTGAATGGGCGCCGGGCCTTCGCGCAGGGCCCAGAACAGCGCCTCGGTCGCCGCTGCAGTCATCGGCCGGCCGGCCCGGTCCCGCAGTCGGAAGGGGAAGATGCTCGGCCGCGCGTCCCAGCCCTGGGGGTCGGGCCGGGCCAGGTCCGGCGATGGCAGGGGGATGAAGGCGGGGTCGGCGTCAAGCCGGGCGCCCACCGCCTCTCCGAAATCGTCCAGAAAGACGGCGACCCTATGGGGCGGCAGGGCCCGGAAGCTGCGGAGCTCGTGCAAGGCGGCTTCCCAGCGGAACAGCAGGCCGGGATTGGGCGCGGCGGGCAGGGTGGCTCGTGCCGCCCAGGCGTCCGGCCAGTCTTCGCGGCCGCAATAGTCCGCCAGGCCATGGGACAGGGGATGGGCGCCCAGCCGCGCCGCCGCGTCCGCCGGGACCAAGAGCGCGCCGCTGAACGGCGGGCCGCCCAGAAACTTGGAACCGGTGACCGCCACCAGGAAGCCCGCCGCCAGATAGGCGGTCAGGCTATCGGGGGAGAGACGGAACTGGCAGGCGTCCACCAGCACTTCCACCTGGTCTGGAAAGCGCGCTTTCAACCGCGCAGCACAGGCGGGGCTGGGCGCCACCAGCCCGGTCTTGGATACGTCGACCACGATCAGCAGCACCCGGCCTCCCGCGCGCGCCGCCTGGGCGCATGCGGCCTCTGCGTCCCGGTCGATCGCGTCACGAGCGCGCGGCGTCCCATCGGGCTCCCGCAGGCGGACAGGGTCCACCCGGCCCTGGATCATCCCCTGGATGGGAGCGCCGGTCGCGCCGCCGCCGCCGCCGTGTGGCGTCACCAGGGCGAAACCCTGTCCCTGCAGCGCCGCGGGGACTCCGCGGCCGGTCTCGGCCGGGTCCGGCGCAACACAGGTCAGGGGCCGGAGATCGCCGGCGCGGGCGAGGTCGGCGGCGATCAGGTGCAGGTCGGTTCCCGAGGCCGCGAGCACCACCTGGTCCCCGGCCCGCAGGCCGCAGAGGGCGGCGAGCTCGCCCCGTAGCCGTGCGGCCTCAAGCCCATAGGCCGCCTCGGCGCCGCCCCGGTCCCGCAAGCGGGCGGCCAGGGATTGGACCGCTTCGAAGGCGGGGCTGGAGATTGTTGAACAGGTTGAGGAGCCGAGGGCCGCCGCCCGGGGATCCGGGCTGACGCCGCAGCCGTAGCGATTGAAGCCTGTGGCCGGGTCAAGCCAGATCCGCTCGTCGCCACCCTCGGTGAGCATCCGCGCCACCCATCCGCCGGCGGGTCCGACCGACGGATCCGGCGCAATGTCGTGGCCGGTCCGGCGGCGGGCGGTCTGGGATGTCATCGAGCCTCACGAAGGGCGGCGGTGGCCGTCAGGCGAAACCTCCGCCCAAACCCCTGCATCATGGTTAACGCCGCGGCGCCGGCAGACGCATCGCCCCGTTCCGCGGCCTCAGGTCGCGGCCCGTGCGGCGACCATTTCCTGAAAGGCCGCGGCGATCCGCGCAATATAGGGGTTCTTGTGGGCATAGGGCCCATCCGGGTCCTCGGCATGGGCCAGCATGGTGGCGTTGGCCTCGAACACCAGCACCCGGCCATCGGGCAACAGGCCGAAATCCACGCCGCAATAGTCGAGATCGAGCCTCCGCCCGATGGCGGTCACCGCCGCCAGGCCGCGGGCGCCGAGGGCCTGCTCCGGATCGGCCAGGAATCGCGCTTCCTCCGCCCGCCGGGCGTCGAAGGCCGTCATGCCCGAGGTCTCGTGGTGCACCAGCCAGTGGTCGGAAATCGCCTGGTGGTAGGCATAGGGGCGGCGGTCGACGAACAGCACCCGATATTTGCGGAACAGCCCGTCGGCAGACCGATAGTCCACATAGGGGGTCAGGTAGTGGTCGAGGCCGGGCTCGGGTTGCGGCGGGTCCGGTTCATGTCCCGTCACCTGGATGAGCCCCTTGCCGCCGTGCGAACCGATTGGCCGCAGCAGGAAAGGCGCCTCCGTCCCCGACTGACGCGCGAAGGTCAGCAGATCGCTCTGGCCGGGCCGCGCCGCCTCCAGCCGCACGGTGCGCGGGATGACGACATCTTCCAGGTCGCCCAGCAGGTCAGGCGTCCGGTCGCGGCGCGTGCGGGCGACGTTCACCGGATCGTTGAGCACGGCGCGCGGACAGCCGGCGATGAACCGCGCCACCTCTGTCGCAGATGGGTCGGCGAGGTCGGCGTCACCTATTGTGTTGAAGACGATGTCGTAGCTGTCCGGCGCGGGGCGCTCCGCGTCGCGGGCATATTCCATGTACCAGACCAGGCGGGTGTAGTGCTGGCTGGGCAGGAGCAGCCGGTAGGGGATGTTGCCGGCGCTCACCGTCGCCAGGATCAGCACCCGCAGGCGGGGCGCGAGGGCAGGCTGCAGGAACAGCGCCTGCCGGCGATAGGCCCGGTCCAGCACCGCGGCGGCCGCGGCGGTCTCGCCACGCCCCTCCAGCAGGGTCGCCAGGGTCTGGCTGGCCAGGGCGTGCCCCGGGTCGGCCTCAAGGGCCAGTCGGCAGTGATGCTCTGCGCCATCGTCGATCTCGACGCTCAGATACAGGGCGCCCAGGGCGGCGTGCAGGTCGGCGGAAGACGGGGCCAGGGCCAGGGCGGCCTTGAAACAGCGCTCCGCGTCCGCGGGACGGTCCAGCGCCACATAGGCGTGGCCGAGCTCCTCCTGCGCGTCCGGCCGGTCCGCCTGAAGGGCGGCGGTGAGCTCCAAGGCCGCCAGGGCCGGATCGGTGGCGGCGATCACCGCCATGATCTCAGCGCGCAGGGCGAGGGCCGCGGCGTCATTGGCCCGCAGCGCCAGGTGCGCCTCCACCGCCATCATGGCCTCGGCGGCGCGCCGCGCGCCCAGCAGGGCGCGGGCTTCGGCCAGGTCGGATTGGGCCGTTCCGGCGGTGTCAGACAAGGCTGCCCGGCTCCCAGGTCAGAATCGCGATCCCGCAGCCTAGCCCGGCGGCGTCCCAGGCAAATGTCAAATCTCAGCGGCGGCTGGCGTCATCCGGACGTCGCGGCGACGCTCCGCCTCAGTCCGCGACGACGACCAACTCATGGCGGAGAGGGTGGGATTCGAACCCACGGTACCCTTCCAGGTACGCCGCATTTCGAGTGCGGTGCTTTCGACCACTCAGCCACCTCTCCGGAGCCGTCTGGAGGCCCTGGAACGAGGGGCCCGCCGAGCGAGGCGCGGAACCTACTCATGTGGCCCCGGCTCCGCAAGTGCGTCTTATGGGCCGCCTGCTCAGTCGGCGGCGAGGACCGCCACCCCGTCCTCGTCGGCGTGCAGCACGTCGCCGGGCACGAACACCACGCCGCCGAAGGCCACCGGCGTGTCCACCACCCCCTCGCCGCGTTTGACCCCTCGCATGGGGATCGATCCCAGGGCCTTCACGCCAAGTTCCAGGCTGGCCAGGACGGCGGTGTCGCGCACAGCGCCGTTGATGACGATCCCGGCCCAGCCATTGGCCACCGCCGTGGCGGCCAGCATGTCCCCCACCAGGGCCCGGCGCAGGGAGCCGCCGCCGTCCACCACCAGCACGCAGCCCTCGCCGGGGGTCTCCAGGATCGCCTTCACCAGGCTGTTGTCCTCGTGGCAGCGCACCGTGCGGATGGGCCCGGAGAAGGCCGGACGCCCGCCGAAATCGCGCAGCGGCGCGACGCAGACCTCGATCTCGTCCTCATGGGCGTCGCAGAGGTCAGCGACGGTCATGGCGGGCTGGGGCTGGGGCGCGTCGCTCATTGGGGGCAGACCTCATGGCTCTGGCGGTCATCGGCGCCGCGGCGCCGTCCAGGCTGGTCTTTGGCTGGAAATCGCCAGCGCCGCAATCTCCGCCCTTGCCCGGCGCGGGGGCGGCGGGGGAAACTGGGGGTGGCCGCTCTTTCCTATCGGCGGCGACATCGCATTGAAGAGCGGCCCCGAGCCGCCCGGGACATTTGGGACGACGCGACATTATGGACGAGATGATTTCCCTGGGCGCCAAGCTCAAGCAGCTGGCCGAGCTGAAGCCCGACGCCCCGGCGGTGACCTGCGGCGACACCACCCTCACCTATGGCCAGTTCCATCGGCTGACCAATCGGGTCGCCCGGGGCCTGGCCAGACATGGGGTCAAGCTGGGGGACCTGGTGACCTTGGGCCTGCCCAATTCCACGGATTTTGCGGTGGCCTGCTGGGGGCTCTGGAAGCTGGGAGCGACCCCGCAGCCGATCTCCTTCCGCCTGCCCAAGGCGGAGCTGGAGGCGATCATGGACCTGGCGAACACCCCCATCGTCATCGCCGCCTTCGACCACAAGATCGACCGTCCCCTGGTCTCCGTCACCGACCTGCTGGCCCTGTCCGACGACGACAGCGACCTGCCGGACGCCACGGCGCCGGTCTCCAAGGCGCCCACAAGCGGCGGCTCCACCGGGCGGCCAAAGCTGATCCTGGCCGGTCAGCCCGGGGTGACCGCGAAGGAGACGCCGGAGGTTGGCGGCTGGCGGCTGACCCCAAATTCCACGGCGCTGCTGCCGGCGCCGCTTTATCACAATGCCGGGTTCGGCATGATGATGTCGGCCTTCAGCGTCGGCGCGCACATGGTGATCCTGCCGCGCTTCGATCCTGAGGCGACCCTGGCCGCCATCGAGAAGACCAAGGCCAGCTGGGTCTATCTGGTGCCCACCATGATGAACCGCATCTGGCATCTGCCGGACGAGGTGCGGGGCCGCTACGACCTCTCCTCGCTGCAGACCCTCTGGCACCTGGCGGCGCCCTGCCCGGCCTGGCTGAAGGAGGCCTTCATCCACTGGGTGGGGCCGGAGACGGTGATGGAGCTCTATGCCGGCACCGAAGCCCAGGCGGTGACCACCATTTCCGGCGCCGAATGGCTGGAGCATCGCGGCTCTGTCGGTCGAGTCACCGTGGGCGAAATGATCGCGGTCGGGGAGGACGGTCAGGTCCTGCCCGCCGGCGACGTGGGCGAGATCTACATGCGCCGGCCGGAAGGCATGCCGCCCTCCTACAAATACATCGGCGCCACTGCCAAGACCCTGGAAGGCGGCTGGGAGAGCCTGGGGGACATCGGCTGGTTCGACGCCGACGGCTATCTCTACCTGGCCGACCGGCGCACCGACATGATCCTGGTGGGGGGCTCCAATGTCTATCCCGCCGAGATCGAGGCGGCGCTGGAGGAGCATCCGGCCGTGCAGTCCTGCGCGGTGATCGGCTTCCCGGACGACGACCTGGGGAACCTGATCCACGCCATCGTCCAGACCAAGGGCGCCTGCGACGAGGCGAGCCTGCGGGCCCATCTGTCGGCGAAGCTGGTCACTTACAAGCAGCCCCGCAGCTACGAGTTCGTCGACGAGCCTCTGCGCGACGACGCCGGCAAGGTGCGGCGCTCAGCGCTGAGGGACGTGCGGCTGGCGGCGAGGAACACCGAACCGGCGTGATCGCCACCCCGGTCGTCATCCTCCGGTCAGCCGCCAGGCTGATCCGGGGGACCCCAGGCGCCTTGCCGGACCAGAACGTCAGCTTAGGTCCCCGGATCGTCTTTCAGACGACCGGAGGATGACGCGCCGTGGGGGTGACGCCACACCCACGGCGAGCTAAGCCCATCACATTCTTTTTGAGATCACATTCCGAAGGGGACCATGAGCATCAAGGGCAAGGCCTACATCATGGGCGCCTGGGAGCATCCGCTCCGCGACGCGCCCGACAAGTCCACCCCGCAATTGCACGCCGAATGCGCCCAGGGCGCGCTCGCCGATGCGGGGCTCAGCCACGATGACGTCGACGGCTATTTCTGCGCCGGCGACGCCCCGGGCTTCGGGGCCATGTCGATGATCGACTATATGGGCCTCAAGAACGTCCGGCACATGGACTCCACCGAGACCGGCGGCTCGTCCTATCTGATCCATGTGGGCCACGCGGCCCAGGCGATCGCCGAGGGCAAGTGCAAGGTGGCGCTGATCACCCTGGCCGGGCGTCCCCGGCAGGGCCAGGGCGGACGCGGCGGCTTCGGCGGCGCGGGCAAGCCTGGCCAGCTCACCGACGGCCCCCCCGAGGCCGGATTCGAGAACATCTATGGCGGCTCGACCCACAACACCTACGGCATGTGCGCCATGCGCCACATGCATGAATACGGCACCACCTCGGAGCAGCTGGCCTGGATCAAGGTGGCGGCCAGCCATCACGCCCAGTGGAACGAGCACGCCTTCCTGAAGGAGGTCGTCACCGTCGAGCAGGTGGTCAATTCGCGGATGATCTCCGACCCGCTGCACCTGCTGGACTGCTGCGTGGTCACCGATGGCGGCGGCGCCCTGATCGTCACCAGCCCGGAAATCGCCAGGAGCCTGAACCGGCCGAAGATCAAGGTGATCGGTGCGGGCGAGGCGCCCAAGGGCCCCCGCGGCGGCCTCGACCTCGACCTCACCCATTCCGGGGCGGTCTGGTCCGGTCCGATCGCCTTCGCCGAGGCGGGGATCACCCCGCAGGATATCAAGTACGCCTCGATCTATGACAGCTTCACCATCACCGTGCTGATGCAGCTGGAGGACCTGGGTTTCTGCAAGAAGGGCGAGGGCGGCAAGTTCGTCGCCGACGGCAACCTGATCTCAGGGGTCGGCAAGCTGCCCTTCAACACCGACGGCGGCGGGCTGTGCAACAACCACCCCACCAACCGCGGCGGCATCACCAAGGTGATCGAGGCGGTCCGCCAGCTGCGCGGGGAGGCCCATCCCAAAGTGCAGGTGCCCAATTGCGACCTGGCCCTGGCCCACGGCACCGGGGGGTCGCTCGGCACCCGCCACGGCGCCGGCACCGTCATCCTGGAGCGGGAATAGACCCATGAGCGAGACCCAAGCAAAACCCGCCGCCCAGACCCGCCCGATCCCGGCCCCGGCCGTGACCATCGAGTCCAAGCCGTTCTGGGACGCGGCCGCCGAAGGCCGGTTCCTGATCAAGCGCTGCACGGCTTGCAATAAGCCGCACTGGTATCCCCGCGCCATCTGCCCGTTCTGCTTCTCCTCCTACACGGTGTGGGAAGAGAGCCCCGGCGAGGGCGTGGTCTATACCTTCTCGGTGATGCGCCGCTCCCCCACCGGTCCCTACGCCATCGGCTATGTGACCCTCGACGAAGGCCCCGCTGTGCTCACCAACTTCGTCGATTGTGACTTCGACAAGCTGGCCATCGGCGACCGGGTGAAGGTGAAGTTCCAGCCCACTGAGGGGGGGCCGCCGGCCCCGGTGTTCGCGCCGGTTTAACTCCCGGCCCCGGCCTTCAGCGCCGCCGTCAGCCCCTCCGCCTCCCGCGGATGGCGCAGGCGGCGGACGTCGAGGTGGGCCCAGTCGGGGCCGGCCAGAAGGGTCTCGAAGTGACTGCGGCGATGGCGGTGGGTGTCCCAGGCCCAGCGGATGGGGTGTTCCCGGCTCAGCCAGTCGGCGATCCGCTCGCGATTGCCAGTGCCCGGCCAGAGCTCCTGACCGTCCAGGGCGCGGGCCACGGAGCGGCGGATCACCCGGGGCATGATCACCGCCCGGCTGTAGTCCAGCCAGACCAGATGGGTGGCGCGGCCCCAGAGCACCGGCCGCACCAGGCCGTAATTTCCGTCGGCGACCCAGGCGTCGCCCGTCGTGGCCTCCGCGGTCCGGCGAATGAAGTCGTCCGGATCATGGGTGTTGAGGTCGCGCCAGCCCGCCTGCCAGTTGATGGCGTCCAGCTCGACAAAGGCCAGGCCGAGCTCAGCGCCCAGCTTCCGCGCCAGGGTGGTCTTGCCCGAACCGGAACTGCCGACCACCACAATGCGCATCAGCCAGGCCTCCGGCGAGCGGTCATCGCGGCCGGGATCTCGTCGCGAACGCTCATGGGCGCGGTGTATCGGGCCCGGTTGTCCGCATCAACCGAAGCGACCTCGAGCCTCGGTCTCGTCAGTAGGCCGCCGACCAGGCGCAGACCTTCGCCGCGCGATAGCGCACCAGGCCGGGGGCGGGATCACCGGCGTCGACCCAGCCGGCGGGCGTCCGCCTGGCCAGCCGCACAGGGCTGATGGGCCGCAGCACCGAGACCGGCAGATGGCCGCCCGTGAGCGGCCGGCAGAGCAGGCGCCGCTCTTCCAGGATCGCCCAGTCCCCCAGCCGGACCGGGCGGCCGAATTTCACGGACAGCACCGGCGCCTGGCGCGCCCGCCGGGCCAGTTCGCCAGCGCCGAGGGCCGAGGGCAGTCCGCGCCGCGCGAATTCGGCGGTGCAGTCGAGGTGACGCGCCAGCTCGAACTGCTCCCCCAGCACCTTGAGCCTCAGGCCCTGCACCGCGAGCCAGGGCTGGGCGCCGCGTCTTGTCGATACCGCCGCCCCGATGGCCACGGCCGGCGCCCCCAGCACCGGATCAAAGGTCGCGGGACCCTTGGCCAGGAGCCTTTGGCCGGCTTCGCCAGCTATGGCGCAGGCCTCCAGGCGCTCGGCCTCAAGCCGCCCCGGCGCAGGCTGACAACCTGCGCCCAGCCCGGCGAGCGTGATCGAGGCGACGAGGATCGCGCCCCTCAAATTCACGCCTCGGGCAGGCCCAGTTCCGCCAGGACCTCGGCCGTATGTTCCCCCAGGCGGGGCGGGTGGCGGCGGATATTGGAGGGCGAGCCGGTGAATTTCACCGGCGGCTTCATGGCGTTGTAGAGCCCAACGTGGGGGTGGTTGTAGCGCTCGAAGAAGCCCACGGCCTTCAGGTGCGGATCGTCCGGCAGGTCGTCGAGGCGGGCGGTCTTCACCACCGGGATCGACAGGGGCTTCAGGACGTCCAGCCATTCCTGGGTGGTCTTGGTCAGGGTCACCTCCCCTACCAGGGCATAGAGTTCCTGGATGTGGCGGCCGCGGTTGGAATAGTCGGAGAACCGCGGGTCCTTGCCGAAGGTCTCCCCCAGGCCGGCCGCCTCGAAGAACTGGTCCCACTGCTTGTCGGTATAGGGCAGCAGGCCGATATAGCCGTCCTTGGTGGGATAGGGCTTGCGGTTGGGATTGGCCACCCGCTGATAGGCCCACTGGCCGGTGGGCGGCTCATAGGTGTGGTCGTAGAGGTGCTCCACCAGGGTGAAGCTGGTGACGCATTCCAGCATCGGCACCTCGATGAACTGGCCTTCGCCGGTGCGTTCCCGGTGCAGCAGGCCGGCGGTGATGGCCTGGCACATGAACAGGCCCGAGACCTTGTCCGCCACCAGGGTCGGAAGGATGCGCGGGGTGGGATTGCCGTCAGTGCGGGGCAGCAGGTCGGCCAGGCCGGAGGCGGACTGGATCAGGTCATCATAGGCCGGCTCCCCGGCATAGGGGCCCTCCGAGCCATAGCCGGCGGCGTGGACATAGACCACATCCGGGCGGATCGCCTTGACGTCCTCATAGGCCAGGCCCAGGCGCTTCAGCCCGTCATAGCGCACTGAGGTGGCGAACACCTCGCAGCTGCGGATCAGGGCCTCCAGGGCCGGCCGCGACTTGGGGTCCTTCATGTCCATGAGGACCGAGCGCTTGTTGCGATTGATGGTGAGGAAGATCGGCCCCAGGTCCCGGGGCGCCTCCATGGGCACGTGGCCGGCCCAGCGCATGATGTCGCCGCCGTCGCCGCGTCCGGAGCCGGGATCCTCCAGCTTGATCACCTCCGCCCCCTGGTCTCCCAGCATCTGGGTCGCGTAGGCGCCGAACACCACGCTGGTGAGATCCAGGATGCGGATGCCGGCCAACGGGCCCGTGGCCTTATCCGCCAGTTGCTTGGTTTCGCTCACGCACTCTCCCCGTCGCGCCTCGCCTGGCGCCATCATGGCGGATTGGTCCGGCGACGCCAGCGGCGATGGCTTAGCCGGCCCTGGCTTGATAGCAATCTCTCCAGATAGCCGAACTTCATTTCCGCATATGTGGAAATCCGGCGCATGGCTCGACAGATGTCCTTATCCGCCGTCAAATCCGCCCGTCGCGTTATAGAAATCATGGAGCTGTTCGATCGTCTCCGCCGCCCCATGGGGCTGAAAGAGATCAGTGAGCAGCTTTCGTACCCAGTATCCAGCGCCGCCATGGTGCTGAAGAGCCTCGTTGTACTTGGATATCTCGAGTACGACCGGCGCAGCCGGACCTATCTGCCGACCATGAGGATCGCCGTTCTTGGAAACTGGGTGCCAGAAACCTTGTTCGGCAACGCCAATATGCTGCCGACCATGGCGCATCTGCGCGATCGCACCCGGGAAACCGTGATCCTGGGGACCCAGAGCGACCTGTTCGCCCAGTATGTCCATGCGGTCCATTCCATGGAGCCCCTGCACTATGCGGTGTCACCCGGCTCGGTGCGGCCCCTGGCCCGCTGCGGCATCGGCCGCCTGCTGCTGAGCGCGCTCACCGACGCGGAGATCGACCGGCTGGTGCGCCGGATCAATATCGCCGAGCCGGAGGACCGCATCGAGCTTGCGGAGCTTATGGATGATGTGGGGCTGATCCGTCGGCAGGGCTTCGTGTTCTCGCGCAACCTCTATGCCGACGGGGTGGGTCTGGTGGCGGTGCTGCTGCCCACCGCCCCGTTCGGCCGCCGCTTCGCCCTGGGGCTGGGCGGTCCGGTGGAGCGGCTTGAGGGCCATCTCGACCAGCACCTGGCGAGCCTGCGGGCCGCCATCGACAGCGTGGACGCCCAGGCGGCCGCCTGACATTTCAACGACAAGACGGATTGGGGATGAGGATGCAGTTCGAACTTTCCGAAGAGCACCGGATGCTGAAGGAGCTCGCCCAGCGGTTCGTGAAGGACCAGCTGATGCCGCTGGAAAAGGCGGTGCTGGACCGGGAGGCCACCGGCAAGGGCATCTTCCTCACTGCGGAGGAGCGGGCCAAGGTCGATCAGGTTTCCCACGATCTCGGCCTCTGGGGCCTGGATGCGCCGGAGGATGTGGGCGGGGTCGACCTGCCGCAGGTGGCGCTGATCGCGGTCAATGAGGCCATGGGCTCGACGGTCACCCCCTACACCCTGCCGCCGGATTCGCCCAACCTGCGCATGCTCATGGCCACGGTGAACGAGCGCCAGCGGGAGGCCTATCTGGCGCCTTATGTGGCCGGCAAGACGGTCAGCGCCATCGGCATCTCCGAACCCGGCGCCGGCGCCGACCCGGCCGGCATGACCACCAAGGCGGTGCGCGATGGCGAGGACTGGGTCATCTCGGGTCGGAAGATCTGGACCAGCCGCGCGGCGGAGGCGGACTTCACCATCGTCATGGCGGTGACCGACAAGGAGAAGCGGTCGCGGGGCGGGATCTCCGCCTTCCTGGTGGACAAGGGCACGCCGGGGTTCAACGTCCTGCGCCGCATTCCGATGATCGGCGGGGCCTTCACCTATGAGGTGGCCCTGGACGACTGCCGGGTGCCGGACTGGAAGCTGCTGGGGGTCGAGGGCCAGGGCTTCGCGCCGATGCAGATCCGCCTGGGCACCCGGCGGCTGCAGATGGCCAGCTGGTGCATCGGCCTGGCCCAGCGGGCTCTGGACATGATGTGCGAATACGCACCGCAACGGGTGACCTTCGGCCAGGCCTTGTCCGACCGCCAGGCGGTGCAATGGTGGGCGGCGGACGCGGCCACCAAGATCCACGCCGCGCGGCTGATGGCCTATGATGTGGCCTGGAAGCTGGACCAGGGGCGTGATGTGCGCCAGGAAATCTCCATGGTGAAGGTCTTCGCCACCGAGATGGCCTGGGAGACGATCGACCACGCCATGCAGTGTTTCGGCGCCATGGGGATGACCAAGGAAATGCCGCTGCAGCTCATGGCCGCCAGCGTGCGTAATATGCGGATCTATGACGGGCCCTCCGAAGTCCACCGGATGGTGGTGGCCCGCAACCTGATGGGAACCAGACGATGAGCACGGCCGCCGACACCCAGGAAATCACCATCGCCAAGTCCGGCTTTGTGGCGACGGTCACCATCGACCGGCCCCCTAACAACCACGTCTCGGTGGGGCTGATGCGCGATCTGGCCGACACCCTGGAGGCCATCGACCGGGATCCGGACATCCGCGCCGTGGTGCTGGCCTCGGCCGGCAAGGCGTTCTGCGCCGGCGCCGAC
>Ga0265327_10003336_pt1 | contig 15511 bp, 8 predicted proteins | sample 41621metaG_FD_202089 | JGI IMG/M metagenome (GOLD analysis project Ga0265327, IMG submission 202089) | Rhizosphere microbial communities from Carex aquatilis grown in University of Washington, Seatle, WA, United States - 4-16-21 metaG | ecosystem: Host-associated > Plants > Roots > Rhizosphere >... | reverse complement strand
GCTCGGCCAACTCGATCGCGCCCGGGCCAAGACCGGTCAGATGCAGTTGGAAACGATTGCTGCGGGCGTCGAAATGTTCCGTTCCGATGTCGGTCGCTACCCCACCAAGGACGAAGGCCTCAATGCCCTGCTGGCTGAGCCGTCCGGCACCAGCGGCTGGACCGGCCCCTATCTGAAGAACGCCAAGCTGATGCAGGATCCCTGGAACCGTCCGGTGTCCTACGACATCTCGGCGGATGGCCAGACCTTCGCCGTCAGGAGCCTCGGAGCTGACGGACAGGTGGGTGGGTCCGGTCTCAACCGTGATCTGCAGGCGCCTGCGGCGCCGTGACATCCTCCTGGCCCCTTCTTGCGGTTGCGTTCCTGATTGGCTCCGCCATGGGCAGCTTCGTGGTGACCTGGGCGCTGCGCTTCGCCCGTGGAGAGCAGGCCTGGGCCGGGCGTTCGCACTGCGACGGCTGTGGTCGCTCGCTGAGTTTTGTCCAGACTGTTCCCATCGCGTCCTATCTTCGGGCCGGTGGCGCCTGCGGGGGCTGCGGGAGCCGGATAGATCCGCTCCACCTGGTGGGTGAGCTGGCCGGCGGATTGATCGCTGTCGCCGCGGTGGCGCTAAGTGATTTCTCCAGGGGCCTGCTGTTCGGGATCCTCGGCTTTACACTGCTGGCCGCATCGGCGGTCGACGCCAAGACGCAACGGCTTCCCAACCCTTTGACCTTCGTCTCCGCAGCGACGTGCGCCGTCCTGGCCCTGATGCGCTCGGCGCAGGATCTGGTCGCCGGCGTGTTGATCGCCCTTGCCGCGGTGTTGATCCTTCAAGGTGTTCGGGCGGCGTTCCGCGCGCGCCGCGGAGACGCCGGTCTAGGATTGGGCGACGTGAAGCTGATCGCCAGCCTCTCCATCTGGCTCGGCTTGGCGGCGCCCTGGATGGTGGTCGTCGCCGCGACTTCAGGTCTGTTCGCCATGTCGGTGCTTCGGCCGGCCGATCGACGGATGGCGTTCGGCCCGTGCATCGCCTTCGGCGGCGTGGCGGTTGGCCTTATGCGGGAGATGAACCCTTGGCCGATATGAAGGTCGTGTTTGCGCAGACCGGACGTGGCAAACGGGCCAATATCCTGGAGCGCTTGCTGGCCGCCGGCCTTGTCGACCCGGCCGCCCTGGCGCGCGCCGAACTGGTGGCCGCCCGGACCGGCCAGGCCGTGGAACAAATGCTCAACCAACTGGGCAGTCTGACGGACGACGACCTGGTGGAAGCCTATGGCGCCGAAACCGGATGCGAGATCTGGGATCCGGCGCGGACGCCGGTGTGGGCGCAGCTCAGCCAGGTTGGGGTGTCGGCGGACTTCCTTCGGCGCGCGCGCATCCTGCCGCTTTCCCTCGATGCGGCGTCGATCACCTGCGCGGTCTGTGATCCGCTGGACGACGAAGGCTTGGCCGGATTGGTGTTCGCCACAAATCTGAAGGTCAAGGTCCTGGCGGCCCGTCCGGCCGATTGGCGGCGCGAATTCGACCGCGCCTTCGGTCGGCCGGAACCGGCGAAGGTCGCGCCCGATGAGCGGCGCATCGAACGCGAGATGGATCTCCTCACCGATGGGTCGACCGAGGGCGGCGGGGCCCAATTGGTGGCGGCGGCGTTTGAGGCCGCCATTGCCGCCGGCGCCTCGGACATCCATTTCGAACCCACACGCCACCAGTTGATGATCCGTCTGAGAGTGGACGGTCGGCTGATGGACTATCAGGCGGTCCCCGCGGATCTGGCCGCCCCGGCGGTGTCGCGAGTGAAGGTGATCGCCAATCTCAATCTCGGTGAGCGACGCCTGCCGCAGGACGGTCGCACGACCTTTGTGGTCCAAGGCAAGCAGGTGGATGTGCGGGTGGCGACCTCGCCAACGGTGTTCGGCGAGTCGGCCGTGCTGCGGATCCTGGATCGCAGCGGGGTGCCCCTGGACCTTGACGCACTCGGGCTGAGCGGCCCTGTGGTCGAGGTCCTGCGTACGGCCGCCAAGGCCGCTCATGGCCTGTTCCTGGTGTCCGGGCCTACCGGCAGCGGCAAGACAACGACACTCTATGCCCTCCTGCAGACCTTTGTGGGGACGGGGCGCAAAATCCTGAGCGTGGAGGATCCGGTCGAATACCATTTCGACCATATGAGCCAGACCCAGGTCGCGCCACATCTGGGGCTCACCTTCGCCGCCGCCCTGCGCTCATTCCTGCGCCAGGATCCGGACGTGATCCTGGTGGGCGAGATCCGCGATCCGGAGACGGCGGCAGTGGCCGTGCAGGCCGCCATGACCGGCCACTTCGTGCTGGCCTCCGTCCATGCCAACAGTGCGCTCGCGGTCCTGCCACGGCTTCGGGACATGGGGGTGGAGCCCTATCAGCTGGCCGCCGGCTTCCGAGGCGCGGTCGCCCAACGCCTTGTGCGGCGACTGTGCGCGGCCTGCGCGACGCTAAGGCCCGCGTCCGAAGTCGAACAACTGTACGCCGCCTCGCTCGACCAGGTCGCGCCAACGGAATTGCTCGGCGCCATCGGATGTCCCGCCTGCAAGGGCTCTGGATTCAAAGGACGCCTCCCGATCGCCGAGGCCTACCAGGCCGACGACGCGCTGTTGCGCGCGGTGGCGGAGCGCGAACCGGCCGCGCGCATCGCCGAGATCGCCCGGGCGTCAGGACTTCGCGGCATGGCGTCGGACGGCTACGACAAGGCGATCGCCGGCCTGACGACCCTGGAAGAGGTCATGGCGACGGTCCATGGTTGAGGCGATCCGCTTCGACTATCGGGCGATCGATCCGAATGGCCGTCGGGTTCGCGGCGTGGTGCTCGCTGGCTCGGATGCAGAGGCCTTCGAACAGCTCCGCCGGGACGGCCTATCCCCGCTTGAGCTCAAAGCGGCTCGATCCCGCGCCGCGGTGACGCCAAAGGCCTCGGGCCCGACCGATCGCGAGACGGCCGAACTTGTATCGAGCCTCGCCGACCTGCTGCGGGCCGGGGTCGACATGCGCACGGCGCTGTCGATTCTCGGCGGCCGGGCGGGACGGCCTTCGGTGCGATCGCTCTGCCAGTCGCTCGCCGCCGACATCTCCAGCGGCGAAGCGATCGATCGGGCATTCGGGCGGCGGTTTCCGCCCGGCCAGGCCCTGGTGGGGTTCATGGTGGCGGCCGGCGAGGCCTCGGGGGACCTGTCCGGCGGCTTGCAGCGGGCCGGCGAGATGATTCAGGGGCGCCAGCAGCTGCGCGACCAGCTCATTGGGATCCTGGCCTATCCGATGTTCGTGCTGGTGAGCGCCATCGCGGCGGTTCTGGTCATCCTGCTGTTCATCGTGCCCTCCATCGCTCCTCTCGCGACCGACGGCGGCGGGGCGCCGCCCCTGGCGTTGGGCGTCATGATCGCCGTCAGCAATTTTCTCAGGACCAATCTCGGCCTGGGCGGTGTGGTGCTCCTTGGCGGTGGCCTGCTGGCGACCTTGATGTTGCGGCTGGGCGCGCTCAGCGGTCCTCTGGAACTGCTGATCTTCGAAGGGCCCGCTAAGCGGACGGTTTGCGCCGTCGTATACGGAGCATTCTCCATCTCACTTGGAACCATGCTGGCGGCCGGCGCGCCGATCGGGGACGCCTTGCGCCTGTCGACCCGGGCGGTTCGGTCCGCAGCCGCCCGCCGGCGGCTTGACCCCATCGGCCAGGCCATCCGCCAGGGTCGGTTCCTGTCCGATGTGCTCGCGGAGGTGAAGGGGTTCCCGCCCGCTATTGTGCGGCTCGCGGTGGTGGGGGAGGCGACCAACACCCTGGGCGAAATGCTTGTCCGGGGGGGGCGCATGGAGGAGCAGGCGGCCATCCGGCGCATCGAGGCCGTCGGTCGAATTGCCGGCCCCGCCCTGATCGTGGTTCTGGGCGCCATGCTGGGTCTGCTCATGGCTGGTCTGTTGTCTGGCGTCAGCGCTGTAGGTCAGTCGGTGCTGCGTTGATCGGGTCTGGCGACCTCGATCAACAAGATTCTCCGGTTCACAATTGACGGTTGCGCAAGCTTCGCCGTAGGCTGTCGCAACCTGCGCGCGTGCGCAGTGTTCGGGGGGTTTCATGGCTTGGGTTCGTCAGCGTCGGTCCGGCGCGTTGGTGCTTGCCGGACTGGCTTGGCTGTTGTCCGCGTCTATCGCAGCGGCGCAGACCGGGCCCACCCCCTCCACAAAGATCGCCACTGCGCCTTTGATCTCGCCCTCGGCCGCAGCGACCTACTATGCCTCGCTGGGAAGCTTGGCGACGACCTCCACTACCACGTCCTCCCCCAGCCTCGGCACCTTGGCCATGCAGAACGAGGTCGTTGAGCTGGCCAGGGCGCTCGACGCGGGCGACCCAACCTCCTCGACCACGGCGGTCTACCAATACCTCCGGGACAACATCGACACGGTGTGGATGTACGGCCTGCAGAAGGGTGCGGTGGGGGTCAGCGTCGACCGTGCCGGAACCGCGTTCGACCAGGCGGCCTTCATGGTGGAGATTCTGCGCCGGATCAGCGGCGTCACCGCCAATTACCAGATCGGAACCGTGACGCCGACGCCGGCGCAATTCCAGAGCTGGACCGGCCTCACCAGCGCCAGCGCCGCCTGCCAGCTGCTGGCCAATGGCGGCATCCCGGCGATCATCAACGGGACCACCCAGGGCGACTGCAATTACGGCGCGGCGACGATCAGCAGCATCACCTTCTCTCACATCTGGGTGCAGGTGACCATCGGCGGCAGCACCTATCTCTATGATCCGGCGCTCAAGCCCCGCACCCAGACCGCCGGCGCGAGCCTGGCAACGCTCACCGGGCTCTCGACGGGCCAAGCCTTCACCCAGGCGACTTCAAGCATGGCGAGCGGCTCGACGCTCGGCGTGAACTATGTGAGTCAGCTCAACGCCGGTCAGCTAAACTCGACCCTGCAGACCTACGGCGTCACCGCCCAGAACTGGATCGACGCCAATGCGCCGGCGGGGAAAGTCGAGGACGTGGTCGGCGGGTCGCACATCACGCTGGCGACACCTGCCCAGCTTGCCCCTTCGACGACGCTCCCGTACACCGCGACACCTGCTGCGACCTGGACCAGCTCCATCGCTGGCTTGACCGGCATTCCCGACGCCTATCGGACGACCCTGCGCGTGCAGGGTTCGCGGCTGACCACCGGCGACGCCGTCCTGCCCCTCTTCGACCAGACGTCCTTTGTCGATGACATCTATGGTCGCCGGCTGATTGTGGTCACCCGCAACGGCGGCAGCTGCTGCGGCGGTCAGGACAGCCTGAAGCTTGTCGACGAGTTTGACCATGTGCTCGGCGTGTGGTCAGGACAGACTTCCGGTGATCCGCCGGGGATGAACTACGCGACCCTCGTCCTCACCGCGAACCACCCCTACGCCGCCTCGGTGACGCCAGGGGTTGTGGACGGTTCCTATATGGACACCACGGTCACCAAGCACGCCACCATGTGGATGCCTCTGACTATCGTCCATAGCTGGGGCACGACGGACAAGCGGCTGATCGACAAGTGGGGCGCTCGCGACGACAGCCATACGCCGCCCTCCTCACCGCCCGGGCTTTGCGATACCTGCGACCTCTACCTCACCGCCGCAGGCGATGCGCGGCGCGAGCAACTCGCCACCGCTTGGATGGTGCAATCCTCCAAGGCCGCGCGGCTTCACGCCGACATCGCCAAGTCGATCTACACCCACCACCATTCGCTTGGGCTCGTGGCTGCCGATACCGAGACCAAGACGGTCTATCTGAATCCGGGCGACCCCTATTCGCCCTCCTATTACCCGATGTTGGACAGCTTCGACCGGCTCGACATCGACACCGCCTTCAGTCTGGCCAGCACCACGGCCAACGCCACCGACCGGCGCGCCGCCGTCCTGGCCATCGGCGAGACCCTGGAGACGCTGGAGGGCAGCGTCGCCGCCCAGGTCTCCGACATGCCGGACACCGTTTCTGCCGCTCTGCGCTTCGAATGGGCCAACGCTCCACCCGTGGGCGGCCTGGGCGACAGCGACGATTCCGTGGGCGGCGGTGCGAGCCGGAAGGCCTTCCGCTTCACCAATTCCACCGACGCCAGCCAGGCAGCGAACCTGGTGAAGTTCGACCTTCTGGCGGCCGCTTCAGGCACGGGCATCCACGACCGCCTGCATCCGACCTACAACAGCAGCGAATCCGGGCAATGGGAGGGTGCGCTCTATTCTGCCATCCAAGACTATGTGACGCGCGGATTCGACGTAGTCGCCTCGGAGGAGTCCTTCCTCGGCCCGGGGACGCGGGCCGGCGCATTCGTCGCGCAGAATTCAGTGACCTTCACCCACCTCCCCACCCACCAGCGCGGCGGCGTTCTGTCGGCCACCCGTTATGACGGCAACGGCGACCCGCTTGAGATTGCTCACATCGCCGTGGGGCTGAAGGACCGCGCCAAGGGCGGCGGCGGCGGCGCCCAGGGCGGGCACCAGGCCCAGTACGACCCCGCCCAGGCGGCCGATGTGCTCAAGGCCCGGTTCGTGGACCATTCTCAGGCGCTGGGCGTCAATCTGCTGACAGGCGAGCCCACCTATACCAGCCCGGCCACCCTCTCCGTCGGCCAGGGCGAATTTCCGTACAAGCTGGACGCCCAGATCATCTGGCGCGGCGGCCAGGTGAAGACCGCAGTCTTCGGCCCCCTGCAAAATGCCGCCCCCCAAGGCCCCTGGACCACCAATTGGAACAACACGCTTTCGATGTCCGGCAGCGGCCTGGAGGCCATGGGCGACACCGACGTGCGCACCGCAGCCGGCACGATCGCGGCCTTCGCCGCGCTGCAGGATGTCTACCGTAGCCCGCCGTCGGCCCAGCGCGAGGTCGCCGCCGCTCTGGTGGGCGCTTGGTGGTCGCACCAACTTAGCGGCAATGTGGTCACGGTCAGCGTCGGCGCCGGCACGCAGCAATTCGTGCGGCGCATCGCCGGCGACTGGATCGCGCCCGGGCCCGGGGCCTATGCGAGCCTGGCCCAGACCGGCCAGCGCAACATCTATGCTAATGGCGTCTGCAGCGCCGGCTATGTCATGACCCGAGGCTGGGATTATTCCGGTCTGGGCTTTGTCGTTACCCGGGCCAATGGCGACACCCAGACCTTCAATTACTGGCGCACCCTCCTGACCAACGGCGACAGCTACTGCAACGACGCTCATGGCTTCCGCCTCACCAATTGGCAGTTCCCGCAAGGGGTCACCGTCACGGTCAACTATGCGCATGTCACGGGCGATCTCGACGTCCTCGGCAGCGTGACCAACAGCCTCGGCCGCACCATCAACTTCACTAATGGCGGCGTGGCCCAACAGGGATGGGTGGGGGGCTTCGACAACGGCCTGACCGGGGCGGACAAGCGCACCGTCACCATCTCGCAGGACACCACCCAGCACACTGATCCCAATGGCAAGGTGACCAGCTTCGTGGTCTCGCAGTTCACTGGCCGCTATCACCTGGACTCGGTCACCGCCGCCGACGACCCCGCCCACCCTGCGCTGAGTTATGTCTATGACAGCCTTGGGCGGGTGAAGATGGCCAGCGACCGCCTGGCCGGGGAGGGCCTGCGCAGCCCGTACGAATTCCGTATCGCCGACGCGCTGCGCGGCGAACGCAAAGATCCGAGCGGCAACCGCTACGCGGTCTATTACGACATCAACAAGCATCCGCTGCGGTTTATCGATGAGCTGGGTCGCCTCACCTCGGCCACCTATGACGGCCGCGGCCGGGTCACCGGCTACACCTATCCTGAGTTCGATCAGGAGCAGTTCCAGTACGACAACCACAACAACACAATCCTGTTCACCAAGGTCTCCAAGACCCCGGGAACGCCTTCGAGCGCTTCCATCCAGGCCAACTGGGATCAAACCTGGAACAAGCCCCTTTCGGTCACCGACGCCCTCAACCACGTGACGGACTTCACCTACTATCCGGCTGGTTCGAACGGGGCCGGCCTGATGGCGACGGCGCAGCGTCCGTTGATCAATGGAAGCAGGCCCACCTACACCTTCACCTATAACAATCTCGGCCAGCTGCTGACCTCACAGGATCCCACCGCTCTGACGGTGCAGAACAGCTACGATCCGGCGACCCTCTATCTGGCATCCACCACCACCGACCCGGGCGCCACGCCCGCGCACGTCAACGCCGTCACCAGCTTCGCCAACAACGCCCTTGGGGACCCCACCTCAATTGACGGGCCCCTGCCAGGGGTCGCCGACACCTCCCTCGTCCGCTATGACAACATGCGCCACAAGGTGCTGGAGGTGCAGGCGGACACTGGCGACGGTCGTCCGGTGGCCAAGCACACTATCTATGATCCGGTGGGCCGGGTGCAGGCGGTGGAGCAGGGCTACGCCCCTGGCGCCGTGTTCACGGCGCTGCGGGCCACCAGCTATTTCTTCGACGCCGACGGCAACAAGACCTCGGAGATCGTCAGCGCCGCCGGCACACCCTACGCCGCCACCGACTATGCCTATGATCCGCTGAACCGCCTGGCCTGCAGCGCGGTGCGGATGAACCCGGCGAGCTTCGGCGCCGGGATCGACGGCTGCGCGCACGGAACGGATGGAACCCAGGGACCGGACCGGGTCACCCACACGGCCTATGACGCCGCGGGCCAGGCGACCAAGGTGGAGCTCGGCTACCTGGGACCCACCACGCCGGCCTTTGCCACCTTCGCCAGCTACACCTGGACCCCCAACGGCAAGCGGGCCAGCATCCTGGACGCTGAGAACAACCTCACCACCTATGCCTATGACGGTTTCGATCGCCTACAGAAGGTGACCTATCCGGTCGCCACCAAAGGGGCCAACCAGGTCGACACTTCGATGTACGAGGCCTACACCTATGACGCCAACGGTAACCGGCTGACCTGGCGCAACCGGCATAATGACACCATCACCTATACCTATGACGTCCTGGACCGGCTGTCTTCCAAGGTCCCCGGAACGGACACGGCCAACAGCGTCTACAACGACTATGACGCAGCCGGCCGTCTGACCTACGCCCATCTGGGAACCAGCGGCGGATCCGGTATCCAGTTCCATTACGATACGGCGGGCCGACAGGACCGGGAAACCAGTTTCGGGCGCACGGTCTATTCGAGCTACGACTCGGCGGGCAACCGCACCTTGGTGGCGTGGCCGGATACTGCGGTCAGCGCCACCTACGTCTACGACGCGGCCAGCCGGCCGATCAGCGTCGAGGAGAACGCCGCCACGACAGGCCCGGGCCTGTTGGCCAGTTTCACTTATGGCGACCTGAACCAGCGCAAGGGCCTGGGCCGCGGCAATGGCACGGCGGCGAGCTACAGCTATGACCCAATCGGGCGGCTGACCGGCCTGACCCAGGGGGCGCTGCCGTCCACGGCCGGCTCAATCCAGACCATGGCCTATAACCCGGCGAGCCAGATCGTCTCCCTGACCCAGGCGACGGGCGCCTATGTGTGGTCGGGTCACCCCACCACCACCACCAGCTATGTGGCCAATGGCCTGAACCAGGACTCGGCCCTGGCGTCGGTAAGCGGCGGCTACAACCTCAATGGCGACCTTGGCAATGACGGAACCCACCTGTTCACCTACGACAACCAGCGTCGCCTGATCAATGTGAAGACGGTGGCTGGGGCCCAGCTGCTGGCGATCACCTACGATCCGTTCGACCGGATTCGCCAGACCACGGCGGGGGCGGCGGTGACCCAGTTCCTCTATGACGGGGACCGGCTGGTGGCGGAATACAACGGCTCTTCCACGACCCCGCTGCACCGCTATGTGCATGGGCTGGGCGTGGACGAGCCGCTGGTTTGGTATGTGGGCGGAGACACCTCGACGCGGCGCTGGCTGCACGCCGACCGCCAGGGCTCGATCATCGCCTGGTCGGACATCAACGGCGCGGCCACCACCTATACCTACGGCCCCTATGGGGAGCCACAGGACTGGTCCGGATCGCGGTTCCGGTACACCGGCCAGATCGCCCTGCCGGAAGCCCAGATCTACCACTACAAGGCCCGGGGTTATGATCCGGTGCGCGGGTGGTTCCTGCAGACCGATCCCATCGGGCAAGAGGACGACCCGAACCTCTATGCTTATGTGAAGGAGGATCCGACGAATAAGGCGGATCCGAGTGGAACAGAGTCGTGGAAGTTTGGAGTAAATGCTGAAGGTACGTTCGGCGCGGGGGGCAATCTTGGTGGTGGCATAATTGTCAGCCGGTCATCTGCGGATGGCGCGATCCGCATAGGAGGCTACCTGGAAGGTGGGTTCAATTTCGGCCTAGCGGGCGGCGCCTCCTACAGTGGAGATGTGACGCGAGCAAACCGCCCCGAGGATTTTACCAGCAACCGCCCTCTTGCCAGTATACAAGGGGGTGCCGGCGTCGTGCAGTTTCAGAAAGAAGGGCAGTGGAAGCCAAATGCAAGCCTTCGAAACGGCATGTGGCAAAAGGCCGATCCTGGTGTGGCTATGAGCAAGCCAAACGCAAAGATTGAGACCAAGATTGACGTCAAAACTAGGTCGGGTGTTGAGCTTGGTGCCAGTGTGACTCCGATTGGGGGCCGCGTGGCGTTTACATTGATTACTATAAAGCCGCCAGAGAGTAAGCCAGAGGGTAAGGTAGAAACGGGTAGCAGAATTCCGAGAAATTAGCAGAATGATTATCAAATATTGATCAAGGAAATCGTCATGTTCAGAATACCGAAGATTATTACCTGGGCCGCGATTCCATTTTTAATATTTGCGGTGCAGCTATACGGAAGATTCCTGACCGCTAGGGGTAATGATAACAATATCCAAGAAATTTTGGTGATATCAACAATAGTGATATACGCATTGATATATGTTCTAGATAGAAATTTCCGCGAAGACATGTCAAAATTTGCTCGCAGGCTCGTTTCGCCGAAGCGAGAGGAGTAAGCTTATGGCGGAACGGCGGGAAGGTGGGGACACCTATCATTTTCGAGATGCGGTCCCGCCCGAGCGCCGAGTGCCAGCCGGGACGCTCCCATCGCTCACGGCAGGATAAAGGCCGCGAGGTGCGGTGCGGGTAAGTCGGTGCTGCGCCACAGCTTTTTGCACCTCGCCTGGGATGTCCGCGAGGTGCGGAATCTCTCATCCCTCTGAACTTCCCTGACAATCCGCGAGGTGCGCCGCCGACTGCACGCCAGTGTCCTACGCCAGGGTGCGATCTGAGGTCTCGGGGGCGAGGCCCAGTATGCGTCCGGGCCCTGCACGTCTGTCAGGTGTTGACGTGATCTTGGCCCGACCAGGTCCACGGCAGCAGCTCATCCAGCCGATTGACCGGATGTCCTTCGACCATGCGGGTGAGGACGTCGCGCAGATAGGCGTAGGGCTCGACGCCGTTGAGCTTGCAGGTCTCGATCAGCGAGCAGACCACGGCCCATCGGGCGCCGCCGCCGTCGGAGCCGGCGAACAGGTGGTTCTTACGGCCCAGCGCGATGGGCCGGATGGCGCGCTCGACGGGATTGGTGTCGAGCTCGACGCGGCCGTCGTGCAGGAAGCGGGTCAGGCCGGCCCAGCGGCCGAGCGCGTAGCGCATGGCCTCGGCGAGCTTGCCGCGTCCGGGCAGTTGCGGAAGCTGCGCCTCCAGCCAGGCCTTCAAGGCGACGACGATCGGCTTGGACAGAGTGCGCCGCACCGCCAGGCGATGGGCCGGCGACTGGCCGCGCACCTGGGCTTCGACGGCGTAGAGACCGGCGATGCGGGCCAGGGCCTCGTGCGCCAGCGGCGTGCCCTCGGCCTGGGCGACGTCATAGAACTTGCGCCTCGTGTGGGCCCAGCAGGCGGCCAGGGTGATCTCGCCCTTGGCGGTCAGCCGCTCGAAGCCGGGATAGCCATCGACGTGCAGCACGCCCTTGAAGTGCTGCAGATGGGCGACGGGCCGCTCGGCCTTGCGGTCCGGCGCGAACATATAGACCGCCGCCGGCGGCTCAGGCCCGGACCATCCCCGCTGCTCTCGGGCATAGACCCACAGCCGTCCGGTCTTGGTGCGCCCGCGGCCGGGATCCAGCACCGGGACCGGCGTGTCGTCGGCGAACAGGTGGTCGGAGGCGAGCACCGCCTTGGCCAGCCGCTCGTGCAGGGCCTCCAGCCACCAGCACGCTCCGCCGACCCAGCCGGCCAGGGTCGAGCGCGGCAGATCGACCCCATGACGGGCGAAGATCGGCGCCTGGCGATAGAGCGGGGTGTGGTCGCAGTACTTGGCCACCAGCACCTGGGCGAGCAGGGCCGGCGTCGCCAGCCCGCCGGCGATCGGCCGTTCGGGCGCCGGGGCCTGGACCACGCTGTTGCAGGCGCGGCAGGCGTATTTGGGGCGGGTGACGCGCAGCAACCGCAGGCTGGCCGGAACCCAGTCCAGCATCTCGCTGACACTCTCGCCGATGCAGTGCAGGCCGCCGCCGCACGCACAGACCTCGCCGTCGATGTCGAGCCTGACGTCGTCCCGCGGCAGATGATCCGGCAGGGGCTTGCGGCGCGGCCGCCCGTCAGTCTTCGCAATGATGATCGGCTGAGCGGCCTCGACCCGGCCGATGTCGGCGTCGAGATCCTCCAGGCCGAGCTCCAGCTGGTCGGGGTCCAGGCGCTCGGAGCGGCGGCCGAACTGGGCGCGCTGCAAGGTCTTGATGATGCTCTGAAGGCGCTCGATCTCGCCGTCGCGATGCTCGACGCAGGCGGCCATGTCGCGCACCAGACGGTGCAGCAAGGCCGGGTCGGACGGCAGATTGTCGAGGTCGAGCCGCATGCCCGAGTCTACGATTCCGGGAGTCCGCGACCAAGCACTTTTCCCATATGGGGCCTGGGTTTTTGCGGGTTCTCAGCCGACCTTGGTCGGGCGCCACACCCGCTGCGGAGAGCGCCAGTCGATGCCCTCGATCAGCATCGCCAACTGCGCCGGCGACAGGGTCACGACCCCGCCCGGCTCCAGCATTCGGGGCCACACGAACCCGCCCTGGTCGATGCGCTTGGTGAACAGGCACAGCCCATTCCCATCCCAGAACAGGATCTTCAGCGTCGACGCCTTCTTGCCCCGGAAGGCGAACAGGTGGCCGCAGAACGGGTCCTTCTTCAGCTCGACCTGCACCAGCGCCGCCAGCCCATCCAGGCCCTTTCTCATGTCGGTGTAGCCCAGCGCCAGATGCACCCGCACGCCGGCCGGCACGATCATCATCGCCCTGCCTCCCGGTCCAGGACCTGTCGGCGCACCGCCTCAGGATCGGCGCCCACAGGCGCGAACACTCGCCGGCCGTCGGGCAGATCGACCGCCGCCATGCCGTCCGGGACCGGCAGCAGACCCTGCAGGGTCGCCGCCTGGCGTCCCCCGTCCGCCAGCTTCACCGAGGCCAGACGCGCCTGGCTCAGGCCGTATCCGAACTGCGCGCGCCAGCGGAACAGGGCGCTTGTGGCCAAGTCGTGCGACCTGGCCACGGCAGAGATGGTGACGCCCGGACGCTCGCTCTCCAACACGATCGCGAGCTTGTCGGCGTCGCTGAACCAGCGGCGGTTCGAACGACCGTCCGCTTGGGATGTGCGCGTATCTGTCAAGTCGGTCGTCGCTGAGGAGTCGTTAGCACTAGGACTACCAGCGCGGCTTACCTGCGGGAGGGCGCTGGGATGAAGCCGCGCCCGCCAGTCGATTTGCATCTCGCCGGTCTCCAGCCTTCCGCGCCAACGTCGCAGGCTTTTCTCAGGCAGCCGAAGCGCCGAGGCGTAGTTGGCGAACGACAGTCCGCTCCAGGTCAGCGCCTCCACGTGCATCGCCCAGAACGCCTGGGCGTCGCGCGATCGGGCGTCGCTGGACCAGCGCGGCGCCTTGTTGCGCCTGGCTTCTCGCGCCAGTTCCGCCTTGGCCCGCAAGGCTTCGACGCCTTCGATCGCCCGCAGCCACCGCCCGAACGTCTTCTCCGTCAGACGGTGCTGGCGGCAGTAAACCTTCCGAGAAAGCCCGCTTCGCTGCCAGGCCTCGATATGCACCGACCACCATTCGTGCCGGGCCTGTTCTTGGTCTGTCTCGACGCCGCCGGAGATCCTCCCATGCACGAGAGAACCCGATATGGACCGCCAGATCATCCCCGGAGACAGGTGCGAGATCCGGACGCTTACCCGAGAAGGCCTGATTGACGAGGTAATCGGTGATGGCCCAGCACCCCCCTCCATGCGCGCGCAAACCCGGCGCACTCTCGGCGTTCAACCCCGCCGCAGAGGACGCCCTCCGATGACCTATGACGCTGCACTCGACACCTCGGCGACGACCACCGCGATCTGCGTGGTCGCCAGCCGGACCGGCGAGATCGTGCTGGAATCCAGCGTGATCACCGACCCGGACGCGATCTTCGCGGTCCTGGCGCCTTACCTGCCCCGGCTGCACCTGGTTGGGCATGAGGCGACCACCTGGTCGGCCTGGCTGCACGCGGCGCTGGAGGCCCGCGGCGTGCCGATGGTGCTGCTGGAGACCCATCACGCCGCGCGGATGCTGGAGGCCCAGCGCAACAAGACCGACCGCAACGACGCCCGCGGCCTGGCCCAGCTGGTGCGTTCGGGCTGGTTCAAGCCGGTGCACGCCAAGAGCCAGGACGCCAACAAGATGAAGCTGCTGCTGGTCCACCGCCGCACGCTGAAGCGCAAGCTGCTCGACATCGAGAACGAGGTCCGCCAGTCGCTGAAGATGTTCGGCCTGATGGTCGGGCCGCGGGTGCAACGGGCCAGCTTCCCGCAGCGGGTCCGCGCCCTGGTCGAGGACGATCCGCTGCTGGCCGGCGCGACCGGCTGCATGCTGCGGGCCTGGAGCGCGCTGTGGGACGAGTACAAGGTCCTGCACAAGCTGCTGGTGCAGTTGGTCGGCCGCGACGAGTTGTGCCGGCGGTTCTGCGACATCCCCGGCGTCGGTCCGGTGACGGCGATGAGCTTTAAGGCCGCCGTCGACGATCCCACGCGGTTCGCCAAGTCCAAGACCGTCGGAGCTCACTTCGGCCTGACACCGCGCCGCGTGCAGTCGGGGACCTCGATCGACTTCGACGGCCACATCTCCAAGCGCGGCGACGGCCATGTGCGCACCGCGCTCTACGAGGCGGCCAACGCGATGATCACCCGCTCGCGCAAGCCCTGCGCCCTGAAGGCCTGGGGCGAGCAGCTGGCGGCCAAGCGCGGACATCGACGCGCGGTGGTCGCCGTGGCCCGCAAGCTGGCGGTGATCATGCACCGGATGTGGCTCGACGGGACGCCGTTCCGGCTCGGCGACGACACCGATCTCGCGCCGGCCGTGCCGGCATGAGGCCGCCGACCATGACCCCTTGAACGACAACGGATCAACGACACGACGGCCCTGAGCCGACACGCGCTCCGCCCCGGCGGAGGAAACCTGGTGGATCGAAGCGGATGCGGAGAGCACGATATCTCGCCGGCGATAGGGCCCTTCCCAGGGCTGAGATCGCGCCTGACTGGATGTGTCGCCCCGCGATCCCGACGCCCATATGTGCCCCCGCACGGCCCGCG
>Ga0265327_10003334_pt1 | contig 15513 bp, 12 predicted proteins | sample 41621metaG_FD_202089 | JGI IMG/M metagenome (GOLD analysis project Ga0265327, IMG submission 202089) | Rhizosphere microbial communities from Carex aquatilis grown in University of Washington, Seatle, WA, United States - 4-16-21 metaG | ecosystem: Host-associated > Plants > Roots > Rhizosphere... | reverse complement strand
GTCTATGACCGATTGCTCAAATGGAACCTGGCTTTCTACCAAACCCGCAACAGCAACGATATTTTGTTCCTGAATAGCCCTGGCAGCGTCATCAATGGGTATTTCCAAAACGTCGGCACGACCCTAAGGCAAGGTGTCGAGCTGGGCCTGAGCGGCGAGGCGTGGGACAAACTGAACTGGTATTTAAGTTATGGTTATGTGGATGCGACCTATCAATCCAGCGCCGTGCTGGGCAATGCGCTGGGTGCGGAAGTTGTGAAGCCGGGTGACCGGATTCCCACCATTCCACAGAACACGCTGAAATTCGGGGCTGAATACGAAATATTGAAGGGCTGGTTTTTCGGCGGAGATTTTCAATACGTGTCCAGCCAATATGCCCGTGGCGATGATGCCAACCTTTACCCGCAGTTGCCGGATTACACGATCGTCAACTTGAACACGAAGTATCTAATTACCAAGAATATCGAGCTGTTCGCGATGGGGCGGAACATCTTCGACCAGCATTACCGGTCTTATGGGCAGCTAGGTCAGAATGTTTATCTGAACAACCAATCGACCACATTCATGGGGCCGGGTGCGCCGGCCACAGGGTACGGAGGCATCCGCATCCATTGGGAATAAAACCTTTAAGCTAAATTCAGTGTGCCTAAGGGCATGGATGCTATTTTTTTCAAGATTAATACTTAAAAAAATCCCCGGCACAATTTCTTGAATCCTTTTTCAAAATACTTGGCGGCCATGCTTGAAGCTGGCTGTCCAAGGCAGCTTTGCCTGAATACTGAGGTTTTTATGAATTCAAAGCGTTTACCTAAGACTTTGGGAACCCTAGGCCCCACCCTTGCCCTGTTGACCTTGCCGCAAGCGGGTTTTGCGGCTTGTGTTGCCAGCGCCGACAATCTCGTCACCACTTGTAGCGGCACCATCGCCCCGGCCAACGGCACCGACGCCAGCAAGGCGGTGAATGTGTTCGATGCGGCGGCGAACCCCAACCCGCCTTGGTCGGCCACGAGTTTCAACCCGAACCCGCCCACCGTGTATGTGAATCTGGACACAACGGCCAATTTCCAGTTCATCAACCCAACGGCGGCCAATTTGTTCGACCGGGCCATCATCGGGGCGAATTACCCAAACAGCGAAAACCCGGCGGTGAATAATTGGGTGTTGAATAATGCAGGCACGGTCAACCTGAGTACCAATGCCATCTCAGCCCGCTTGCAGGCTGTTATTGCCGACAGCCAGGTCAATCAGTTGACGGTGAATAACGACGGAGTGATCAGCGCCAGCCAAACTTTTTTCACGAGTTTCGATTCTAACCGCTTGAATAACCTGGCTGCCGCCAACGGCACTAACACAGCGAGGTATAACACGACCACGCTGAACCCCATTTCGGCCATTTATACCGATGACAATACCAATGCGCTGGAAGTCAACAACAACGGCAGGATTTCAGCACAGGGCAATTTTGCCGTCGCGATCTATGGCCGAGCGGGCGATCAAACTATCAACAACGCGGGCTTTATCGGCAATACCAGTTGGCAGCCAGGCGATGCGTTTTATACGGGCCATTGGGCCATCGGCAACTTCGGCGGGGCGGAATTTGAAACCATCGCGGGCAGCAATCCCGATACGCCGATTTACACCGTGACTCAAGTCAACGGCACGAATTACGTCAACGTGGCGAAGGGCGCTCAAACAACCTTGTCGAATACCGGAACGATTAACGGCGACATCTTGATGCTGGATGGCAATCCCCTGACCATGGCGGCTGCCCTTGCCCACGGGGCCGCTCTGCCCGTGGCGAATTCTGGCACCAACTCCGGCCCTAGGGACAGCGACATCACCAATGGCGGCACCATCAACGGCAATTTTTACCTAGGTTCCGGGGAACACAATCTCTTCAACACGGGCACCATCAATGGCAGCATCAGCGTGGATCAAGGCCCTAGCCTTGGCTCCTTCGCCGTGGGCAAGCCCGGCACGGAACCGGACACTTGGTTAAGCTTAGGGCCGGGCACCCTCAGCACCAATACCGGCGAAGCGTGCCCAGCCACGGGCAGCAACACCACCGATGCCTCCTGCGCCCAATCGACCAACGTATTGGCCTACTTTGCCGGTAACCGGGTGTTTAACCTGGCCAACAACGGCACATTGACGGGGGATGTGAGCATTATCAACACCGCCGCCGCCAGCCAGATCAACATCGCCACAGGCATTGATGGCGATGCGGCGGAAATGCTAGCTGCGCAAACGGCGGGGCAAGCCGGGGCCAACATCGCCACCGGCATCAATGGCAATGGCAAGGGTTCCAGCCTGAACTCACCCATACAAACGTCCGCCATCCAAGGCACGCTATCCATTAGCGGCGAGGCTTCTCCGGATAGCGTCCGCCTGCAACCCGTCATTGCGTCGAATGTGCTGGTCAACAACAACACCTATTTCCAAGTGGCGAACAAGCTGGACGGCAATGTGCTGTTAGGGGTCGATTGGACTCATGCGGCCAGTGATTACAACACCGCCCTGTTGAACTGGACTCCCGTCATCAATGCCAATGGCAGCTTGGTGTTGGGCGCGACGGTGCGGGATGCCTACACTTTGCCGAACATCAGCGGCCAAGCGGCCACCACCTTGAATAACTTGATGGGCTATGGCGGCAACAGCAGTCAGTTGGGGGCATTGGGCAACCAATTGCAGGCCATGACCAGCGCAACCGAGGTGCGCAACACGGCGGAAAGGCTGCGTCCGGAAGCTAACGACGCCACGCCGCAGACCATCTTGAATATGACCAACAACTTGATGCGCATCATGGACAACCACATGACCGAGGGCCACATGGCCGGCTTCATGGGCGCAGACTACAACCCCGTCAACCACAAAAGCCAGGCCCATAAGACCTTAGGACTCAATCCGGGGCTGTGGCTAGAAGGGGTGACGCTCTATCAAGACCAAGGCAGCAAAGGCAGGGTTGACGGTTATTCTGGCAACAGCAATGGCTTTGCCATCGGTTTGGATACCCGGCTCGGGGCCGAGGATGAATGGCTGGTGGGCGCGGTGTTCAGCACATCCAAGGCCAGCATCAATGCCAACAGCACGAACTCGGGCAACTTCACCAATCTGAACAGCTATCAAGGCTTCCTCTATGCTTCTTGGAATCCCGGCATCGCCTACCTGAACGCCATGGCCGGCGTGGGGGGCAATGATATTTCAGGCAGCCGTTTCGTCTTGGGCCAAGCGTTGGAATCCAACCGGACGGCCATGCAATATTCCGCCCGCCTCGATACCGGCCTGCCTTTTCAAACCGATTACGGCACGTTGATTCCCGTGGGCTATTTCGCTTACAGCCATGTGGATCAAGGTTCCTATTCAGAAAATGGCGGCAGCGCGGCCCTGCGCATCAGCTCCACCGGCCTGGACTCGGCCCGTCTGGGCTTAGGCGGCAAGGCCGTGATCCCCCTGTATGAAGGCAGCTTGCCGGGGTTCGGGGGGAAATTCAAAGGCGCCGTGGAATTTAGCGCCCTGTGGTCCCACGAATTTGCCGACACCTATACCCACACCAACGCCGCTTTTGCCGTGGCCGGGGATGCCTTGCCTTTCACCGTCAGCAGCGTGGGACCGGGACGGGATAGCGGATTGTTCGGCGTCGGTGCCCGCATGAATATCGGCGAAACCAAAGACATCAAACCCAGCATCCTGTTGAATTACTTCGCTGAAGTCAAAGACCAATTCACCAGCAACACAGGGCTGATCCAAGGCAGGATCGATTTTTAGACGACTCTCGCAGGAATAACAGCGATGCTTCCGACAGAGAAGGGGGGATAGGGACTCAAGTGGCAACTGGCGAGGAGGGGTGCCGGGGCAGGAACCTGCGGTTTGGAAAAACCGCCTGCCCCCATGCCCGCGGCTGTAAAGCTTTACTTGTTGTTGCCTGCCGCGATTTCCTGCATGCTCTGAACCGCAGGTATCAGAACCTCAATGGCCTTCTTGTTATCCTTTTCTTCGTCTAAAATCCGCACAGTTTCCTTGACTGCCTGATTGACTTTCTGCAGCTTAATGCTGGCAGCCTGGCCGGTGATTTCCTTGGTGTACTGACGGACGTTCTTCAGTTCCACCCTGGCCTCATCCGGACGCCCACCCTGGAGTTCTTCCAAGGCTTTTTTCAGAGTATCGGAGGATTTGGCAATGAATTCAGCCACGCCCGCCGAATTTTCCGCAGCGTAGGAAACCGGAACGACACCAACGGTTCCGAAGGCCAGCAGGCCGGCCATTAACGCAACACCAAGATTTTTATTGATCATTTTGCAGAGTTCTCCTCACAGTTTGTTGAAATTCCCACGCTTGGCGTGGTTCTGTCTTGAGATGTCGCTGGACATCTACGCTACCGGTGCTGTCCGCAAGGACGCACCGGCACGGCGTCTTGCGCTTCCTAGGCGGCTGGGCGAACAGCAGGCGGAAAAAAAAACCCACTCAACACCCACCGGCCCGCGCAGGAGGCTTAATTTATTTAGGAGCGTTTTTGATTTCTTCCAGGCTCTTGACGGCCGGCTCCAACAGCGTGGCGGCCTCGGCCAGATTGCCAGCGTCCACCGCATTGCCGGCGGCCTTGACGGCCTGGTTGACTTTCTGCAGCTTCATGCCGGCGGCGTCGCCGGTGATTTCCTTGGTGTATTGGCGGACCTGCTTCAGGCTGGTCGATGTTGCTTCCTTGTTGCCGGCCTTGGCGGAGTCCAGCGCAGCCTTCGCCGCGTCATAAGACAAGCCGATGTACTTCACCACGCCGCCAGCGTCTTCAGCCGCGTAAGTAGCCGACACAGCGCCTAGGGCCAGCAGGCCAGACACCAACGCAACACCAAGATTTTTAGTTATTTTTTTCATCTGACAGAGTTCTCCGCTTAAAGGTTTTATTGTAATTTCCACGCCAGGCGTGGCTTTCGTCTTGATGCAGGACGCGCATATGATCCGCCGCCGATCTGTCGGCGACGACCGCCCGGAGGGGGGCCGCGCCTGATCTTGGTGGCAAAATCACAAAGACTATGAGCCTAGCCAACCATCAAGGACGGCTAATACTACTCAATAAACTAGTGCATTGTCATGCTTTCAAACAACTGTTTTTTTACCCGCCCCTGAAAAAATCCAAAAATCCATTGTAAGCTATTGTTTTAAAAAAACAAAATACGGAGTAACAGAGGAAGCGACAGGAAGGCGGGCCGACGAAAATGGCCTGGGCTAAAAACCCGCTGCCGAGGCAAAAACCATATAATAAACACGTGATTACGGTTCCAATCCGAAAACCATAGTTTTCGCCTCGCGCTTAAGCTCGAAATACAGCTTGCCCTCCGCTTTGCGGAAAATTTTAGCGCCTTCCAAGGCGCTGATAAAATCGTCGGCCTGCGATCCGTGGCGGCAGGCCGAATGGCTGGCCTTGATCACCGCCAAGGCGATGCGTTGCCCGTTGGCCTCGTAGATCCCCGCGCCATGCCTGCAATCGGCCTGGAAGTCGAACCAGCCGTTGGGCTTGAATGCCACGCTGTAGCGGGAGGAATCGCCCAAAACCTCAAAACGATCCGCGCTCATATTACCCTCCCAGGCCCATTTCGTCCCGGCCAAGGGAAGATCCTTGCGGTGGAGCGCGGGGCCGCCGTACACGCCGCCCTCGCCAGGCTCCTCCACTTCGGGCGCGTCCTTCAGCCGGACGGGCTTCTTCGCCTTGGCCAACACCCGCAGATCCGCTGGATGCGGCTTGGCCGTCGAACACCCCGCCGCGGCGATGACCGCCGCCGCCAGCAACACCGCGCCGGCCCTTCTCATCAAACGCGCGCTCACTGCCTGGCCAAGCTCCTGATGCCCACGCTGTCGCGGATTTTCTTCATAAACGGAACGCTGTAGCCACGCGCCTTGGCCGCGCCTTCGGCCAGCACTTCCTCAATCTTGTCGGGGGACTGCATCAGCGCCTCGTAACGCTCACGCGCCACCAACAGATGGTCGTTCAAGTATTCAAACAAGAACTGCTTCATTTCGCCCCAGGCGATGCCCTCCTCGTAACGCTTGCGCACGGCGGCGACCTCATCCTTCGTCGCGAACGCCTTGTAGATGCCGAACAAGGTGCAGGTGTCCGGGTCTTTGGGGACGCCGGGCTCCAGGGAATTGGTCTTGATCTTCATGATCAGCTTGCGGAACGGCTTTTCCGGCAGGAACAGCGGAATGGTGTTGTCGTAGCTTTTGCTCATCTTGCGCCCGTCCAGGCCGCACAAGGTCGCCGTGTCCTCGTTCACCACGGCGGCGGGAATGTTGAAATGCTCGCCGTAGATGTGGTTGAAACGCCCACCGATGTCCCGCGCCATCTCGATGTGCTGGATCTGATCTTTGCCCACCGGCACCTTGTGCGCGTTGAACAGCAAAATGTCCGCCGCCATCAGGATCGGATAATTGAACAAGCCCATCGTGACGCCCTTGTCCGGGTCGGACTCGCCGTCCTCGTCGTTGGCCTGCACCGCCGCCTTGTAGGCGTGGGCGCGGTTCATCAAGCCCTTCGCGGTCACGCAACTGAGCATCCACGACAGCTCGGCGATCTCCGGCACGTCCGACTGGCGGTAGAACACCGCGTTTTCCGTGTCCAGCCCCAAGGCCAGCCAGGTCGCGGCGATTTCCAAGGTGGACTGGCTGACCCGCTCCGGCTCCTGGCACTTGATCAGCGCGTGGTAGTCGGCCAGGAAATAAAACGGCAGCACATTGTGGTCGTGGCTGGCCTCGATGGCCGGGCGGATGGCCCCCACGTAATTGCCCAGGTGCGGGGTTCCGGTCGTGGTGATGCCGGTCAGAACGATGGTCTTGCTCATTGCTTGAAGTGTGTCAGTGGTCGCTGGGTGGAGGGGCGCAAAGGCGTGGAGCTTCGCAAAAATGGGCGCAATATGACACAAACCGGGCCTCGCCGCCAAGATCTGGCGCCAACGCGCCGCCGCCAAGCTTCCCGGCACTCAAGCCACCGCATCGGCGAAAAGGCACAACACAATGGAAGCTCTAAACAAACGTATCAGATTCAACATCCGGCTCATAGGATTTCATTACTTGATGCCGCGTCCAGATGTGTACGAGATACGGTTTTAGTCGGGTGGACTTGTGTTTTTTCCGTAAGCGCTCGGCTTCCATGATGACAACCGTGTCGGTCAAGCCTAAGCGGTGATGTGAAAATTCGGCAGCAAACCGACCCGTGCCTTCCTCCAGTGCCACCATGAGCTCCGCAATAGTAGCAGCGTTTCCAGGTGGAGTCACAGTCCATGGGGTTTCGCTTTCAACAGACATCGCAACGGCTTGGCGCAATTCATCCGCCAAAGCCTTGCGCCTTGAGAAAACCTTCACATCGGCAATGTGGTTCGCCAAAATAAATAACTGGTCTCTACCACATAGATATGGATTGCCGTCATGTCAATGATTCCAACCATGTCTTTGCTTTTTGTTTTTGTTCTTCGTCAAAATTCGGTGCTAAGTGTTGATCCAAAATCTGCCGCGTGACCAAATCGCCCAACAATCCCCGCTCCAACAACACATCCACCCGGGGCAAATCGAGCAGCGGCGTCAGACGTGAAGTCTCCGCCTCATGGTCGTAATGGCAAAGTACGACGGCTTCCAACTGTTCATCGCTTAAGCAATTCAACGTGGCGGGGTTGTGGGTAGTGGCAAGGACATTGAGGTTTCGACGTTTCCCGCAATCCCAGATGGCATCCACTAGCATTTTCACCCTGGAGGGATGGATGCCATTGTCCATTTCTTCAATAATAATCCTGGAATGCTCTGGCACTGTTTCCAAAGCGGTCAGGATCGCCAAGGCGCGTAAGGTGCCATCGGACAACAACCGAGCATCTGCCAAGCTGCCATCAGTACATTTCAAAGCAAGCAGCACATCATTCAATTGAGTTTTCACAAACTCGAAGTCGCCGAATGGCTCTTCGGGTAACTGTTTTAGTCGTTCGAGAATGCGGTTCAGTGCCTTCCTATGATCTTTATCGCCTTGGCTGAGTCCATAAAGTACGGAAGATAGGTTCGATCCATCCCTAGCCAACAGAATCTGGCCAATGCGCTCATAATTACGCATCTGCTTGGGGATTAGATCAAAAACAAAAGCAATATTTAACCGTCCACCAAGGCTCAGAACCAGGTCAAATATGCTTCGATGTTTGTGATTAGAAAAATCAATATTAGAAAATGACGCATAGCGAGATAACACAGAGCGATCAGAGGGAAGATGGGTGCTGGATTTTATTACACCTACCTTTAAATCATCATATTCAACATCTAAAATATCTTCCCGCTTTCCAGTTTTAGCGCTAAATATAATGCCATCATCACAAACCAATTTTTCCTCAGATATATTTACAGAACCATCAAGACCATCAAAACATATTGCAATAGTATATATAAAATTTTGCTGTTTCCAATTCGTTTGAAAGCCTAAGGAAAATTTGGCACCAGCAGTTCCATATTTTATACACCCTGGCAAGCCTCCTCTAACCTCAAAGGTAGAACCACTGCCGCGCCCAAGGTCGGATATCTCATAAAGTGGCCGACCATGGGCAAGTTCGGCTAGCAACTCCACACCCTCAATAAGATTGCTTTTCCCTGATCCATTCCTCCCAATCAGCAAAGCCAGCGGACGCATTAAATCTACCTCTGCGGCACTGAAGTTTTTGAAGTTTTTAAAAATGTGCATTACCTTGACCTTTTACATGAAAAAATCGACTTCTAGCACCTGAGTTCAAGGCTTGCCCCGCATAAATTTGTGAACTTGGACAAGGCAAGCCTTGCGCTCCAGCTTTTCTCGTTCCCACACGCCGCATCACTGCCATTAAGTTAAGCAAATCCGGAGTGCAAGATTTATCTTGCACTCCAGCAATTGACGGGTGAAGCTTTGTTCAGTTAATGGCAGTGACGCGGCGCGCTGGCTCCAGAAAACGAGCCGACGCGCGAAACCTCAGCCTATCACCGTCAACCCGCCCATATAAGGCAGCAACGCCTCGGGAACCCGAATCCGTCCATCGACGTCCTGATAATTCTCCATCACCGCGATCATCGTCCGCCCGACGGCCAATCCCGAACCATTCAGTGTGTGGGCCAATTCCGGCTTCCCAGTATCCGGATTGCGCCAGCGGGCGCGCAGCCGCCGGGCCTGGAAATCGCGGAAATTGCTGCACGAGGAAATCTCGCGGTAGGTATCCTGCCCCGGCAGCCACACTTCCAAATCGTAAGTCTTCGCCGACGAAAACCCGGTGTCGCCCGCGCACAAAACCATGCGCCGATACGGCAGGCCCAGTTTTTCCAGGATGATTTCGGCGTGGCGGGTCAATTCTTCATGGGCAGCGGCGGAATCCTCGGGCCGCTCGATGCGCACCAGCTCCACCTTTTCAAACTGGTGCTGGCGGATCATGCCCTTGGTATCCTTGCCCGCCGAACCGGCCTCGCTACGGAAACACGGCGTGTGGCAGACATATTTCAGCGGCAGGCTTTCGACAATCTCGTCGCGCACCAGATTCGTCACCGGCACCTCGGCGGTGGGAATCAAATAATACGGCGGCTCGCGAACGATCTTGAACAAATCTTCCTCGAATTTCGGCAACTGCCCAGTGCCCCGCATGCTGTCGGCATTGACCATGAACGGCACATAGGTTTCGGTGTAGCCGTGTTCTCCCGAATGCGTGTCCAGCATGAACTGGGTCAACGCCCGTTGCAGCCGCGCCAACGGGCCTTGCAAAACCACAAAGCGCGCGCCGGTCAACTTCGCCGCCGCCTCGAAATCCATTCCCAAAGGCTCGCCCAGCTCAGTATGGTCTTTCGGCGCGAAGTCGAACACCGGCGGCTCGCCCCAGCGCTTGATTTCGACATTATCCTCGTCGCCCTTGCCGTCCGGCACATCGGCGTCGAGAATATTGGGAATATTCAACAGCAGGTTTTCCAATTCGGCCTGGGTACCCTCCAATGCCTGCTCGTTTTTCTTCAGGTCGTCGCCCAAATGGGCGACTTGATCCAGCAAAGGCTGGATGTCCTCGCCCCGCGCCTTGGCCTGGCCGATGGACTTGGAGCGGGTGTTGCGCTCGTTTTGGAGATTCTGCGTCAACACCTGGATTTCCTTGCGGCGGTTCTCCAGGGCGGCGAACGCGGCCTGGTCGATGGCGAAACCGCGCCGGGCCAGTTGCGCGACAACCTCGTCGAGATTGCCGCGAAATAAACGGGGATCTAACATGTGATTACCAGAGAGTCTAAGGATTGATGAAATTCGTGTGGCATTATTGACGTTAACCGATTGTCTCTCTTCAAAGGCGGGTCATCGGTGGCGGTTGGCCGGCCAACTGACGATATGCGGCAACGGAAAACGCCGCAGCAGCGAATGGATGATGGCTTCGGCCCGCTCCGGCTCGTCGTAAAACTCGACGACCAAAGGCAAATCCAGGGACAGGTCGACCAGGAAGGCGGTACGGGTTTCCCCCGCGCCGGAAAACCCCTCGATACCGCGCAACACGGTCAGCCCGGCCACTTCGCTGTCTTCGCGCAGGAATTTAACCAGCTTGTTTAATAAGTTTTCCTGTTCGCGGATGTAAATCCGCACCAAGGTCACGGTTTCGGTTTTCATGATGGCCTTCCCAATAACATTCCAATCCACACCGTCAGCGCCGAAGCCAAGGCGTTCAGCGCGAACAAACCCGGCAAACCGCCGCGCAAACCACCGCCGATTTGCGGCAGCTTCAGCGCCAGACACAGCGTCGAAACGGTGGCGACCCCGCCCAGCAACACAATCACGACCAGGACTTGCGTCTGTTCAGGCCATTGCGAGCGGCGCAAAGCCACTTCCGCCCCCAAGCCCAGCGCCAAGGCCGCCGCGACGCTAAAAAATAAATAACCCCAAGGCAAGCCGTCGCCCAGCCAAGGCAGGAACTCCCCGGTGAACAGCTTGCGCCCCCACAGCAGGCCGAACCACACCGCCGCCAAACACAGCGCCGTGCTGAGAAAAATGTTCAGCAGCGCCTTCAAAGCCTCGCCCTGCTCGAACAAATACAGGGTTTCAATCGCAAACGTCGAGAACGTCGTGTACGCGCCGAGGAAGCCCACCAGCACGGCGGCACGGTATTCCGTGGTCAGCGCGAAGCGCTGGAGCATCAGCTCGGTCAGCAAACCCATCAGGAACGAGCCACTCACATTCACAAACAAAGTGCCATGGGGAAACCCCCGGCCCAATAATTCATAAATGGCATTAGCCATCCAAAACCGGGCCAAGGCCCCGATGGAGCCGCCGGCGGCGATGGCGATGACCTGGTTCATGGCCTAGCCCAGCAAAGCCCGCATCGACTCAAGCGTCGGGTTCAACACCACGCCTTTCTCGGTGACGATGGCGTCGATCAGGCCCGCCGGGGTCACATCGAACACCGGATTCCAGGCGGTAATGACACTGTCTTCCCGCTGAAACTGTTCGCTCAACAACTCCTTGCGGTCGCGCTCTTCAATTTCGATAGACTCGCCGGAGGCCGTGTTCCAGTCGATGGTCGAGGTCGGCGCGGCCACCATGAATTTAACGCCGTGATGGCGCGCGTTGACGGCGTGGGAATAAGTGCCGATCTTGTTCGCCGCGTCGCCGTTGGCGGCGATGCGGTCCGCGCCGACGATGACCCATTGCACCTTCCCCGAACGCATCAGCCAGGCGGCGGCGGAATCGGCGATCAGCGTGGCGGGGATGCGGTCTTGATCCAATTCCCAGACCGTCAACCGGGCACCTTGCAGCCAAGGCCGGGTCTCACAGGCATAGACATTCTTCACGCCTGCCTTATAAGCGCTGCGGATCACGCCCAACGCCGTGCCATAGCCGCCCGTCGCCAATGAGCCGGTGTTGCAATGCGTCAGCACGCCGGCAGAGCCTTGCAGCAGCGCCGCGCCCAATTCGCCCATGCGGTAGTTGGCGGCGATGTCGTCTTCATGGATGGCCTCGGCCACGGCCACCAGAAACGCGGGATCGTCCCCGCCGGCGGCGATGGCCTCGCGCATGCGGTCTAGCGCCCAAAACAAATTCACCGCCGTCGGGCGGGAGGCGGCCAGCACCGCCAAATCCTGCGCAATGGACTCTTTCCAGGCGGCGGGGGTTTGCGCATAGCGCTCGCGGGCGGCCAACACCACGCCGTAAGCCGCCGCGATGCCGATGGCCGGCGCGCCGCGCACCCGCATCGTGCGGATAGCCTCGGCGACGCCCGCGGCGCTGTCAAAGTCTTCGTAGGCAATAGAACCGGGCAATTGGCGCTGGTCCAGCACACGCAAGGTCTTGCCGGTCCAATGCAAGGCGCGGACGCTGTCGTTAGTCGATGAAGGATCGGTATGGATGGACATGAATAGTGGCAGACGAAAGAGTGAGGCCGGGAAAGGCCGGCTAAAACGCTGCATTTTATGCTGCCATGCCACGGGAACCAAGTGCGGGCGCATAAAGCCGCCCGGCTGGATTAAAAAACCCGGCCCGCCCTGCCCCGCGACAAGACAGCCCGCGCCGTCCGGTTCATAATAATGCTTTTCGGAGCGAAACTCTGTCGCATCGGCCATCTTGACACACGACTCAATGACCAAACTTCGTTACGCACTCCCGTTTTTCACCGTGGCCCTGGCAGCATGCTCCCCCATGCCCCCCCGTCCGCCAGAGGCCGCCGTCGCGCCGCCGGCCAAACCCGCCAAACTAGCCCCGCCCGCCGACCACACAAACCCTGCCGAGCGGAAAAAGTCCCCGCAGGGAGAAACACCCGCCCCCGCCAAAAGCGCGCAGCCCCCCAAGAAAGCGCCGCCCGCGCAAGCCGCCACCTCCCCCGCCGTGATGGCCTTGCTGCAAGAAGCCGAGGCCAGCTCCGCCAGCGGCAGCCTGGACGAGGCCGCCGCCACGTTGGAACGGGCCATCCGCATCCAGCCGCGCAACCCCCAGCTTTGGCACAAACTCGCCGAGGTGCGCTTGAAACAGCACCAGCCGGGCCTAGCCGAAGACTTGGCGAAAAAATCCAATGTCTTAAGCCAGGACAATAAAGCCCTGGCCCGTCAAAACTGGCTCCTCATCGCCGACGCCCGCCGTAAAAAAGGCGACGAGCAAGGCGCGGCGGAGGCGGACGCCAAGGCCAAATAAACCATGTACGACCTGAAAAAAGTCTTCGGCCCCGGCGGCTTGCTGGAACAGCACCTGGCCGGCTTCAGACCCCGCCCGGCGCAACTGGAAATGGCCGAGGCCGTGCAAAAGGCCATCGCCAACCACGCCAGCCTGATCGCCGAGGCCGGCACGGGCACCGGCAAGACCTTCGCCTACCTGGCGCCGGCCATCCTCTCAGGCAAACGGGTGATCGTCTCCACCGGCACCAAGAACCTGCAAGACCAGCTCTTCAACAAAGACCTGGGCCTGTTGCGCAACGCCCTGGCCGTGCCTTTCCAGGCCGCCCTGCTCAAAGGCCGGGCCAACTATCTGTGCCTGTACCGGCTGGACAACAGCCTGGTCGTCCGCGCCGGGCTCGCCCGCCAAGACATCGCCGCCATCGAACACATCAAGCGCTGGGCCAAGCACACCGAGGCCGGCGACATCGCCGAAGTGGCGGACGTGCCCGAATCCTCGCCCCTGTGGCCGCAAGTCACCTCCACCGTGGACAATTGCCTGGGCACTGAATGCCCCAACTACAACGAATGCTTCCTGGTCAAGGCCCGCCGCGAAGCCCAGGACGCCGAAGTGCTGGTCATCAACCACCACCTGCTGTGGGCGGACTGGGCTTTGAAAGCCGACCGCCTAGGCGAACTGCTGCCCGCCGCCGACGCCATCGTCGTGGACGAGGCCCACCAGTTCGCCGAGACCGCCGCGCAATTTTTAGGGCTGTCCATCGGCGCCCGGCAATTGAACGAACTGGCCAACGACATCGTCGTCGAACAATTGAAAGACGCCCGCGACCAGCCCGAACTCGCCACCGAGGCTGAAAAGCTGGAAAACGCCGTGGCCGACTTGCGGCTGGCCCTGGGGCTGGGCGAGCGCCGCGAAGCCTGGAGCGCGGTCGAACACAACGAGGAAGTCACCAAGGAAATCGACCGGGTGGGCGTCCAACTGGCCCTGTTGGCCACCTTGCTGAAGCCGGCCAGCGTGCGCGGCAAAGGGCTGGAATCCTGCTGGAAGCGCTGCCTGGAACTGTTCCAACAATTGGACGATTTTTTAAGCGTCGAGCAAAGCGACTCGGTGCGCTGGTTCGAGACCTACAAGCGCAGCTTCACCCTGAGCCGCACCCCGCTGCAAATCGCCGGCGAATTCGCCAAATTCCACCAAGGCAGCGGCGCGGCCTGGATCTTCACCTCCGCCACCCTCAGCGTCGACCACGGCTTCGAACATTTCTCCGCCGCGCTAGGCCTGGCCGGGACGACCGCCCACTCCTGGGAAAGCCCTTTCGACTACCGCAACCAGAGCCTGCTGTACGTGCCGGAGAACATGCCCGAACCCTCCGAGCGGAACTACACCGAGGCCGTGGTCAAAGCCGCCGTGCCGGTGCTCAAAGCCAGCCGGGGCCGGGCGTTTTTCCTGTTCACCAGCCGCCAGGCCATGCTGGCCGCCGCCGAACGGCTGCCCGCCGAAATCGACTTCCCCCTGTTCGTCCAAGGCAGCCAGCCCAAAGCCGCCCTGCTGGAAGCCTTCGTGCAAGCCGGCAACGGCGTGCTGCTGGGCACCGCCAGCTTCTGGGAAGGCGTGGACGTGCGCGGCGAGGCGCTGTCCTGCGTCATCATCGACAAACTCCCCTTCGCCGCCCCCAGCGACCCGGTGCTGAGCGCCCGCCTCGAAGCCCTCAAGCGCCAAGGCCACAGCCCCTTCGGCAGCTACCAGCTCCCCGCCGCCGTCATCGCCCTGCGCCAAGGCGCGGGCCGGCTGATCCGCTCCCACGACGACCGCGGCGTGCTGATGCTGTGCGACCCGCGCCTGTTGAGCAAACCCTATGGCAAGACGTTTTTGAACAGCCTGCCGCCGATGAAGCGGACCCGGCTGCTGCATCGGGTGGAGGAGTTTTTCGGTGATGGGTTTTATTGATTTATCGAATATTACGAACACCCCCACGGGCATGGGGAAGACTGCGGCGGCTTAGGCAACGGCTGGCAAGCGCCAGAAACACCCCCACGGGCGTGGGGAAGACCGCCGAAAACCTGGACACCCGGCGCTGGGAGTAGAAACACCCCCACGGGCGTGGGGAAGACAAGCCTGTCGCAATCGCCCGCGTTCGCCATTAGGAAACACCCCCACGGGCGTGGGGAAGACTGCGCCTCCGTCTGGAGCCGGGCCACCCTCAAGGAAACACCCCCACGGGCGTGGGGAAGACCGGGGCGTCCTTCACGAAAGGCTCGACGTAGCGGAAACACCCCTGTAGTGGTCTAATTGTAGTGGTCTAATGGCAATGGACACCTCGATAGGTGGACAATGAACCATCAAGAGAGGTGACGAATGACATCAAAACGCAGGATTTTCGACGCGGCCTTCAAGCTGAAGGTGGCGCAGATGGTCAA
>Ga0265327_10003333_pt1 | contig 15521 bp, 9 predicted proteins | sample 41621metaG_FD_202089 | JGI IMG/M metagenome (GOLD analysis project Ga0265327, IMG submission 202089) | Rhizosphere microbial communities from Carex aquatilis grown in University of Washington, Seatle, WA, United States - 4-16-21 metaG | ecosystem: Host-associated > Plants > Roots > Rhizosphere >... | reverse complement strand
GACCACGTTGAGGATGCCGCCCGTGAGCGCCGCCTTGATGTCCAGCTGCAGGAAGGTCGGCGCGATCGACGGCGGCGGCGCGAAGATGCCGTGGAAGACGTTGCCGCCGAAGAAGAAGGACAGCACCGTCACCGCGATGATGCCGATCAGGATCGCGCCCGGCACCTTGAGCCGGTCGAGCACCACGATCAGGAAGAAGCCGAGCGTGGCCAGCACGACCTCGGGTGTGTGCAGGTCGCCCAGCGTGACGTAGGTCGCCTTCGACGGCGCCACGATGCCGGCGCTCTTGAGCGCGATGATCGCCAGGAACAGCCCGATGCCGACCGTGATCGCGACCCGGATCGAATGCGGGATGCCGCGGATGATCAGCTCGCGCAGCTTGAACACGGTGACCAGCAGGAACAGGCAGCCCGAGACGAACACCGCCCCCAGCGCCGCCTGCCAGGTGAAGCCCATCTGGCCGACCACCACGTAGGCGAAATAGGCGTTCAGGCCCATGCCCGGCGCCAGCGCGATCGGGTAGTTGGCGTAGAGCGCCATGATGGCGGTGCCGAGCGCCGCGATCAGGCAGGTGGCGACGAAGACCGCCTCCTTCGGCATGCCCGCGTCGCCGAGGATCGACGGGTTGACGAAGATGATGTAGGCCATCGTCAGGAAGGTCGTCAGGCCCGCGACCAGTTCGGTGCGCACGGTGGTGCCGTGCGCCTTGAGCTTGAATAGCCGCTCGACCCAGTTGCCAGTGGCAGGGCGCGGCGTGTCGGCGTGCCCGGTGGGCACGGTGTCTGTCCGGTTCATCGCATGTGTCTCCGTCTCGTTTCTTGGGCTCATGGCGTTGTTGTCCGTGTCGCGACGCCGGCGCGAAATTCTTGGGGCGGCCTAGTCGGGGCCGGCCGCGGCGGGCGATGGCCGCAGCGAGGCCGCGACCGTCTTGGTCCGCTCGCGCAGCCAGCGCGCCGAACTCGACGAATGGGTGCGCTCGTGCCACAGCTGGTAGTACATGAGGCGCGGCAGCGGCACCGGGCAATCGAGGATCGCGACCGGCAGCCGGTCGACGAAGCGCTCGCAGTACTGGCGGCCGGTGGTCAGCACCAGCAGGCTCGAGGCCACCATGTCGGGGATCAGCCCGAAGTGGGCGCAGCGCGCCATGATGTTGCGCTGCCGGCCCATCTCGTCGAGCATCTGGTCGATGATCCCGCGCGCGCCCGGATGCAGCGGCGTGGGCGCGATGTGCTCCGCCGAGAGCCAGCTCTCCAGGTCCCAGCCGCGCCGCACCGCCGGATGGTCCTTGTTGACCAGCGAGACGATCTCGTCGCCCAAGAGGCGCGCCATGTGAAGGTCTTCGGGCGGCTTGAGCCAGTTGCCGATCACCAGGTCGACCTGGCCGAGCGACAGGTGCGAGTGGTAGTCCGAGTCGGAGGACAGCGGATGGATCTCGATGTGGCACAGCGGCGCCTGGCTCTTGATCTGCGCCACCAGCAGCGGCAGGAACTGCGGGTCCATGTAGTCGCTGGCCGCGATGCGGAAGGTGGTCGCCGCGGTCTGCGGATCGAAGCCGCGGGCGTCGCTGAACAGCACCTCGGCCGAGCGCAGGATGGCGGCCGCCGGCTCGATCATGCGCAGGCCGGCATCGGTCGGCACCATGCCCGAACCCGAGCGCACCAGCAGCGGGTCACCCGACAGCTCCCGCAGCCGCTTCAAGGCGGCGGAAACGGCGGGCTGGTACATCCCCAATCGGATGGCGGCTCGCGAGACGCTGCGGTCGGTCAACACGGTGTGTAGGACTCGTATGAGATGAAGATCTATCTTGTCGAGGAGCGCCTGGTCTCTCATGTCTGCCCGCCGTGGTCTGGAATGTGCGGGCAGTTATACAGCGCGGCAATCACATGGAAAGACCCTCAGGCGCCGGCCTGCACCGCGGTGATCGCGCGCAGGATCGCCTCGCTGGTCGCCGGTGCCCGCAGCGGGGGGTCGATCTTGTGGTCGCCGGCCGCCGACACCGCATCGCGGATCGCGAAGAAGACCGAGAACGGCAGCAGCAGCGGCGGCTCGCCGACCGCCTTGCTGCGGTGGATCGAATCCTCGAAGTTCTGGCCCTCGAACAGGCGCACGTTGAACACCGGCGGGCAGTCGTTGGCGGTCGGGATCTTGTAGGTGCTCGGCGCGTGCGTCGTGAGCAGGCCGGTCTTCGGATGCCAGACCAGCTCTTCGGTGGTGAGCCAGCCCATGCCCTGGATGAAGGCGCCCTCGACCTGGCCGATGTCGACCGCGGGGTTCAGCGACTTGCCGGCGTCGTGCAGGATGTCGGCGCGCAGCAGCTTCCATTCGCCGGTCAGCGTGTCGACGATCACCTCGCTCACGGCCGCGCCGTAGGCGAAGTAGAAGAAGGGCCGGCCGAACATCTTGTCCTTGTCCCAGCTGAGTCCCGGCGTGGCGTAGAAGCCGTCGGACCAGAGCTGCACGCGGTCGAGGTAGGCCTCGCCGACCACGGTGCCGAAGGGCAGCGTGCGGCCGTTGACCTCGACCTTGTCGTTGGCGAAGCGCACTTGCGACGCGTCGCCGCCATGGCGCGCCGCGGCACAGGCGGCCAGCCGCTCGCGGATCTGGCGGGCGGCATCCTGGGCCGCCTTGCCGTTCAGGTCGGCCCCGGTCGATGCCGCGGTGGCAGAGGTATTGGCCACCTTCTGCGTATCGGTCGCCGTGACCCGCACGCTCTCGAAGCTCACGCCGAGTTCGTGCGCCACCACCTGCGCCACCTTGGTGTTGAGGCCCTGGCCCATCTCGGTGCCGCCGTGGTTCACGAGGATCGAGCCGTCGGTGTAGACATGGACCAGCGCACCGGCCTGGTTGAAATGCTTGACGTTGAACGAGATGCCGAACTTGAGCGGCGCCAGCGCGATGCCGCGCTTGAGCACGGGGCTCTTCGCATTGAAGGCCGCGATCTCGTCGCGCCGCGCGCGGTAGGCGCTGGTGGTCTCGAGTTCGGCCACCAGCTCGTGGATGATGTTGTCGCTGACCAGTTGGCCGTAGGGCGTGACGTTGTTCTCGCCCTTGCCGTAGAAATTGATGCGCCGCACGTCGAGCGGATCGCGGCCCAGCTCGCGCGCCACGCTGTCGAGGATGTTCTCGATCGCGATCGCGCCCTGCGGCCCGCCGAAGCCGCGGAAGGCGGTGTTGCTCTGGGTGTTGGTCTTGCCCGAATAGCCGTGCATGGCGACGTCGGGCAGCCAGTAGGCATTGTCGAAATGGCACAGGGCACGGGTCATCACCGGGCCCGACAGGTCGGCCGAATGGCCGGCGCGCGAGACCATCGAGATCTCTGCGCCGAGGATGCGGCCCTCGTCGTCGTAGCCGACTTCGTACTCGTACCAGAAGCAGTGGCGCCGGCCGGTGATCATGAAGTCGTCGTCGCGGTCCAGCCGCAGCTTGACCGGGCGCTGCAGCTTGTTGGCCGCCACCGAGGCCACGCAGGCGAACAGGGCCGACTGCGACTCCTTGCCGCCGAAACCGCCACCCATGCGCCGGCACTCGACATGCACCTCGTTGGCCTGCAGGTGCAGCGCGTGCGCCACCAGGTGCTGCATCTCGCTCGGATGCTGGGTCGAGCAGTACACGTGCATCGTGCCGCCCTCTTTCGGGATGGCGTAGCTGATCTGGCCTTCGAGATAGAACTGCTCCTGGCCGCCGACGTCCAGCTCCGCCTTCAGGCGGTGCGGCGCCTTGGCGATCGCGGCCTGGGCGCCGCCTTCGTTCGTGCTGCGCACCAGGTGCATCGGCGGCACCACGTACTGGCCCTTGGCGTGTGCGTCCTGCGGCGTCAGCACCGGCGGCGCGGCGTCGATGTCGAGCGCATCCTTGGCGCGGGCTGCGGCGCGGCGGGCCGCATCGCGCGTCTCGGCGACCACGGCGAAGACCGGCTGGCCCAGGTAGCGGATGTCGCCGCTGCAGAGGATCGGATCGTCGTGCACGATCGAGCCGCAATCGTTGCTGCCCGGGATGTCGGCGGCGGTGAGCACCGCCACCACGCCGGGCATCGCGCGGATCGCGTCGAGCCTGACGTCCTTCAGGCGGCCGTTGGCCACCGGCGACAGGCCCAGCGCGCAGTGCAGCGTGCCCGCGAGTTCGGGGATGTCGTCGATGTAGGTGGCCTCGCCGGCCACGTGCAGCGCCGCCGATTCATGCGGCCGGCTGATGCCGACGCGGGCGCCATCGTCATGCGCCTTGGCCTCGGCCTTGGCGTCGATGCGGGCTGCGGTATTCGTCAGGTAGTCGGCGAAGGCCTCGGCCGACTGGAACAGGCTGGGATCGAGGGGTTTGTTCATCTCAGGCTCCTTGCACGGCATCGAGGGCGGCATGGGGCATGACGCTCCAGACGCTGGTGGCTTCCGCCGGCAGCGGGTCGTGGGTGCGTGTTTCGAGCCACAGGCGTTGCAGCAGGTTCTGCGCCACCTGCAGGCGGTAGTCGGCGCTGGCGCGCATGTCGCTCAATGGCTTGAAGTCTTGCGCCAGCGCGAGCTTGGCGGCGTTGACGTTGGCCTGCGTCCAGGGCTTGCCTGCCAGCGCAGCCTCGGCCTGCGCCGCGCGCTTGACGGTCGCGGCCATGCCACCGAAGGCCAGCCGGATGTCTTTCACCACGTCGCCGTCGAGCGCGATCGAGAAACCGGCGCACAGGGCCGAGATGTCGCAGTCGAAGCGCTTGCTGATCTTGTAGGCGCGCACCTGTCGCCGCATGGCGGCGAGCGGCACCGCGAGGCCCTGCACGAACTCGCCCGGCTCGAGCTTGTTCTTCATGTAGTCGACATAGAACTCGGGCAGCGGCATGCGCCGCACGCGCTCGCCGCGGCGCAGTTCGATCTCGGCGTCGAGCGCCATCAGCACCGGCGGCGAATCGCCGATCGGCGAGCCGTTGGCGACATTGCCGCCCATGGTGCCGGCATTGCGTATCGGCGGCGAGGCGAATCGCAGCCAGACGTCGGTGAGGCTGGGCACGCGCTGGGTCAGCGCACGAAAGGCGGATTCGAGCGAGGCGCCGGCGCCGATGTAGAGGGCGTCGCCGCGCTCTTCCACCACCTTCATCTCGGCCACGTCGCCGACCGAGATGATGTCGCCCAAGTCGCGGAACTGCTTGTTGACCCACAGGCCGACGTCGGTCGAGCCGGCAAGCAGCTGGGCGGATGGCTTGGCCTCGCGGAGTGCGGCCAGTTCGGCCAGCGTGGTCGGCGCGTGGAAATGGTCGATGCGCTGGCCCAGCGGCGCGGCGTAGTCGAAGGTGGTGTCGTGCTGGAGGCCGGCGAGCGCCTCGACCACGGGGGCGGTGTCCAGCCGCACGCCGGGCAAGTCGAACATCCGCTGGCCGGCATCGAGGATCGGCCGGTAGCCGGTGCAGCGGCACAGGTTGCCCGAAAGGTCGTCGGCCAGTTGCTGGCGGGTCGGCTGGGTGCCGCCTTCCTGGTGGTGCTCGTAGGTCGACCACAGCGACATGACGAAGCCCGGGGTGCAGAAGCCGCACTGCGAGCCATGGCAGTCGACCATCGCCTGCTGCACCGGATGCAGGCGCTGCACCGGGTGCTTCTCGTGGCGGGCCGGGTCGTGGCCCTGGCCGCATTGCGCCTTCAGGTCCTCGACCGTGAACAGCGCCTTGCCGTGCAGGGTCGGCAGGAACTGGATGCAGGCATTGACGGTCGACAGGCGCAGGCCGCCGACGGCGCCCTGTTCGCCCGGCTCGGCGAGTTCGCCGACCACCACGGTGCATGCACCGCAATCGCCCTCGTTGCAGCCCTCTTTGGTGCCCGTGCAGCGGGCGTCCTCGCGCAGCCAGTCGAGCACCGAGCGGGTCGGGTGGACGCCGCTGACGTCGACGATGCGGCCGCGGTGAAAGAAGCGGATCGGTTGGGTGCTCGGGGTCATGCGGATCTCGTGGGTGTGTCGGGCAACGTTGTGACGATCAAAAAACGGGCCAAGTGGAAGTTAGTGCTTTGTCGCGCGGCTCGCATACGGCCGGGCCCATAGCGCTCATGTGGAGCCGGGTATGTGACGCTGGGGAAAACCCGTATTTTGCTCATGAAGCAAGGCTGCGACGCACAAAAAAATGCCCGCGCGTCTCGACGACGGGCGGGCAGGCTGCCGCACACGGCAGGGAAGGATCAGCGATCGGGCGGCGGCTGCGATGCCCCGTCCCAGCAGCTCGTCTGCACGCCGATGCGCGCGGACACGAACGGCCTTCCCTGGGCGGTGCGGTAGTCGGCGAGCGCCCTGTAGACGAGTCCTCCGCCCAGCAGCAGGATCGGCACGTTCAGGTAGACCATGATGATGTTCATCAGGTCCGACAGCGCCCAGAGATTGGGCAACTCCAGCCCCGCCAGCACGGTGAGCGCGCCGAAAGGCACGAACACCAGGGAGCCCAGCACGCGAATGCAGGTGATGAAGCGCCGGCTCCTCGAGAGGAAGTTGGCCGAGATCTCCGCGAAGGAAATCATCCCGAGCAGGGTCGTGAAGGCAAAGAGGCCGTAGCACACGCACATCACGATCTTGACGGCATCGCCCGCCGAGGCAGGAACGAGCGCCCTCACCGACGCCAGGTACACCGTGATCTTGGACGCCTTGATCGACTCCCAGGACTGGCCATCGACCGCGCCGGTCCACACGTGCGCCATGACGACGATGAAGCCGGTCATGGTGCAGATGACCATGGTGTCGAAGAACACGCCCAGGCTTTGCACGAAGCCTTGCTCGCAAGGGTGGTCGTTGTCCGCGACCGCGGCAGCCATGGTGATGGTGCCCTGCCCGGCTTCGTTGGACATCAGGCCCCGCTTGACGCCTTGCGCCAGGGCGGTGCCGATCGCGCCGCCGAACAGGGCATGGGGCGCGAAGGCGCCGACGAACACCTCACGAAAGAAATACGGGATCAACGGCAGGTTGATCAGGATGATGACCAGCGACATGGCACAGAACAGCGTGGCCTTGATCGGCACCAGCACGTCGGTGTAGGCCGTCACCCGCCGGATTCCGCCGAGGATGATGAAGGAGCAGGCGAAGACCAGACCTGCAGCGACCAGGTAGTAGAACGTCGATCGCCGGCCTAGCGGTGCGCCCGCGACGGTGTCGGCGATGGTGCCGATGGCGGTGAAGACGTTGAAGGTCTGCGGCGGGACGTTGAACAGCGCGTAGACGATGAACACGATCGACAGGAAGCCGCCCACCGCGCGCCGGTTGCCCAGGATGCGTCGGCCGTAGAAAGGCAAGCCGCCCACGAATTCATCGCCGTTCTTTTCCTTGAACAGCTGTGCGAGCACCGACTCCATGAAGGCCGTCGCCATGCCGAAGAAGGCAGCCACCCACATCCAGAACAGCGCGCCGGGGCCGCCCACGGAAATGGCTCCGGTGATGCCCACGATGTTCCCGGGTCCGGCCCGCATGGCGAGCCCCAGCATGAACGAAGCCAAGGCGCTGACACCGGTGGCGGACGACCGCTTGCGCAGCATGATGCGCACGATCTTGCCCATGTGGGTCATCTGCACGAAGCGCGTGCGCACCGTGAAATAGAGGCCCGCGCCCATCAGCAGAAGAATGGCGAACGAGAAATTGCCCAGGATCGGGATGCGGGCGTACCAGGCCCAATGGGTCGGGAATTCCCAGAACGCGTCGGAAATGGGCGCAATGAACGCGAAGAAGGCGTTGACGGATCCGAAGAGCTCATCCATGGGATGTCTCTCCGGGTGGCGTGTGTGTTGATTTCAATTGAGCCGCGCCGCCGCAGGCGTTCAACACGGCCACTGCGACCGCAATCCATAGCTTGTTGTTCATTGGCTCCCTCGATGTCTTGGATGGTCTCCGGACGAGGGCATGCCAGCGCGGCGTGCGGGATCGCCACGACCGGATGGAACGCCAGAAGACGCGCCCCCGGAGCCGGAAAGCGTAGCAACGCAGCCGCAAGCGGCCACCCCAGGAAAGGTCTGAAAAACGGCCGGGCGAATCTCACCCGGAAGGGGACGCGGGCGGGACGTTCAGCGCTCGCTGAACAACGCCTCGATCACCTGCCGCAGCCACCGGTTGGCCGCATCCGCCTCGAAACGCTTGCTCCAGTGCAGCGAGACGCTGAAGTCGCGCAGCGGAAAAGCCGGCTCGACGAGCGCGTAGCCGCCCTCCTGCGCGAAGCCGCGCGCGATATTGCGCGGCATCACCACCGCCAGGTCGGTGGCCCGCACGATCGCCGGCAGCACCATGAAGTGCTCGGTGGTCAGACGCACCCGGTCCTCGAGGTTGAGCAGTTGCAGGATCCGCAGCGTCTCGGCATGGGTACGGACGGCGACGTACTCGAGCGTCTGCAGCGCATCGAGCAGCGCCTTGCTGGTGCGCCGGCCACGGGTGAACGGGTGGCGCTCGCGCAGCAACACGATGTAGCGGTCCTTCAGCAGGTGCGTGCGCTGGGTGTCACCCACCTTCGGCAGGAAGCCGAAGGCGAAGTCGATCCGGCCGTTGTCCAGCGCCGGGGCAATTTCGGAAGGTGGCAAGGGCAGGGTCTCCAACCGCACGCCGGGCGCCAGCGCGCCCAGCCGGGCCATCAGCGGGGGCAGGAAGCGGCCCTCGCCGATGTCACTCATGTGGATGCGGAAGGTCTTGCGCGAACCCAGGGGCTCGAAGCGGTCGGGCTCGTTGAGCGCCTCCTCGAGCGTGCCGAGCGCCGTCTGCACCGCCGCGGCCAGCCGGTCGGCGCGCGGCGTCGGCGCCACGCCGCCCTGCGCCCGCGTGAAGAGCGCATCCCCGAGCAGGCGCCGCAACCGGCCCAGCCCGTGGCTGGCGGCCGGCTGGGTCAGGCCCAGCGACTCCGCCGCCCGGCTCACGCTGCGTGCCCGGTAAATGGCGTCGAACAGGCGCAGCAGGTTCAGGTCGATGGCATCGATATGCATGGCGTTCATGTGACTTAGTTTGAATATTTTATTGATGACGGATGCCCGCCCCGCCACACTGGCGACCGGCCACGAAGCCGACCCGAAACGAGAAGGAGACAAGACATGAGCACGATCCGTCAGCGCGCGGCAATTGCCGTTCTGTTTTGCGCAGCCGCCACCGCATGGGCCCAGCAGCCGCCCGCCGAAGAACCGGGCTGGGCCAAGGGCCGCCCGAAAACCGATGCCGCCAACCAACTGGCGCCGGTGCCGGCCTTCCCGATCCCGACCGCGGCCGACCAGCTGCCCACGGCCAAGTTCAAGCTGCCGCCGGGCTTCAAGGTCGAGACCTGGGCCTCGGGCGTGCTCGACGCACGCGAGCTGCGCCAGGGCGCCAAGGGCAATGTGTTCGTGAGCACGCTGTTCGTGGGCAACAAGGTCTATGCGATCCCCGAGAAGGGCAAGCACGAAGCCAAGACGGTCATCGACAAGATGCCCTTCGCGACCGGCATCGCGTACCACAACGGTTCGCTGTACCTCGCCACCAACACCCACATCTACCGCTACGACAACATCGAGGACAAGCTCGACAACCCCGGCACGCCGGTCATCCTGAGCGACAAGCTGCCCGGCGGGCAGGACCACAGCTGGCGCTACCTGCGGGTGCACAAAGACAAGCTCTACTACGCCGTCGGCGCGCCCTGCAACCTGTGCGACCCCGACGACAAGCACGCGCGGATCTTCCGCATGAACCTGGACGGCAGCAACGTCGAGACGATCGCGCAAGGCGTGCGCAACACGGTCGGCTTCGACTTCGATCCCAAGACCGGCGACCTCTGGTTCACCGACAACGGCCGCGACTGGTTCAGCGAAGACCTGCCGAACGACGAGCTCAACCACCTCACGAAGGTGGGGCAGCATTTCGGCTTTCCGTATTGCCACCAGGGCAACATCCTCGATGGCGAATTCGGCTGGGGCAAGAGCTGCGACGACTACGTCAAGCCCGCCGCGCTGCTGGGCCCGCATGCGGCCGGCCTGGGCCTGACCTTCTACAACGGCAAGATGTTCCCGCCCAAGTACCAGGGCGCGATGTTCATCGCCCGCCACGGCCCGTGGAACCGCACCAAGAAGTACGCCGACGTCGCAGTCGCCTGGCCCGACGGCAAGGGCGGCGCCAGGGTCGAGCCCTTCATGACCGGCTTCGTCGAGAACAACAACTACCTCGGCCGGCCGGTCGACTTCCTGGTGCTCAAGGACGGCTCGATGCTGGTCAGCGACGACCACGCCGGCGCGATCTACCGCATCAGCTACGGCGGCAAATGAGGACGACGGCAAGACTCGCCATCACGACAGCGGCCGTTCTGCTCGGGCTCGCGGCGCAGCCTGCCGCGGCCCAGGCCAAACCCGGCGCCGCCGGCGCCGCGAACAACTACGGCCAGCGCTTCGCGGCGCTGTGCGCGGCCTGCCACGGCGCCAACGGACGCAGCGAGATCCCGGGGACGCCGGCGCTGGATGGCCAGCACTCGTTCTATGCGATCACGCAGCTGTTCCTGTTCCGCGAAGGCCGGCGCAGCAACGAGGCCATGACGGCCATCGCCAAGACGATGAAGGATGAGGACCTGCGCGGTTTCTCGGACTTCATCGGCACACTGCCCCCGGTGCCCGCCTCGCCGCCGGCCACGCCGCCCGATCCGGCGCGCATGGCCCGCGGCCAGGCCCTCGCGCAGGAGAACCGCTGCGTGATGTGCCACGGCGCTGATCTCGGCGGCGGCCAGCAGGTGGCGCGCATCGCCCGGCAGCGCGAGGAATACCTGCAATTGACCCTGCGCGAGTTCAAGTCGGGCAAGCGCCCCGGCTACACGCAGGCCATGGGCGAGGCCGTGAGCCGCATCGCCCCCGAGGACCTCGACACCCTCGCCTACTACATCGCGCGTTTTCCCGACGCGCCATCCAAATCCCCCGGCAAATAGGAGCCACGCCTCTTGGAAGTTTCATTCAGCAAGGAAATCGAGGCCCTGCGCCTCGGTGCCGGCGACACGTTTCACGGCGAGGGCATCCTCGCGATCACCAAAGGACTGCTGCAGTCCGGCGTGGCCTACGTCGGCGGCTACCAGGGCGCGCCGGTGTCGCACCTGCTCGACGTCATGGTGCAGGCCAAGCCCTACATGGACGATCTCGGCGTGCACGTCGAAGCCTGCTCCAACGAGGCCTCGGCGGCCGCGATGCTCGGCGCGTCGATCCACTATCCGCTGCGCGGCGCCGTCACCTGGAAGTCGATCGTCGGCACCAACGTGGCGGCCGATGCGCTGTCCAACCTGTCGTCGCCGGGCGTCAAGGGCGGGGTGCTGATCGTGGTCGGCGAGGACTACGGCGAAGGCGCCTCGGTGATCCAGGAGCGCACGCATGCCTATGCGCTCAAGTCGAGCATGTGCCTGCTCGATCCGCGGCCCGACCTCGGCGTGATGGTCGACATGGTCGAGCACGGCTTTCGCCTCTCGGAGTTCTCCAACATGCCCTGCATGATGGAACTGCGCATCCGCACCTGCCACGTGCGCGGCAGCTTCGACTGCAAGGACAACCTGCCGCCGGCCATCTCGACCCGGGCCCTGATGGCAGAGCCGGCCGGCTTCGACTACATGCGGCTCGCGCACCCGCCCGTCACCTTCCGCCATGAGAAGCTCAAGGGCGAGGAGCGGCTGCCGGCTGCGCGCCGCTACATCGCCGAGCACAAGCTCAACGAGTTGATCCCGGGCACGCACGCCGACCTGGGCATCGTGGTCCAGGGCGGGCTCTACAACGCGCTGGTCCGCAGCCTGCAGCAACTCGGCCTGGCCGACGCCTTCGGGGCCACCGACATCCCGTTGCTGGTGCTCAACGTCGCCTATCCGCTGGTGCCCGAGGAAGTGGCGGACTTCTGCACAGGCAAGCGCGCGGTGCTGGTGGTCGAGGAAGGCCAGCCCGAGTACATCGAGCAGGAGATCGCGACGCTGCTGCGGCGGCGCGACATCCAGACCCCGCTGCACGGCTGCGACATGCTGCCGGCCGCCGGTGAGTACGGCGTCGAGGTGCTGGCCACCGGCATCGGCCGTTTCGCGCAGCGCTACCTGCCCGGACACGCGCACGCATCGGCCCAGTCCTGGCTGGCCGGCAACACCGACCGCCGCGCCGCGGTGGCGACGAAGCTCGACGCACCGCTGCCCAACCGCCCGCCGAGCTTCTGCATCGGCTGCCCCGAACGGCCGGTGTTCGCGGCGCTCAAGCTGGCGCAGCAGGACAGCGGCCCGGTCCACATCGCGGCCGACATCGGCTGCCACGCCTTCGGCACCTTCGAGCCCTTCTCGATGGGGCATTCGATCCTGGGCTACGGCATGAGCCTGGCGAGCCGCGCCGGCGTGTCGCCGATGATGCAGCGGCGCGCCTTGTCGATCATGGGCGACGGCGGGTTCTGGCACAACGGCCTGCTCACCGGGGTGCAGAGCGCGCTCTTCAATGGCGACGACGCGGTGCTGCTGATCTTCAAGAACGGCTACACCTCGGCCACCGGCACGCAGGACATCATCTCGACGCCCGACGACGAGGTGAAAGAGCACGCGGTCGACAAGCAGCAGAGCCTGGTCGACAAGAACCAGACCATCGAGGCCACGCTGAAGGGGCTGGGCGTGCAATGGCTGCGCACGGTCCACACCTACGACGTCGATCGGATGCGCAAGACGCTCAACGACGCCTTCACCAGCGACTTCAACGGCCTCAAGGTGATCATTGCCGAGGGCGAATGCCAGCTCGAGCGGCAGCGCCGCATCAAGCCCTGGATCGCCAGCCTGCTCAAGCGCGGCGAGCGGGTGGTGCGCGTGAAGTACGGCGTCGACGAGGATGTCTGCAACGGCGACCACGCCTGCATCCGCCTGTCGGGTTGCCCGACGCTGACGATCAAGGACAACCCCGACCCGCTCAAGGTCGACCCGGTGGCGGTCGTGATCGACGGCTGCGTCGGCTGCGGCCTGTGCGGCGCCAACGCGCACGCGGCCACCTTGTGCCCGAGCTTCTACCGCGCCGAGGTGGTGCAGAACCCGAAGTGGCACGAGCGCCTGCTGCACGGTCTGCGCGGCGCCTTCGTTCGCTTTCTCCAACCCGCATGAACATGGCACACCCCCAGGCTCGCGCACTTCGTGTCGCTCTCCACCCCCTTGCAGGGGGCAATACCAGCGGCCCGGCAAAGCCGGTTCCGCGGTATTTCTGGCAAACACCATGACTCACACACAACCCATCACCCTGCTCATCTGCGCACTCGGCGGCGAAGGAGGCGGCGTCCTGACCGAATGGCTGGTCGACGCCGCGCGCCACGCCGGCTACGCCGCGCAGAGCACTTCGATTCCCGGGGTGGCGCAGCGCACCGGCGCCACCACCTACTACGTCGAGGTCTTCCCGGTGCCGCTGGCCGAGCTCAGCGGCCGCCGGCCGGTGTTCAGCCTGAGTCCGGTGCCGGGCGCACTCGACGCCATCGTGTCTTCCGAACTGCTGGAGACCACGCGCCAGATCGGCAACGGCATGAGCGCGCCGGAACGCACGCTCGTCATCACGTCGACGGCCCGGACGCTGACCACCGCCGAGCGCATGCAGCCCGGCGACGGCCGCGCCGATGCCGGCCGGCTGCTCGAAGTGGTCAAGGCCTTCAGCCGCGAGCACCACGTGTTCGACATGGGCGCCGCGGCGCGCGAGGCCGGCACGGTCGTCAGCGCCGTGATGCTCGGCGCGATCGCCGGCAGCGCGCTGTTCCCGTTTCCGCGCGAAGCCTTCGAGCGCGCGGTGCGCGGCAGCGACAGCAGCGCGCCCGAGAAGCTGAGCAAGATGGCCGCCGCCAGCCTGCGCGGCTTCGCGGCGGCCTTCGATGCGGTGAACACGCCGCGCGAACAGGCCGCGATGGTGAGCCTCCTGCTGGACACCACGGGCGACGAGCGCACGCGCCCCACGGCATTGCCACCCGCCGTGGCCGCGCAGTTCCCGGTGCCGGTGCACGACCTGCTCGCGCTCGGCCATGCGCGCGTGCTCGACTACCAGGACGCCGGCTACGCCGCACTCTACGTCGAGCGCCTGGCCCAGGTGCTGGCCGCCGAGCGCGCGGCCGACCCCGCGGCGGCCCACGGCTTCGCGACCACGCGCGAGATGGCGCGTTGGCTCGCGCTGTGGATGGCTTTCGACGACATCGTTCGCGTGGCCGAACTCAAGAGCCGGGCCAGCCGGGCGCAGCGCGTGCGCAACGAGGTCAAGGCCGGCGACCAAGACATCGTCAAGGTCTACGACCATTTCAAGCCGGGCGCCGCCGAGTTCGCGGCGCTGCTGCCGGCTGCGCTCGCGCATCGCGTGACCGCCTGGGACCGGCGCCGCGCGACGTCCTGGGCGATGCCGCTCAAGGTCGGCAGCCACTCGGTGATGGGCATGACCGCGCTGCGGCTGCTGGCTTCGCTGCGCTGGCTGCGCCGGCGCGGCAGCCGCTTCGCCGAGGAGCAGGCGCTGATCGCGCGCTGGCTCGATGCCGTCGTCGCCGGCACGCGCAGCGACTGGCGGCTGGGGCACGAGATCGCGCTGTGCGGCCGCCTCATCAAGGGTTACGGCAGCACCAACGAGCGCGGCAAGAACAACCTGCTGCACGTGATCGACCATCTGGCGACGGCGCCCCTGCCCGATGGCTCGCCGTCGGCGCGGGCGACGGCGATCGCAGCCGCCCGCGAGGCCGCGCTGGCCGACGAGGCCGGCAACGCGCTCGATGCCGCGCTGGTGCGCCACGGCGCGCCGCCGCGGCCGGTCAAGGCCCAGCCGATCCGCTGGATGAAACGCAAGCCGGAGGCCGGCGCCGCGCCCGCCCACTCAAGGTAAATGCCGATGCACGCGGCCGAGATTCTTATAAAAAATAACCGAATCAGCGCCGACCGCAAGTTCTCGATTTCAACGACAACACCCAGGAGACACATTCCATGACCCCCAACCGCTTCATGACCTCGGCCACCGGCCGCGCCCTGCTGGCCCTGTCGGCGATGCTGGCCCTGGCAGGCGGTGCCGTGCAGGCGCAGGACAAGCCGGTCAACCTCAAGATGTCGAGCTGGGTGCCGGCGCAGCACCCGCTCAACCCCTCGCTGCAGGCTTGGGCCGACGACATCAAGAAGGCCTCCAACGGCACCATCACGGCGACGCTGTTCCCGTCCGAGCAACTCGGCAAGGCCTTCGACCACTACGACATGGCGCGCGACGGCATCGCCGACTTCGCCTACATCAACCCGGGCTACCAACCGGGCCGCTTCCCGATCATGGCCGGCGCCTCGCTGCCCTTCCTGTTCGCCAACGGCAAGGGCGGCTCGGCCGCGATCGACGAGTGGTACCGCCCCTACGCGGCCAAGGAGATGAAGGACGTGAAGTTCTGCTTCGCCTTCGTGCACGACCCCGGCACCTTCCATGCGCGCAAGAAGATCGTGCTGCCCACCGACATCAAGGGCATGAAGATCCGCCCCGCGACCAGCACCATCGGCCAGATGGTCACCTCGCTCGGCGGCACCAACGTGCAGGCCTCGGCGCCCGAGTCGCGCGACATGCTGGAGCGCGGCGTGGCCGACGCGATCACCTTCCCCTGGGGCTCGATCGTGCTGTTCG
>Ga0265327_10003332_pt1 | contig 15529 bp, 10 predicted proteins | sample 41621metaG_FD_202089 | JGI IMG/M metagenome (GOLD analysis project Ga0265327, IMG submission 202089) | Rhizosphere microbial communities from Carex aquatilis grown in University of Washington, Seatle, WA, United States - 4-16-21 metaG | ecosystem: Host-associated > Plants > Roots > Rhizosphere... | reverse complement strand
CGGTCGGGCGACTACGGTGCCGCCGCCGCGCAGGGACGGGACGTCCCTTGAAATCGGGCGATTTTCGGCGATCCAAGCTGGCCAGCCCCCGTCGAGCAGCGACACGCGGTTAAGGCCGATCCAGCGCGCCACCCACCAAAAGCGGGCGGCATATTGTCCGCCGGCATCGTCGTAGGCCACGATCTGGGTGTCCGGCTTCACGCCATGACGGTTCAGAAACGCGGCGAAGTCTTCGGGGCGGGGCAGGGGATGGCGTCCGTTGGTGCCGGTCTTGGCGCCGGCCAAGGCCGTCTCGACCGGGCAGAAATGCGCACCGGGGACATGGCTCTCGGCGTAGACGCGGGCGCCGCGCTGGTGGTCGAAGGTGTCGTGACGACAGTCGAAGATGATCCACGACGGGTCCGACAGATGCTCGAACAGTTCCTTGGTGCTGGTCAGCATCGCGCCAGCCTACCGGCCGCCACCCTAGGTTAAAAGCAAAACCGCGAGTCGATGTTACGGGAGGGCCCCGAGTTCGCGGAGAGGGAAAATTTTTGAAAACTCCGAACCGTTTTGACCACGGACCACACGGATGAGCACGGATCTGAACCAAGGCATTTCTACAGGAGGTCGCGGAGGAAACCGAGAAAAGCCGATGAGATGGATTCCTGCCGACAGCTCGACTTGCGGGCGGCTGGGTGGGTGTGAGAAGACGGTTTTATCTCTGTTGCCTCCGCTTGCTCCTGTCAGAATGCTCGGGTTGCCGCGCCCGAATTTGTCCCAATGACCACGCCGTCCGACCTGAACGAATACGCCACGGCCGAGCACGCCCTCCGGTACCTCGCGCGGGTGGATGGCTTTCCCCATCGGACGGAAGGGGACGGCGCGCTGCTGAGCTTCATCCCCAAAGATGCCCGGCGCATCCTTGATTTGGGCACGGGCGACGGCCGCCTGCTGGCCCTGCTGCTGATCGACCGGCCTGAAGCCGAAGGCGTCGCGCTGGATTTTTCGCCGACGATGCTTGAGGCCGCGCGCCAGCGGTTCGCAGGGAACACCAGGGTCCGCGTGGTCAAACACAACCTCGACCAGACGCTGCCCGAGTTGGGGAAGTTCGATGCGATCGTCTCGGGGTTCGCCATTCACCACAGCGCCGATGTGCGGAAGAGGGAGATCTATGCGGAGGTGTTCGCCGCCCTGTCAGCCGGCGGAGTGTTCTGCAACCTGGAACACGTGGCGTCAGCGACGCCGGCGCTGCATCGGCGATTTCTGGAAGCATTCGGGACCACGCCGGAGCAGGAGGACCCGTCAAATAAATTGGCGCCGGTCGAGGTCCAGCTCGCGTGGCTGCGCGAGATCGGGTTTGCAGACGTCGATTGTTATTGGAAATGGATGGAGCTGGCATTGTTTGGCGGAATTAAGCCAAAAAAACCTGACTGGCCGAGGTGCCAGGCCTGATCAATTCGTCTGTGGTCAGGCTTGGACGCTTGCAAGCAAGCTCCCACCCGCGGGTGTCGACGATCGACCTTGCCCATCGCCACGGCCATCGTGCCCAATGGTCGTCCAAAAATATGACTTGCCTAGCGCCGGGGCATTGGGCTTCTTGACCGTTCCGACAGATCGTCGGGCTGTAGCGTAGCCTGGTAGCGCGCTTGCATGGGGTGCAAGAGGTCGTGAGTTCGAATCTCACCAGCCCGACCATTTTCCCCGATCCGCAACATGGCGACGTGTTGCGGATTTGTGCGATTAGTGACGACGCCTCAGAGAACTTGCAAGATTTTGCGGTTGCGACCCGTGATGACCAGATAAGTCAGGCCGTGACCCGTTGCGACGCCCCGTTTGTGTGCTTTCTGTGTGTCAGTACGAGTCAGCTTTGCGGGTGCGGTCCTGCCGGCGTATCTTTCGGCCCTTCGATGAGCTTAATCTCCGCTGCGTCTTTCATTTTGGGGGGGAAGGGGCCCGGGGCGAGGTGCGAGCATCTCTTTCGACGGGCGATCAGCAACGATGGGGATGGCCGGAGGTGACGGGCTGGGCTCTGCGGAATCATTCGCTTTGCGGACGAGTCGTGGCTAATGTGAACGGTCCGGTTTCGATCGGCCCGGGAGACCAAGATGCCAGCTCACTTCAATCCTCGAAACGTCCTCGGCGCCGAGATCCGCCGGGTCCTGCGGCATCAACTCGCCGATGCGGCCCGGCGGGCAACCGGCCCGGAAACCCTGGCCGACCGCGTGCATGCCGCCCGAACCGCCTCCAAGCGCCTGCGCGCGGCGCTGCGGCTGCTCAAGTCCGAGGCGCCTGAATTCGTCGCCGTCGAAAGCGGCTGGCTTCGGGCTTTGGCTCGCCAGCTCGCCGCCTCCCGCGAGGCCGAGGTACGAGTGATCGTGCTCGATTCGCTGCAGACGTTGCCGCCGGATCGAGCCGCGGCCGCGGCGCTGCGGAGAATTCGGGCGCGGCTGACCGCGGAACGCGCCGCCCAGCGCGCGGCCGGCGCGGGCGTCGAGCGCGTGCTCGCTGGGTTCGCCCGCCGGGCCCGGGCGGCGGACCGGCGGACCGCCGTGCTGGAGCTGGACGCCAACGGCTTCGGCCTGGTTTTCGAAGGATTCGCAAAGACCTACCGGCGGGCGCGCCGGGCATTTTTTCGAGCCAGGGTAAGAAAGGGCGGCCCGGCCGTTCACGACTGGCGCAAGGCGGCGAAGGCGCACTCGGAACATTGCCGCCTTCTGCAAGCGGCGCGGCCCAAGGCCCTGAAGCGACGGCATCGCGAACTGGCGGCGTTGTGCGTCCTTCTCGGCACCCATCACGACCTCGAAAATCTGCGGGATCACCTGAAAGCGAATCCCGCGGTCGCAAGGAGCGACGGCGACTTTGCGCTGCGACACATTGCCCGCCGGCAGGAAGCACTGCTCACCGCCGCGCTGCGGACCGGCCGGCGATTGTTTGCCGCGAAGCCGCGGTCTTTGCGCAACCGTGTCCGGGCCGGCTGGAAGGCCGCCTCCCGCTGATGACTCCCCAAAAAAAGCCCCGCAGGTGAGGCGGGGCTGGGTGGGATGCGGCTTGGCCGACGGCAGTCGTCAACTCACTTGGGCATCCAGAAGGCGGGGTCCTGCGCCCGAACCTCCTTGGAGACGTAGCTCTGCACCGGGTCGACGCGGAAGCGGTTGGTCACCGACCGGTCGACGACTTGCCCCCAGGTATCCAGGATCGCCTTCTCGGCCGGCGTCATCGCCGCCCAGGCTTTTTGGCCGTCGTCCGCCAGCTTGTCGAAGTCGGCGTAGTTCTCCACGGACGAAAGCACGATGTAGGTCGGATCGGGCATGCCCGCGGTGACGGCATAGACGCGGTAGCTGGTGTCCGGCGTCACGCGCTTGCGCAGGCCGGCGTAGGTCTTGGCGAGGGCATCGAATTTCTCGTCCTGACCCTGCTTGATCGAGAAGGTGCTGATTTCGTAGAATCGGATTTTCGCCACTTCGGGGAACTTCCCGAGGCTGAGGTCCGTGCGGGCGACGCACTGGACGGTGGTGGCGCTGTTGATGAAGTCCGAGTCACGGAGCGCCAGGCGATCCAGTTCGGCCGAAAGCGCCGGGTCGCTGGACTCCCGCTTCATGGCGGCGGCCTCGGCGGCGTTGGAGTCATACGGGATCAGGTACCACGCTTCGGTGGGGCCGGTGAGGGAGGTTATCGCGATATAGTAATCGGGCGACTTCGCCTTCTCGAAGGCGGCGGGCCAACCGGCCTCGTTGCGGGCGTGGTCGGCGGCGTGGCCAACCTTCACCTGTTCGCGTTCAATGGTCAGGCGTTTGGGCTGGGCGGTGGGCAGGCCGTTCTGGGCGGAAACAAACGGAGCGCCGGCCAGGGCCAGCGCGAGAACTAGACATTGGGGTAGCCTTTTCATCTGCATGCCTTTCGTGGTTATTCAGAGCGGTGGAACTTTCTGAAGGAGAGGGAGCGTAGCTTGTTGCCGGCGCCGACACGAGAACATTGCGAGTTTCGTCGGAGTTATGTGCCGGGCCGTCTGGCGCCATGTGCCCGGGAATTGCAAATTGTTGAAATTTTCTCCGCGACGCCGGGCGGAGTTTCGCCCAAGCTTTGGGGTGAATGACCCCCGCCGAGGCCAAGAAGCGCATCGCCGAGCTCCGCCAGCAGGTGGCGCACCACGACGAATTGTACTACCGGCAGACCCAGCCGGAGCTCTCCGACCGGGAATACGACCGCCTGAAGCGGGAGTTGTCCGACCTCGAGGGCCAGTTTCCCCAGTTCGCGGCGAAATCCTCGCCGACCGCCCGCGTCGGCGACGACCGCCTCGACGGCTTTGCGACCTACCGGCATCGCCAGGCCATGCAGAGCCTCGACAACACCTACTCGGAGGAGGAGCTGCGCGCGTTTCACCAGCGGCTCGTCAAACTCTTCGGCCGCGAGGACCTCGCCTACGTGGTGGAGCCGAAGATCGACGGCTTGGCCGTCAGCGTCACCTATGAGAAGGGCCGGCTCGTCCGGGCGGTCACTCGCGGCAATGGCGAGGAGGGCGACGACATCACGGTCAATGCACGGACCATCCGCACGCTTCCGACGGAGCTCAAGGCCGGCAAGAAGCACCCGATCCCGGACGTCATCGAGATCCGCGGCGAGGTTTACCTGACTTTGGCGGAATTCCAGCGAATCAACCAGTCGCGCGAGGAGGCGGGTGAGGCGCTGTATGCGAATCCGCGCAACCTGGCCGCCGGCACGATCAAGCAGTTGGACCCGAAGGAGGTTGCCCAGCGGAAGCTGGAAATCGTGCTCTATGGCGTCGGCTATTGCGAGCCGCCGAGCGCCACCGCCGAAGCGCAGAGCCACTACCACGAGTTGGTGAAGCAATGGGGCCTACCGACGGTGGAACGCTACTGGAAGGCGACGGGCATCGACGAGGTCTGGGCGGCGGTCCGCGAGCTGGACAAGCTGCGGCACTCGTTTGCGTACGGCACCGACGGGGCGGTCGTGAAACTCGACTCGTTTGCCCTCCAGCGCGAGGCGGGACGCACGGCCAAGGCACCCCGCTGGGCCATCGCGTACAAGTTTGAACCGGAACGCGCCGAGACGCGCATCAACGCCATCACCGTCCAGGTCGGCCGCACCGGGGTGCTCACTCCGGTGGCCGAACTCGAGCCGGTGATCCTCGCGGGCACGACGGTGTCGCGCGCGACCCTGCACAACAGCGAGGAGATCGCGCGCAAGGACATCCGCGTCGGCGACTTCGTCCTCGTTGAGAAGGCGGGCGAGGTGATTCCGGCCGTCATCGAGGTCAACCTCAAGCGCCGTGCACCCACTTGCGAGCCGTACCAGCTGCCGGAAAACTGCCCGGTTTGCGGGACCGCGACGGTGCACTTCGAGGGCGAGGTCGCCACCCGGTGCCCGAACGTGAACTGCCCGGCGCAGGTCCGCCGCCGCCTCGGGCATTTTGTCTCGAAGGCCTGCCTCGACATCGACGGGCTCGGCACCGCGATGATCGACGAACTGGTGGACAAGGGCTGGGTGAAGGAACTGCCCGACCTGTTCGAACTCGAGCGCGACAAGCTCCTGACGCTTGGAAAGAACGTGGAGAAATCCACCGACAACCTCTTGGCGGCGATCGAGGCGGCCAAGCGGCGCGACCTCTGGCGGGTCATCCATGGGCTGGGTATCCCGCACGTGGGCGTGTCGGCCTCAAAGGACCTCGCGGCGCATTTCCGCGACCTCGAGAAGCTGGCCGAGGCCAGGATGGAGGATTTCCTCGTGAAAAAGGAGAGCGTCATCTCCGGCATCGGCGAAACGATGGCTCGGGCGATCGTCGCCTTCTTCAACGAGCCGCGCAACCGCTCGCTGGTGGCCGATCTCCTGCGCGTGGGGGTGAAGCCCGTTGCGCCGGTGAAGCCGGTGGGCGGCAGCGCGCTGTTCGCGGGCAAGACCTTTGTCCTGACCGGCACGCTGCCCTCGCTGACCCGCGAGGAGGCGGCTGCGCGGATCGAGGCGGCTGGCGGCAAGGTGTCCGGCAGCGTCAGCAAGAAAACCCATTTCGTCCTCGCCGGCGCGGAGGCCGGTTCAAAGCTCGACAAGGCGAGGGAGCTCGGCGTGCCCGTGATCGACCAGGCGGAATTTGTGAAGATGCTCGCGGGCGGCTAGGGTGGGGACGGCGGAGGACGGAAGTCGGAGGACAGAGGGCAGAAATCAGAAGGCAGAGATCAGACGGCGGAGGACGGATGGCAGAGGACAAGGGGCGGATGATGAAGGACGTCGGGATGAGGACAGGCGACGGAAGACGGAGGACGTAATGCAGAAGTCAGAAGGCGGATGTCAGCGGGCAGGGGACGGCGGACGGAAGTCGGAGATCGATGGAGGCGAGGTGCCCTCACTCCGCGGGTTGCCTAGAGCGGCTCGCCCGAGCCCGAATGTTCCTGGCCTTCGTTGAGATGGTGATCGGCCGCCTTTTCCTTGTCGATGGACAGAGGTCCGGCTCCGGCCACGGCGACAACCACCAACAGGAAGAGCACCAGCGCCGAGAACTCGAGCGACTGGCCGCTGTTCATCAGTCCCTCCGTGCGATGGATGATAAAAAGTGCGCCGCAGAGGACGGGAATCTGGACGGCGGCGGCAATGCGGGTCAGGAGGCCAAAGGTGAGCATCGCGCCGCCGACGAGATGCGCGAGCGCCACGTAGTGCAGGACGGCGACGGTGATGATCCAGGTGTTGCCGACCCGACCGAGCATCTCGTTGACGAAATCGGCGCGCGCGTTGGTGATGATCAAGACGCCGCGGATGAAGAGGCCGATCCCGAGGTAAATCCGGATGCAGTCGAGCCAGAGTTTCGGATGCGATTCCGTCCAGGCAATAAACTGACGCAATTTGTCCATAACGCCTCCTGTCGTGGGTGGGGTGAGTTTGGGAATCCGGCGGGCGTCATGTCTGCCGGCGGGCAGAGAATAGGTGATCCCGGCGAGCGCAGTCAACCGCGGTGATGGGGGATGACCGGGCAGCGAACCCGGCCCGGCCGACCCGCGAATGCGGGGTAGGGGACGTTGTCCCCAACGACCTTGGGGATGGGTGAACACGGACCGGTGGGGACAACCGGCAATGCGGCGCACCTGCCGCGGTCGACCCGGACGAACAGCGCGTCCGGAGGCTGCGCTCCACCTGCGAGCGGATCTCCCGTCAGTAGCCGGGCCCTCGAGCTCAGAATCCGTGGCGCTGGAGCTGCTTGCTCAGTTCGCGCTGAAACGCCTGAACGTCCGGCGCGGTCGGCTGGTAGCCCGCATTTCCTGGGTCGAGCATCAGGCGTCCCGTCTGGTCCAGGGCCCACTTGGCGGAAACACCATCGCTGAAAGTGACGCTGCCGCTCACCACCGCACCCGGTCGGACGATGCGATCGATCTCGACCGAAACCGTTCCGGCCGGCGCCGGCGCGGGCGATCCGACTTCCTCCTCATCCTCGAACGCCTCCTCGGCGGGCATGACCTCGTCCTCGTCGTCGCCGAGACCGACCTTTTCCTTCAACCGGTCCATCAGGCCTTTCTTTTCCGGGCGGTCACCGGCCTCGGGGCGGGGGCGGTCGGCCGCGGCCGGCTTGGATCCGGCCTTGGCGGCGGCCTTGGTCACGTCGGACGCGTCGGCCTTGGGGGCGGCGTTTTTCAGTTCCAGCCCGAGGTCGTCGACCAGGAACCGGACATCCATGTAGGTCATTGCGACCTTGAACTGGTCGGCGAGCTTCCTCTGGATGGCGGACAAGTTGTCGCCGGCGGCAACCCACGAGGCGACGGCCTGTTTTTGTTCGGGAGTGAGGATCATGGGACGAAGACGGGTGTTGAGCGAGGAGAGTTGAAAGACGGCGCAATGAATGGTCTGGCAACACTCTCAACCCTCCGGCCTCAACTCTCAACTCTCAACCCTCGATTTTTGGCTCGCCCGCGCGCAACGCGCACGGGGACGCCTATTTCGAAAGCTGCGTCTTGAGGAAATCCACGCTGCCGCGGACCGTGTCGTCGGTCTCCATCATGTTCTCGACCGTCTTGATGGCATGGATGACGGTTCCGTGGTCGCGGCCGCCGAACGCCTCGCCGATTTCCTGGAGGGAATGGCGGGTGAGGTGGCGGGACAGGTACATGGCGATCTGGCGCGGGAACGCGATGGCGTTGGGCCGACGCTTGCTCGTCATGTCGGAGTGGCGGATCTGATAGTGGTCGGCGACGCGCTTCTGGATGCCCTCGATGTTGAGGCGGTTCTGCGCCTCCTCCATCAGGACGTCTTTGAGCAGGGCCTCGGTGCTCGCCAGATCGAGCGACTTCCCGGTGAGGGCGGAGTAGCTGGAAATCTTGATGAGCGCGCCCTCGAGGCGGCGGATGTTCTTGACGATGTGCTGCGCCATGAACTCCAGCACGGGCATGGGAATCTCGACCTTCAGGCACGCGGCCTTGGTGCGCAGGATGGCGAGGCGGGTCTCGAGGTCGGGGGACTGGATGTCGGCGGCGAGGCCCCACTGGAAGCGGGAGACGAGGCGCGACTCGAGCGTGGCGATTTCGGTGATCGGGCGGTCGCTCGAAAGGATGATCTGTTTGCCCGACTCGAAGAGGTCGTTGAAGGTGTGGAAGAACTCCTCCTGGATGCGCTCCTTGCCGGCGAGGAACTGGACGTCGTCGATCAGGAGCACGTCCACGTGCCGGTAGCGCTGGCGAAACTTGGTGAGGGCGTTCTCCTGGATGGCGTGGATGAACTCGTTGGTGAACTTCTCGGTCGAGAGGTAGGCGACCTTGGCCTCGGGGTTCCGCTGGAGGATGTTGTGGCCGATGGCGTGCATCAGGTGGGTCTTGCCCAGCCCGGTGGCGCCGTGGATGAAGAGGGGGTTGTAGGCCTGGGCGGGGGCCTGGGCGACGGCGAGGGCCGCGGCGTGGGCCAGCTGGTTGTTGGGCCCGACCACGAAATTCTCAAAGGTGTTCCGCGGATTCAGCGAGCTGCCGGCGGCCCCGCGCTCGTCGTAACGAACCGTGCGCGGCTTGGCGGCCGGGCGGCCCTTGTTGGCGGCCTCGTGGCGGGCCGGTGCGGCGGCGTTGTCGAGCTTCTTGAGGCTGACGTGGACCATCCGGCCGGCGGCGAGGCGCAGGCGCTGCGAGATGAGGTCGAGGTAGTTGTCGTGGATCCAGATCGCCGCGAAATCGTTCGGCACGCCCAGCGTCATCGTGTCCTCGTTGGCCTCCACGCAGACCAGCGGTTCAAACCACATCTGGAAAACGTCGTCCGGAAACAGACCCTTGAGGTCGCATTTGACGGTTTCCCAGAGACTGGTTTGGAGCGCGGCGGGGGGCATGACGATGTCGTGTAGGGGCGGATTATTCACATCACTCGGACGGGCCTTGGGGCAGCCTCCGCGTCACGACCGGCGAACCTGCGCTCTCAAAGGGGAAAATGGGTCTATGACCGCGGGTTGGCGAACTATATCGGATGGTTCGGCCAGACCGTTGGCGGTCAGCGTCTAGAGGAGCCCCTGGGGAAGCGGGAGGTGACAGTACGAAACGGAAGCGGCAAAGAACGTGCGAGTGGGGAGTGCGATAAAAGTGAAATTAGGTATAACGTGAATCCCAAAATGCGTTTCAAGGCCAACTTTCCACCAAGTTCTTCACAACCTTTTGAGCATAACTTTTGTCATTTTTTGGTTGCGATAAAACGGATGAAACCCGGGAACGTTTTTCCCTCTGAAAAACTTCTTCGGGCCCCTGGAAACGGAATCCGGACCGCGGCAATTCGTGTCATCATCGGGGCGAAGGGGCAACCCGGCCGAATTTATGCATGGCGGCAGAAGAAACAAGATATGCGCGGTCGGAAGCTCGCGGCCGCTTGGAAAACTCCGGTTGGAAGGCCGCGATTTTGGAAAAGAACCGCCCCGCCCGGGCTGCCTCACCGCTGGGCGTGGTGCGGCTCGGGATCGACCCATTTCCCGTGCTCGCGGATGAGGGCCACGAGCCGGGCGTCCGCCTCGGCCTGGGGCAGGTTGTATTGGACGCAGTTCTTTCCGACGTAGAGGTTGATCTTGCCGGGCGCGCCGCCCACGTAGCCGAAATCGGCGTCCGCCATCTCGCCCGGTCCGTTCACGATGCAGCCCATGATGGCGATCTTCACGCCTTTCAGATGCCCGGTCTTCTCGCGGATGCGCTGCGTGGTGCTTTGCAGATCGAAAAGCGTCCGCCCGCAGCTCGGGCAGGCGACGAATTCCGTCTTGGAACTGCGGGCGCCGGCGCCCTGGAGGACGTTGTAGGTCAGCTTGGTCGCCCGGACCACGTCGGCCTCGGTCTCGATGCTGACCAGGTCGCCGACGCCGTCACAGAGGAGGCCGCCGGTCAGGAAACTCGCCTCGAGCAGCTTCGAGAGGAAGCTGTTGTCTCCGCGCACCGCCGTCCCGGCGGTGTTGCGGATCCAGACGGGTGCCTTGGAGCCGGCGGCCCGCAGATGGTCGAGCAGGCGGCGATAAGTGCCGGTGGCGTGCGTGGCGATGGCGCCCGGGCGCAGCGCCGAGAGGGTGAACACGAGGTTGGCGTCGCCGATTTTGCGCAACAGAGTCTCGTACGGGCCGAAGTTTTCGGGATCGATCTCGGCGGCGAGCGTCTGGCCGTGGCTGCGCACGAGGCGGGCGAAAGCAGCCAGCAAATTGACCTCCGCCTGGCCAAACAGGCGGACAACCATCAGGCGGTGACGGCTCGCGGCCAGGGTGGCCTCCAGGTCGGCCGGTTGGAGCGACGAGGCCAACTCGAGCGCCAGGAAGTCGACCGGGAGCGGCTGGCTGTCGGCCACGGTCCGCAGCGCGTCGAGGTCGGCCGGCCCGGTGATGGGCACCACCAGGCCCTCGGCGGGCGTGTCGGTCATGCCGGGCGCCGAAAGCTGCTTCGCCGCGTCCGCCAGTTGGGCCACCGACCCGATCCGCACGATCACGCGCGGGGGCTGTTCCGGTCCAACTGCGCACTTGGCGGACAGCTCAACGGTGGTGGTCTCGCGGCGGGTGAAGTGAAATGGGTCGATCGAATCGCCCATCGGCAGCAGGGCGGCGTCGGGCCGGGGCGCCGTCCATCGGCTCATGGCCTTTTCGGCGATGGCGCGCGCGACGGGTATCTCGTACACGGAGTCCTCGGTCAACGACACCCGGATGGTGTCGCCGAGGCCGTCAAGCAGGAGGCTGCCGATGCCGATGGCGCTCTTGATCCGGCCGTCCTCGCCGTCGCCCGCCTCGGTGACGCCCAGATGAAGCGGGTAGTGCATGTCCTCCGGCGCCATGCGCTCGACGAGCAGCCGGTAGGCCTGGATCATGACCTTCGGGTTGCTGGCCTTCATCGACAGGATGAGGTCGTGATAGCCGTGCCCGCGGGCGATGCGGAGGAACTCCAGCGCGCTCTCGACCATTCCAAGCGGCGTGTCGCCGTAACGGTTCATGATCCGGTCCGAGAGCGAGCCGTGGTTGGTCCCGATGCGCATCGCGCGGCCGAGCGCCTTCGCGCGCAGGACGAGCGGCGAAAAGGCCTCGTGCAGGCGCTCCAGCTCGCGCTGGTAGTCGGCGTCGGTGTATTCCTTGACCGCGAATTTCTTCTTGTCGGCGTAGTTGCCGGGATTGACGCGGACTTTCTCGACGTGTTCGACGGCCTCCATGGCCGCCGACGGGAGGAAATGGATGTCGGCCACGAGGGGCACGTGCCCGAAGCCCGCGGCGGTGAACCGCTGCCGGATGTCCTGCAGACATTTGGCCGCCTGGACGTTCGGGGCGGTGATGCGGACAATCTCGCAGCCGACCTCGGCCAGGGCGATCGATTGCCGGACGGTGGCGGCGATGTCCTGGGTGTCGCTGGTCGTCATCGACTGCAGGCGCAGGGGATGGTCGCCGCCGACACCCACGCTGCCGACCTTCACCTCGACGGTGTGGCGGCGGATCGTGTGGAAGCGGGAGGCGCAGTAGGACACGGCAAAATGGCTCAATGCTTATTGGTTACTGGTCAACGGTCATTTCGGCGACCCCAAACGGAGGTGCGGTCCCCAGGAAAGCCCAACGCCCGCTAACCAATAACCAATAAGCAATAAACAATAACCATTGATTACGGCTTCGCCGCCTCGGGCTTCTTGGTCTGCTCAACCGCCGGCGGGTCGGCCTGGTTGTCGCGCATGATGCGGCGGATATCTCCGAAGATCGTCACATAAACCATCAGTGACAGGAGCAGGACCATGAAGACGCTCTGCGTGGCGGCCACGAAGTTGACCGGCAGGGCGCGACCACGGATCTGCCCGACGGTGGCAAAGAGCATCTGGCCGCCATCAAGGACGGGGATCGGCAGCAGGTTGAGGATGGCGAGGCTGACGTTGATCAGGAGGGTCAGCGACAGCACCCGGCGGAAATCCCACTGGGCCGACCGATATAGTTCGCGCGCCATGCCGACCGGGCCGGCGAGCTTGGACGGTCCGATGTCCGAACCCGGGTTGACGAGCGCGCCGAGCGTGCGGAACATGCCCGCGGCGCTGTCCATGATCTGACTCAGGGGCGCCGGGTGCACGATGATGATGTTGTCCCGGTAACGGATGCCCACGCGCGCCGTCGGGCGGTGGGTGCGCTCGTCGGTTTCCATCCGCGGCTGGATCGGCAGCTTTATTTCCCGGCCCTGCCGGCGCAGGAGGAATTCCACCGACCGGGTGGAGTTCTGGCCGAGGTAGCTGCTGAGGGAACCGCGTTGAAAGACGGGCACACCGTCCACCGAAACGATGAGGTCGCCGGCCTGCACGCCGGCCGCCTGCGCGGGCGAGCCCTCGACCACGGAGCCGACCGTGAGGTCCTCGGCCGGCTCGATGCCGGCACTCCGGACCTTGTCGTCGCCAATCAGCAGGGGATAGACGGTGAAGGGCAAATCGGCCCCGTCACGGTTGACCACGATCACGCTCTTGCGGCGGCCGTCGGCGGAATGGTCGTGGCCGAGATAGATGTCGGTGATGACGTCCTCGAAATCCGTCACCTTCTGGCCGTCGACCGACACAACGAGGTCGCCGGTCCTGAGCCCGGCCTCGATGGCGGGGTTCGGGGCGTTCGAACCGTCCGGCAGCTTGATCGTCGGGCTCAGGTAACCAATTCGGGTCGTCGCCAACTCGGAAATCGTGGGCTGGCCGACCACCCAGATGATGCAGGCGAGGGCGAAGGCGAAGAGCATGTTGAAGAACGCCCCGGCCACGAACACGACCATCTTGGTGCCGTAGGAAACCGGGGGCAGCTTGGCGACATCGCTGGTGGATTCGCCTTCGAGCGCGCCGAGGTCGGCGAGCTGCGGAAGCAGCACGTAGCCGCCGATCGGCAGCCAGGCGACCCGGTATTCCACGCCGTCCCGGCCGGTTCGTTTCCAAATGGCCGGGCCGAATCCAATGGAGAAGCGCTCGACCTTCACGCCGCGCCGCCGGGCGGCCAGGAAATGGCCCATTTCATGGACGAAGATCGAGCCGCCGAGAAAAACCACGATCAGCACGATCGCCCAGAGGTTGCCGAGTATACCGGAGAGGATTTCCATTGTTGAAGCAGGTCATCCTGAGCGCAGCGATGGATCCAGTTGAAGTGGATACCGGGCCGGTGGAATCTTCGCTGGGTTCAGAATGACTGGTTACTTGGATTGGGTGGAAAAATCTTGCGCAAGGCGCCGGGCCTCGGCGTCGACGGCTAAGACCTGATCGAGAGTGGTCGGTTCAATCAGTTTCACCGCGCCCAGAGTATGTTCAATAATCCGCGGAATCGCAAGAAACGGGAGGCGGCCGGCCAGGAAGGCGGCGACGGCAACTTCGTTGGCCGCGTTGAACACGGCGGGGGCGGTGCCGGCGGCCGTCATGGCCTCGCGGGCCAGCCGCAAACAGGGGAAACGCCCCAGGTCCACCGGGCGAAAATCCAGCGCCAGGGGCTTTTCCAGGCCCAGCGGCGTCTCAATGGAGGCCGGCGCGCGCTCCGGATAGAGCAGGGCGTGCTGGATCGGAAACGTCATCGAGGGCGGCGAAAGCTGGGTCAGCATGGCACCGTCGGTGAACTCGACGATGCAGTGCACGATGCTCTGGGCATGCAACACGGCGTCGCACTGCCCGGGACTCAGGCCGAAGAGCCACTGGGCCTCGATCAACTCGAGGCCCTTGTTGGCCAGCGTGGCCGAGTCGACGGTGACCTTCGGCCCCATCGACCAGTTTGGGTGGCGGAGGGCATCGGCGGGCGTGGCGCCGGCGAGCTTCTCCACCGGCCAGTCGCGAAATGCGCCGCCGCTGGCCGTGAGCAGCACGCGGCGGACGTCGCTGACGCGGTGCCCCTCGAGGCATTGGAAGACCGCGTTGTGTTCGCTGTCGACCGGCAGCAGCCGGCTGCCGCTGGCCCGGGCGGCGGCGAGCACGAACTTCCCCGCGAGCACGAGGATTTCCTTGGAGGCCAGCGCCAGCGTCTTTCGCGCCGCGATGGCCGCCAGCGCGGGTCGCAGGCCGGCGGTCCCGACGACGGCGACGAGCACGATGTCGGCGTCCGGGAGTGCCGCGAGAGCCTCGGGCCCGTCGGCGCCCCGATAGACGGTCGTGCCCGGCGGCGCGGCGACGGCGCCGGTGTCCTCCGCCAGCGCGGCGTGGCGGACGCCGAACTCCCGGCAAATCTGAAACAATTTCTCCGCATTCCGGCTCGCGGCCACGCCGACCAGTTCGAGTTTTTCGGGATTCGCCCGGATCACGCGCAGCGTGCTCTCGCCAATGGAGCCGGTGGCGCCAAGGAGGACGATGCGGCGCTTGGCTGGTGCACTCACGGTAGGAGCGGCTTTACGCCGCGAGACTGAGGCTTGGCTGAAAATAATCGCGGCATAAAGCCGTTCCTACGACGAGTCCAGGCGGCGCCGAACGCCCCTGCAATTTGGCCGAGGCATTTCATCAGACCAGAAACAAGAGGATGAAATAGGCGACCGGCGCGGTGAGGATCAGGCTGTCGCTCAGATCGAACGCGCCGCCGATGCCGGGAATGATCGCGCCGGTGTCCTTGGTGTCCGCCCGCCGTTTCAGGGCGGACTCGATCAGATCGGACACGATGGTCGTCACCGCCAGCGGCAGGGCGACCAGCGCGGCCACCAGGGGCGTGAGTTTTTCGGGCAGCAAGTCGTCGGCAAAATAGGCGAAGGCGGCGCCGACGCCTGCGGACACCAGCACGCCGCCCACGGCGCCTTCCCAGGTCTTTTTCGGGCTGATGTTCGGGGCCATCTTGTGCCGGCCGAACGCCAGCCCGGTCAGGAGGGCGCCGACGTCGCAGAATTTGGACACCGCGACGACCCACAGGCAGAGCAGCACGCCCGCGTTTTCCTCGCTGGTCAGGAGCATGATCCGCACGAGGTATTGCAGCATGAACGGGATGCACAGCAGCCCGAGCAACGTGGCGGCGAGGGCCTCCATCCGGTTGGAATTGTCCCGCTCGCCGAGGCAGCGCATCGAGAACACCACGGCGGCCAGGGCGAGAAGCCCCGGGGCCAGGCCGATGATCTCCTCGACGTCGGGCAGGTAGGTCGCGACGTAATACGGCGCCGCGGTCAGGAGGACGCCG
>Ga0265327_10003331_pt1 | contig 15531 bp, 16 predicted proteins | sample 41621metaG_FD_202089 | JGI IMG/M metagenome (GOLD analysis project Ga0265327, IMG submission 202089) | Rhizosphere microbial communities from Carex aquatilis grown in University of Washington, Seatle, WA, United States - 4-16-21 metaG | ecosystem: Host-associated > Plants > Roots > Rhizosphere... | reverse complement strand
ATCGCGGACAAGGCTTCGGCGACATGCTGGGTGTTAGGGTCGGACTGGGCGATGTCCTCGCCCTCGCAATACAAGCCCTTGAACGAGCCTTCAATCGCGGCGGCGAACATGTTCGGGATGCGCAAACCCGGCTCGGATTCCAAGGTGACGCCCCAAGCCGATTCAAACTCGGCGCGGATATTGAAATCGGAGACATGGCGGTAGCCGGGCAATTCGTGCGGGAACGAGCCCATGTCGCAAGAGCCCTGCACATTGTTCTGGCCGCGCAGCGGGTTGACGCCGACGCCCTCACGGCCCACGTTGCCGGTCGCCATGGCGAGGTTGGCGATGCCGATGACGGTGGTGGAGCCTTGGCTATGCTCGGTCACGCCCAGGCCGTAATAGATCGCGCCGTTGCCGGCGGTGGCATAGAGGCGGGCGGCTTCGCGGACGAGTTGCGCCGGGACGCCGGTGATGGCTTCGGAGGCTTCCGGCGACATGCGCTCTTGCGACACGACATCGCGCCATTTTTGATAGGATTCGACCTCGCAACGCTCGTTGATATAGTCTTCCTTGGCCAAGCCTTCGGTGACGATGACATGGGCCAGCGCGTTGACCAGCGCGACGTTGGAGCCGGGACGCAGTTTCAGATGGTAGTCGGCTTGGACATGGGCGGACTTGACCAGGTCGATATTGCGCGGGTCGGCGACGATCAGCTTCGCGCCCTGGCGCAGCCGCTTTTTCATCAGCGAGCCGAACACCGGGTGGCCGTCGGTGGGGTTCGCGCCGATGACCATAATCACGTCGGATTTCATGACCGAATCAAACGTCTGGGTGCCGGCCGATTCGCCCAGGGTTTGCTTCAGGCCGTAGCCGGTCGGCGAATGGCAGACGCGGGCGCAGGTGTCGACGTTGTTGTTGCCGAACGCGGCGCGCACCAGCTTTTGCACCAGATAGGCTTCTTCGTTGGTGCAGCGGCTGGAGGTCAGCCCGCCGACGGAATGCCGCCCGTATTTGGCCTGGATGCGCTTGAATTCGGAGGCGGCGTAGCTAATCGCCTCGTCCCAACTGACTTTCTGCCAGGGGTCGGTGATGGATTTGCGGATCATCGGCGTGGTCAGCCGGTCCGGGTGCGTCGCATAGCCAAACGCGAAGCGGCCTTTGACGCAGGAATGGCCGTGGTTGGCCTGGCCGTTCTTGTCCGGAACCATGCGCACGACTTCCGCGCCTTTCATCTCCGCTTTGAATGAGCAGCCGACACCGCAATAGGCGCAAGTCGTGACGATGCTGTGATCCGGCTGGCCCAGTTCGTACACCGATTTTTCCATCAAGGTCGCGGTCGGGCAGGCTTGCACGCAAGCGCCGCAGGACACGCACTCCGAATCCATGAACGCCTGGTTTTGGCCGGGGGAAATCACCGAATCAAAGCCGCGGCCGTCAATCGTCAGCGCGAACGTGCCTTGCGTCTCTTCGCAGGCGCGGACACAGCGGGAACAGACGATGCACTTGCTGGGGTCGAAGGTGAAATACGGGTTGCTGGTGTCTTTCTCAGACTTCAGGTGGTTCTTGCCTTCATAGCCATAGCGCACTTCGCGCAAGCCGACCGTGCCGGCCATGTCTTGCAATTCGCAATTGCCGTTGGACGGGCAGGTCAGGCAGTCCAGCGGGTGGTCGGAAATGTAAAGCTCCATGATGCCTTTGCGGATCTGGTTCAGCTTGGCATTTTCGGTCTGCACTTTCATGCCGGGGTAGACCGGCGTGGTGCAAGAGGCCGGATAGCCTTTGCCGCCTTCCACCTGGACGACGCACAAGCGGCAGGAGCCGAACGCGTCCAGGCTGTCGGTCGCGCAGAGTTTGGGGATTTCGATGCCGATGCTGGAGGCGGCGCGCATCACCGAGGTGCCTTCCGGCACGGTGACTTTGAAGCCGTCGATTTCCAGCGAGACGTTCTTCTCGGACGGGCTGGCGGGGGTGCCGTAGTCTTTGTCGCGTAGCAATGACATGGGTGTTACCTCTGTGTTCTGGATGGTGAAGCGGCAAGTCCAGCCTGCCTGTTCAACCTGTTGGTGGATTTTAACTAGCTTGCAACCCACGCTAAAAATTTTGATGACAAAAAGGTTGCGTCAAGACAAAAAGATTGCTATTTTAACCTTGGTCTAATTATTTTTAGATCAAAGATCATTATTTCAATCTTCAGCGAGAGATCGAGCCATGCCGAAACCTTCACCTTCTGACGCTGCCGAACGCCTCAAGTCCATTTACCAACAGCCTTTTGGCGGAAAAGAACGTGGAAGATACAAAATTTCCCGCATCAACCTTAGAATTCTTTCCGAACGCAAGCGCCTTGAAAACACCTTTTTAGATTTACTCAAAAGCGCTGCTTACGACGAGCAGGGGCTTATTCTTGAAGAATTGGAAGATTATTTTGTCGTAATCCTAGAGGACACGATGTTAAATTATCGCCCAGTTCCTAAGTCAGTAATCAGCAAATTCGTCAATGTCACTAAACAAAGGGGAGGTGAATACGACGAGGATTAATTTCATCGTCTAACCATCCCCTAAATCTAGCGGGTAGCTATTAGACCTACCCGCTTTCCCCAAAATCCCCCGGAAAGTGGTTCAACGCGCTCAACACCGGAAACGGCGTCATGCCGCCCAGCGCACACAGCGAAGCGTTCAGCATCGTGTCGCTCAAATCGCGCAGCAGCGCGATGTTTTTAGTCCGATCCTGGCCCTTGATAATGTCGTCCATGACTTCCACGCCGCGCGTCGAGCCGATGCGGCAGGGCGTACATTTGCCGCAAGACTCGATGGCGCAGAACTCCATCGCGTAGCGAGCCATGTGCGACATGTCCACGGTATCGTCGAACGCGACGATGCCGCCGTGGCCCAGCACCGCCCAGTGGGCGGCAAAGGCTTCGTAATCCAGCGGCGTGTCAAATTGCGACTCCGGCAGAAACGCGCCCAATGGCCCGCCGACTTGCACAGCTTTGATCGGCCTGCCGCTGGCCGAACCGCCGCCGTAGTCGTAGAGGATTTCCCGCAAGGTCACGCCGAAGGCTTTCTCGATCAGGCCGGGGCGTTTGATATTGCCGGCCAGTTGGATCGGCAGCGTGCCGCGTGAACGGCCCATGCCGAAATCGCGGTAAAACTCGCCGCCCTTGTCCAGGATGATCGGCACTGAGGCCAAGGAAATGACGTTGTTAATGACGGTCGGCTGGCCGAACAAGCCTTTAATGGCGGGTAAAGGCGGCTTGAAGCGCACCAGGCCACGCTTGCCTTCCAGGCTCTCTAGCAAAGAGGTTTCCTCGCCGCAGACATAAGCCCCCGCGCCCAAACGCACTTCCAGGTCGAACGCCTTGCCGCTGCCTAAAATATCCGGCCCCAGATAACCCGCCGCTTCCGCCGCCGCGATGGCCGCATTGAGGTTTTTATGGGCGTGCGGATATTCGACACGCAGATAAATGTAACCTTTGGTCGCGCCGACGGCGAGACCGGCGATGGTCATGCCTTCGACCAGCACGAACGGGTCGTCTTCCATAATCATGCGATCCGAGAACGTGCCGGAGTCGCCTTCGTCGGCGTTGCAAACGATGTATTTTTGCTCGCCTTGCGCGTTCAGCACGGTGTTCCATTTGATGCCGGTCGGGAACGCCGCACCGCCGCGTCCGCGCAAGCCGGAGTCGGTGACTTGTTTGACAATCTCCGCCGGAGCCAGTTGCAGCGCGTTTTGCAGGCCGCGATAGCCTTCATGGGCCAGGTAATCGTCCAAGCTGACGGGATCGGTGATGCCGATGCGGGCATTGGTCAACCGCTCCTGGTTTTTCAGGTAGGGGATTTCTTCGGTCAGCCCTTGCTTTAAAGGATGCTCGCCGCCTTCGAGAAAACCGGCGTCGAACAAGCCCGCCACATCGGAGGCTTGCACCGGGCCGTAAGCGACACGGCCGGCCGCCGTGGCGACCTCGACCAAAGGCTCCAGCCAGAACAAACCACGCGAGCCGTTGCGGACGATATTGATGTCAATGCCGCGCTGCGCGGCCTCGGCGGCAATGACTTTGGCGGTTTTTTCCGCGCCCAAGGACAACGCGCTGGAGTCTCTAGGAACGTATACCGATATCACAATGCTCATGCCTGCGCCCTCACGTCGGTCAAAATTTCGTCAAAGCGCTCGGGGCTGACTCGGCCATAGGTCTCGCCGTCGATGCTGATGGCCGGCGAACAGGCGCAGTTGCCCAGGCAGTACACCGGCTCCAGGCTGAACACGCCGTCGGCGGTGGTTTCATGGTAATCAATGCCGAGCGCGGCCTTGGCGTGGGCTTCCAGACCCTTGCTATTCATCGACTGGCAAGACTCGGCACGGCAGATGTGGACGGTGTGCCGACCCGGCGGGGTTTCGCGGAAATAGTGGTAGAACGTGATGACCCCATGCACCTCGGCACGGGAGACGTTCAAGGCGGCCGCGATCAAAGGCACGCTGTCCGCCGGAATGTAACCCAGCGCGTCTTGGATGCCATGAAGAATCGGCAGCAATGCGCCCGGTTTCGCCTTTAAACCGTCGATCACCCCGACGACCGCGTTCTTGTCCCAGACCAGTTGACTCATCGTTTTCTCGTTTTTGTGCGTTACATCTTTGGAAGAGGAAGGCCCAAAGGCCGATCCTGCGTGAGAACCGGCGGGCACCGGCTGTCAGACCTGCTCGAAATCCCCATATGGAAATATAAAGCGCCAGCTAAATCAATAGATTTGTGTCCGTTTGGACATCAAGGGCCGGGAGATGCGCTGCGTCACGCCAGTAAATGATGGCAAGAGCATGAATAAAAAGCTGTTTTTTGAAAAAATCGGCGGCGGCGCGGCAGATTGGACGCGGCAATCCCCAAAATGTTTGCGGATTCGGCGGGCCTCTGCGTCTACCGGACAAGACGCGGCACGGCGTCTATGCAAACCGCCGAAACGGATGAATCACGCCAATTCTCGTTATGGAGCTGTATTGCCGACAAGCTTATTTTGCGTCTCAGCCAGCACGATAAGCCCTGAAGTGGCGGCGAGACGCCGACGCCCCAAACACCTTAACTTGCATCTGAGGTACAATAGACGCCTTCAACGTCTTCAGATGTAGGGTCAGATTATGTTTAGCAAGGGTATGGAGATCGCCGGTTTCGATGACGAATTGTGGGCCGCGATCCAGAACGAAGAACAGCGCCAGGAAGATCATATCGAGCTGATCGCCTCGGAAAACTACGCCAGCCCCCGCGTGTTGCAAGCGCAAGGGACGGTGCTGACCAATAAATATGCCGAAGGCTACCCCGGCAAGCGCTATTACGGCGGTTGCGAATACGTCGATGTCGTCGAAGATCTCGCCATCGCCCGCGCCAAGGAACTGTTCGGCGCGGACTACGCCAATGTGCAGCCGCATTCAGGCTCGCAAGCCAATGCCGCCGTCTACATGGCGCTGGTCAATCCGGGCGAGACCGTGCTCGGCATGAGCCTGGCCCACGGCGGCCATCTGACCCACGGCGCGAAAGTCAATTTTTCCGGCAAGCTGTACCATGCCGTGCAATACGGCCTAGACCCGGCCACCGGCGAAATCGATTACGAGCAAGTGGACGCGCTGGCCCGCGAGCACAAGCCGAAACTGATCGTGGCCGGCTTCTCCGCCTATTCCCGCGTGGTCGACTGGCAGCGCTTCCGCGCCATCGCTGACGAAGTCGGCGCCTATCTTCTGGTGGACATGGCCCATGTCGCCGGCCTGGTCGCCGCCGGGCTGTACCCAAACCCGGTGCAAATCGCCGACGTGACCACCACCACGACCCATAAGACCCTGCGAGGGCCCCGAGGCGGCTTGATTCTGGCTAAGGCCAATCCTGAAATCGAAAAGAAGCTGAATTCCTTGGTCTTCCCCGGCACCCAGGGCGGGCCGTTGATGCATGTCATTGCCGCCAAGGCCGTCGCGCTGAAAGAAGCCTTGCTGCCCGAGTTCAAGCACTATCAAGAGCGCGTGCTGGAAAACGCCAGGGCCATGGCCGAAACCTTCATTGCCCGAGGCTACAACATCGTCTCCGGCGGCACCGACAACCATCTGTTCCTGGTGGATCTGATCGCCCATGGGCTGACCGGCAAGCTGGCCGACGCGAAACTGGGCGAGGCCCACATCACCGTCAACAAAAACGCCGTGCCCAATGACCCGCAATCGCCCTTCGTCACCAGCGGCATCCGCATCGGCACCCCCGCCGTGACGACACGCGGCTTCGGCAAGGAAGAATGCGTCGAGCTGGCCGGCTGGATCGCCGACATCCTGGACGAGCCGGAAAACCCCGCAGTCATCGAGCGGGTCAGGCACCAAGTGACCGAGGTTTGCCGCAAATTCCCGGTTTACGCGATTTGAGCTTGCGCCGAGCGGCGATGCTATCCCTATCTAATTAGGAGCCATCGTGCGCTGTCCCTTTTGCGGAGCCCAGGACACCCGCGTGATCGATTCGCGCCTGTCCCAGGAAGGCGACCAGGTGCGCCGTCGGCGCGAATGCGGCGAATGCAAGGAGCGCTTCACCACCTATGAGGCGGTGGAACTCAGTCTGCCCCGCGTCGTCAAGAGCGACGGCAACCGCGAGCCTTTCCGCGAAGACAAGCTGCGCGCCGGCATGTCACGGGCCTTGGAAAAGCGTCCGGTCGGCGCGGACCGCATCGAAGCCGCCATCGTCCGCATCAAAAAACGGCTGATGTCCAAAGGCGAACGGGAAGTGCCGTCGCGGTTGATCGGTGAAAATGTGATGCGCGAACTGAGTTCCTTGGATCATGTGGCCTATGTGCGCTTCGCCTCGGTTTATCGCAGCTTTCAGGATGTCAACGAATTCCGTGTCGTGATCGAAGATTTGGAGCGCCAGCCCGGCAGCGGCCAGGCCGAGGCGCAACAGGACTTGTTCGAGGCCCCTACATCCGAACGATGAGCGGTGCCTGGCCGCGCAGCAGGCCGGGCCTAACCGGCGTCCCCGACTAACCCCCAAAGCGTCCCGCCATCATGCAGACCACCTCATTTACCCCCGAAGACGCCTATTTCATGAGCCTAAGCCTGCGCTTGGCCGAGCACGGACTGAACACCACCCATCCCAACCCTAGAGTCGGCTGTGTGCTGGTACGGGACGGGGTCGTCGTCGGCGAAGGCTGGCATGAGCGGGCGGGCGAACCGCATGCTGAAATTTACGCGCTGCGTGCGGCAGGCGCGGCGGCGCGGGGGGCGACCGCCTATGTCAGCCTGGAGCCTTGCAGCCACCACGGCAGAACACCGCCCTGCGCCGCCGCCTTGATCGAGGCGGGCGTCAGCCGGGTTGTGGCCGCCATGGCCGATCCGAACCCGCAGGTGGCCGGCAAAGGTTTGCAAATGTTGGCGGCGGCCGGCATCGAAACCGCCGTCGGCCTGCTGGAAACAGCTGCCGAAACCCTCAACCAAGGCTTCTGCAAACGGATGCGTACCGGCCTGCCCTGGGTCGCCAGCAAGCTCGCGATGAGCCTGGACGGGCGTACCGCCATGGCCTCCGGGGAAAGCCGCTGGATCACCGGGCCGGAAGCGCGGCGCGACGTGCACCGCCGCCGCGCCCGGAGTTCCGCCATCCTCACTGGCATCGAAACCGTGTTGATGGACGACCCGGCCATGACGGTGCGCGTGGAGGGCGGCACCGTCGGAACCGGGCGCCAGCCGGCCCGCGTCGTGCTGGATTCGCGCTTTCGCATGCCCCCGTCTGCTAAAATTCTCAGTCAGCCGGGGCTGACCCTCGTGCTAGGCCTAGCGTCGGCGGCCAAGAATGCGGCGGCTTTGCAGGCCATGGGCGCGGAAGTCCGCTTCCTGCCGGCCGGCCCTGAAGACCGGGTGGACTTGCATGCGGCGCTGGAACTGTTGGGCCAGATGGAATTCAACGAAGTGCTGGTGGAGGCCGGCGCGACGCTGAACGGCATGCTGCTGCGCGAAGGCGTCATCGACGAATGGCTGGTTTATATGGCCCCCTGCATCCTCGGCGACCGGGGCCGTGGCTTGTTTCATCTACCTGGCATCGAGCGCATGGCCGAGCGGTTTGAACTGCACTTGGTCGAAACCCGGCAGGTCGGTGGGGATTTGCGGCTGACCTTGCGCCGGTCGTCATAACGAGAGCGGATGCCATGGGCAAAATCACCCGGCTTGAATTGGAAAACTTCACCTGCTTCGCCAAGCTGGATTTGGCGTTTTCCAATGGCGTGAATGTGTTGATCGGCGTCAATGGAACCGGCAAGACGCATATTTTGAAAGTGCTGTATGCGGCTTGCGCGATTACGGTGGGCGAAGGAAAGGGAAAACACTATGATGATAAATTATGTGATGTTTTTTCTCCTTATGGCGGGGACTATGCGCGTCTTTGTCGTCACCCAATAACACGCCATGACTTTTCTCAAGTTAATACCTTTGACGACAAGTCTGACCTACCCCATGATGCTCTACGAGTCTCTATTGGCAGCGATAATGCTATACTACAATTTGGGGCGTTTTCGGGCAATGAAGGAACATCCGCCGCATTACTTAAGCACTCAACATGGGTTGAGCATTGCTTAGAGAGCGTCTATATTCCAGCCAAAGAAATGCTAGCTCACGCCCCTGGCTTTATTTCGTTGACAGCCAAACGTGAAATCGCTTTTGAAGAAGTCTATGTTGACATACTTAAGCAAGCCTATTTACCCAAGCTAAAAACGCTTCCGAATGAAGTCTATGTCAAATTGCATAGCGACTTGGGCAAGGCAATAGGCGGAGAAGTCATCATCAAAGGCGAGCATTTTTTTCTAAAAACCAAGCAGGGTGAGATTGAATTTAGCTTGCTGGCCGAAGGAGTGCGCAAATTGGCGCTTATCTGGCTGCTAATTCAAAATGGCGCACTCAACCCAGGAACGTTGCTATTTTGGGACGAACCGGAAGCGAATTTGAATCCCTCCTTGATAGGATTGGTCGTCGAAACCATCTTGGAATTACAGCGCCAAGGTGTGCAAGTGTTTTTGACGACGCATAACTATGTGCTGCTTAAAGAGTTTGATTTGTGCAAAAAGGAAGATGACGCGGTTCGATACATCTCCTTGTTCCGCAATGATTCTGGCAGCGTAACGGCGGAATCCAGCGATGTGTACACGGGCATTTCGCCGAATGCCATTTCGGACACCTTTGCCGATTTGTACCAACGGGATATTGCCCGCGCCTTGCGCAGGGCTTAAGGCATCAACATGCGGGAAGGAGAACTGGAATTTGACTTTTCCGCAGCCAAACAAGCCGAGAAGTTAGATGATAAAGGCAAAAAGCTTCCAGAGGGAATGAAATTTGTTGATTTCGTCATCGAAGAAGAGCATGGGCTGATAATGCTTGAAATCAAAGATCCGTCTTGCCAAGCAAAAGGCGGTGACGCCAAAGCAGAAGCGGCGATGCAAAAGCAACGTGAAGAATTCATTATAAAGCTACATAAAGACGACTGGATTGCGCAAGACCTCACGCCAAAGGCAAGGGACAGTTACACGTTCTTGCATTTGATGGAACGAGACGCCAAACCAATTGTTTATGTGCTGCTCATCGGTTCCGAAAAATCACCCCTTGAACCGGCTTTGCTGGCTACTTTCAAGGACAGGTTGCTTGCCAAAGTGCGCCATAGAAGCCGATCAGCCTTGGGTGAGACAATATGTTTCCGATTGTTTGGTTGTCACCGAAAAAACTTGGCCTATGGTGTTTCCAGATTATCCATTGACCAGACTGGCATAAAGCAAACAACGCACATTCACCAGCATTCTTATTAACTTATCAAACTTTAAACCCACCATGTTCACCGGCATCATCCAGTCCATCGGCAAAATCAGCCAAATCCAACCCAAAGGCGGCGATTTCAGGCTTACCCTCCAAACCGGCAAACTGCCTTTGGGCGGTGCGCAACTCGGCGACAGCATCGCCGTCAGCGGCGTGTGCCTGACCGCTATCGAACTCGGCGACGGCTGGTTTAGCGCCGACGTGTCCCGCGAAACCTTGAGCCGCACGACCTTGGGCGATTTGAAACCCGGTTCCCGCGTCAACCTGGAACTGGCCTTGACGCCGACGACCCGGCTCGGCGGGCATATCGTCTCCGGCCATGTCGATGGCGTCGGCGAGGTCGTGCAGCGCAGCGCCGACGCCCGCTCGGTGCGTTTCGTCATCGAAGCCCCGGCCCCTCTGGCGAAGTATATCGCCGAGAAAGGCTCGATTTGCGTGGACGGCGTCAGCCTCACCGTCAACGCCGTGGACGGCAAGCGTTTTGATTTGAATATCGTCCCGCATACCCTGGCGGAAACCACGATTGAAGACTATCAGCCGGGCCGCAAAGTGAATCTGGAAGTGGATTTGCTGGCCCGTTACCTGGAACGGCTGCTGTTGGGCGAGAAAGCCGCCCAAGCCGGCAACGTGACCGAAGAATTGCTGGCCCGCGCCGGTTTCATCCAATAATCTCGAATTATGAACACGATAGAAGAAATCATCGAAGACCTGCGCATGGGCAAAATGGTCGTCATCATGGACGATGAAGACCGCGAAAACGAAGGCGACTTGGTTCTGGTCGCTTCCCACACCCGGCCCGAGGATGTCAATTTCATGGCCCGCTACGGGCGCGGCCTGATCTGCCTGACCTTGACCCGCGAGCGTTGCCAGCAATTGCGCCTGCCCTTGATGGTGAACGAGAACAAGACGCCGCACTCGACCAATTTCACCGTGTCCATCGAGGCGGCCAGCGGCGTCACCACGGGGATCTCCGCCGCCGACCGGGCACGCACGATCCAGTGCGCCGTGGCCGCGCAAGCCAGGCCGGAAGACCTGGTGCAGCCGGGCCATGTGTTTCCGCTGATGGCCCAGCCCGGCGGCGTGCTGAACCGGGCCGGCCACACCGAGGCCGGCTGCGACTTCGCCCGGCTGGCCGGAGCGGAGCCTGCGGCGGTGATCGTGGAAATCCTCAACGAGGACGGTTCCATGGCGCGGCGGGCCGACCTGGAGCTATTCGCGGAGCGGCATGGCTTGAAAATCGGCACCATCGCCGACCTGATCCATTACCGCATCCAGAACGAGCAAACCGTCGAACGCATTTGCTCTTGCGACTTCCCGACCGAATACGGCCATTTCCGCCTGCACGCCTACCAGGATCATATCGAAAACAAGCTCCACCTGGCCTTGACCATGGGGCAGGTGTCCGGCGACGAGCCGGTGCTGGTGCGCGTCCACGGCAAAAATCTATTGTGCGACTTATTCAGCGGCCGGCGCGAAGACAGCGCTTATCCTTTGCGCAAAGCCATGCAAAAAATCGCCTTGGAAGGACGCGGCGTGCTGATCGTCATCCGCCGCGAGGAGGATACCAAATCATTGGTGGAGCGCATCCACCAATACAGCATGGAAGACAACGGCATCGAATCCCAGCCCAACTTGGACAGCGGCGAAGACTGGCGCACCACCGGCACCGGTGCGCAAATCCTCGCCGATTTGGGCGTGCGCAAGCTGAAAGTCATGGGCGCGGCCAAGAAATACTTGGGCCTGTCGGGGTATGGCTTGGAGGTCGTGGATTATGTGGCTTATGATTGACCGAGCCCATTTGCCCACTCGCACGGATGGAATTCGCCAACTCTTCTTAATGGGATTTTTAGCCGATGAATAAAGGCTGGGTACGGTTCCTGAAATACGCCAGCGTCGGTGGTTCGACTTTTCTGTTCGACTTGCTGCTGCTGTATGTTTTCATCGACTATTTTAAGATTTATTACGTGTTGGCGACGGCCATGGCGTTCGGCGTCGCAGTGTCTATCAATTATTTTGCCAGCCGCCGTTTTGTCTTCAAAGGCACTTTGCGTTCGGTGCATGAAGGCTACGGGATTTTTATCTTCATCGCCCTCGTTGGGTTAGGCGCGGTGACGGGATTGATGATCCTGTTTGTCGAAGTGTTCCATCTGCATTACATTCCCGCACGGGTCATCACCGCCGGCATCGTCGGCTTGTGGAATTATTTTATGAATTTGTATGTGAATTTCAAAGTGGCGGGAAAATATTAACCCAAGACACGTTTGCAAAACCAATAGCAATCACCAGAGAGAACCTAAAATGTCCAAGATCAAAACCTACGAAGGCCATTTCAACGCGGCGGGGATGCGCTTCATCATCATCGCCTCGCGCTTCAACAGCTTCATCGTCGATCAACTGGAGGCCGGGGCCATCGATGCTCTGGTGCGCCATGGCGCGTCGAAAGAGGACATCCATGTCGCCAAGACGCCCGGCGCTTACGAACTGCCCTTGGCGGTGCAAAAGGCGGCGGCGACCAAACGCTATGATGCCATCATTGCCGTCGGCGCGGTGATTCGCGGCGCGACGCCGCATTTCGACTATGTCGCCGGCGAATGCGTCAAAGGCATCAGCAGCGTTTCGCTGAAACACGACATTCCGGTCAGCTTCGGCGTGTTGACGGTGGACAGCATCGAGCAGGCCATCGAGCGGGCCGGCACCAAAGCCGGCAACAAGGGCGCGGAAGCGGCCTTGTCCGCCGTCGAAATGGTCAATTTGCTGCGCGGGCTGGAAAGCGCATGAGCGACGACACCCAGCCGCGAACCTTGGCGCGGCGCAGCGCGATGCAGGCGATTTACCAGTGGCAGTTGACCCGCTACGACTTGAGCGAAATCGAACGCCAATTCGTCGAGGAGCATGGGCTGGGCAACGCCGACGTGGCTTATTTCAACGAGCTGCTGCACGAGGTTCCCAAGCAACTGGATGTCATCGACGCGGCCCTAAGCGAATTTGTCGACCGCTCCATCGCCAGCATCGACCCGGTGGAGCGGTCGGTGTTGCGCATCGGCGTTTATGAACTGCTGTTCCACCCGGAGCTGCCCTACCGGGTGATTCTGAACGAGAGCATCAATTTGGCTAAAGTCTATGGCGCGGCCCACGGCCATAAATACATTAACGGGATTCTCGACCGCGTCGCCCACAAGACGCGGGCCTTGGAGATTGCCGCCGCCGGCAAGAAGCGCCGCTGACCTAAGCGCCCCTTCCCCTGTCATCCGAATGGCTAAACCTATGGCTCTTGGCGAGTTTGAACTAATTAAGCGATTCTTCACCCGTCCGACCCACCGCCCCGACGTGGTGTTAAGCGTCGGCGACGACTGCGCCTTGTTGCGGCCTGCCGAAGGCCAGTGTGTGGCGATGACGGTGGACACCCTGGTCGAAGGCATCCACTTTCTCCCAGGCACCAACCCGGAAAGCCTGGGCCACAAATCCTTGGCGGTGAGCTTGAGCGATTTGGCATCCATGGGCGCACGGCCGGCCTGGGTGAGCCTGGCGCTGACCTTGCCACGTCCCGACGAAGATTGGCTGGCCGCCTTTGCCCACGGCCTGCTGGCCTTGGCCGAACGTTATGGTGTGGAACTGGTCGGCGGCGACACGACGCGCGGGCCGCTGTCGATCACCGTGCAAGCGCTCGGCTTTGTCGGTGAAAAACAAGCACTGCGCCGGTCGGCGGCAAAAGTCGGCGACGGAATTTATCTCACTGGGGATTTGGGGCTGGCCGGGCTGGGCTTGGAGATCGTGCTGGGCAAAACCTGGCTGCAAGCGCCGGAAGCCGTGACCAAGCTGGAGCGGCCTGAACCGCGTGTGCAAGCTGGCATGGCGCTGGCCGGCTTGGCCAACGCCTGCATCGACGTGTCCGACGGGCTGGCGGCCGACCTCGGCCATTTGCTCGACGCCGGCGGCGTGGGCGCGACCCTGGACTGGGCCGCCCTGCCCTTGCCCTCCGCCGTCCGCCGCCACCTCGCCGCCGGCGGCAACGAGTGGATGCCGTTGCGGGCGGGCGAGGATTACGAATTATGCTTCACCGTGGCCGTCGAGCGTGAGGACGAGCTGGCGGCGCGGATGGCCGAGTTTGGCTGTTCCTGCGTTCGCATCGGCCAGATTGACCGGCAAGCGGGATTGCGCCTGAAAAAAGACCGCCGCGTCTTGGACGTCGATGTGACGGGCTTTCAACACTTCCCGCCCGTCTGAGCGAAACATCCGCAATGAGCCATCGCAAACGCGAAAAAATCCCCGCCGGGCGCGTGTTGCGCAACCCGGTGTGCCTACTGGCCTTCGGCTTCGGCGCCGGCCTGGCGCCGTTTGCGCCAGGCACGTTTGGAACCCTGGCCGCGCTGCCGCTTTACCTGCTGGCCGCCTCCCTGCCGCTGCCGGCCTATGTGGGGTTGAGCTTGTTGATGTTCGGCGCTGGCGTCTGGCTGTGTGGTCGTTGCGAGAAAATCCTCGGCGTCCAGGATCATGGCGGCATTGTGTGGGACGAGTTTGTCGGGCTGTTCATCACCATGACCGCCGTCCCGGTCTCGCTGGGCACTGTGGCCACAGGCTTTGCCCTGTTCCGCCTGTTCGACGCGCTTAAACCCTGGCCGATTAGCTGGTTCGACCGCCAGGTGCATGGCGGTTTCGGGATTATGCTCGACGACGCCATCGCCGGCCTGTGTGCCTGGGCTTGCCTATTTGCCCTGCTGCGCCTTGGCGTCTTGGCTTAGAATCGGCCACTCCGCGCGGAGCGTGCGAAACCACTCCGGAAGAACCCTATGCGCCGGATGATTGCGCTGGCGGCGGCCTTTGCCACCGCCCAAGCCGCCGCCGAAATCTACAAATGCCAAGCGCCAAACGGTAACACCCTCTTCAGCGACCAGCCCTGCCCAGGCCAGCGCATGGAGGCCATCGACGTAAAACCCAACATCATGGACATGTCCGAGTTTCACCGGCATCTGGACGCCAAGGCGCAAGAAAAGCAACAGGCGCAGACCGCGCAAGCGCTTGCCGAAACCCAGCGCCCGCCCGCCGGCATTGGCAAAACCCGCGCCTGCCTACAAGCCAAAGCCTCGCTGCGGGCCGACAAGAGCGCCGACTCGCCCGCCCGCTACGCCCTGGCAGCGCGGGAGCGGATGTTCTGCTCCCTGCACGGCGAACCCATCCCCGGCTGCTATGCCGCGATGGAGCAATTCGACGCGACCATCCAAGCCGGTGCCAACGCCAAAGCGATCATCCCCGCGCTGAAAAACATCGACGAATCCTGCGGCCACCCCCTTCCCCGTGTGCCAGAACCCCGCCGCCAACCCGCCCAACCCAAGCCCAAAAACACCTGCGCTGACAACAGCGACGGCCAGCCCTGCCCGGACAACGCCCATCCGGCCGATCCCCCCCTAAAATCCTGCATCGACGCCGATGGGCACCTCGAATGCCATTGAACGCGGAACGCGCAACAGGAAAGCGGCGGTAAGGCCGGGCGCAAATATAGCTAAACCAAAATAAATTGATTACAGCCTGCCCCCCCTGCAAACAGCTCGTCAATGGAGCATTGGGTGCGTCGGCGGATGGCCTTGGCCTGCGCCCACTTGCGCTCGATGAGGTTGAGGTCGGGGGAGTAGGGGGTAAGCAGTCAGCCGCTCCGTCTGTGATTCCGTCTCCAAACCCGCCATCCTCTGCGTTTTTGCGGAGGGTAGGCAATGGCGGCAAGAACCGACTGGAACCATCACATCGAGGCCTGGCAGGCCAGC